>Ga0182017_10001344_pt1 | contig 18960 bp, 14 predicted proteins | sample 712E3DmetaG_FD_120492 | JGI IMG/M metagenome (GOLD analysis project Ga0182017, IMG submission 120492) | Permafrost microbial communities from Stordalen Mire, Sweden - 712E3D metaG | ecosystem: Environmental > Terrestrial > Soil > Wetlands > Permafrost | place: Sweden: Stordalen | collected... | reverse complement strand
TCCTTCCTCGGCAGCGTGCGCGCCTCGGCCCAGCTTATCTCCTACGAGCTGGCGCTGACGATCTCCGTGCTGCCGGTCTTCCTCTGGCTCAACGCCCCGGGCACGGCCGGCACGCTGAGCCTCACCCGGGCCGTGGCGTTCCAGACGCTCCCGGGTTTCTGGGGCGGCGCGTGGTTCATCTTTCTCATGCCGGTCTCGGCGTTCGTCTTCTTCATCGCCCTGTTTGCCGAAACCAACCGCCTGCCGTTCGACATGATGGAGTCCGAGGCGGACCTTGTCGGCGGTTTCCACACCGAATACGGCGCGTTCAAGTGGTCGCTCTTTTTCGTCGCCGAGTACTCGCACATGCTGGTGGGTTCGGGCGTCTTCGTCCTCCTTTTCCTCGGCGGCTGGAACCCGCTGCCGTGGCTGCCGCTCGACCGCTGCCTCGGGGCGCTGCAGCACCTCACCGGCTGGTCGTTCCTGGTGCACCCGGTTTTCTTCGGCGTCGTCTCGATCGCCATTTTCTTGGTGAAAATCCTGTGCCTGATCTTCGTCTTCATGTGGGTGCGCTGGACGGTGCCGCGCCTCCGGTACGACCAGGTGATGCGCATCGGCTGGCGCGGCCTCTTGCCGCTCTCCCTCGTCAACCTCATCGTCTACGCGCTGCTCATCGCCGTGATCCAACAATGAAGAAGGAAGAAGGCAGAAAAGGAAACGAGGTCCGGCAGGGACGCGCCATCCTCCCTGCGCCATCGGTGGGGCGGCTTCTTTCTTCTTAACTCTTCGATCTTCCATCGCCGCCATGCCCGTCATCCAGGTCCAACGCCAGCCCTTGACCCTCGCCGAACGGCTTTACCTGCCGCCGGTGCTCAGCGGCATGAAGACGACCCTGAAGCACCTGTTCTCGCGCAAGATGACGCTCGAGTACCCGGAGCAACGGCCGGAGATCCCGAGGGGCTACCGTGGCGTGCCCACGCTGGTCAAGGACCCCAACGGCCGCGAGAAGTGCGTCTCCTGTCAGCTATGCGAGTTCGTCTGCCCGCCCAAGGCCATCCGCATCACGCCGGGCGGGATTCCGGCCGATGCCCCCGAGGCCCACGTCGAGAAGGCGCCGCGCGAGTTCGAGATCAACATGCTGCGCTGCATCTACTGCGGCCTGTGCCAGGAGGTCTGTCCCGAGGAGGCCATTTTCCTGCAGAACATCTACTCGGTCTGCGGCTACTCACGCGGCGAGCTGGTCAATAACAAGGAGAAGCTCTATGAACTCGGCGGCACGCTGCCCGACCGCCATTTCAAGTGGGACAAGAAAAAGGAAGCCGCCGAACCCGGCGGCGCGGCCCACTGACCGCCTCCCGACACCGCCCAAACCGAGTTTCCCGCTTTTTCACCTTCCCGCTTTTCCCCGCAATGGCCGACTTTTTCTTTTACCTATTCGCCTTTTTGACGGTCCTGGCCGCCGCGGGGGTGGTCGTCAACCGCAACGCCGTCAACGCGGGGATCTGCCTGCTGTTGAGCTTCCTCGGCGTGGCTGTTCTGCTCGTGCTGCTCGATGCCTACTTCCTCGCGGCGCTGCAAATCCTGGTCTATGCCGGCGCGGTGGCGGTGCTGTTCCTTTTCGTGATCATGCTGTTCGATGTGAAGGGTGGCGACTCGCGCAAGCCGTACCGCAAGATCGCCGCCGTCTCTGGGATCCTCGCGCTGGCGCTGCTCACGACCGGCCTGCTGTCGTTCTCCCGTCACGGACGACTCCCCAGCCCCGACCTCGCCCGGGTGGCCGCCCCCGACGCCAACCTGAAGGATTTCGGTTACCAGCTGTTCACCACCTACCTTCTCCCGGTGGAGGTGACCGGCTTCCTGCTGCTCATCGCGATGCTCGGTGTAACGCTGCTCAGCAAAAAGGCCGCGGAAGAGGCAGGAGACCCGGGGCAGGAGCCAGGAGGGAAAGGCTGACCGGAGGACGCGCGCCATGAATCATCTCCTGACTCCTGACTCCTTCCATCCTGTCGGCCTGCTTGCCCTCGGCGGGCTGCCCGCGGAGGTTGGTCTCAACCACTATCTGCTGCTGAGCGCACTGCTGTTCGCGATCGGGTTCTTCGGCGTGCTCCTGCGGCGCAACACGCTCGTGGTCTACATGTGCCTGGAGCTCATGCTCTCCGCCTCGATCCTCGCCGCCGTGGCGTTCTCGCGCTTCAACGGCACGATGGACGGCAATATCCTCGTGTTCTTCATCATCACCGTGGCCGCGGCCGAGGTCGCCGTCGGCCTCGCCATCATCGTCGCGCTGTTCCGCCTGCGCCACACCGTGCAACTGGAGGAACTGAACGCGTTGAAGGACTGAACAAGGAGTGAGCATCGAGGAGCGAGTAATGAGCATGAACTTCCCAATATCTCCGCCGCCCTTCTACCCGCTACTCGCTACCCGCTACTCACGACTCGCCGCATTTTCCTGATGTCGCCCGCGCAACTTGCCTCCCTCGTCCTCGTGATCCCGCTGGTCTCCGCAGCGGTGATTGCGCTGTTCCTGCGCCGGCGGGGCGCGCTGGCCTCGTACGTCTCGGTCGGCGCGGCCGCGGGCATCGTCTTGGTGTCGGCACTGCTGATTTTTGGCGGTCACCGGGATTTCCCGGTGTCGGTGGAATGGCTGCGGTTCGGCGGGTTTGCGGTCTCGCTCGGGGTGAAGTTCGACGACCTCGCGGCGTTGATGCTCTTCGTGGTCAGCTTCGTGGGTTTCCTGATCCACGTCTTCAGCCTCGGTTACATGCACGACGATGCGGCGCGGGGACGCTACTTTGGCGGCCTGTCGGTCTTCATGTTCTCGATGTGCGGCATCGTGCTGGCCGACAACCTGTTCATGCTTTTCATCTTCTGGGAGCTCGTCGGCTTCAGTTCCTACCTGCTGATCGGTCATTGGTGTGAGCGGACGTTGGCCTCGGATGCCGCGAAGAAGGCCTTCATCGTCAACCGTGTCGGCGATTTCGGCTTCCTGCTCGGCATCATCGCCTGCTACTGGCTCAACCACACTGTCAATTTGACCGAGTTGGCGGATAAAGGAGCGGCCGGCGGATTGGTGTTCAGCCGGGCCATCCCGCTGCTGCTTTTCTGCGGCGCCATCGGCAAGTCGGCGCAGATGCCGTTGCAGGTGTGGTTGCCCGATGCGATGGAAGGTCCGACACCGGTCTCGGCGCTCATCCACGCCGCGACGATGGTGGCCGCCGGTATCTACATGCTCTGCCGCATCCAGGTGCTCATGGTGCCGGACGCGCTCACCGTGATCACGTGGGTCGGCACCATTACCGCGCTGTACTCCGCGATCTGCGCTATCATCCAGACCGACATCAAGAAGGTGCTGGCCTATTCCACGCTCTCCCAGCTCGGCTACATGGTTGCGGCGTTCGGACTGGGATCCCTGCGCGGTGACGTCACGGTCCATGATCATGCCGGAGCCGTGATGGTTCTCCGGAACGTGGTTGTAGTCACGGGCGCCGCGGCCGCGATGTTCCATTTGACGACCCACGCCTTCTTCAAGGCGCTACTCTTCCTCGGCGCGGGTTCGATCATCCACGCCTGCCACCATGAGCAGGATATCTTCAAGCTCGGCGGGCTGGCGAAGAAGATGCCGTGGACGTTCTGGACCTTCACCATCGGCGTGTTGGCCATCATCGGCATGCCGTTCTTCGCCGGTTTCTTCTCCAAGGACGCGATCCTCTACCTCGCCCACGAGAACAACCGGCTGGTGTTCATGGTGCTTGTGGTCACCGCCGTGCTGACGGCGCTGTACATGACGCGCGTGTGGCGGATCACCTTCTTCGGCGAAGCCCGGACGGACGCGGCGGCGCATGCGCACGAGAACGGCCCCGTCATCGTTATTCCGCTGGTTTTGCTTGCGGCCGGCGCGGTTCTCGCGGGTTACGGGTTTTTCTACGACCATCTGCTCGGCGGCGCCTTCCGCGGCCTGCTGGAGGCCGTGCCGGAGCCGCACGGCGCGAGCCACTGGATGATGGTGGCGATCGGCACTGGCGCCATGCTCGTCGGCCTGCTGACAGCCCTGAATTATTACCGGCCAGCCGCGATGGATCCGCTGAAAGCGGCAGTGCCGGTGATCTTCGGCTATCTGACCTTCTTGAACGAGGTCTTTGACCGCGTCTACGGCTACTACGTGGCCAAGATCCAGCAGCGCCTGGCCATGGTGATGAACCTGCTCGACCAGATCCTCCTCGCCGGCTGGATCATCCGCGGCGGCGCGGAGGTCGTGGGCCTTCTCGGCGCGGGCGCGCGAACCCTGCATGTCGGCCGGCTGCACGTCTACGTCTACTGGTTCCTCCTCGGGCTGGTGCTCCTGTGGGGATTTGCCGCCGGGATCTTCTAGCTGCCACCGCACCATGGACGCTTTGAACTCCAATCTCCTGCTGCTGGCCATCGCCGCTCCGCTCGCCGCGGCGCTGGCGATCGCGCTCGGTTTGCCGAAGCGTTACGCAACGAAACTGTCGGTGCTCGCCTTTGTTGCGCCCGCGGTCATCGCGGTGTGGCTCTGGAGTCAGTTTCCGGCGTATGACGCGGTCCCGGCCGGCCACCTTGGTTTTGCCTTTTACAGCCTGCATGCGCTCGGACTCGAGAAACTCGGCATTCACCTGACGCTCGGGCTCAACGGCATTTCGCTCCCGCTGTTCGCCTTGGCGGGAATCGTCGGACTCGCCGCCGGCCTGTACGCGCTGCAATCCGGCGCCGAGCGGCTGAAGATCTACCTGATGCTGCTGCTGATCATGCAGGGCGGCCTGCTGGGCGCATTCGCCTCGATCGACCTCTTCTTCGCCTACTTCTTCCACGAACTCGCCCTGATTCCGACGTTCATCATGGTCGGCGTCTGGGGTACGCGTGGCGAAACCACCAACCGGTACGCCGCGATGACAATGACGATCTACCTGACGGTGGGGGCCATGCTCTCGCTGCTCGGGCTGATCGCGATCTACCACCGAAGCGGCGTCGAGAGTTTTGACCTGATCAACCTGCGGACGGCGCTCGCGGCGACGCCGATGGCAGTGAGCGTGCAGAAGCATCTTTTCGGTCTGCTGCTTTTCGGTTTCGGCATTCTGGTCTCGTTGTGGCCCTTTCACACTTGGGCGCCGCTCGGTTACGGCGCCGCCCCCAGCTCGGCTGCGATGCTGCACGCCGGCGTGCTGAAGAAATTCGGCCTCTACGGCCTGATCCAGATTGTGCTGCCGCTGTTGCCCGCCGGCGGCGCGGCGGGGTTCGTCGTCCGGCTGCCGCTGCTGCCCACGTTCCACACCAGCTGGGTCGGTGTGCTGGCCTGGCTCGCCCTCGGCAACGTGATCGTGATCGGTCTCGTCACCATGGCCCAACGCGACCTCAAGCAGATGATCGGCAACAGTTCGGTCATGCATATGGGCTACGCCTTCCTCGGCCTCGCCACCTTGTCGACGCTGGGCACCGGCGGCGCGGTGCTGCTCATGGTGGGCCACGGGCTTTCGGTGGCGCTGCTCTTCCTTCTGTCCACGAGCATCCATCGCCGTACGCAGACTTTCGACCTGGCGGAGATGGGAGGCCTCGTCCGGTCGGCGCCGGTGCTCGCCGCGCTGTTTACGGCCGGCACCCTGGCGGGCATCGGACTGCCCGGCTTCGCCAATTTCTGGGGCGAACTCTCGATCTTCGTCGCGCTCTGGAAGTTTTCGCCCTGGTGCACTGCTGCCGCCTTGCTGGGCATCATCATTTCGGCGGTCTACGGATTGCGCGCGGTCGCCCGTATTTTCTTCGGTCCCCCGTCCACGGAGTTCGCCCGCGTCGCCGCCGTGCGGCCAACAGAGGACCTGGGCTGGGGCGAGCGCCTCCCCGCGCTCCTCTTGCTGGCCGTGCTTCTCTTTATCGGTTTCTGGCCGCGCGCCGTGTCGGCGCCCCTCGACCAAGCCCTGCAGCGCCAGTCTCCGCCCGCGGCGTCCGCCCCGGCGGTTGCCAACCCATAACCCGCGCTCATGTCCGCCGCCCATCTCACCGCCCTCCAGGCCGCCGCCAGCTCGAACGAGTGGGCGGCGATTTTCCCCGAAATCATCCTCGCGGGCCTCGCGGTGCTGCTGCTCGTCTTCGAATTGGTGCTGCCGGGACCGCAGCGCCGGCTGATCCCGGCTTTCGCGATGATCGGCCTGATCGGCGTGCTGGTGGGGCTGGGGCTCAATTTTCACACGGCGTTTCTCGACCACGACAGCTTCGGCGGTTTGCTGCATCACACCGCCGGCACGCAGTTCATGCGGGTTTTCTTCGTGCTCAGCGCGCTGCTCGTCAGCGTGCTCGGCACGGTCACGTTCAAGCGGCAGCCGGCCCCCCGGGTTGAGTTTCACCACCTGGTGCTCGTTGTCACGGCGGCCCTGATGCTCCTGGTGCAAAGCCGCCATTTCGTGATGTTCTTCGTGGCGCTGGAGACGGTGACGGTCGGGTTCTATGTTCTCGTGAGCTACTTCCGCACCAGCGCGGCTTCGCTGGAAGCCGGGCTGAAATATCTTGTCCTCGGCGCCCTCAGCTCGGCGATCCTGCTGTTCGGCCTCGTCCTGCTGTACGGCGTGGCGGGCAACCGGGCTTTGGCGGGAGCCACCGCGGAACCGATGCGGTTCGATGCGTTGCGCGCCTTCCTCGGGGCCCATCCGGACAACTTCCTGGCCAACGTCGGCGCGGTGATGGTGCTGGCCGGTGTGGCGTTCAAGATCGGCGCGGTGCCGTTCCAGATCTGGATCCCCGATGTCTACCAGGGCGCGCCGACGCCGGTCACGGCCTTCCTCGCGGTTGCCTCCAAGGCCGGTGGTTTCGCCGTGCTGCTGACGCTGGCGCTCTCCGTTTTCGATCCACTGCGCGCGGTGGTCGTTCCGGCGCTGTCGGTCATGGCGGCCGCGACGATCCTGTTCGGCAACCTGGCAGCGCTGCGTCAGCGCAACGTGAAACGCCTGATGGGGCTTTCCGGCGTCTCGCACGCCGGGTACCTGCTCCTCGGCGTGATTGCCGCCTACCGCGAACCGACGGCGGTGGGCGCCGTCTATTTCTACCTGCTGGCGTATCTGCTGGCGGCGTTCGCGGTGTTCGCGGTGATGGCGCACGTCAGCGTGGGTGACGACGCCGACCAGTCGCTGGCACCGTACGCCAACCTGGCGCGGGAACGGCCGTTTCTCGGTCTCATCCTGGCCGTGGGCCTCGGTTCGCTGGCCGGGATTCCGCCACTGGCCGGGTTCCTCGGCAAGCTGCTGGTCTTCATCGCGGCGTTTAAGGCCGGTCTCTACGGGTTGCTGGTGGTGGCCGTCTTCGGCGTGATCATTTCGATCTACTACTATTTCGGCTGGATCAAGGCCGCGTTTTTCCCGACGACGTCGGCGCCGCTGGCGGAAGGCGTGCCGGCGGCGCCAGCCGCATCCCGCGTCGGCGTGCTCGCCGGCACGGCCATGATCGTGCTGACGGTCGCCTCCTTGGTGCTCGGCGTCTACCAGGGACCGCTCGGCCAGTGGTTCCTCTCGCAGTGAGGCGCACGCGGTGGCACGGGTCTCCCCGGGCCTCCGTAGGCTGGGCGAAGGAGGCTGAGCCGTGAGACAAAATCCCCGTGCGAAGTTTCATGGGTGGCACGGCTCTCCTGAGCCGTGAGCGTCGGAGGTTCATGGGTCGGGAGACCCATGCCACGACCCTGCCACACCTCCGCCGCGCTCCTCCGGCGCTCTGCCTGGCGGTGGCGGCAAGTTCCGCGTTGTCATTCACGGCGGGCTCTGTGCTTGCTTGATCACATCAGCATGAAGGTCACCGCGCTTGCCCTTGTCCCGCCCCCGGCCGCTGCCGGACTCCCGCAGGTCACGCCGGAACTGCTCGCTTCCGTACTCGCCCGCTATTCGCGCAGCAACGAGGGTCTGGCGAAGATCCTGGAACGGGTCGACGTGGCCCATCCCGACGAGTCCATCGACCGCATCCTGAAGTTCGTCGACTACGGCCACGCCTCCATCGGTGGTCTCACGGGCGGTCTCGCCGTCGCCATAGACAACGTCTCGATGTGGCTTGCCTACAAATTGTTTGAGATTTCGACGATGGCCGACGGCCAGGAGTCGAGCACGCGGTACATCACGATGGACGCGGCCAACCTGCCGTCCGCTGGGGAGCTGGACATCCCCGACGATCTGGCGCCACGCTGGCGCGACCTGATGGGACGGGCCTTCGCGGCCTACCACACCGAGTTCGCCCGGCTCGAAGCTTTGAGTCTGGCGGAGCCGGAGCGTGTGCGGGTGCCGTCGGGGGCCAAACCGGCCGTCGCCACCCGCCTGCGCAAAAACTATGCCCTCGACCGAGTCCGCTATTTCGTGCCACTCGCCACCCGCACCAATGTCGCGCTCGTGCAGACGGCGCGCATGTGGGCGCAGACCATCTGCCATCTCGATTCGCTGCCGCAACCCGAGGCGCGCGCCGCCGCGCGCGCCATCCGCGACGAACTTCTGCCGCTCGCGCCGCGTCTTCTGCGGCACAGCCAAACCGAGGCGTCCTACCAGGAACAGGCGCGGCAGGAACTGGCGGCTTCGTGTCGCCTCGGCCTCGAGCGACTGGCGGACGCACCGCTCGCCGACGCCGTGTGGGTGAAGGTCGATCGCGACACGCCGCCGTGGCTGCCGGAGACCCAGCCGGTCGCCGAGGCGTTGCGCCATCGCGCCAACCGCTACGGACAGTGCGGCACCGCCGCCCGGCGCATGCGCGTGACCTTCGCCTGGAACAACCTCGCCATCGCCGAATTGCGCGACCTCAACCGCCATCGCACGGGACATCGCTTCACGCCGCTGATCCAGGCGGGTTTCTACCTGCCGCCGGAGGTGCCGCGCGCGCCGCATGCGGCGATGCTGGCCGACCAGCTGGCCCTCACGCGGGAACTGCTTGAGCGAGGCTCGCCCGCGTATGTCTACTCGCTCCTCCTGGGCGCCCAAACCCCGTTCGAACACAGCACCCACGCGGACAAATTCATCTACGAGGCGGAACTCCGCACCGGCTTGGGCGCGCATTTTCGTTACGCCGAACACCTGAGCGCCGCATTGGGCGAATTCCTCCGTCAGGTCCCGGAAGCCCGCGGCTGGGTGACGGAAGGATCTGCGGAGCCCGAGTGAGGGCCGCCGCGGGCGTCACGGTTCGTGCGAATTGACTTGCGAATTGGGAACCCCTCAAAACATTTTAATGGCTGTTAGTCATTGCTTTGTTGGATGCAGCCCGGGTGAGTGATATATTTCTGGTTTCCCGTTTTTCCAAAAGAGCTGCCGCCCACTTCATTGTTCGATCCAGCTTTCGCCTCCGGCCCCATGTGTGCGTTCAAGGTCTTGCAGTTCAACATCCAGTTTGGACAGAACTGGGACGAGGCCAGCCCGGATGACGGCCCGGTCAATTTGGATCTGGCGATCGCAGACATTCGCCGTCAAGACGCCGACATCGTGCTTCTGCAGGAGGTCGAACAGGCGCGGCCCGGCGGGATGCAGCCCGAGCCGCCCCCGAACTTCACGCGATTGCGAGGCGCACTGCCGGCCTACCACGGGTTCTTTTCCTACCCCAAGGCGGATCCGCGAGAGCTGCCTTTTGGCATCGGGCTGGCGATCTTGGCGAAGACGCCTCTGTTCGAAACGATGCGGCACGACCTGCCGTCACCACCGGTGGAGTTCAGCTTTCAGGGGGAGAAAAAGACCCCCACGGATCGCCTGCTGATCGGGGTGAAGACCGTGTTGTCGGGCCGGACCTTGCAGGTTTTCAACACCCATTTGCTTGCGTTTTTCATGCTCAACGCAAACAGCGAGGAACATTCCGGCCAACGTCAGTACGTAGTCGACCAGCTGCGCGAGTCGGCGGGACCGACCCTGCTGGGGGGCGATTTCAACGTCAGTAATCATTTTTCGCTGGTGGAACAGCTCAGGAGTGCGGGATTCCAGACGGTGCAGACCAACAAGCCGACTTGGCGTCGCAGGCCTTATGTGCTCGATCATGTGTTTTTCAACCGGCATCTGCGCGCGCTGAGCCACGTCGTCGAGGAAACCCGGGCCTCCGACCACCACATGCTGGTGGCGCAGTTCGAATTCGTGGATTGACCCCTGGCCGCCCTGTCGGAGTCGGACTACGTCAGGAAACGGGCGCAGTCCGGCTCGATCGGCGAGCGGCCACGAGCAGGGCCAGCAGGCCGGCGAACCACGGTTCGACGGCTCCTCCTCCTCCGTCTGCGGGGGAAAGATCAGCCGCCGCGGCGCTGATCGTCAGAGTCGCAGGGTTGCTGGTCACGCTCTTGGAGTCGTTCGTGACCGCAACGGTATAGGTGCCGGCATCCGACGACCGGACGTTCGCCAGGCTGAGGGAATTCCCGGTGGCTCCGCTGAGAGCCGTGCCGTTGAAATACCACTGGTAGGTCGGCGCGGGCCGGCCCGCGGCCGTGGCGGCAAAAATCACGTTGGCGCCGGGCGCCGCAGTCTGGCTCTGTGGTTGCGCGCTGATGACGGGCGCGCTCGGAGAAAAAGCCATGCGAATGGTGTGGTTGTTGGTATCGGCGATGTAGAGATTGCCCGAGGCGTCGCTGGTGATGCCGGTGGGGAACCTGAAGCGGGCGGCGGTCCCGACGCCGTCGGCGCTGCCGGAGGTGCCGGCCAAACCGGCCACGGTGGAAACCATTCCCGACGAGATGGCCTGTCGGATCACTTGATTCTCGGTGTCGGCGATGTAGAGGTTGCCCGCCCCGTCCACGGCCACACCGGAAGGGTTGGCGAAGCTGGCCGAAATCAGGGAGCCATCCGCGCTGCCCTGCTGGTGGGAGGATCCCGCCACCGTGGTCACGATGCCGGTGGGGAGTACCACCATGCGGATCGCGTCCCCGTTCGTGTCCGCGACATAGAGACGCCCCGCGCTGTCCATGGCCAGCCCCTGCGGCCCGGCGAAGCCGGCGGCGCGCCCCGTGCCGTCCCCGTAGCCGCCGCCGGCGAGGGTCGTCACCGTGCCGTCCGGGGCGACCTTGCGAATGACGTTGTTCAAGGTGTCAGCGACGTAGAGTGCGCTGGCGTCGTCGGTCACGATGCCGGACGGCCCGTTGAAACGGGCCGCCGTGCCCGTGCCGTCGATGAAGCCCGCCACGTGCGCAGCGCCGGCCAGGGTCGTCACCGCGCCGGCCGGCGTGATCTTGCGGATCACGCTGTTGTCCGTGTCGCTCACATACACATTGCCCGCGCGGTCCACCGCGACGCCGCTGGGGTGGGCGAACAACGCCGCGGGACCGGTGCCGTCCCGGTAACCCGATACCGCGGCGGTGCCCGCCAGGGTGGTGACCGCACCGGCCGGGGTGATCATGCGAATCGTATGATTGCCGGTGTCGGCGACGTAGAGCGTGCCCGTGCTGTCGATGGCGACATCCGTCGGGGCGCGAAAGCGGGCGGCGCTGCCCGCCCCGTCCGTCGTTCCCGCCAGGCCGGCCTGGCCCGCCCAGGTGGTGACGACCAGCGGGGCCGTCACGGACAAGATCGCGGGCGACGTGGTGACGCTTCCCTGCGCGTTGGTGATCACGCAACGAAAGGTGTCGCCGTTCATGGCGGCCGTGGCGCTTCGGACGATCAGCGTGCTCGTGGTCGCGCCCGTCCAGCGGGCGTCGTCGGTCAGGGTTGTCCAGGCGGTCCCACCGGCGGCCAGCCGCTGCCATTGGTAAGTGGCCCCGGAGGCGTCCGCCACGCCCACGGCGAAGACCGCGTCCTGGCCGGATCCGGCGGCCCGGTTGGCCGGCTGGGTGGTTATGATCGGAGGCTGCGCGCCAGGGTCGGCGGCGCTAATGAACACGGTATGGAAATTGCCGGCTGCGACGTCGAGGGCGTGCGTGGCGATGGGCACGGGCGTGCTGCGGTCGCTGGTCGTGCCGTCGCCCAACTGGCCTGATGAATTCCGGCCCATGGCCCAGAGGGTGCCATCGGTCTTCACCAAGGCGCTGTGCCACGCTCCGGCCGTGACGGCCTGCACACCGGTGGCGACGAGCACGGGTAGGCTGCGGTTCGTGATTGTGCCATCGCCCAATTGCCCGAAGGAATTGTCGCCCGCGGCCCAGAGGGTGCCGTCGGTCTTGACCAACAGAAAGTGCAGGCCGCCCGCCGCCATGGCCTGGACGCCTGCGGCCAACTGGATCGGCGGGCTGCGCACATACCGGATGGTGGTGCTCCCATCGGGAATGAGGCCCGCGCCCCAGACGGTGCCGTCGCTCTTCAGGAACAGGGTATACGTGTCCGCCGCGGCGACCGCTTGCACGCCGGTGGCCACTTGGGCGGGAGTGCTCCGACTCTGCCATCCGCCGTCGCACAATTGCCCGTAGTCGTCCCACCCCATGGCCCAGAGCGTGCCGTCGATTTTCACAAAGAAGGTGTTGCAGCCACCGGCCGCGGCCGAACGCACGCCGGTGGCGAGCAGCACGGGCGTGCTGTGGCGCTGAATAGTGCCGTCCCCGAGTTCGCCGTAATAATTGTAGCCCATTCCCCAAAGCGTGCCGTCCGCCTTGACGAAAAGATTGTGGGAATTGCCGACGGCGGCCGACTGCACGCCGGTGGCCACGGCCACCGGCCTGCTCCGGTTGATGGACGTGCCGTCGCCCAACTGGCTCCAGAAGTTGTCCCCCATGGCCCAGAGCGTGCCATCCGTCGTGACGAAAAGGCTGTCGTTGCTGCGAGCCGCCACCGCCCGGACCTCGCCGGCGATCGACGCCGGCGTCTGCTGCGCTTGCGTCCAATCCAGCCCCAATTGCCCGTGCGCGTTGTCACCGGTGGACCAGAGAACCCCCGCGGGAGGGCTCGACGGCGTTCCCTCGCGGATGGTTTGGCTGGAAGGATCGGCGACATAGACGTTGCCCGCGCCATCGATGGCGACGCCGGTCGGCTCGGCAAATCGCGCGGCGTTGCCCATCCCGTCGGCGCTGCCGGAGATGCCGGCCAGACCGGCCATGGTAGAGAAGGTATAAACGGGATCACCGGTGGCGCCGGCGCCGCGCCCCGCGAGAAGCCCAAGCAGCATGGCCCATGGCGCCAGACGCCGCGCCGCCCCGCCAACGGTGCGGCGGAATCCGGCCGCACGAGGGTCGGGGGATCGGGTGATGGGATTTGATGGCACAGGATACCTCACGATCGCGCGCTGTCAGGCGCTCCTGGAACCTATGACAATCCGGAGCCCGAAACCCGCTATCCGGATCGAAAAAACCCGCTGCCGCCCGACGACGCACCCTTGCTGGAGCGCTTCGCGCACCGGACGGGCACCGCTGCCGGCCGAGCCCGCTACAAGTTACGCCAGCAAACCGAGGGAAAAACAGCTCCGCGTCACCCCCGACCCCGAATGGCGTAGGCATTCTGATAAGGAACCTGCGGGCAAAGCCCGCCAGGTTCCTAGGCGGACTGGGTCCGACGGACCTTCTCCTTTTCGGCTTCCCGTTCCTCTTCGAGGCGCGCCTTCTCGCTGGTCAGCTGCTTCTTGATTTTCGCCGCTTCCTCGGCGTTTTGTGCCGCCTGCGCCTCATCGAGCAGCTTCTGCAGGAAGATCTCCCGCTCGGCGATCCGGCCCCGGTAAACCCGGTCGATCTCGGCGAGTCGCGCTTTCTGCTCGGTGGTGAGGGGTGGACCGGCGTCGGGGTCCGATGCCTTGAGGCGTTCCATGGCGAGTTCGTAGGCGCTTTTCATCGTGGGGATCGTACCACGGAATGCACCGGGTGCGAGGCGTAAAGGCCAAGCCGTGCCGGAGCGACCTCCGGGCGGGGATTGGGGGGACCGAACCGGACTCCCACCAGCAACCCGAGCGCCACGAAAACGAACGGCGGCCAGAAACCGCCGCGCTCCCGCCGCCAGCGCCAGCCGTAGCCCGCCAGGCAAACGGCCAGCAGCCCCGCCAACAGGGCGGGCCCCAGCCACGCCGTGCGGAATTGCGCGGCTTCGTAGACGCGGGGCACCGCCATGGCCGCTCGCAGCAGGGCGTCCATCAGCCACGCCAGCACCGCCCCGGCGTGATTGAACAAGATGCTGCCTGCCGCCAGACCCACCAGCCCGCAAAGGAGAGACAGAAACCCGGCTCCGATGACGAGAGTGGAGACGGGGATCAACACGAGGTTGACCACCAGCGCGCCGGGGGTGAACAGCCGGAAAAACTGGACCGTCGACACCGTGCCGACCAGCGACGAGGCGAGGCCGATCCCGACCATGCCGAGCAAAAAGCGCCAGATCCAATTGACGGTCCACCGGTGCCAGCCCCAATCCGCTTCAGGCAGGCTCGCGAACAGCGGCCAGCGCTCCTGCATCGCCTCGGCCAGCGGTGCGCCAAGCAGCAGCAATACCGCCACAATGCCGTAAGACATCTGGAAACTCGCGCCGAACAGTTCCATCGGGTCCAGTAGCAACACGAGCAGCGCGGATGCCACCAGTGCCGACAGCGCGTTGCCCGGCTGGCGCAGGTAGAGGGAAGCGATGAACAGCGCGGACATCAGGAAGGCGCGCACCGCCGAAGCGCTGGCTCCCGTGATGTCCACGTAAACCCAGAGGGCCGCCAGCCCCACGATCGCCGCGGCGACCCGCGGAACGCGCAGGAGGGTCAGCAAGATTTGTACGCTGAGGGCGATCGCCGTGATGTTCAGGCCGCTGATGGCGAACAGGTGCATCGTGCCGCTGTGCATGAAGAGTTCCTGTTGCTCTTCGCTCATCTCCTGCTTGTGCCCCAACATCATGGCGCGCAGGACCGCCGCGAGCGCCGGCCGGTCCTCCAATCCGGCGCCCAGGATCGCATGAAACCGCTGCTCCGCCGCGTGGCAGAAGCACTGGTAGCGCGACGGCGGTGTCACGGTGGCGAGCAGGCGCGCGCGGGCGAACTTGAAATTGATGCCGGCGTTCACGAGATACTCCGTGAATCCTCCGTCCGTAGCCGGCCGCGGCAGCGATTCCAGCACGCCGAGGGCGGCGACGACGCTCGTGCGCACCGGCGGGGTGGCCCTGGGAGGCAGATTGAACGAGAAATAAAGGCGCTGGCCGACCAGGTCGCGCAGATGCGGATCCGTGCCGGTCACCGTGCCGAGGCCATTCACCCGCCGACCGTCCGCGCGCGGCGTAAACACCTGGTCGACCCGGACGGTTAGCCGCGCCTCCCGCGGCGGGAGCGTGTCCCATCCAGCCGGCCGGGCCAGCCGCAGGTGAAACCAAGCGGCGCCGGCTGCCGCCATGGCCAATCCGATGGCAACCGGCCACAGGCGGCGCGCCCAGGGACGGGCGCAGGCAAGGCTGGCCAGCGCCCCGAGGCCGACCCCGAGCGCCCCAGCCAACCCGGGCACGATCGGCGTCTCGATCAACCGACCGACCGCGAGTCCTGCCATGAAGGGCAGAAGCAGCCACAGCAACGGGGCGCGATGTCCGGGACGGCCCAAGGGCATGGCTTCACGGCCGGTGGTTGATGAAATGCCGGCCCCGCACCACCAGGCTGCGTTTCAACCCGCGCTGCAGATAGGCGTGGGCCGCCGCCACGGCGCGGCCCAGGCTCAGACCCCGGGCCAGGTTCGCGGCGATCGCCGCCGACAGCGTGCAACCGCTGCCATGCGTGTCGACACCCGGCACCCGGCGCGCGGAAAACGACCGGTAACTCCCCGCCGGCTGCACCAGCACGTCGGTGAGATTGCCGCCGGGCAGGTGCCCGCCCTTGAGCAGGAAGGGGACGCCGTGGGTCCGGGCCAGCTCGCGCCCGGCCTCGATCATCGCCGCCTTGGTCGCCGGTTTCTCCCCGAGCAGCACCTCCACTTCGTCGAGATTCGGCGTGACTACCACCGCGAGCGGCAGGAGCTGCCGGCGGATCGCCGCGAGTGCCTCCGGCCGGAGGAGGACGGCCCCGCTGGTTGCAACCATCACCGGATCGATGACGGCCGGGATGCGCCGGTGGGCCCGCAGGAATTCCGCCACGGCGGCAATAATCTCGGCGGAGTACAGCATGCCGGTCTTGAGCGCGCGGATCCTGAAATACCGGTCCACCTGCCGCACCTGCTTGACCACGAACGATGCCGGCACGGCCTCGATCGCGGTGACTCCGCTGGGATTCTGGGCGGTCAGGCAGGTGAGGGCCGTCGTACCGAACACGCCATGGGCGGCGAAAGTCAGCAGGTCGGCCTGGATGCCGGCCCCGCCTCCGCTGTCGGATCCGGCGATGGTGAGGACGACGGGAGTATCGGCGGTGCGCATGAAGGAAGGGGCCATGGTTGATTTCGGGTGCAGGAACGCGTGCCAAGAAGCCTTTTCAACCGGCGGCTTTCCTGCCAAGCCAAGATTGTCATGCGCGAAGATGACCAAGGCGACCTGTTTGCGGCGGAAGAACCGGCTCCGCGGCCGGGCGACTTCCCCGCCGGGGACCCGTCAGCCGGGGCGACGGCCCTGGCGCGTCAGCCACTCGCGGCCCGGATGCGTCCGCGTTCGCTCGCCGAGATGGTCGGCCAGGGACACATCCTGCGGCCCGGCAACCTTCTGCCACGGCTCGTGGCGGCCAACCGTTTCGGCAGCCTCGTCTTCTACGGCCCGCCGGGCAGCGGCAAAACGTCGCTGGCCGAGGCGATCGCGCGCGAAACGAAAAGCCGTTTCGTGCGGATCAACGCCGTCCTTTCCAATGTCGCCGAGCTGCGCGAGGTGCTGAAGTCCGCCCGCCGCCGGCCCGAGGCGGCCACGATCCTATTCATCGACGAGCTGCACCGGTTCAACAAATCACAACAGGACCTGCTCCTGCCCGACGTGGAGGAAGGCGCTGTGCGCCTGATCGGCGCCACCACGCACAACCCGGGTTTCTACGTCAACCCCACGCTCCTCAGCCGCAGCCACCTCTTCCGCCTCGATCCACTGACGCCCGCCGATGTCGTCGCGGTGCTCAAACGCGCCCTGACCGATACGGAGCGCGGTCTCGGCGCCCGCGGCTGCCACGCCCCGGACGAAGTGCTCCTCGGTCTCGCCAACCTCTGCGAGGGCGACCTGCGCCGCGCCCTCAACGCGCTCGAGGTCATCGTGCTCAGCCTGCCCGAACAGGCGGGGATCACCGCAGCCGAACTAGAGATCTTCGCGCGCGAGCGCCACATCCGGTACGACGCTGACGAGGACGAGCACTACGACACCATCTCTGCTTTCATCAAAAGCTGCCGCGGCGGCGATCCCGATGCGGCCCTCTACTGGCTGGCCAAGATGCTGGCCGGCGACGAAGACCCGCGGTTCATCGCGCGCCGTCTTGTCATCCTCGCCTCGGAGGACATTGGGCTGGCGGATCCGCAGGCGCTGCTGCTCGCGGTGGCCGCGCACCACGCGGTCGAGTTCATCGGCCTGCCGGAGGCCGAGCTAACCCTCGCCCACGCCACGCTGTACATTGCCACCGCGCCCAAAAGCAATTCCGCCACGCTGGCGTTGATGGCGACGAAGTCGGCGCTGGCGGACCAGCCCGTGCAGGCCGTGCCCGTGCACCTGCGCGACACCAGCGGCCAGGCCTCGAAGCGTCTGGGCCATGGGCGGGATTACCGCTACAGTCACGACTTTCCCGAGAACATCTCCGGACAGGATTACCTCGGCACTCCGCTGGCCCTCTACACGCCCAAGAAGGCCGGCGCCGAAGTGGCTGTCGCCGAGCGCCTCGCCCGGTGGCGCGAGCTCAAGGCGAAGCTGCAGCGCGCCGCCCCGGACGGCGTCCGGCCTGAACGCGCGCCCCGCACGGGCTCCACGGGCGGTGCGAAAACGCCGTAAACCCCCGCCGGGCCGGGCGATGCGGCTTGCGAGTGGAGCACAAGACGTTATTCTGCTGTCTAAACCCCCGTTATGAAAGCCAACCCCTCTTTGCTCATGACGCTTGTGACGGTGGTGACGCTGGGAGTCGCCCTGCCATTGCGGGCCGCGGACGGCTCGACGGTCTCGACCTCCACGGCGGATTCGTCGCAGGCGACCACGGACCAGAAGACCTCCACGGTGCCGGCCACCAAAACGCCCACGAAACCTGAGCCGCCGGCCAAGATCGACGGTATCGTCCTGAACCGGCCCAACGGCGGGTTCCTCGGGCTGCAGCTATTGAACAGCAACTTTAAGCTTTCGTTCTACGACGCGAAGAAGAAGCCCGCCACGGTGGATGTGGCCCGGGCCACGGCGCGCTGGCCGGTGCATTACAAGATCGGCCCCGATGAACGGACCGTGCTGAATCCGACTGCCGATGGCAAGGCCCTCACCTCAACTTGGTTCGTTCGCCCCCCGCATACGTTCAAGCTCTATCTTTCGCTCCTCAATGACGACCAGGAAAACGCGGTCGAGAGTTACGTGATCGACTTCCACGAATAGCCGGGCGGGTAGGGGATGATCAAGCGCCGTGGTTGGTTGGCCCGGACGGCGCCGGGCCCTGCCGATTCCGCCTCTCATGAGATCGCTGCTGTTAGCCTTTGGGCTGCTTTTCTTCGGCTGGACTGCGTCCGTGCAGGCCGGCAACAACCCGGTCGCCAATCGTGCCGCGGTGGTCCATTACCAGGACGTCCGGTTCACCATTCTGACTTCCGGGCTGATCCGGATGGAGTGGGATGCGGCGGGCAGTTTCGAAGATCACGCCTCGTTGCTTTTTCTCAACCGCGACCTTCCGGTCCCGCGGTATTCCAAGTCGGAGAAGGACGGGTATCTGTTCATCCAGACCGACAAGGTCGAACTCCGATACCGGTTGGGATCGGGCAGATTCACGGTCCAGAATCTCCAAATCTCGTTGCGTAATGGTCAGGACCTCATCGCTTGGAAGCCCGGAGACGAAAACGCGGGTAACCTGAAGGGCACCTACCGGACACTCGATGGTTGCAACGGCGCGCTCCACGTCGAAGACCAGAAAGAAATCGTTCTGGGAGACGGCCTCATCTCGACCGACGGATGGTCTTTGTCGGATGACTCGGCGAACCTGCTGTTTGACGGCTCCGAATGGAGTTGGGTCCAGACGCGCCCGGCCGGAGACCGGCAGGACTGGTATTTC
>Ga0182017_10001341_pt1 | contig 19009 bp, 13 predicted proteins | sample 712E3DmetaG_FD_120492 | JGI IMG/M metagenome (GOLD analysis project Ga0182017, IMG submission 120492) | Permafrost microbial communities from Stordalen Mire, Sweden - 712E3D metaG | ecosystem: Environmental > Terrestrial > Soil > Wetlands > Permafrost | place: Sweden: Stordalen | collected... | reverse complement strand
GGCGACTTCGACGACTACTGGACGTTCCACCTCGACCACGAACGACAGCGAGTCCACGAGTCCTGCTACGCGGACGGCATCATCCCCCTCGCAGCGTAGGTCACTCCTACAGCGCCGCACCCATTTCGTTGTGTGCGCGCGAGCGGGTCGACTCATCCGGACGAGTGCCGGGGTTGCGGCGTTGTCCGGGAGGGTGCGATCTTGACGGCTCGAGCCGGGCTCTCGACGCGCGGACAGATCACAGTGAGCTCGTCGCCCGGCACCGACTGCGGCATCGCCAGTCCTACGAAGGCGGTCGGCGGCTGGACCCGATGGAACCCTCACGACGCCCGCACGGTCAAGCGCAGCAGTCGGGGAGGGTCGACTGTACCGGTTAAGCATCGACGGAGGCACGATCGTTTGCGGTTCGTGCGACGTGGCCGGCCGCCGCCGTCCGAGCCTCGACGCGTTGTCGGGATCGGGACTCACGCCCGGGTGACGAGCCTGGTACGTTTCGTGATTGCCGCCGGATCTGACAGGGCGGCTGACGGGTGGAGACCGTGCAACACGAGACCGGCCCGCGTCGCCGGGTGACGATAGCCGACATAGCACTTCGAGCGGGAGTCTCGAAGGGTGCCGTATCGTACGCTCTGAACGGCAAGCCGGGGATTTCGGAGGCGACTCGCCGTCGCATTCTCGATATCTCCGAGGAGTTTGGATGGTATCCGAACAGTGCAGCCCGCGCGCTCTCGGCTGCGCGTGCTCGCGCGTGCGGGCTGGTGCTTGCACGCCCGGCGCGCACGCTCGCCTTCGAGCCGTTCTTCATGCAGCTCTTGGCCGGGATCGAGGCCGAACTGTCCTCCCGCTCGGTCGGTCTCACCATCCAGGTCGTCGACGACGTCGAGGCCGAGATGGCGGTCTACCGTCGCTGGTGGGCAGAGCACCGCGTCGACGGCGTGCTCGTCAAGGACCTCCGCATCGTCGATCCCAGGGTTGAGCAGATCGAGCAGCTCGGGCTCCCGGCCGTCGTCATCGGCGGTCCTGAGGGTACCGGCAGCCTCTCGGCGGTATGGAGCGACGACGCGGGCGCGGTTGTCGAGGTCGTGCGATACCTCGCGCGGCTTGGCCACGAGCGGATCGCGCGGGTTGCAGGCGTCCCTGAGTTCCTCCACACCGAGATCCGGACCGAAGCGTTCCTTGCGACCATGGCGGAGCTTTCGCTTTCGTCACAGGTTCTCACGACCGACTACATGGCCGAGAGCGGAGCCCAAGTGACCCGCCAGCTCCTCTCCGACCGCAGGCCCCCCACGGCGATCGTCTACGACAACGACGTGCTTGCTGTCGCGGGCCTTGGGGTCGCGCACGAGATGGGCCTCTCGGTCCCACGAGACGTATCCCTCGTCGGGTGGGACGACTCGCTGTACACCCAGGCGGTCCACCCGCCGCTCACCGCGGTGACGAGGGACATCGTTGTGATGGGGATGCACGCGGCGAGCGCCCTCCTCGCGCTCATCGACGACGGAGTCGTCACCCGAGCTGGCGAGGTTTGCGGCCAGCTCATCCCGCGCGGCACTACCGGCCGCCCGCCCGGTGCCGCTAGCGGCTCCACCCGGGCACCCCGCCCCTTTGCTCGCCGGCAGCGCGACGAGCGGGATGGCTTGACGCTTAACCGAAAAAGTAGTTGACTTACTTTACGGAATGTTTACGGCGCGGTGTCAGGTGTGCCCTTGGTCGAGTGGCTGTGTAGCGGTGCGCGCGCAACCACGGGAAGCTTAGGGAGAAGTGGTGTCACAGCTGGGCCAGGGTCGTCCTTGGATTGGTGCCAACTTCTGGTCGCGTGCGGGCGGGCCGCATATGTGGAGTCGCTACGACGCGAAAGTTGTGCGCCAAGAGCTGGCCGTGCTCGCCGAGCACGGCTGCAACGTCACTCGCTCCTTCTGCTTCTGGCCTGATTTCGTGCCGGAGCCCGAGCACCTCGACCCGTCGGTGCTTGAGCGGTTCAGTGACTTTCTCGACGCACACTCGGAGGCGGGCCTGGGGACGATCCCCACCTTCATCGTCGGCCACATGTCCGGCCAGAACTGGGACCCTGCGTGGCGGGCGGGGCGAGACCTGTACCGCGACGTGTGGTTCGTGTCTCAGCAGGCCTGGTTTGCCGCGGAGATCGCCCGGCGCTTCGGTGCCCACCCATCGATCGTCGGCTGGCTCGTCTCCAACGAGATGCCGCATTACGGGGGCGCCGGCACGACGGACGAGGTCACCGCCTGGGCGCGCATCCTCGTCCAGGCCATACGGTCGTCAGGCGCGACCCAGCCGGTGTCGCTCGGAGACGGCGTGTGGGGCGTCGAGGTGTCCGGGCGCGACAACGGCTACTCGCTGCGCGCGCTTGCACCGATCGTCGACTTCATCGGCCCGCACGTCTACCCGATGCTGGATGACCAGGTCCGCCAGATCCTGACGGCGGCGTTCGTCTGCGAGCTTTCGAGATCCTTCGACAAGCCCGTCATCCTCGAAGAGTTCGGCGTCAGCTCCGATTTCGCCTCGGGAGAGAACGCGGCCGGCTACTACCGTCAGGTCCTCTACACGACGCTGCTTGCCGGGTGCCGCGGCTGGATCGCCTGGAACAACTGCGACTACGACGCGCTGCGCGACGAGGATCCCTATCGTCACCACGTCTTCGAGCTCCATTTCGGGCTGACCGACTCGAAGGGCAGCCCGAAGCCCCAGCTCGTCGAGATGAAGCGTTTCGCCGACAAGCTCGGTGAGCTCGCGCCCGACGGGTGGGAGACCGTCGCCGGTGACGCGGTCATCGTCGTCCCGGAGCACCTCGAGCGGGTGCTTCCCTTCGCCCCCCAGCAGTACCGCGACGACATCCGGGACGACCTGTTGCAGTGCTACGTCGCCGCAAAGGAGGCGGACCTGCCGGTTTCACTGCTGCGGGAGAGCGACGGCCTGCCGGCGGGCGCGCGCCTGTACCTCGTCCCGAGCGCCAAGCTGATCACCGGACCGGGGTGGGAGCGGCTCCACGCGCTCGCAGAGGGCGGTGCCACCGTGTACGTGTCGTACTTCGCGGGGAGCACGAACAGACAGCGGGGCCCGTGGATGTCCTGGCTCGACGAGCTCTTCGGCGTGCGCCACCTCCTGCGTTACGGCCTCGTCGACCCGATCGTCGAGGACGTGGTCACCTTCGAGCTGCTCGAGGATCTGGGCGAGCTCGGCCCCGGCGCGGAACTGTCCTTCAAGGTCGGCGGGAGCCCGAGCGCCCGGTCGTACCTGCCCGTGGAGCCGATCGACGCGAAGGTCCTGGCCGTCGACGGCGCTGGGCGTCCTGCGCTGCTTCGGCACTCCATCGGTGCCGGCTCAACGGTGCTCTGCACCTATCCGATTGAGCACATGGCCGCCCACCGAGCCTCGGCGAACCCGGAGGACACGTGGCAGCTGTACTCCGCCCTGGCCTCGTCGGCCGGCGTCGCAAGGCCGGTGCGCGTGGACGATCCCCGCGTGCTCGTCGGCGGCATCCGCGTCGGGAACGGTGAGATCGCCGTGTTCGTCAACTGCTCGAGCGACACCGTCGCCGTCGAGCCCATCGTGACCGGTTCGGTGGAGCTGTCGCCGCCTGGAGTATGGTCGAGACTGGAGCCGTTCGGCGTCGCGGCGGTGCGTTGTGAGGGCTCCAGCACCGCGGCGCCGACCGGACGACTTGCCGGACCGGCATGGGATTTAGTGGAGAGCACGAGAGAGGAGGAGGAGGAAGAGGGCGTATTCTGAGTCAGCCCGCGCAGGACCGGTCGGAGATCGGGTGGTCAGGCAGGGGCGGCACTACGGGCGCAGCGTTGCTGCGAGCAACCCAAGACAGGAGAGAACCGGAATCATGTTAATCCACAAGAGAAAGATGGCAGTCGGGTTCGCCGTCGCCGTCGCGGCGGCGTCACTGATGCTGCCGCTGCTCACGATGGGCGCTTCCGCTGCAACGCGTCATGCGAGCTCTAAATTGTCGTTGACCAGCCTCCCGCGCAACCAGACCGTCTACACGAGCGGTGTCGCGTACGGCGCACCGAGCGCCTGGAACCCGATGAACGTGGGCGCCATGGCGACCGGCACAGAGGGTCTGGTCTACGAGACCCTGGAGCTGTACAACCCGGTGACCAACGGTTACATCAACTGGCTGGCCAGGAGCGTTACCGTTAGCGGGCTCACGTGTACCATTCAGTTGCGCAACGGCATCAAATGGAGCAACGGGAAACCGCTCACTTCGGCCGACGTTGCCTACACGATCATGCTTGCGAAGACGAACCTAGCTGTCCCCTACAGCAACCTGGGCCCGTACATCAAGAGCGTCACGACGCCCACGAGCTCAAAGGTGGTTGTCACCTTCAAGAGTGCGGCGTACACGCAGTGGCAGAACTTCCTCTGGCACAACCCGATCATCAACAAGGCGATCTGGTCGGCGATGACACCGGCGAATCAGGTGACCGGCGCGAACACCAACCCTGTCGGGACCGGCCCGATGCTGTTCTACGCCGCCAACGACCAAGAGGTTGCTTACAACGTCAACCCCAACTGGTGGGCGACCAAGGACCTCGGTCTGAAGTTCCACTTCACGTACCTCGTTGACGTCGTGAACGGCAGCAACAACGTCGAGCTCGGACAGCTGCTCGCTGGCAACATCGACCTGAGCAACAACTTCCTTCCTGGCATCGCGTCGCTGATCACCTCACCGGCGTCGACAGGAAAGCTCAACAGCAACGGTGGGTACGGTCTCGCGACCTACTACCCAACGGCACCGTTCATGATGTCGGCCAACACCGTCTGGCTGGAGCCCAACTTGACCAAGGCTCCGATGAGCAACCTGAACTTCCGTGAGGCGCTGGCGTACGGGATCAACCCGGGGGAGATCGCAAGCGTGATCTACGACAACCTCGTGGATCCGGCGGGTCCGATCGGATTGCTGCCGAACCTCACCCCGTTCATCAACAAGACTGTGTTGAAGAAGTACGGGTTCAGCTACAACCCGGCCAAGGCGAAGGCGTTCTTGGCGGCGTCGGAGAGGCAGGCCGGCGGCTACAAGAAGGGTGAGAGCATCACGATCCAGGACCCGGACGGCTGGACGGACTGGAACTCAGCCACCGACGTCATCGTGCAGGAGCTCAAGGCGGTCGGCATCAATGCCGTCGCGTACTTCCCTCAGGACCCAACACGCAATAGCAACCTGACAGACGGGACCTACCAGCTGGCGCTCGACAACAACGCTGGACCGAGCTCCAACCCGTGGTCGTACTTCGACCGCGTATTCCAGCTGCCGATCTTGAAGCAGCAGACTGCGCAGCTCAACTGGGAGCGTGACAGCAACCCGGCAGCGTGGAAGCTCGTCGGGGAGATCGGTGGAATCGCACCGTCGAATAAGGTCGCGATCCAGAAGATCTACACGCAACTAGAGACGATCTTCCTGCAGACACTGCCGGAAATCCCGCTCTGGTACAACGGCGCGTGGGCGCAGTACCAAACCACGTACTGGAAGCACTTCCCGTCTTCGACCGTTAAGACGGACCAGTACACCCCCGTCATGTGGGGCGGCTGGCTCGGCAACATGACCACTGTTCTTGGGCTGGCTCAGTTAAGGCCCGTCCCCGGAGCGTCATAGCGGTTATCAGCTAGCCTGATGCGAACCCGGCCACCTCGCCTCCTGCCAGGCGCAGGAGATGGGGTGGCCGGTCGCAACGGGCAGCGGATCCACGAGGGAGAGCCGTGCGACGGTACCTGCTGAGGAAGCTCCTCATCTACATACTTACGTTCTTCATCGCGGCCACGCTCGACTGGGTCCTGCCGAGATTGGTCCCTGGTAACCCAATTCAGCAGTTGCTGGCGAAGATCGAACTGCAGCCCGGGACGTACAACGCGACTTACAAGCTGTACATGCACAGCTTCGGCTTCGACCGCCCGTGGTGGGACCAGTACCTGAGCTTCTGGAAGGCCCTTTTCCACGGGAACCTCGGGATAAGCATCTACGACTTCCCAAAGCCGGTTACGTCGGTCATTGCCGACTACGTGTTGTTCACCCTGGCGCTGCTCATCCCAGCAATCCTGCTGGCGTACTATGCGGGGAACAAGGTCGGCGCCATGGCGGCTCGCCGCAAGTCGCTGGACAATACGGTCCTTCCGGTCGGCTACCTACTCACGGCGACCGCGTACCCCTGGCTGGCTCTGCTTCTCGCCTTCCTGCTCGCTGCAGGTGGCATCGGCCACTTCTTCCCCATCTCGGGTGGCTTCGCGTACGGCCTCCTCCCGAACTGGGACTGGGCCTTCGTCTGGAGCCTCATGACACACTGGTTCCTGCCGTTCCTCACCTTGTTCCTGGTCGCCTTCGGCGGCTGGGCGATCGGGATGAGGAATCTCATCATCTACGAGCTCGAGTCCGACTACACCCACTACCTAGAGGCGCTTGGCGCGCCCAGCAGGCTCGTACGCAAGTACGCGTACCGCAACGCGATGCTGCCCCAGCTCACCGGGCTGGCTCTGCAGCTCGGCGTCATCGTGGGCGGGGCGATCGTCACCGAGGTGACGTTCGCGTACCCCGGTCTCGGCTACCTCATCTTCCAGGCCGTCGGCAACGACGACTACTTCTTGCTGCAAGGCATCTTCTTGTTCATCATCGTCGGCGTTCTCGCTGCCAACTTCATCGTCGACATCGTCTACGTGATCGTCGATCCTCGCACCCGGGTCGGGATCAGCGGTGCGTAGACCCAACGCCGCGCCCAGGAGGCCAACATGACGGTGCTCGGAACCGACGAGGCCACCGCAGACAGGGGCGCGCCCGTCGCGGGCGCCGGGGCAGGCGCGCCGAAGCGTAGGCGCTTCGAGTTCCTCTACTTCGCGCTGCGCAACAAGAAGCTGATCATCGGGCTCAGCGTCGTGCTGCTGTTCGTTCTCTTCGCGATCTTCGGCCCGCTGTTCGTTCAACACCCGCTGACCGCGTACGGCCCGCCGAGGCACACGCCGTCGGGGACCTACTATTTCGGCACGGACTACTTCGGTCTAGATGTCTTTACCCAGTTCGTATATGGCTTGCGGGAGAGCCTTTTCGTTGGGCTCATAGGCGGTTGCGGCGCGACCGTGATCGGCATGACCCTCGGTTTCATTTCTGGCTACAAGGGGGGCCTCATTGACGAGGGGCTCAACGTGCTTTGCAACGTGGAGCTCACGATCCCTGGCCTGGTGCTGCTGATCCTTATTGCGGGCTTTCTTCACCACACGAGCCCCCTCATCGAAGGGCTCCTGATCGCGTGCACCACGTGGACTTGGTCCATGCGCGCGATTCGAGCACAGACCTTCTCGTTGGTTTCGCGGGACTTCGTCGGCCTCGCCCGGCTTTCGGGCGAGAAGAGCCGATCGATCATTGTGCGAGAGATCGCGCCCAACATGAGCTCGTATCTGTTTCTGGTCTTCATCCTCCTTTTCGGTGGTTCCATCCTCGTGGCGGCGAGCTTCGACTTTCTCGGCCTCGGCCCGGCCGGTGGCATGTCTCTCGGCATCATGATGATGAACGCCGCCGACTGGAGCGCGCTCCCGCTGCACACGTGGTGGTGGTTCGTCCCGCCGGGGGCCGCGATCACCTGCGTCGTTGGGGGCCTCTACTTGGCCAACGTCGGCCTCGACGAGGTATTCAACCCCAAGCTGAGGGAGCTGTAAGACGGTGGGACTCAAGGTAGACCAGCTGAGGATCTGCTATCGCACGCTCCGCGGCGACGTCACGGCGGTGGACGACGTCACCTTCGACATCGCTGACGGGGAGATCATGGGGCTCGCCGGTGAGTCGGGCTGCGGCAAGTCAACGCTCGGCAATAGCCTCATCCGCATGGACGTGCGCATGCGGCAGCTCGGCGGTCGCGTCGAGCTGGATGGCGCGGAACTGCCGATATCGGACGCGCGGGCGATGCGCGACTACCGCTTCAAGGTGGTGTCGATCATCCCGCAGTACGCGATGAGCGCGCTGAATCCGACGCGCCGGGTCGGCAAGATGGTGTCCGAGCTGCTGAGGTCGAGGGGCTTCGACTACAAGTCCGCGCTTCCCGAGTTCGAGCGCCGCGTCAAACTGGTCGGGCTCGACGCTGACATCCTCAAGCGGTACCCGATCGAGCTCTCAGGTGGGATGAAGCAGCGTGTCGTGATGATCGTCTCGACGCTTCTCAACCCGTCGCTGCTCATCGCCGACGAGATCACTTCCGCCCTGGATGTCTCCACCCAGCGCGCAGTCGGAGAGATGCTGCTCGAGTTCCGCGATCGGAACTTCGTGAAGACCACGATGGTGATCACTCACGACCTGTCGATCCTCGCGCAGGTCGCGGACACGATCCTGATCATGTACGCGGGCAAGCTCGCCGAGAAGGCGAGGACCGACGTGGTCATCGGCAGCCCGCTCCACCCCTACACCCAGCTGCTCATTTCCTCGCTCCCGGAGGTGGGAGTCCGCCACGACGAGCACACTCTCGTCGGTATCCCGGGCCGTCCCCCCCCGCTGCTCAATCCCCCGTCTGGCTGTAGGTTCCGCGACCGCTGCCCGTTCGCCTTCGACCGCTGCGCGGCGGATCCGCCGTTCGTGGAGGTCCAGCCCGGTCATTCGGTGGCGTGCTGGCTTCATGCGGATGGCGTTTCGCCGGCGGGAGGAGCTGAGCAGTGCTGACACTCGACAATGTCACCAAGGTCTACAAGACCGGCACCTTCGGCGGAGAGTCGTTGCCGGCCGTGCGCGGGGCGAGCTTCGAGATCCGCCCCGGCGAGGTGACCTCCCTCATCGGCGAGAGCGGCAGTGGGAAGTCAACGCTCGGAAAGATGATCCTGCGGCTCACGCCCGTCACCTCGGGCACGATCAGCTTCGAGGGTACGGACGTCGCCGGACTGAAAGGCAAGCGGCTCCGGGAGTACTACCGCCACGTCCAGGGCGTGTTCCAGGACCCGTTCAGCTCGTACAACCCTGTGTTCAGGGCTGATCGTGTATTCGCGACGATCAAGCGTTCGTACTTCCCCAGCGTGAGCAACTCGGAGTGGCACGGGCGAGTGGAGGCGTCGCTCGAGTCCGTTGGTCTCAACCCCGTGGACGTGCTCGACAAGTTCACCCACCAGCTCTCGGGTGGGCAGCTCCAGCGGATCCTCATCGCACGTGCGCTGCTGCTCGAGATCAAGATCCTCGTCGCGGACGAGATCATCAGCATGATCGATGCGTCGACCCGGGTGGACGTGCTCAACCTCTTGGCGAACCTGAAGAGCCGCGGGCTCGGCGTGCTGTTCATCACCCACGATCTCTCCCTCGGCAACTACATAAGCGAGCGCACGATCATCCTGCGTCGTGGCGTCGTGGTCGAGATGGGCGCGACTCAGAAGGTGTTCGACAACCCGCAGCACGATTACACGAAGATGCTCCTGACCGCGGTGCCCCAGCTCCACAAGAAATGGGGGGCCGGGCTGGCCCCCGAGCTCGAGGCCATGGGGGTCACCTCGGAGGGCGAAGGGCGCCCGGGCCGCTACTCGAGGAGCAGCATGCACCCGCTCGCGGCCATGCACGCTTGGAAGGGGCATCGAGCCCAAGTAGTCGCGGCTGCGCTCGAGACCGCCGCGAGCGCGGATCGTACCGACACGTACCTGCGAACGCACGAGGAGGTTCCACCGCTCGTCGAGGTCGAGGAGGACCACTTCGTGGTGACCTCCGCGGGTGCCGAATGACCCGGCCGCTGCTCGGGTGACAGCTCGACCGCCCAAACTCGTCCCGGGCGCTCGGCTCCGCGCTTGACCCTCTCGATCCATGCGCAAGCAGTCGCAGAAGCGGACCGATCGGCCGCGGATGTCCCTGGAGTGCATCTTCTGCTGCCACTACCTACAACCGCCGAGGGCTTCGTGCACGAGTCGCGCACGCGAGATGATGAGTGAGACCCATCCGGACGTCCGTAAGCGTCCACCAGGAGAAATACTGGTGGAGTCTTCGCGTCAGTACCCGACCTGGGCTCCTCTTGCCTCTTCCTGAGCCCAGCCACGCGCTAGGTCCGGCGTACGCACGCCCAAGACTTTGCCGGGCAGCGGTCCCAGCGGGGATCGTGCTCGGCGACCTCGAGCCTGAGGGCTTCAAGCACTGCGACCAAACAGCGCAGGCGACGCTCGTTGTAGAGCCAGGGTCCGTAGTTCGCGAACTGTTCGTCACTCATGAGGCGCGTCACGGTCTAGTTGTCCACTCTGCGGGGCCATTGGTGAGAGGGACCGTGCAGGACGGCCGGGTCGCCATGACAACGAGAATTCGTTCTGCCACATCGCGCCAGGCGCTCGATCATGGTGCGGGGAGCAAGAAGCCGACCTCGGCCATGGCCGCGGCGAGGTGCCGTGACCCGGCTCGGGCCAAGGGCCCCCTGCTTGCGGTCACCGGGGCGTTTCCGCACCGCCGCGGACACTCAACATGGAACTCTCGTTCCAGGCTCCGGGCGGCGCGATGTCAGCCGCACATGAAGCGGGAAGCAGCAAGCTTTGCGCCCTTTGCATGCGGGCGCGAGGCTTGCGGTTCGTGGCACCTGCTGCGGACAGCGTCAGCCCATGATGAGCTACGTGTTGCAGACAGGGGCGTGAGCCCGTGATCGGAGGCGTCACATGCGCAAGTCCCTGATAGCCAGCCTGTCTGCGCTCCTCACGGTTGGCGCGATCTCCCTGCCCCTCCTGGCAGGCTGCACCACGACAGCTCCGCGTACCGGCCCGGCGACTGGAAAGCAGCTGGCCGAGCTGAAGGGCTCCGGTACCGTCGTCAGTGACGAGTTCGGCATCTCCGTGGCCGTCTCGGGCACGACGGCCGTCGTGGGTACGTCAGGCAGTAGCTACGCCGGTCGGGCATACGTGTTCACCAGGACAGCGTCCGGCTGGAAACAGGCCGCCGAGCTGAAGGGCTCCGACACCAACCCCGGCGATAACTTCGGTAGCTCGGTGGCCATCTCGGGCACGACCGTTGTGGTGGGTGCATACCGCCACGCCAAGGATGCCGGTCGGGCGTACGTGTTCACCAAGACGGCGTCCGGCTGGAGACAGGCCGCCGAGCTGAGGGGCTCCGACACTGTCACAGACGACTTGTTCGGCTGGTCGGTGGCCGTCTCAGGCACGATTGCCGTGGTGGGGGCCGCTGGCTACGCCAACTATGAGGGCAGGGCGTACGTGTTCACCAAGACGGCGTCGGGCTGGAAACAGGCCGCCGAGCTGAAGGGCTCCGGCAACGTCACCAAGGATGGGTTCGGCACCTCCGTGGCCGTCTCGGGCACCACCGCTGTCGTGAGTGCGGAAGGTCACGCCAATGGTGCCGGCGCCGCGTACGTGTTCACTGGGACCGCGACCGGCTGGGACCAGGCCGCCGAGCTGAAGGGCTCCCATACCGTCGCTGGCGACAACTTCGGCAGCTCGGTTGCCATCTCGGGCACGACGGCCGTAGTGAGTGCATATGGCCAGGCCAACTCTGCGGGCAGCGCGTACGTGTTCACCGAGACGGCGGGCGTCTGGAAACAGGCCGCCGAGCTGAAGGGCTCCGACACTACCGCAGGCGACTACTTCGGCATCTCGGCGGCGATCTCGGGCACGACCGTTGTGGTGGGTGCATACGATCACGCCAATCTTGCCGGTCGGGCGTACCTGTTCACCAAGACGGCGTCCGGCTGGAAGCAGACGGAAGAGCTGAAGGGCTCCGACGTTGTCGCAAACGACAACTTCGGCATCTCCGTGGCAGTCTCGGGCACGGCCGCCGTCGTGGGTGCATATGGCGATGGCACCCGTGCCGGGCGGGCATTCGTGTTCAGGGCCTGAAGCAGGATCGAGGCCGGATGCCGGATCATTGCGGCGACACGCCTCGACCAAGCCCGATACCGTTCAGTCAGCACCTCAGGATGACTGTTCAAGGCGGCCCAGTGGGCTGCGGCCAGGTCCGGTGGTGGGCACGCTTCACATGCCACTTCGGCATCTTGCGCTTGATGTCGCGGGGGTTCGACCGTCTCCGGCGGATCGGGTTGAGCGGCCGGAGCAGCTGCACGATCGCCGCACGCCAGGTGGCCCTGGTCGCGCCAGTGTCTCAGTGGGGAGAGCGCCCCGTAGGGTGACTGACGGCAGGCGACGCTGAGGGCGGCGACGAACGACACCCGGTAGGGGTCCTCGTCGCACCGTCGGCCGCCTTCCACATGAGCGTGCCGATCGCGAAACGGCAGCAGAGGTGGCCCCAGATCTCGTGGCGCGCGAAGTCGGGCGACTTCGAGCGCAGCCAAGGTTCGTGGTCCCCGTTGGCCTTTCCGTCTTGCTCACCGGACCCGAGCCGTCTGGCAGTACCGGCCCGTTCCGACTCTGTCGAGGCTGCTTCCCACCCAAGCCTGCGCTTCCAGGCTTAGGCTGCCCCCAGCTTCACCGCCCTGCTGCGACAGGCCGGAAGCGGAGCTCTTTCATCTCCGCACGGATCCAGGGCACCTCGTGGCGCACTGATGACTTGCCTGATCGAGCTTGTACACCGGGCGCTCTCGACTGTCCGCATCCATGCGGATGGTCGCCTCGAGGCGCTGCGTTCGACGCTCTCCGGCCGGCTGCACGGCCCTGTGTTGACATCAAACAGCCGGTATCCGTATTCGAGACGCTACCCAGGCCTCAAGACCCGGTCATGAGGCCTGGCGGGCTTACGCCGGACCTGCCGGCCGCAGAGCCGACTTCCAACCTTGGGCAAGCGGGTCGAGCACGTCCTTCAGCGTCGGCGAGCCGATCTCACGCAGCTCGTAGGAGACCCGCCTCGAGGGGTGGCCGAGGTCGACCAGTCGCGCCAGATCCATTGGGGTGCCGATGACGACGACGTCGCAGGCCGCCTGTCGGACCGTGGCGCCGAGCTCCGCCAGCTGCTCGTCTCCGTAGCCCATCGCCGGCAGCACGGCGCCGATGCCGGGGTAGCGGGCATAGGTCCCGGCGATCGAGCCGACGGCATAGGGGCGCGGGTCGACGAGGTCGACGGCGCCGTCGTGACGGGCGGCCACGGTGCCGGCGCCGAACGGCATGCCACCGTGGGTAATGGTGGGGCCGTCCTCGATGACGAGGACACGCTTGCCCGCTAGCGGCGGGCCCGCCTCGAGCGTTACCGGCGAGGCCGCCGTGACGACGCGGGCCCGCGGGTTGACCGCCTGCACGTTGGCCACGACGCGGGCGACGTCGGTGGGAGCAGCCGAGTCGATCTTGTTGACGACCACGACGTCGGCCCTTAGCAAGCACGTCTCGCCCGGGTAGTAGGCGAGCTCGTGGCCGGGACGCAACGGGTCGACGACGGTAATCATGAGGTCGGGGACGAAGAAGGGGAAGTCGTTGTTGCCACCGTCCCAGACGACGACGTCACATTCTGCCTCGGCCTGGCGCAGGATCTGCTCGTAGTCGACCCCGGCGTACATCACCATGCCCATGCGGACGGGCTCCTCGTACTCCTCCCGTTCCTCCAGACTGGGGTGGGAAGCGTCGATGTCGGCCACCGATGCGAAGCGCTGCACTCTCATGTCCTCGAGGTCGCCGTAGGGCATCGGGTGGCGCACGAGGGCGACCCGGAGCCCCGCCTGGAGGAGGATCTGGCCCACCCGACGGGTGGTCTGGCTCTTGCCACACCCAGTCCTCACGGCACAGACGGCCACGACCGGCTTGACGCTTCGCAGCATTGTGGCATCCGGCCCGAGAAGGCGGAAGTCCGCTCCCGCTGCCAGGATGGCGGACGCCTTGTGCATCACCTCGACATGAGAGAGATCCGAGTAGGCAAGGATGGCTTCGTCGATGTGCTCGCGGGCGATCAGGTCGGCCAGCTCCTCCTCCGCCACGATGGGGATGCCGTTGGGATAAAGCGGCCCGGCGAGCGAAGGCGGGTAGGAGCGGCCTTCGATGCCGGGAATCTGGGCGGCAGTGAAGGCCACGATCTTCGCCGAGTCGTCATGGCGGAACACCGTGTTGAAGTTGTGGAAGTCGCGGCCTCCGGCTCCCAGGATCACGATACGACGCTGTCTGTCGGTCATGGATCCATCTTGCACCTAGCCCCATCGTGGACGGTAGAGGCGTAGGACCTGGCCGACTCCTACGCCGTCGGCCGTGACCTTGCCGAGCCTCCGGCGGCTTAGCTCGGCGTGATTGCGAGTCCCTGGTCCGCGCCACCTAGATCACGCTGCGGGGCGAGCCCGTATCGGTTACAGCCGGGCGCTCTCTGCCACCCAGGCCCGCACTCCTCTCGCCAGGTTGACCGCATCGAGACCCAAGCCCAGCAGGACCTTGGCCACGACCTCGGAGCGACCGCCAGCGCCACACATCACGACAATCGGGCGATCGGTCGGCAACTCCCCGACCCGGGCGGCCGCGGACTTCATCGGGATGAAAGCGGCGTCTGGCATGTGGCTCGCTTCCCGCTCGACACCTCAGAGCAAGAGGTGGCACGGTCAGGTTCTCGGCACTGTCAGGGTCAGCCGACGGACTCCTCGGTGAGGGAAGGGGATTCAAGCCAAACGGCTTCTACCAAGGACTTGACCTGCGAGTTCCGGAAGAGAAGGTCGTTCATTTCACTGGCCTGGAGTCCTTTGGTGAAGTAGAACCCTTGCCCGAGCTGGCATCCCAGGGCACGGAGGACCTCAAGTTGGGGCGCGTGTTCGATGCCTTCAGCGACCGTCTGAAGATGCAAGTTCTTCCCGAGTTGGACGATCGTTTCGGCGAGCGCGCCATCCTCGACGGAAACGGCCACGTCGTCCACGAAGGACTTGTCCAGTTTCAAGATATCGATGGGAAAACGCCTCAGGTAACTCAGCGACGAATAGCCGGTGCCGAAATCGTCAATGGCGAAGCGGACGCCGAGCGCTTTGAGCTCCAACATCCGCTGGATGACGGACTCGGCCTCCTGGACGAATACGCCCTCAGTGATCTCCAGCACCAGGAACTGAGGATCGAGATCCGACTCCCGCAGTGCCGTCGCGACATCTTCCACCAATCCCTCGTCTTGGAAATGCCTGGCCGACATGTTGACGCTGACCCACAAGCGACGGGCGTCCGAGTGACAGAACTGCCACTCGCGCGTCTGGACGCATGCCTCTCTGAGCACCCAGCGATCAAGCGGGACGATAAGGCCGGTCTCTTCGGCGAGTGCGATGAACTCCTCGGGGAGGAGCAGTCCATTCTCTGGATGACGCCACCGCACGAGCGCTTCTAGTCCAACCGTATTGCCTCCGTCAAGGCTCACGATCGGCTGGTAGTGCACAACGAACTCCCGGCCTTCTATGGCTCGCTGGAGATCGGCGGTCCTATCCAGTCGTCGGACAATGGCCGCCTGGAGGTCGGGCTGATAAACCTCGTAACGACCCTTGCCGCGAGCCTTTGCCGCGTACATGGCCACGTCTGCCGCCTGCATCAACTCGGTCGGGTCCTCGTGGCCCGCCTGGCTGAGGGCGATCCCGACGCTGGCGCGCACTTGGATCTGGTGATCCTCGATCACGAGTGGTGCGCACAGCGCCGCGATGAGGCGTTCAGCGGCCTGACAGGCCTCCTCAGGGCCAGTGGTCTCCTCCACCAGGACCGCGAATTCGTCGCCTCCAAAGCGGGCCGCCGTGTCGCCGCTCCGAAGGGACGCGGAGAGCCGCCCGGCAACCGCCACCAACAGAGCATCGCCCGCAGTGTGCCCCAAGCTGTCGTTGATCAGCTTGAAGTCGTCCAGGTCGAGGAACAGGACGGCCAGTGACGACTTCGACCGAGTTGCCCGTGCCAAGGCATGCTCGAGGCGGTCCCGGAAGAGGGCGCGATTGGCGAGCCCGCTCAACGCGTCGTGGAAGGCCTGATGCTTCAGCTCCTCTTCGAGACCTGTGCGTTCGCTCACGTCCCGCAGGGTGAGGACGATACCTTCAAGGGTCGGTTCGTGCAGCAGATTGGTCGTTGTCACCTCGACATGGCGCCATGAACCGTCGCAGTGTCGGATCCGCCATTTTGCCGTGACCGATGTTCCGGGTCGAAACGCCACGCCTCTGTATCCGGCCAATGCCCGCTCGACGTCGTCGGGGTGGAGGAGAGCTGTGAACCGTCTGCCTTCGAGGGAGCCGTCTGCGTACCCGAGGATCCTATTGGCCGAAGGAGTCTGATAGGTGATCGTCGTGTCGGGACGGGCGATCAGGATGACATCCGACGCATTCTGCACGAGAGTCTGGAAGCGAGCTTCACTGCGGCGCGCGTGCAACGCCTCGGTCATCGTCTCGCGGCCGATGGCCATTGCTGCCTGCGCGGCGAGAATCTCGATCGAGCTTCGGAGCTCGAAGGGGAACTTGGCAGCACTTGTGACAACTATCAGCCCCTGCAGCTGGTCCTTGGCGACAAAGGGGCACACGAGCTGTTCAGACAACTCGTGCTCTGCGAAGCCGGCATGCAAGGTGCTCGTCTCGATGACATAGCTCTCCACCGCGCCGTCGGCCAGGCTTTGTCGCGCGTTGGCCCAAAGAACCGTCAAGCTCTGTGGCCCCTCAGTCGGTCCATCGCCGGGCTTGGTGACGACCACCGGTTCGCCGTCCGGGTTCGTCACCGCGAACGTGACCTTGAAGTCGTCTCCGTTTCGAGCGACAAGCTCCCTGACGCCCGCGATCGTCGCTTGACAGATCGCACCGCGGTCCGACGCCGCCACGAGGTTTGCAACCGACCTGCGTAGGGTTTGCTCTCGAGCCACAGATTGCCCGTGCACCTGTACGAGACCAGTCATTCTGGTGATCACGAGAAGGAACATGAGCCCGGCGACTACGGCGATAACTGGGGCGTCGACGGTGTCGCCGCCCAGGGTCTCGGCGAGCAGGACCACCGGCGCGATGAGCGAGACCCCGGCGAGCAGCCTCGTCCGGTAGTGGCTGGTGCGCAGCGGCGCGGCTGACCTCGGCTCAGACAATGCCCGCATCGAAGGGTGCAGTGCCGCCGCGCCCCAGCACGCATAGAAGATGATCCAGCCAAGATCGACCGCGTTGCCGTGGTTCCAATTCCAGCCTGGGTGCAGGTTGGCCAGCTCGTACAGTGAGTCAGAGACAAGCGTTCCCAGTGCCCCTATCGCGAGCAACCGTCCTGCGGTGTTGCGAATGCCGCCGGCGGTCCAAAGTTGCGCCAACATCGCCAGAACGAGGACATCCCCAAGTGGGTGTGCGGCGGCCGTCAACCGCACAAGCAGCCCACCGGGCGCACGGAAGTTTGGGCCAATGAGGAAGATCCATGACAGCAGGCCGACGCCGAGCGTGATCGTAAGCGCGTCAAGCAGGCTGGCTCGATCGCCGTCGGGAACTCGCGCTCGGGCAAGAAGCAGCAGCCCGATTGCAAGCACCGGATACATCGTGATGTAGATCGCGTCGACAAACGACGGGAACGGGATGTGTTGCTGGCCCATGATCTGGTGCCAGAACCTGTAGGCCGTACCGCCCGTGACGAAGAGGAGCACGCCAGCGCCGAGGAACCACCAGGCTATTGGAGCGCTCGGTCGGTTGCGCCTCATACCGTAGGCAATCGCCACGATTGCCGACAGTCCCAGCAATGCCCACGCTGGGACTTGGCCCGGCCACTCCATCCAGGGAAGCCAACCGGAAGTCAAATGCTTTTCAGGCGGGACTCCGAACGAGAAGTAGGCAAGCGCGAGAACAGCTTCGAGGGTCAGGAACCACCGCCAGGCGTGTGCAGACGTGGTTTGAGCACCAGACGACCGCGGTCTGGTGACAACACACGCGTCATTCGCCCGAAGCAGTGTCACAGGTCCTCTGACCTCGTATTCTCTGTCTGATATTTCGGCGCGAATCCTTGGTTACTTGAGACACTCCTCCTGACAAGGTCCCAGCCGTGGAAACCGACTCGCCAGGTCCTAGTCGGGAGCTTGCGCTTCGGGCGCATAGCTGGGTTCGTTCGCTACAGCTTTGCCACCCGCGACCAAGCCAAGGCAGCGATCACCGCCTGGATCAAGCGCTACAACGCCGTCAGGCTGCACTCGAGCCTCGGCTACGTACCGCCGATCGAATGGGGGCTCAACTACTATCGCCAGCAACTGCAAGCCGCATAGCCAAGTGTCCGGCTAGCGGGGGGAAGCCCAGTCATAGCCAACTATCGTTCGACGTACACAGCAGGTCCGACTGGAACCTGCCAGCCAAGGACATCGGGCACAAGGAGGACGTAATGATCAGTGGGTGCCTTATCGGTGAAAGCTTGCGGGTTGGGGCGCCGTTCCAACCTGGGCGCCTGAGGGCCCGCAAGGTGGCCCGCGTCGACGTGTCGGCCAGCGCCGTGCCCAGTCAGCCAAGCACCTGGACGTTCATTGAGTTTGAGGGCGACGATGACGATGCCGACGCCCTTGCGCAGGCTCTCGCCGAATGCCTCCAAGCCGAGGGCGGCTGGTATGCCGAGTTCAGGGTCCGTCAAGAACACGTCGTCGTGTTCGCCAACAAGATCTTCCGATATCAAGCGGGCGATGAGGCCGGACGCGCCGAGGCCGTGACCTACGGACGTTCGGTGGGAGTGCCGGACCATCAGCTCGACTGGGGCGATTGATCTCACCGGCGGCGCGGTGGACCGCCCCTGACGCGCGGCCACGGTGGTCACCACCGTCAGCGGGCTCGCAGCCCCGTGGCGGGCCCCCTCGATCTCGACAACCTCCCCGTTGGTGGCTTTGGAGCCGCCCTCGAATAAGACCTCGGGTCGACGCTCCTTGTTGACGAGCTTGTGAGCAAGGCTGAGGACCCGACAGGCGGAGTTCTTGATGCGGAATGACTGTTTTGCGCTCGCCTCCGATGAGGTGCTCAGCACCGCCCGGCGCGCCAGTACGACGTTCTGGCGTCGGCGCAGAGGGTCTCGATGTCGGCGAGCGAGCGGACACGAAATATGACCACTCACCAGCTAAAACGTTGCTCTTTTGGCAACGAGTGAGGCTTTCACGTTTGGGCCCGACCTGGCCGTTCGCGTGCTGATCAAGGTCTTGCTCGCGGCTTAAGCGCCGTCTCACCACGCGCTGTCCACAGCGGAAGTCGGTCTCAGCGTTTGCGTC
>Ga0182017_10001340_pt1 | contig 19016 bp, 9 predicted proteins | sample 712E3DmetaG_FD_120492 | JGI IMG/M metagenome (GOLD analysis project Ga0182017, IMG submission 120492) | Permafrost microbial communities from Stordalen Mire, Sweden - 712E3D metaG | ecosystem: Environmental > Terrestrial > Soil > Wetlands > Permafrost | place: Sweden: Stordalen | collected... | reverse complement strand
TTCAATATTTTTGGCAGGACTTTATCCTGTTACTGTTTAGGTTAGTAGAGAAAAAACCGAAACAACGCTTTTGGTGCTCCCCATTAATCGGAGTTATCCAAAATTTGCTTATCCAGGGCTATCTTGCTTGGTGGTTCGAGTCCCCTCAGGTGGGCCTAAAGGCTATTTTGCTAAACCTAATGTTGAGACATTTTTTGACCTGACCATCTGTAATAAGACAGAGTAACACTATTTTACTCCTTTCATTTTTCCTGTTTCAAATCCCTTGTTGGCATTATTATGCCTTGCAAACGGCGTTCGGCAACATATTCAATTGAATGCAGTTGAATGCCGAAACATTCAATTCTGAAGCTACTTGAACCAAAAATTTAATGATGAGGTGAATTGTAAAACATGGACAATAATACAAATTTATCGAAACAAAATAATACACTAGGTACATTGCTAACGGTAGGAATAGTGGGATTCATAACATGGAAGCTCTTACCAGATGATTGGAAAGAAAACATAAAACGCAGTGCTTATCAATTAAGTTTGGAAATGGCAGCTGCTCAGCGTCGGAAAGCTGAGCAAGAAAGGATAGCACAATCAACAATAGAATTCTTTCAGAAACTGAAGTTGCCTCTTACCCTTCCCCAACCATCTGGAGAGTTATTATTACCTATTAAAGGCGTTAATGCAGTTCCATTGATATCGGATAATCAAAATACTCAACTACAGGCTAGTACTAAAACAGATATTAGCGTGAATCCGGACGTAATCTGGCTCAAAACGATCATTCATCCTTCACTTGTTCTAGTTCTGGGTAAACGTGGAAGTGGTAAATCAGCTCTTGCATACTATTTGATTGAGATACACAGATATGGTCTCAAACCTTATGTAGTCGGAATTCCTCAATCGAAACAACATTTACTGCCCGAATGGGTAGGTGTTGCGTCAAGTTTGGAAGAAGTACCGTTTGGAGCTATCGCCATCATCGATGAAGCGTATTTACTATATCACGCTCGTGGCAGCACAACTCAGGAAAGCAAGGAGATGTCCAAGTTAATCAATCTATCTCGTCAAAAGGGACAAACCATTATCTTCGTAAGTCAGGAATCACGCTCAATCGACAAGAACATAGCCAGTTCGGCAAATGCTATCATCTTTAAAGAACCGGGAATACTTCAATCGGAGTTTGAACGTCCCGAACTAAACCGTTTAGCCAAAAAAGCTTCGGAAGCTTTCGCATCGATAAGTGGTAATAAACAGCAATGGAGTTACGTTTATTCTCCTGAAGCAGATTTTTCAGGGTTAATTAAGAACGGACTTTCCTCTTTCTGGAAGCCGGAATTGGGACGTATATTTGCCGGTGATATTCCCCCCACATCAAAATCACGGATAGTCAGTAAATTAACTCTGCAAGAAAAGAAGCAAAAAGCCAAGGAACTGTTTACACAAAAAACTTCCTATGAACATATAGGTCTAGCCCTCGGAGTATCCAAGGGAACTGCCTTTAACTATGTTCATGATTATCCTTATGGCAAATTATAGTTAAGAAACATGGCACACCGGATAAAATATTCTCTAATTTAAGATGGAACGCAACAATATAGACTTACCGAAGAGTTTAGTCCACCAGCAATATAATGCACATTTATATTAGAGTAGGAGCGGTTGTGGCGGAGAAAAAAGCCAATTAGTGTAGTTTGTACTGTTTATACCACCTGGTCAATTGCACTAAACGATGGAATGTGCAGGGACCGGACTTTACAAACCACTCTTTTGTTAAGTTAGGCTGTCCGGAAGGTTGTCGGGTGCTAATATATTTTTATTCCCGGCTGTCGGTATGACTGTCGAGATGCTGTCGGTTGGAGGTCTGGTTAGGTTGATCTGTCGTCGGGGGGGCGTTTGGCGACAGTGGGTTGTCGATCTTAGAATCTTACGAAGCCTAGGAGTAGGGCTTGTCACATTCATTCGATGGTGATAGAATTGGCGTAATTTGATTGAATTGTCTTAGTAAAGGAAACTAATTTTACATTATGCCTACACTAAACTGGATTGGGAAAGAAGCCGTTGTAAATCATCACCAGCAAGTCCCTTTTCACCTATTAAAAGATGTGCCTGAATTATCCTGCGGCGACCCCGGTACCGGGAATCTCATTGTGCAGGGCGATAATCTTGTGGCACTAAAAGCACTACTTCCCTATTACGCCGGGCAGGTGAAATGTATTTATATTGATCCGCCGTATAATACAGGTAATGAAAATTGGGTTTATAACGATAACGTCAACAGCCCTTTGATTCGTGATTGGCTGGGAAAAGTTGTTGGCGGCGAGGGTGAAACGCTTGACCGGCATGACCGCTGGCTGTGCATGATGTACCCGCGACTTGCACTACTCAAAGAATTTCTAAGCGAAGATGGAGCGATATTCATAAGTATAGATGATAACGAATTTCAATCTCTTCGTTTTGTGATGGATGAAATTTTCGGGCAATCTAATTTTATTGCAACTATAATATGGCAAAAGATGGATAGTCCCAAAAACACGGCAAAACACCTAAGTGAAGATCATGAATATATTGTCCTTTATGCAAAAAGATCTGATATTTGGAGACCAAATAAAGTTGCACGCACGGATGCAATGATTGCCAGATACAAAAACCCTGATAATGACTCAAGAGGGCCATGGCTTCTAAGCGACCTAGCAGCCCGGAATTCCTACAATCAGGGGCGTTATCCTATTACAACTCCTTCTGGACGGGTTATCGAAGGCCCACCAGCAGGGAGTTATTGGAGAATTAGCAGGGATAAATTCGATGAGTTCAATCATGATGGCCGTATTTGGTGGGGTAAAACTGGGACTAATCGTCCTGGGATCAAACGGTTTCTAACAGAGGTACAAGCCGGAGTTGTTCCACAAACGCTGTGGTTTTGGAAAGATGTTGGAAGTACACGTCATGCCAAGCAGGAGATTAGTGAAATTATGGCTTTAGGTGCATCTCAAGATTTATTTATCACGCCTAAACCAAGCAGCCTCATTGACCGTATAATTCAAATTGCAACAAATCCCGGTGACCTTGTTCTAGATTCTTTCGCCGGGTCCGGCACTACAGGACATTCGGTTTTAAAAGCAAATTCAGCGAATTTAAGCGTAATACCCCGACGATTTATTTTAGCAGAAATTGAGAAAAATGTGGCTTCAGAAATAACAGCCGCGAGAGTAAAACGTGTAGCAACGGGTTACAGCAACATCAAAAAAGAACGTATAGAAGGACTTGGTGGCGGTTTCCGTTATTGTGAGCTGGCTGAACCGCTTTTTGATAAAGACGGCAAGATTCGGGATATTGTGAGTTTTACAGAGCTTGCCAAGCATGTCTATTTCAGTGAAACCGGTGAACCATTACCCCAAAACACTGCGCTGAAATCCCCGTTTCTCGGTGTGTGTCGGGGTGTTGGTATTTATCTTCTTTATAACGGCATTCTCGGTGATAAACGCGCCAGCGGCGGCAACGTGCTCACCCGCGCCGTGCTGGCTCAACTCCCGCCCTTTGACGGGCAGAAAGTCATCTATTGCGCTGGTTGTCTCCTTGGCAAAGACCGTTTACAGACGGAGCGGATTATAATCCGGCAAACGCCGTATGAGATAAAGATAAAATGATTATTTTAAAACAGTACCAGCAAGCAGTACAGGATTCAATTCAGGATTTCTTCCGCCGATGCTCAAAAGGCGAAAGGCCTGAACATGCGTTCGTTGAAGTTCAAAGAAAAAACGGCCGTTATCCGGAACGGTATCTGCCTATTGCTGCCACAGGTTTAACCGGAGTACCTTATATATGTCTACGCGTGCCAACTGGCGGTGGAAAAACACTGATTGCGTGCTACGCCGCAGGTTTGGGTATGCATGAATTGAAGCAGGCAGAACAGTCTGTTGTACTGTGGCTGGTTCCCAGCAATACAATTCTTGACCAGACCGCTGATGCCTTGCGCGACCCCCGCCATCCATATCGCCAGGCTTTGGCGCTTTCCTGCGGCAATGTTGAAGTGTTAACCATTGATGAAGCTTTACACCTGTCGCGCGCCGCTGTTGACGGACAGACTATCGTTATTGTCTCCACTATTCAATCCTTCCGGGTTGAGGATACTACCGGGCGGCAGGTATATAGCCGAAACGGTGTTTTTTCGGAACATTTACTGAATGTCCCTCTGGACCGCGTAGGTGACTTGTTGCCGGATGTTGATGGCAAACCCAAGCCGTCACTGGTCAATATGCTGCGCCTGCGCCGTCCCATTGTGATTGTGGACGAAGCTCATAATGCCCGCACAGGGCTTTCCTTTAACACTTTGGGTAATTTGCTGCCGTCTTGCATTATTGAGTTCACTGCCACACCGGATCGAACTAAAAATCCCTCCAACGTGTTGCACCGTGTTTCCGCCGCCGAGTTGAAAGCTGCCAACATGATTAAATTACCGTTACGGGTTATAACCCGTGATCCTAGCCAGCGTGACCAGCTTCTCGCGGATGCCATTACCCTGCGGGCTGACCTTGAAAAATTCGCAATTATTGAGGGGCAAAAAACCAGCGAATATCTTCGCCCGATTATGCTGATTCAGGCGGAGCGAGTTGATGGCTGCGAGCCACTGCGTGAACATTTGGCAACGGATTTTAACATTCCGAAAGAGCAAATCAAAATTTCCACCGGTAAACTTGATGAACTAAAAGCTATCCCAGATATTAATTCCCCCAAATGTCCGGTGCGCATAATTATCACCGTAGAAAAATTGCGCGAGGGCTGGGATTGTCCGTTTGCTTATGTGCTTTGCAGCCTCAGGGAAACTCGCTCGGCTACTGCGATTGAGCAAATCGTCGGCCGCATCCTACGGCTGCCCCATGCTGAACCTAAACTACATCCTGATTTGAATTGTGCATATGCTTTCTCGGTTTCCAATTCAATGCCGGAAGTGCTTAATGAATTACGCGAAGCGCTTGAGAGTAATGGCTTCACGACACCTGAGGCTGAGCGTATCATTGTCCCGGCTTCCCAGGGCGCATGGCCGCTGGGCACACAGGAGCGTACTGTGCAATTTACACCGGGCAAAGAAATTGATGCGGAAGTGGCGCAAGTTCAGATACCAACATTGGGGGGGAAAGTAAGTATTGACAGTGCCAGCGGTGAAATCAAAATATTAGTGCCGCTGGACGCGGCTGAAACGGAGCGCTTACTGAGCTGTGTAAAAACCCCAGAAGCCAAGGCTAAACTCAATGAGATGGTATCACTAGTAGCTGAAACCGAAAAAGCCTGGGGTGGAACCGGGCTCACCCGCATTCCCACCCCCTATGAGCTGCATCTGGATTTTGTCGTTCCATTGCTCAGTGTAATCGAGAACGGAAAACTGTTCGAGTTTGAGAATACGCATTTGGTTGAGCATCCCTGGCAGCTAAGTGCTAAAGATGCTTCCCTTTCCGAAAATTATAATCCTTTACTTCGTCCTAAAGCCTCAGCCGGAACGCTGGATGTATCTCAAACGGGAAAAATCGAAACCAGCGTAGTTCGCGATGGTGAGGGCAATGATTATATCGCTAAATTGCACCAAAGTGTTTTGGAATTTAGCCCGTCAGAATGGACACAGGAAAGTCTTAACACTTGGCTTGATAATCATATAACTCATCAGGATATTCCCGTTAACGAATCTGTTGCATTTCTTTCAAAAGTTATCAAGGGATTAATGGCAAAATTCGGTATTACTGAAATTAGTTCATTAGCAATTGATCGTTATCGCTTACGCACGGAAATAGAAGACAGGATTCAACAGCATCGTTTAGCTGAGCAGAAAGCGGCATTTCAGCAATTTTTGTTACCGGATTCACCTTTGGTTGTGGGTGAAGAACGTGCCATCAATTTTAGCGCCGTCAATTACGACCCATCCTGGTATTATGACGGCAGCTTTCAGTTTAAAAAGCACTATTATTCCGCAAAACCGGGTGAATTACCGGCAATTACATCCCATGGAGACTTGGCTGAAGAGTGCAGCTGCGCCCAATTTATTGATGGAATGCCCGAAGTTAGATTTTGGGTTCGTAATCTGGCTCGTAAAACTTCTTCATTCCGGCTGCAGACATCAAAAGATTGGTTTTATCCTGATTTCCTCTGTCAGCTTAATGATGGGCGTGTCCTCGTAGTGGAATATAAAGGCGGTTATCTCTATGACGCGCCCGATGCCGAAGAAAAAAGGGGGATTGGGGAAGTTTGGGCTTCTAGGAGTAATGGCCATTGTTTATTTGTTATGCCGACTAGCGGCGACCTAGGAGCCATCACAAGAAAAGCAATCTCACATTAAAAAAGAAAACAAGGTTTATTAAACGTCCGGGCAGGTTATTATTTCAGATAGGAGCGGATAAGAAGGGGGCTTTCGAAGAAATAGTGACAAGATATCTTGAGAAAAGGGGTTATTGGATAAAACAGTAATTATTCACTCTTGGCATGATTAAGAATTTTATCCGGGAATCAGCCCAAAAAGGTTGGGAAAATGATCTCGTAGTGATGACTGCTAAATTGATACTAAAACAATAATAATCGGGCTGGATCTTAGTTACGGCCATAAAACCACTAAGTTGAAATCGAAGGTGAAGTCGCGATGATAAGCATCATGGGCTGCGAAGAAGGTCCTGAAGTAGATGCCGCTAAACAGATCAAAACGGCTATATTGAAAGCATGGCCTTGGATCGAAACTGACTCAAATGCAGTTATATATCTGATTCCAAACGTTCAATGTCACGGTGAAACGCCCCGCGACTTAGACTTAGTTATACTTGCTTCTCTCCCTATTGAAAAGGCTATTTTTCATCCAACTGTAAAATTACATTATATTAATGACATTCCCGTGGAAACAGATACTGTTCACGTTCGAACATTATGCATCATTCTAGAGATAAAGGACCATAGTCCGCGAGATATAAGGTTTTTGGGAACCAAAGTGGAAGTCCGATATTTTTCAGCGGGTAATAATGAACGTTGGCACAGTGCTTCACAACAGAGTGAGAAGCAAAAATATTCGCTTCTCAACTATTTAGCTAGGCAATTTTCCAATAAACACATGAACATACCTAGAATTACGAACCTAATTTGGTTACGTAATGTAAGTAGAGACGATTTGCCAAAAGCTTCCCATAACATACTTCCTTCTACACTAACGTGGTCCACTTTACTCAACATGGTCGCAACAAATTCTGCTGTTTTCGAGGAAAACGAAGAAATTGTGCTTTCTTGTACTCCACCTGATTCAAATTTTGCGTTCTCAAAGGCTTGTGACTTACTCACTCAAAGAATCACACCGACAAATCTAGACAGGCGACGAATGGATCGAATAGCAAACGGCGAAATTCATGAATCATGGATTGAAGATCTTGGCAAAAAGCAACTTATTTTCAAAGGTCGAGGTGGAACTGGTAAGACTATAATACTCTTAGCTTTGGCTTGGCAACTTCAAAAAAACAAGCATGCACGCGTACTCGTTCTCACCTATAATCGAGCGTTAGTAGCTGATTTGCGCAGATTGCTTACGTTAATGGGCCTGAGCGATGAAATCGGGTGTCCTTTTATCGAAGTTCGCACAGTACATTCATTTGTTTATCAACTTCTTGAAAGGCTTGAATTGATAAAAACCGACGAGAATGATTTTTTGGAGCGTTATGGCGATTATAAGAGAGAAATACTGGAACTGTTACATGTCGGAGCTCTCACTCAAGAAGACTTCCACGAAATTCTTCTCGGTTCGCCAGAAGACTTCGACTGGGATTATTTGTTTGTAGATGAAGCTCAAGATTGGTTTACGGATGAGCGCGATATTTTACACTCATTATATCCCCCAAATCATTTTGTAATTGCTGATGGTTGTGATCAATTAATTCGTCGTGCTGATAATTGCGATTGGACGACAGGACTAAACAAAGTTCCATCCCAAATACATCAGCTTAATCGAGGGCTACGCATGAAAGCAAATCTCGCACGATTTGCTAATAATCTAGCCCAGGAAATTGGACTTTCTGCATGGTCGATTGAAGAAAACATCGATGCAGGAGGTGGAAAAATTATTATTGTCGAAGGCGATTATTCAAATGCGCAAAACTTACATGCATCTTTAATTGAGTCCGCTCGTACTGCCGGGAATTCGCCTGTAGATCTTTTGACTTGCGTTCCGCCTTCTATGGCTGAAAATATTGGGCCAAAACATCATTCAATTACGTCGGAATTGTTTCAGAAATGGAATTATCAAACCTGGGATGGAGTTTCGGAAGACCTGCGTAGATCATATCCAATTTCCATTGAACAGCTGCGGATTATACAATATGAGTCATGTCGTGGTTTGGAGGGATGGATAGTATTTAATTTGGGATTAGATAATTTTTATGATTACAAAATATTGACTTGGAAACAAACCGCCAACCCGATGGCCATCGCTGAAGATAGTCAACTCGGGCAAAGATTTGCCGCACGCTGGCTCATGATTCCTTGCACTCGTGCCATTGATACGCTAGTAATTAATATCAATAATTCAACCTCTCCGCTTGGTTGTATTCTTAAATTGATTGCTGAACGCTGTAGTGACTTTGTCGATTGGGTCAAGGTTTAGAAGGAGTTTTAAAATGGCAAGTTATGAAGAATGGAACTTCGCGATTGCTAGCTATTTCACATCAGGGGTGTCAAAGGGTACACATATTTTTTTGAGTCTGGATGATGAAGCTATTGAAGATATCGCTATTAGATTTCTTGAGGAAGAGACTGAGAAGCCCGTAAATAATTTTATTAAGGCAGTACGGGAATATAGTGGATTATTATCCCAGGACAGAATAAATCTTGGACCTTTTGGAAAGAGCCTGAGAGGAATTCCTGGTGGGGTCGGTTTTCTAGGAGCGATGGTGTTCGCTGCGTATCGTATGTTAGAAGAAGAAGGTATTGATGAATCAAATTATTTTTATAGACTTCGTAAAGAGTTGGGGTTACCCCTGGAACATGGCAGACCTGACGGAATGCCGGCAGGTTCTGAAGAACATTTATGGTTTGCGTGGAATAATTTCTTAAAGCATTCGGGGTTTCAACCCACTGCCGAACGAGGCAGTGGGCCGCAAACATATATTAGATACCCTCTTTCACAAGCCATACTGCGTGATTCGGATAAACAATTCTTGGGGCAACGATACCGTGAAAAACAATTGACAGTACAATTAGATCGCGATCAATTGGGATTTTGGCTTTCCCGTCAACAGATTCCCCGTAAACACCTCAGTGAAGGACTTCATCATTCAGATCCTGCCAGGGTATGGGAATTTTACCGAGCTGCTTATCGGTTATATGAAACAGGAGAATGGTTAGATGGGAATATTCATCGAATACCGTCAACACAACTGAAATCACGAAATATCGAAAGTGGAATTTATCGTGAAGAAACAATTTCTGGTAATACACAATATTATATTTTTCCGAGACAACCAGAACGATCACGTTCAAACCAGTTGAATGTGTCTGTAGATGGTAGAAATACACCTCTTCGTCTATTAAAAGAAGGGTATTTTCTGCCACTTTGGGTTCAGAATCCATTTGTCGACGCGCCAATCCAATTTCCAATAAGTGGTGACCCTTATTTTAAATGGCTTGTCTTCCCTAAACGTGATTTCTGGATCCTAAATTCCGAGCCTAACGTGCCAAACGGAGCAATAGCTACTTGGAAATCCTATCCTGAGTTGGGAGATAAACTTCTAATTCTTTGTAAGAATGGCTCTTTCGCAGAAGAAATGTCGCTCCTGAAAAAAGAAAAACTGATAGACTGGGCGAAAGAGCAGCAATATGAACGATGGGTAGAATACTATGATTGTGAGGTATTATCATACGACTTTGGTGGATATATAGGAAATCCCGATTGTCGTGCTCTTGTTGACTCACTTGCTCCCCGTACTGAAGCAAGTATATCTTTGTCAGCAGGACTTCGAGATAGTAATCAAAACGCTTGGATTGAAGGATTTCCTCCTTTACTAAAAATTTATGGTTTTGAGAAGCAATTTGAGGTCACAATACTGACTCCAAGTAATATTCAAGTGTTCAATGATGAGGTATATCAGCAACAAGAAATATGTCTACCGAATAACCTTAAACCGGATGTTTACGAAGTTGAGCTTAAATGGAATGGGAAACAGGTAGCATCCCGGATGTTTAGGATTATTTCATGGGATGACATTCAAGAAAGACCCTACATTGAACAAATAATCAACTCTCAGAATCTTTCGACTGCTGGAATCCATTTATTCGGCCCAATAATTATTGATGAAAAAGACGCTGCCGAGGAGGTGCAAAATGCCTAGTTGGAAATTTCTCCTGGCTAGCCACTATGCGGGATCGCTGCAACGTAAAATTGTGTGTGCAACAATTAGGACGAATGTTGAACAGCATGGATTGGCAAGTGTACTTCCTCTGGTAAAATTCGAGACTGGAAAATCCAAGGAATATTATTTGGGGATAGCATTTGATGAAAATGTTCCGAATGCTGTCGAAGATGCGCGAAGAGTATTATTGGAGTCATCAATAAAAAATATAATTTTAGAACCGCAGCAACCTGAGGCAATAAAAAGTTTATTACGTGGAACAATAGACTGTGCAAGCTTTACAATTCCTATATCCTATGAGAAAGAAAATGAACCCGAAACAATTAATCCGAGTCAGATTTTGTCTTTAGCGGATACAATTGAAATGCAATCATTTGAGAAAAATATGCCTGAAATTGAGCTTCTGGATAAGCTGCTTTATTGGTGCAGTTCGATTGGCCAAGGGGATATCCGAGGAATTCAAAATGCATGTGAATTACTTGGTATTTGCACTGAATGGGGTGGGACATGGTCAGTTTTACGTCGTCTTGTGTTGCTTGGACACACCGAATTTAAGACACTTAATACAATACGTTGGGGTGTAGTCCCGTCGGTACTTATAAAGACCTCAGAAAACGGAGCATATTATTTATCAGGGCAACGTTCACCTTCGATGATGGCAGCACTCCAAAAACAATTAGACGTAAAAGAAAATCCTCAAGTGGAAGGACCTAAACAGCTCATAGTTGAAGGCGTTAAAGAAGATGTGGACATAATTCTAGCCACTCCTCAAAAGATTGTTAACTTGGGTTGTGTGTCTGAAAGGTTAAGCAAACTTCTTCCAAAACTTGAGTTATGGGCTAAATCAATACCAGCGTGGGATGAGAAAGATTTTGAACGGTACCAGATTGAACGATATTTTCCCCAAAATGATGAGTTTGTTACGGTGGAATCGATGTCACAGCCTAAAAAAGGTCTTTATAGATTTAGTATAGAACACAATAAAAGGAAACTGGAAACACTCGCTTATTTTGATGATAAAAATATCATTTGGAAATGTGGCGATTTTTATGGTTTACGTTTCTTGGCCAGGCAGAATGTGGGAATTTGTAATGCGGTCTACAACGAGAAAAATAACGAGCTAGTCATAGCTGATAAAAATCGATGGCCAATGCCCTATGAACGAGCTTTGGTGTTGGCGAGTGGGACGTTACCTCGTCGATTAAAAACTGAAAATGGATTGTCTGTATTAGCTTATGCAAGCGTCTCTCGTGAGCTAGCAAAACGATTGTGTGGTTTGCTTAGTTTGACAATGGAGGGTTAGTTATGAATGATTTAATTGGAACATATGATAGACTTTCAGAAGTTTATAGGTTGTTTGTTGAAAGCACCTTCCCTTTTCGCTACCCGGCATTAGACACCGAGAGACGTATTATTCTTAATAAGTCCGGGGTTTTGGCTCAGGAACCTTTGATTGAACCAGTCCCGTTATATCCACTCTCCGATTACACAATATCGACAGCCGCAGAAAAACTCGGAAAAGAATATTCTGGCCTTGCAGCTCTAGGATCAGGATTATTACCACGGGGGACACATCTCTATAACCATCAATGGGAATCTTTGAATGCTGTAATCAAAGAAAGGAAGGATTTAATTGTCACTACCGGCACAGGTTCGGGGAAGACTGAATGCTTTTTACTGCCGCTCCTTGCTGAGATAGCCCGAGAATCAATGACCTGGACACCCTGTAATAATACCGACCCGTCTAGATATTGGTGGCGAGCTGGAAGAGAGAGAGTTTCTCAATGGGAGCATTCCACTCGCCCACACGGTATTCGAGCTTTGGTTTTGTATCCCCTAAACTCTTTAGTCGAGGACCAATTGAAACGTCTCCGCACAACTCTTGACAGTCATGAAGTTCACAAGTGGTTGGATGAGCAAAGAGGTGGCAATCGTGTTCTATTTGGGCGTTATACCGGCCTGACGCCCGTAGCCGGAAACAGCACAAACAAAGCAGCATTGAGCCGTTTACGTAAAGCATTACAGTTGTTGGATTATTCTTGGCAACGCGTCGAGGATGCGATTGCCCAAGGTGATATCGATCCTGATATTCGTTATCATTTTGCTCGGATCGATGGAGGTGAAATGTGGTCTCGTTGGGACATACAGCAGACTCCTCCAGATATTCTAATTACCAACTATTCCATGCTCAACATTATGTTAATGCGAAAAATAGAAGATGTAATGTTCATAAAGACACGCGAGTGGTTAGAATCGAATTCTGATAATACGTTCTTTTTAATCGTAGATGAACTTCATTCCTATCGAGGCACTCCAGGTACTGAGGTCGCATATATTTTACGCCTATTTCTTGACCGAATCGGATTGTCACCCGAATCTAAACAATTGCGTATCCTCACAACTTCAGCGAGTTTTGGGGAAGGTACTCAATCAACGAAGTTTCTTCGTGAGTTTTTTGGCCGTAGTGATCAGTTTGAACACATTAATACTGAGCAAATTGAACCTAAACCAAATGCACGTTTTGGTCTTCGTCCATATAAAAGTAAATTTGAAGATTTTATTAAATCAGTACAACCCAATTCTCTAGAGAGCATGACCCCTCCCGATTTAGAAAATGATAAAGCTAAACGAGCAATTGGTAATTTGGCAAAAGAATTAGGTTGTGAACCAGAATCTGGAGAGTCCAAAGTCAATACACTTGCTAGAGCATTAGAAAAACTTTCAGCTATAGATGCAATCAGAGATGCTTGTAGAGAGAAAAACGGCTCAGTTCGAGCAACACGATCCTCGGATCTTGATGTTATGCTATTCGGGTCTCAGACAAATGTTGATCCTTTGAAAGCATCAGATTCTTTACGCGGTTTTTTGCTCGCTTTAAGTATTGCTCGTAATCAAAATGGAAATGCCTTACAACCCATAAGAGGTCACATTTTTTTTCATAACTTGGAAAATTTATGGGTTTGTGCTAATCCACGTTGCACTGACATTAACTGTGATCATCTTGAACGCGACAAAAATAGCTTGCCGACTTCATACGGTGCAATTCACTCTGAACATCGATTAACTTGTTCTTGTGGGGGAAGAGTGTTAGACCTCATTATTTGCAGCAGTTGCGGTGAAGTGTTTCTTGGGGGGTTCAGTAAATTAGTCACTTTTGGGCAGCAAAATGCGCAAATATTAACACCTGACCAGCCTGATCTTGAAAGTCTTCCTGATTACTCAGGTTATCAAAAGCAACATAAAGATTATGCAGTTTTCTGGCCTTCGTTTGATGAACCCACTATTGCCCAATACCAACACAACGGGGCAAAACATAGATGGGTAAGGGCAGTGCTCGACTCTTATAGCGGCGTCGTTCGTAATTCCGCAATTCCCGTGAAAGATGAGCAGTCAGTTCAAGGATGGATCTATATTGTGGGTGAAGGAGAAGCTAACGCATTCCCTCCTATATGTCCGAGATGCGAAACAGATTTTCGAAGAAGTAGTTCAATTTCGCCACTTCGACAACACCGTACAGGTTTCCAAAGAGCAAGCCAGGTCTTAGCTAGTGCACTTGCGCGAGAAATGCCAGAGTTTACCCACAAACGGAAAAGCCGAAAGTTGGTAATTTTTTCAGACAGTAGACAAGATGCCGCAAAGTTAGCTGCAGGAATGGACTTGGATCATTTCAGAGATATGGTTCGCGTTTGTCTTATAGGGGCGCACGAAACATTTTCGCAAGGGTATTTAGACGTCCTCAAAACACTCTGTCAATCCGTCCCTGGACTTACATCCCATATTGAGATTATAAACCAACAATTAGCTGGTGATATTAGGGATGCAAATAATAGACCAATAAATAAAACATTTGTACAATCTTTCAATTTAGGTCAACCTGCTCTGGCACTAAATCTGATGCAAGCGGGATTAATGGGGATGGAACTAAATCAGGAGAATTTAGATTTAATTTGGGGTTATCCATCACGTGTCCCACTTCAGCAAATAAGGAATATCGTTTGGGACAGGTTATTATCAATGGGAATTTGTCCGGGGGGGACAAGAGCCAATTCGCTTAATTTCAAGGATGAACATCAAAATAAAGAGTGGTGGGAATGTTTTAATTGGAAATCCACGCCCGTTTGTATCAAAACTAATTTATCAATGAGTGAAAGCCAACATGTAGTAAACATGAAAAACGCTTTAATGAGAGAATTAATGCTTTGTTTATTCCCACATGCTACTAGAACTTTTGAGAGCCTAGGACTGGGGTTTGTTACATATCGTTATAAAGACAATACTTCTGAAACGATTCTTCAATCTTGCCAGGCAATAATCCGGAACCTATGTGAGAAAAAGAATTTCCGTTATTGGCCTACTTTTGAACTAGACCCAATGGGTCAAAGCCGTCCAATACAAAAAAGAATACGCATGTATCTTGGCGACATAGGGATTGAACCTCGAGAAATAGAGGACGAGTTACGTCAAGCCGGTGTTTGGCTTAATGGCGCGAATAATCCGGGCGTTGACTCGGATAATCTATGGTTAGAAATACCCATAACCGAATCAACGGGCTTAAGAAACGGATGGATCTGTCCACGATGTGGCGCGTTTTATATGCACTACGCAGGGGGAAGATGCATTACCTGTAATGTATCGTTAACTATTGGGCATGCTCACAGTTCACTAGATTATTATCGCTACCTTGCAGAAAAGGCAGGAAACGGATTTCGTTTCCACAGTGAAGAACTCACAGGTCAGACTGACGATATGGATAAACCTAATAGGCAACGATGGTTTCAAGAAGTATTTTTGCCTAGCGAAAACGAGATACCAACCGTTCATGGGATCGATTTACTAAGTGTAACAACAACCATGGAAGCCGGTGTCGATATCGGTTCTTTACTTGCAGTTATGATGGCTAATATGCCACCTCGCAGGTTTAATTATCAACAACGAGTTGGGCGGGCCGGCAGACGCGGCACGGGTTTATCCGTTGCTGTGACATTTTGCCGAGGCCGTAGTCATGATGAATTCTATTTTCAACGCCCTGAGTCAATCACAGGAGACCCCCCACCTTCTCCTTATATTGACACGCGTCAAGTCGAAATTATGAGGCGAGTGCTTGCCAAAGAGATTTTACGTCAGGCATTTATGTCTGTTCCAGAACAAATATGTCCAGAATTTGAATCTGATAGTGTACATGGTGAATTTGGGCAAGTAGAAAAATGGACATTAATTCGACCTAACATTGAGCAGTTCATTATGAGTGCGACCACTAATTCAACTATTGATAATGTTATAACATGCCTATGCCTGGGGACGCAATGGGCCGCAAATTCTACCACTTTACATCAACTTGTTAAAGATATGAGGCACTACATTCAGAATGACTTATTGCAAATCATCGATGCCATATCAATTGACTCTAAATTTAGTCAGGCTGCTTTAAGTGAGAGACTGGCAGGTGCTGGCATTTTGCCTATGTTTGGGTTTCCTACTCGTAGTCGATTGCTTTTTACTGAATTACCAGTACGTGCATATCCATGGCCTCCTAAGCGGAATATTGTGGATCGTGACCTTGATATCGCCATAAGTCAATTCGCTCCAGGATCTGAAACTGTAAAAGACAAGCGTGTTTACCAAGCCTCAGGTGTTTTAGATTTGATACCTGTGGGTGACCAGATTAAAGTAAGGTCTGGCTTGATACCACCTCTTCAGGATGACAATGGTTTGCTAGTTGGAAATATTCAGATCGGAGTCTGCCATTCCTGTCAAGCTGTAGTATATTTTGACCATGTGTCGCCCCCTCCGACAGGAGAAATCGAACCAATCCCTCAAAAATGCCCTATATGTGGTAAGGAAGATATGACGGCACTAGATGCTCGAGAACCGAGGTCTTTCTTCTGTTGCTTTAATAATGATTTTGATGGTACGTTCGAATGGGTACCTCGATCGACTCGTCCTATGATGTGCGTAAGCACCAACACACTTAAGCCGATTCCCAGCACTAATATGGTTTTACAAGCTGCTTCTACAGAAGTAATATCTATCAACGATAACGGGGGAAAGGGTGGATTCGATTTTCACCCCACGTCTCTTCAAAGAGTTAAAGGCGAGGGGGCCTATGCTGTTAACCCGTTTTTTTGGGAGAAATTAAAGACACCTTCTTATCGAATTGCGCTCCTATCACGTAGGCATACGGATGTAGTGATTTTGGACATTAAAAAATGGCCAAAAGGAGTTTACGCAGACCCCAGAACTGTTTCGGGACGAGCGGCATGGTATTCGTTCGCATTCCTTTTGAGGATTGCTGCTACAACACAATTGGATGTCGACGTTCAAGAATTGCAGGCAGGTATTCGTACTATCGAATTTGAGGAAATTCCTCGGGGACAGGCGTTCCTTAGTGATAGTCTTGAGAATGGCGCAGGTTACTGCCGATGGTTAGGGGATGGTGATAATCTTCAGCAACTTTTGTCTAGCTGTTGTGATACCAAAACGGGGCTTATTGCTTCGAAGTGGGTTGATAACGAACACGCGTCAGTGTGTGACACTTCTTGCAATCGTTGCCTACGCGATTTTTACAACATGCAATATCATGGGCTTCTAGATTGGCGTCTTGCTCTTGATATGGCCCTGATAGCCAACGATTCTTCAACATCCTGTGATATTGCTAAACCTTTCGGCGGGTCACCTACTAATTTATGGAGACCACTTTTTGACAATGAAAATGCACCCATTACTAAAACATTGGCACAATTCGGCTATAATGCGATAGATTATAATCCTGTACCAATCTATGTGTCTGTAAAGCGAAAAAAGGCACTTGTTGGATATCACCCACTTTGGACGCAGGATCATTCAAGGTTCCAGGAAACGGTGCAAAAAACAAAATCCATTTATCCAGATTTTGAAATCGAAGCATTAAACCTTTTCATTGCCATGCGGCGTCCGGCTGATTATATATAAAGATAAAAGGAGTTAGAATAGTTTTGAACAACTAAATGGGAACAGCGGAGAACATCGGTGAAAATATATGGGGTAGATTTTACAAGTGTCCCTGCCAACACCAAGCCTATCACATTGGCGGAGGGCAAGCTGCTCGGTGGAGTCTTACAAATTGACAAAGTACGACTGCTGCCTAGCCTGGACAACTTTTCCTCTTTTCTATGTGAACCTGGTCCTTGGGTAGCAGCTGTTGATTTTCCCTTTGGTCAACCACGAAAATTGATTGAGGATTTGAAATGGCCTCGCACATGGCAAGGCTATGTTAAATATGTCAAGCAGATGGGATTAGAAACATTTAAGCAGCAATTAACTAACTATAAAGATAAAGAAACAGGAAGGCGGCTGCTTAAGCGGAAAGTGGACAAGTTGGCGAACTCGATTAGTCCGATGAAACTGGAGTTTGTACCAGTTGGTAAGATGTTCTTTGCCGGTGCTCCGTTGCTACTTGCTTCACCGTGTACTATCATGCCTTTTCGTAGGTGTCAACCAATTACTGGTGTTGTGGTTGAGGCCTATCCTAAGTTACTAGCTATGGCTGCGGGGGTTAGTAAATACAAAGATGGTCCCAGCAATGAGAAAATTGATCGAAAAATAGCTAGGGGTAGTTTAATCAAATGGCTTCTAAGTCCAGAACCTGGGCTCTTATATGGATTCCGTATCAATCTGATTTCTTCGGTTGTTATTGAGTGCAAAGAGGATTCGAAGGGTGACAAGTTGGACGCGGTTCTTTGTGCCGCTCAAGCTGCTTGGGCATATCTTCATCGGAACCGGAATTATGGAATACCCTTAGATTGCGACCAAATGGAAGGATGGATAGTTGACCCCTCGCTCACAGAATAGTGATCCCTAGACCCAAAAGCGCTACATCCTGATTTATTCCTCCGCTATAATGGTAGACTGCGTGATAACTAATTAGTTTATGAATTTGAAACATGCCAGGAATGTCATTGAGGACTGGCGAAGAGACTAGAACGAGGTAGATCGCACAGCTCATTAAATAATATGACTCCGATGGAGTATGTTAACACAGCGACAAGATTCTAATAGCGGGTGAGACGAAGCAGGGGGTAATGTCAATATGCCAAAAAAGAACGATGACTTTTTCAAAGAAAAAAAACCGTGGTCTGAGGTCAAAGATGAGCTTTTGGTGTGCTATCTAAAACCATATATACAGAAAGTACTACATACACGAAAACCGATAGTATATGTGGATTGTTTCGCCGGAAAAGGTGTATTTGAAGATGGAAAACCGGGCTCGCCCATAATCGCCCTAAGAACTATAAGCGATTGCTTGGGACAAACCAAAATGAACCTTTGCACTGTTCAGCCTTTCTTTATTGACCTAAACTACGCAGATGATTTACGAGAAAACACTAAGGACTATGAAGGTATAAAGATTATTTCAGGGAAATACGAAGAAAGCATTGACGGAATACTATATGACAAAACCGGTTGCAATGTATTTTTATATGTTGACCCGTATGGGATAAAAGCTTTAGACCACAGATTATTTGTTAAATTTTCTACTGGCTACAAGTTTAATAGCATTGAATTACTTATCAACATGAATTCTTTTGGTTTTATTCGTGAAGGATGTCGGGTGTTGGGAGGGGACTTTGATAACGAATCCATGTTTGAAGACTTGGTTGAGTACGATAATACACGGCTTGATAC
>Ga0182017_10001331_pt1 | contig 19078 bp, 18 predicted proteins | sample 712E3DmetaG_FD_120492 | JGI IMG/M metagenome (GOLD analysis project Ga0182017, IMG submission 120492) | Permafrost microbial communities from Stordalen Mire, Sweden - 712E3D metaG | ecosystem: Environmental > Terrestrial > Soil > Wetlands > Permafrost | place: Sweden: Stordalen | collected... | reverse complement strand
GTCGCAAGCGTCTGCTGGCCGCCGGCGCACTCGGCACCCTGCTGCTGGCAGGCGGGTTTGTGCAATTTCTGGGCAACGCCTTCTACTGGGACCACTTTATCCGTATTCAACGCGAGGCTGCGCGCGCCTGGCTGGGCGCGCCCAACGCAAAGGGCAGCATGGTAGGCGACACCCCCTGGGTGTGCGGCGCTTGCTTCGAAGACATGTACTCCATGCAATGGCTGCCGCCCTTCCAGCCCATCGTGGCCCACTACTGGATGCTTCCGCACGTGCTCCACGAAGACAAATGGGTGGCCGCCGAGAAGGACGCCCCCTGGCATAGGTACACGTCGATGCAGCTCAACATCGCCGCAAGCTGGAACCGCGCCCGCTTGGATTGGTGGTTCGTCGAGTTCCGTCCCTCCAACCCGCAAATCTCATGGACCCTCATCTTCCTGTTGCCCTCGCTGGGGCTGCTGTGCTTCGGGCTCTTCTTGCGTGAGGTGTGGTGGGCTGCGCGCAGCAGTCGAGCCCGCGCCAGATTGGCTCCGCTCCCGTGCTCACCCACCCAGGAACCCGAGAGCGCCGAGCGGTTTGACGGACCGAGTGAAACCGCGCAGTTGCGAGCGGCCCGAGGCGCGAGGAGTGAGAATACTCGACGTATTTGACCGACGAGCAACGAAGGGACGCGACGCAAATGCGCGATTTCACGACGGGAGGCAAACCGTTCGGCGCTCTATAACCCAGCCTTGACCGCCTCGACGTAACGCAGACGCAGATCGTAAAGGAGACTCTCCAGCAGCTTGTCCTCCTCCGGGGTGAGGTTGGACCGGGTCTTCTCCCAGAGCAGGGTCAGCAGGTCGATGGTGTGCTTGGCAATGGGCAGATCGCGGCGCTTGGCGGTTTCTCCCGGCGGTTCCACCTCGCCGAGGTGGATCAGCGCCGAGCTGCCCAGGGACAGGATGAAGGTGGAGAAGTCCGCTGGCGGCAACGTACGATCGCTGCCCGCTTCCGGACGCGCCCTGTCCTGAGAAGCAGTTTCGCCTGCCGGTGTAGCTGACTTATCTGACGGAGTTTCTGCGGCTGGCGCAGACTGAGTCTCTCCGCCCTCGGGAAAGGACCGGCGATCGGTTACCCGGAAACCAGGCTTCTGTTCGGAGTCTGACATGTGGGAAGGCTACGCAGCCAAGCCCCTGCTTTCAAGGTGTGGTACTAGCGGGGGGAGACGGGGGACCCTTCCCCTCCGAACTCGAACTCGCCTCGGGGGCCTCGTCGGGCGACTTGAGCTTGTCTGCGGAGTCCGACAGCGACTTTAGGAACTTCTCGTAGTCTTTGCGCGTGATAAGGCCACGCTTGATGTTGCGTTCGACGATCCGGCGATCGAACAGGACAGGATCCGGGGCTGCTTCTTCACGAGTCATGGCGCACAGTGCTTAGCGAGTGCGCTCGCTCAAGTCAAGGGGCAGTGATATTGACATGGGATCAACATGACCGTGACCCTGGCTAGCAGTCCCGACAACCCAAACTTCCTGCGCCAGCTTCGACTCTTCCTGGAGGAGATCTGCTGTGACATCTGCCGCGTGCACGCTGTCCAGCATGACGGCGCCCAGGCCGACGAAGTGGACGTGGCCCGCGAAGTCGACTTGGGCGCGCCGGGCGCCTTCGCCGACATGCTGGTGCGTCGGCCGGGACGACCGCCCTATTTCCTCGAGGTCAAGTACGGCTACGCCAGTGACCGGTTGGTCCACCATCTGCAGCAGAAGTACGGGACACCATCCACCACGGTGCCCGATGCCGACCGGGTGGTCCTGCTCATCGAGCGCGCCACGCGGCCAGACTGGACCGCGTTTCTCGGGCGCCTGCGCGCCGCCATCCGTCCTGAGCTGCAGTTGGAGATCTGGGACGAGACCAGGCTGCGCGAGCTGATCGTCGAGTGCTTCAAGCTGGACCTGCCCGCCATCACCGTCGAGAGCCTGACCGAGCTGCGCAATGGCATCGATCAGGCCAAGTGGCACTGGGCATTCGGCGATCGGCATGTGGGAAGCCCGCTCAAGTCTTCGCTGCTCTGGCACTTCGGCTGGTCACGCCTGCTGCAACTGCACACGCTGTACGGCCTGACGCCTGAACGTATCCTGCCGCCGCAGCGCTACCGAAATGCGGTGGTGATCCTGGCCGACCTTTCCTACTTCTCCAGCTTCGTGCGCGACACCCGCGACGACGAGGTCATGCGCGGCGCTCTGACCTCGTTCTATTCCAACTCGCGCTACGCCATCATCAACTCCGGCGGCATGATGGGACAGTTCGTGGGCGACGAGGTCTTGGCCCTGTTCGGTGTGCCCGAGCCTGAGGACAACGTCACCCTGCGGGCGCTCGAATGCGCGCGGTCGCTCCTGCAGATCGGCAACTCGGTGTCCAACCGCTGGCAGCGCCAGCTCGACCGGGTGCAGCCCGCGGGCGGCGTGCACCTGGGCATCGCCATGGGCGACATCCACGTCGTGCTGTACCGACCGTTCAGCCAGACCCACATCGGCGTCGTGGGCGACGCGGTGAACCTGTCAGCACGCCTACTTGGCGAGGCCGGGCCCAACGAGATGGTGGTCGCCAACACCTTTTTCCAAAAACTTCCCGAGCCGGCGCAAGCTGAGTTCAGCGAGATGGAGCCCATCGAGGCCAAGAACGTTGGCCTCATCAAGGCATGGAAGCTACACGGCCGTTCGCGTTTCTCGACCCGCGGGGCGTAAGACTAGGAAGATGAAAAGGCGCGTTGGGGGAGAACTCACCTCGACCGGCCCTTGGAACGGAAAACTTCGCCTAACGCGCCGTGTGTGCCTCCGCGGTCCCGCAGCAACGCATCCGATCGTCGGCTCCGGCGAGGCGAGGCTGCCGCTATTTTGGTGAGAGCAGGGTCGCGGAACTTGCCGAAGCGGTGTCTCTTGCATAGCCTTGGGTCCTCCAGGCACCCTGTCACGGTTCCCAATTCCCGGTCGAGCGGGGTTCTGAAGTCCAAAGCAGAGGAGTGCGTTCATGAAGTTTCCTCCCGCCCCGATTCTTGCAGTGCTTGCGTTTGAGGGGGCGTGCGCTTTGGCGCCCCCGTCGCATTCTGCACAGGGCGGAGACCCGGCCACGCAAAGCAGCGCCGCGAGTGGGGGAAGCGGCGGAGGAAGCCGGTCAGGCGGAAGCACCGTTGCTACCACCGCGTCTGGCGGTCTCACGGCCCGCGGGGGCACGGTTGCGACAGGTGGCACCTTGGCAACTGGGGGCACCACCGCGGGTGGTACGACTGCGACGGGCGGCACCCCATCCGGAGGCAGCACGCCGACCGGCGGCTCAGCGTCAGGGGGAACCGCGACCGGCGGCTCGTTCACCGGCGGAATGACGAACGGCGGCTCGCTGACAGGGGGAAGCAAGACCACGACCGGAGGCACCACGACCGGAGGCATCACGGCCCGGGGTGGCAGCACGCCAAGCGGTGGCAGCACGCCAAGCGGTGGCAGCACGACAAGCGGTGGCACCAGCGCGAGAGGCGGAACCACGGCGACAGGAGGAATGGCGAGCGGCGGCTCGGCCACCGGCGGCAGCACTTCCACCGGCAACGCTCACGCTCAGCCGCCGCCCATCACCGGCGGAAGCAGCGGCTTCACCACCCGCTACTGGGACTGCTGCAAGCCATCCTGCGGCTGGTCTGCCAACGCCAATGGCAAGCCGGTCCATACCTGCGGCAAGGACGGCACCGCTACGGTCAACAATGACACACAGAGTGCGTGCGGTGGAGGGGGCGGATACATGTGCTACTGGGGCGCGCCCTGGTCCGTGAGCGATACCCTGTCCTATGGCTTTGCCGCCTACAATGGCGTCGCCTGTGGCACCTGCTTTCAGCTCCAATTCACGGGCAAGGGGCAATACAACGCCAACGACCCAGGGTCAGTCGCCATCAACGGCAAGACAATGATCGTTCAGATCATCAACATCGGAGGCATCGGGTCCAACCAATTCGACCTTCTGCTCCCAGGCGGCGGCGTGGGTGCAAACAACGCCTGTACGGGTGGTTCAGCCCAATGGAGCGGCGCCGACATAGGCGACACAAGCGGGGGCATGCTCACGACCTGCAAGGATGACAAGGCTTGCGTCCAGCAGAAGTGCCAAGCCGCATTTGGCAACATGCCCCAGCTCTTGGCGGGCTGCAACTGGGTCGCGGGCTGGTTCGCCGCCGCCGACAATCCCCAGATTCTGTACAAGCAGATCGCCTGTCCAGCGGAGATCACCGCCAAGTCGGGAGAGTAGTTAGCCTTTTCACCCCAGAGAGCACAGAGTACACAGAGCCGGAGTGGAGTTGGGATTGCTTCTGGCCGGTCTGGCCAGACCTGTCGACATGTTCATGCGCTGTTCTTTCCTTCTTGCCCTCGCTGCTCTCTTGGTTGGCTGTGGTCAGGAGGGCGACTCGGGGCACGCCCCCCGCCGCGACAGCGCCGTCGATCCTGGCCACGATGCCCAGCCCGACGGGCAGAGCGGCCCCGAGGCTGGCGCCCGGCAAGATAGCGCATCGGACGGCGGTTCGACGATTGACACGGGAGCCGGTCCTGACCTGGCCGCGGACCTGCCCGCTGCCGCCGACCTGCCTGCGGACCGAAGCAGCAGCGCCGATCTAGGCGCCGCGGACACGGCAAGTGGCGGCACGGATGCCGCCATCGACGGCCCTGGGACAGGCGTGTCGGCCGATATTGGGTGCGCCCTGGCCGGCAGCATTGCCGTCGATAGTTTGCCGCCTATCAGCTTTGTGACCTATCACGATCAACTGCAGATCGAGACATACCTACAGTCCGTAGCCTCCGCCCTTCCCGCCATCGCCCAGTACAGGGTGCTTGGCCAATCGGTGCAAGGCCGCGATCTGCCCTACCTCATTATGAATGCAACCTGCCAGGCCAGCCCACCAGCCATTTTCGCCAATGGGACCCACCACGGCGACGAGCCCGCCAGCACAGAGGCGGTCCTGGCCATCCCAGATTATCTTTTGCGAAAGAGCACCACAGATGCCTCGGTGCGAAGCCTACTTGGGACCTACGCCTTCTACGTGCTGCCCCTGGTGAACCCGGATGGATTTGCCTTGAGCACGCGAGAAAACGCATCCGGCGTCGACATCAACCGCGACTACTCGTATCCGGATCGCAGCGACGCGGACTCTTTCAAGACCGTTGAGGCCCGTCTGGTGAAGTCGCTGCAAGAAAGCGTCGGCTTCCACGCTGCCGTCGCGTACCACAGTGGCGCCCAGGAGGTGATCTGGCCCTGGTGCTACACCGGCGACGCCACCGCCGACGGCAGCTTCTTCACTGCCGCCGGACAGAAGACCGCCCAGGCGATGGACTTCCTCATATACCAGCAGTCTTACGACGACTACCCGACCCAGGGCGAATACATCGACTTCGCCTATTGGAAAAGCCATACCCTGGCCGCCACCTTTGAAGTGTCGAGCTCGAAGAGCCCGGCTGCGGCCTTGCTGGCCAGTGTGGCCAACGGCGCGTGCAAGGGCATAATCGCTTGGGTCCAAGCGGTGAGCGATCACGACAAGGGCAGCTTGCACTCCCTGCCAGCGACCGCTGCGGAGCGCAGGAGATTCCCGCTCACAGCGCCGTTTGACGGGACGAATCGGCTCGAATAGCGCCGATCCTTTTCCTCGCGTACTTTTCCACGCAACCTTCTGCGCCTGCTTCCGATAAGCCTGGCATGACTCTCACCAGCCAGGTCGATTCCCTCCTTCAGCCGGTCACGGCTGCCGCTCCCTGTGGGTCGAACCTGGAGTACGATCCAGCCTTCCTGGATCTCGAGCGCCTGGTCCAAGGCAAGCCCGAGCAGCAGATGGGCAACGCGGTCGTACCTGCGCAGGAGCCCGACTGGAATGCGATCGCCCAGTGCGCTGCCACACTTCTAGGCAAGACCAAGGACCTGCGGGTTGCTCTGCACCTGACCCGGGCCTGGCTCAACACCGACGGGTTCGCCGGGCTGTGCGCTGGTTTGGCTGTACTGCGTGGGCTCACCGAGCGCTACTGGGATGGGGTCTTCCCTCGCCTGGATCCCGATGATGGAAACGACCCTACGTTCCGGGTCAACGTCCTCATGGGCTTGTGTGATTCGGCAGCGTTCGTCGACCGCGTTCGCGCGCTTCCCCTGGTGACTTCGCGATCCTTTGGTCGATTCAGCCTGCGGGATCTCGCGGGCGAGCTGCCGCCCGCTAGTACTGCGATTGATGGGGCCTTCGCCGAAAGCCCGGTCGCCGATTTGCAAGCCACCGCGGCCAGCGTGAGCGAATCTCTCACGCACCTGACCGCGCTGGAGACAACGGTTGGCGCCCGCGTGGGCGTTGCCCATGGCCCCAGCTTCGCGAAGTTGTCTGGGCTGCTGGGACAGGCCCACAGGATCCTGGCGGCTCGTCTCGAACAGCGTGGGGTGAAATCGGCGTCCCTTCCGAGCGGCTCAACCAGCGATGCGGCGGCAGCCGAACCGGCCACCACAGCACAGACCGCGCTGACCGGGACAGTGACGTGTCGACAAGACGTGGTTCGCCTCCTCGATTGGATTTGCGAGTACTACGAGCGGCACGAGCCTTCCAGCCCCCTGCCGCTCTTGCTCGCACGATGCAAGCGATTGGTATCGGCGAGTTTCCTGGACATCGTCCGTGACGTCGCGCCGGGCGCGGTCTCCCAGGTGGACATTTTGCGCGGCAAAGACAACCAGCCAGAAGCCCGATCGTAGGTAGGCAGCACGCCATTTCTACAACTCGAAGATAGGTGGACACCATGAGCAACAGCGGACAAAAGTTCATCGCGCGAAATCGCGCTCCACGAGTTCAGATCGAATACGACGTCGAGCTCTACGGGGCCGAGAAGAAGGTCCAACTCCCCTTCGTCATGGGGGTGATGGCCGATCTTTCCGGGAATCCCGCTGAGCCGCTCGCGCCAGTTGCCGATCGGAAGTTCCTCGACATCTCGGTCGACGATTTCGACGACCGACTCAAGGCGATGAAACCGCGGGTGGCGGTCCAGGTCCCCAACACCTTGACCGGCGAAGGGAATCTCAAACTCGACCTCTCCTTCGAGAGTCTGGATGACTTTTCGCCCGCGGCCATCGCACGCAAAGTCGACGCGCTCAACCAGCTTCTGCAGGCGCGACAGCAGTTGTCCAACCTGATCACGTACATGGACGGTCGCACCGGCGCCGAGGACCTGATCGCAAAGACCCTGCGCGATCCGGCCCTGCTGCAGGCGCTGGCCTCGGCGCCCAAACCCGAGAGTGGCAATCCCGAAACCGCCCAAGTGAAGGTGACCCATGGCTGAAGCAACAGAGCACACCCAAGTCCAGGCTGGCGCGGCGACTGATCAGGCTTCCGATTTCGCCACGCTGCTCAACAAGCAGTTCAATCCCCAGACCGATACTGCCAAACGCGAAGTCGCGGGTGCTGTGCGAACCCTGGCCCAGCAAGCCCTGGCCAGCACCCAGCTCATCTCGACCGACGTGGTGCAGAGTATTGAGGGGATGATCGCCGAGATCGACAAGAAGCTGAGTGCGCAGATCAACACGATCATGCATCACCCCGATTTCCAGCAGCTCGAAAGCGCGTGGCGAGGTTTGCACTATCTCGTTTCCAATAGCGAGACGGACGAGATGCTGAAGATCCGGGTGTTCAACGTCTCCAAGAAGGATCTGCACAAGACCCTCAAACGCTACAAAGGCACCGCGTGGGACCAGAGCCCGCCGTTCAAGAAGCTCTACGAAGAGGAGTACGGGACTTTGGGGGGAGAACCCTTCGGCTGCCTGGTGGGCGACTACTACTTCGATCACGGTCCCCAGGACGTGGAGTTGCTGGGCGAACTGGCCAAGATTGCGGCAGCGGCCCATGCCCCCTTCCTGGCGGCCGCGTCGCCGACCGTGTTCCAGATGGAGTCCTGGCAGGAGCTCTCCAACCCGCGTGACCTGACCAAGATCTTTCAGATCCCCGAGTATGCCGGTTGGCGATCGCTGCGCGATTCGGACGATGCCCGCTATATCGGCCTGAGCATGCCGCGCTTTTTGGCACGGCCGCCCTACGGGGCCAAGACCAATCCGGTCGAGGCCTTCAACTTCGAAGAAGATGCCAACGGGCCTGACGCGAAGAAGTACACCTGGGCGAACTCAGCCTATGCCATGGCGGTCAACATCAACCGCTCTTTCAAAAGCTACGGCTGGTGCTCGCGGATTCGTGGCATCGAGTCGGGCGGCGACGTTCAGGGCCTGCCTACCCATACCTTCCCTACCGACGACGGGGGCGTCGACATGCGGTGCCCAACCGAGATCGCCATCAGCGACCGGCGCGAGGCCGAGCTGGCCAAGAACGGCTTCATGCCCCTCGTGTACAAGAAGAACACCGACTTTGCCGCCTTCATTGGGGCGCAGTCCCTGCACAAGCCGGCACAGTACGACGACCCCGACGCGACCTCCAATGCCGCGTTGGCGGCACGACTGCCCTATCTGTTCGCCACCTGCCGTTTCGCCCATTACTTGAAGTGTATCGTTCGCGACAAGATCGGATCCTTCAAGGAAGCCGCGGACATGCAGCGCTGGCTGCAGAACTGGATCGTCCAGTATGTCGATGGCGACCCGGTGCATTCCAGCGAAGCCACCAAGGCGCGCAAGCCCCTGGCAGCAGCGGAGGTGATTGTCGAGCCGGTCGAAGGGAATCCCGGCTACTACGCGTCCAAATTCTTCCTCCGTCCCCACTATCAACTCGAAGGGCTGACTGTGTCTTTGCGCCTGGTCGCGAAGCTTCCCTCAGCCAAGACCGCTTGATTTCGATATCCGCACCAGTCGTCCAGCAAATGACAATCTAGCAAGGAGTCAGGAAAATGGCGTTCACTATCTGCATGAAAATCGGAGACATCGCAGGCGAGTCAACCGTCGCCAACCACGCGGGAGAGATCGACGTGCTGTCGTGGGGCTGGGGCCTCACCCAGTCCGCGTCAGGCCAAGTGGGAGGGGCGGGGTCGGGCACCGCCGACGTGAAGGACCTCACCTTCACGAAGTTCGTGGACAATGCCTCGCCCACGCTCATTCAACAGTGCTTCGAGGGCAACGATCAGGGGGACACAATCCTCACCGTGATCAAGGCCAACGGGAAAGACGTGTTGGAGTTCATCAAGATCACGATGAGTGGAACCGTGATCATCTCCTCCGTCAACACGGGCGATCCGCTTCCCAATGACCGGTATTCCGAGACGGTGACCCTCAATTTCTCGCACGTGAAATTCGAGTACACGCCGACAGGTCCGGACAACAGCATGGGCGCGACGGCGGCTGGCGAGTTCACCATCAGCCGTAGGGCGTGAGCGTTCAATCGCTGAGCACTACCCCATGGCTGAGTTGACGCCCAAGGAGCGCCTTCAGCCCTCCTTGCTTGATCGACTGACCGACGAAGAACCGGATCGGGCGACAGAGTCACGCGAGTTTCGGGTTCTGTCGCCCGCCCGGTTGCGCGAGTGTGTGTGCCGGGACCTGACCTGGCTTTTCAATACGACCCACATGCAGTCCCTGCAAGACCTGGACAAGGTGCCTCTTGTCGCGCGCTCAGTGCTGAACTACGGCATCCCCGAACTGGCCGGCCGGACGGCGTCGAGTCTTCCCACCGTGGAGTTGGAGCACATGATCCGTCAGGCCATCCTGAACTTCGAGCCGCGCCTGGATCGCAACTCAGTTAGGGTGCGACCCGTGGTGGACGAGCGCCAGATGAATCACAATGCGCTGTCCTTTGACGTAGAGGCGGAGCTGTGGGCCCAGCCTCTCCCGCTGCGCCTGTTCTTGCGAACCGCGGTCGATCTGGAAACTGGCAGCGTGGATGTGACTGACCAAAGCGGCAAGGGGAGCCTCTGATGGACCCTCGGTTGCTGAGCAACTACAACCGCGAGCTGCAATACCTGCGAGAAATGGGTGGGGAGTTTGCCCGCGAGTTTCCCAAAATCGCGGGTCGGCTGGGCCTGGAGTCGCTGGAGTGTTCCGACCCGTACGTAGAGCGCCTGCTTGAGTCCTTCGCTTTCTTGACCGCGCGGGTTCAGCTCAAGATCGACGCTGAATTCCCGCGCTTTAGCCAGCACCTCCTACACATGGTCTACCCCCACACCCTCGCCCCCACGCCTTCGATGGTGGTGCTGGAGCTGCAGCCCAACCTGTCGGAGGGTGCGCTGGCCGACGGGTTCCGCGTCGCGCGCGGGGCTGCCTTGCGCAGCTTGACCGGCCGGGGAGCCGAGACCGCATGCGAGTACCGCACGGCTCACGAGGTTACGCTATGGCCACTGGAACTGGTCGGCGCCGAATACACGTCGTTCTTGGCGGATCTGGGCTCGCTTCGGCTTCCCAGCAAGGGCAAGGCAGCCCTCAGACTGCGGCTGCGTGCCGCCGCTGGGTTGACCATGGACCGCCTGGCGCTGACGCACCTGCCAGTTTTTCTGCGCGGCAGTGATGAGATTGCCATGCGACTGTACGAGTTGCTGATGGCCCACTCTGTGGCACTGGTCGCCCGTTCGGGCGGACCTGGCCAACCGGGCAGCCACGTCCTCACCGATGCAAACGTAGGCCCGCTCGGGTTCGACGACGAGCAGGCGCTGCTTCCCTATGGACCACGATGCTTCCAGGGCTATCGGCTCTTGCAGGAGTACTTCGCGTTTCCCAGCCGCTACATGTTCTTTGATCTTTGCGGGTTGCAGGAGGCCGTGCGCCGTTGCACCGACCCGGAACTGGAGATCATCGTCGTCTTCGACACCCAGGATCCGCGTCTGGAGAAGGCGGTCAGTCCCTCTCAGTTCGCGCTTTTCTGCACACCCGCGGTGAACCTGTTTCCCCGGCGCGCCGATCGTATCCACCTCGGCGCAAGCGCCAGCGAGTACCACGTGGTGCCTGACCGGACTCGGCCCATGGATTTTGAGGTCCACGCCGTCACCGAGGTAGTCGGGTATGGCACCGGTAGCGACGAGAAACAGGAGTTCTTGCCCTTCTACGCCACCAACGACCAATCGCCTGCGTCCAGCACGGCCTACTACACCGTGCATCGCCAGCCGCGCATGCTCTCGGCCAAGCAACGCGCGCAAGGGGCTCGCTCGAGCTACGTGGGCAGCGAGGTGTTCCTGGCACTGGTCGATCCCGACGAGGCGCCCTTTCGCTCGCAGCTCAAGCAACTTGCGGTTGCGATCACATGCACCAACCGCGATCTGCCGCTGCATATGCCGCTCGGCCAAAGCGCCAGCGATTTTTCGCTGGAGACCGGCGCTCCTGTCGCGGCGGTCCGCTGCGTGGCCGGCCCAACTCCCCCGCGACCATCGTGCGCCCACGGGGATCCGACCTGGAGGCTGATCAGCCACCTCTCGCTCAACTACCTGTCGCTCACCGACGCGGCCGACGGGGGTGGGGCCAAAGCCCTGCGTGAACTGCTTGCGCTCTACGGTGATGCAGGCGAGGCCGTGATCCGCCGCCAAATCGACGGCGTTCGCTCTGTCGCGTCGCAAACTGTGACCAGGCGACTACCCTTGCCCGGACCGGCCGCCTTTGCTCGCGGCACTAGGGTCACCCTCACCTGCGACGAAGCCGCCTTTGAGGGCATGGGCGTCTTCCTCTTGGGCGCCGTGCTGGAACGCTTCTTCAGCAAGTATGCATCCATCAACTCCTTCACCGAGACCGCGCTGCAGACTGTGCAGCGCGGAGAAATCGCGCGATGGCCAGCTCGGATCGGACGCCGTCCGCTGGTGTAGAGAGCCCAGCAAGAGGGAGAGCCCCTTTCGCGGGGAAACTGCTGGCTGCACTTCAAGGAGCGCCCCATCGATTCGACTTCTTCGATGTGCTGCGACGTTTCGAGTGTGCCTATCCACGAGGCGCGCGCCTGGGACGCGCCGCCCGTTCGTCCGACGAGCCGATCCGACTGGGCCAGGAAGCGTCCCTCGAATTCGCCCCCGCAACCCTGGCGTCCTTTGCACCGTCCGCCGGGGGCAAGCCGCCGCATCTTTCGGTTCACTTCCTCGGCTTGCTCGGCCCCAATGGGCCGTTGCCCATCCACCTGACCGAGTATGCGCGCGATCGTACGCGCAACGCCGGTGACTTCACGCTGGTTCGCTTCCTCGACGTCTTTCACCACCGAATCCTCGGCCTCTTCTATCGTGCCTGGGCCGACGCACAGCCCGCGGTCAGTTTCGACCGGCCCGCCGAAGATCGCTTTGCGACCTATGTCGGCTCCCTACTCGGTCTGGGGATGCCAGCGCTTCGCGATCGCGACGAACTACCGGACCGGGCCAAGCTGTACTTCGCTGGCCGCTTTGCCGCGCAAACTCGCAACTGTGAGGGATTGACGGCGGTCGTAGGGACCTTCTTCGGTCTGCCAGTCAAGATCGAGGAGTTCGTGGGCGAATGGTTGACTCTGCCCGAAGAAGGGCGCTGGCGACTAGGGTCAACTGACCGTCGATCCGGTGTTCTCGGCCAAAGCACGGTGGCCGGCGCGCGGACCTGGCAGCGCCAAAGCAAGTTTCGCATTGTCTTCGGGCCGCTACGCGAAGAGGACTTTCACAGCCTTCTGCCCGGGGGAGCAAGGCTGCGGCGCCTCACTGCACTGGTGCACAACTACATTGGCGATGCACTGAACTGGGATGTGCGCCTTCATCTTGAGGATCGGGTGAAAAGGCCCTTTCGACTGGACAGCTCGGCGCGGCTGGGCTGGACCGCATGGCTGGGGCCATGCCTGCAGGGCGAGCGCAGGCAAGACGTGATCCTGAACCCTTTGCAGGAAGGTACCGCATTCGGTCCGTGAAATAGGAGGAGACGATGTCTGAAATCGCGCGTGTTTCTCTCTTCGGAAAGCTCAACGCTCTGGCCTACAAGGCCATCGAAAGCGCCACTGTCTTCTGCAAGCTGCGTGGCAATCCCTATGTTGAGTTGGTCCACTGGTTCAACCAGATCCTGCAATTGCCCGACTCGGATCTGCACCACATCCTGCGTGAGTTTCGCGTTGATCCTTCGCGGTTGGCGCGCGACCTGACAACGACCCTGGACCAGCTTCCGCGGGGGGCCACTTCGATCTCCGACCTGTCTTCCCACGTGGAAGAAGCGGTCGAGCGCGGGTGGGTGTACGCGACCCTGCTGTTCGGCGAGTCGCAGGTGCGAACCGGGCACCTGCTGGTGGGAATTCTCAAGACGCCGGCTCTCCGAAACTCTCTTTCCGCCATGTCGCGCGAGCTCGACAAGCTGAAGGTTGAGCAACTGACCGACGCATGGAGCGCTATCATCAAGGGCTCGCCCGAGCAAGCGATGGCCGCCAGCGACGGCTTCCGGGCTGGCGCGGGCGTGTCGCCGGGCGAATCCAGCGGGGCCATGCCCCCGGCTCCCATGGGCAAGCAAGAGGCGCTGCACAGATTTTCTGTGGACCTGACTGAGCGCGCGCGAAATGGGGAAATGGATCCGGTCGTGGGGCGCGACGAAGAGATCCGGCAGATCGTCGACATCCTGATGCGTCGGCGGCAAAACAACCCCATCCTCACCGGCGAGGCTGGGGTAGGCAAGACCGCGGTGGTCGAGGGATTCGCCCAGCGCATTGCCCGCGGCGACGTGCCGCCGCCTCTGCAAGGCGTGTCGCTCCGGGCACTGGACATCGGGCTGCTTCAGGCTGGCGCCAGCATGAAGGGCGAATTCGAGAACCGTCTCCGCCAAGTGATCGACGAGGTTCAGTCGTCCGCCCAACCCATCATCCTGTTCATTGACGAAGCCCACACCTTGATCGGCGCAGGCGGCGCCGCCGGCACGGGCGACGCGGCCAACCTGCTCAAGCCGGCTTTGGCGCGCGGCAAGTTGCGCACCATCGCGGCCACCACCTGGGCCGAGTACAAGAAGCACATCGAGAAGGATCCGGCTCTCACTCGGCGATTCCAGGTGGTGCAGGTGGGCGAGCCTGACGAGAACAAGGCCCTGCTCATGATGCGGGGGACGGTATCCGCGCTAGAAAAGCACCATCGGGTTCTCGTGCTCGACGAGGCGCTGGAGGCGGCGGTCAAGCTGTCCCACCGCTACATTCCGGCCCGCCAGTTGCCCGACAAGGCGGTCAGTCTGCTCGACACCTCCTGTGCCCGGGTCGCCATCAGCCAGCACGCGGTGCCGGCCGAGGTCGAGGACAGCCGCCGCCGCATCCAAGCGCTCGAGACTGAGCTGGAAATCATTGGGCGAGAGGCAGCCCTCGGGATGAGCAACGCCGCAGGTCGGGAGAAGATTGCCCGGGACAGGATGCAGGGGGAAAAGCAGCGACTGACCGGTTTGGAGGAGCGTTGGGCAGAGGAAAAGAAGCTGGTGGACCAGATTCTCGACTTGCGGGGCAAACTGCGGGAAGACCCTGAGGCGGCCGAGCGAACCACCTGGCTGGACGAAATGCACGCGGCACAGGCCGCGCTGGCCAAGCTGCAAGGCGAGCAACCCTTGATTCTGCCGACCGTGGATCAGCAAGCAGTGGCCTCGGTCGTGGGCGATTGGACCGGCATTCCGGTGGGCCGCATGGTGAAGAACGAGATCGAGACTGTGTTGAAACTGGCCGAAACGCTCAGCCGACGCGTGCTCGGCCAGGGCCACGCCCTGGACATGATCGCCCGCCGGATCCAGACCTCGCGCGCTGGCATCGAAAACCCCAACAAGCCCATCGGCGTGTTCATGCTGGCCGGGCCTTCAGGCGTGGGGAAGACCGAAACCGCGCTGGCCCTGGCCGAGACCCTGTACGGCGGTGAGCAGAATGCCATCACCATCAACATGAGCGAATTCCAGGAAGCGCACACCGTGTCCACGCTGAAAGGCGCGCCCCCTGGTTATGTCGGCTACGGCGAAGGCGGCGTGCTGACCGAGGCGGTGCGCCGGCGCCCCTACAGCGTGGTGCTGCTCGACGAGGTGGAAAAGGCCCATCCTGACGTGCACGAGATCTTCTTCCAGGTCTTTGACAAGGGCTGGATGGAAGACGGCGAGGGCCGGGTCATCGACTTCAAGAACACCCTGATCTTCCTCACCACCAACGTAGGCAGCGATCTGATTCTCAACCTGTGCAAGGATCCCGCCGCGCGGCCCGAGCCCGAGCAAATCGGCCAGGCCCTGCGCAAACCGCTGCTGAAGGCATTCCCGGCGGCTTTGCTGGGGCGCATGGTCACCATTCCCTACTATCCGCTTGCCGACGACATGATCGGCAACATCGCCCGCCTACAGCTTGGCCGCGTGGCCAAGCGCGTGCACGACAGCCACCGCATCCCGTTTACCTACGACGACGCCGTGGTCAAGCTGATCGCCGGTCGTTGCACCGAACTGGAGAGCGGCGGCCGCATGATCGATTCGATCCTGACCAACACCCTGCTGCCCCGGATCAGTCAAGAACTGCTCACCCGCATGATGCAGGGCAAGCCCGTCACCAGAGTCGCGACGACCGTGACCGGAGGCGAACTCGAATACGCGTTCGATTGATCGCCGGAAGCCTCAACGACATCGGCTCGACGGACTCTACTTGCGTAGCTCGGCCAGCTTGCTTCGCACCTCCGCGGCGTGGCCTTCGGCGGTGACCTTGGGGAAGTGGTGCGCGATGCGGCCCGCGGGATCGATGATCACCGTGGACCGGATCACGCCTTCGCTGGTCTTGCCGTAAACGGTCTTCTCGCCCCAGGCTCCATAGGCCTGCATTGCCGTGTGTTCCGGATCGCTCAGCAGGGTCAGCTTCAGTTTGTGCTTGGCGATGAACTCGCGGTGGCTCTCGGGTGAATCCGGGCTGCAGCCCAGCACCACCGCATCCAGTTTCTCGAAGCCGGCCAGCCCGGCGGTGAAATCGCAGGCTTCGATGGTGCAGCCGGGCGTGCTGTCGCGGGGATAGAAGTAGAGCACCACCCACCGCCCCGCGAAATCGGACAGCGCCACCTCACGACCGTCCTGGTCGGGCAGCTCGAAGCTCGGTGCCTTGCTCGCCACGCTGATGTCGGTCTTGCTCATGCTCGGCTCCGTTTCTGCTCCGGGCGGACCCGGATACCTTGATTTTGATGCCGCGGAAGCTCAAGCGGTTTCATGGACTCGGCCGTCGCGCTAGAATCTCGTCATGCAAGCCATCGCCATTTCCGGTAGTCCCCGCAAGCAAGGCAACACCGAGACGCTGCTGCAGCGCTGTCTCGATCGTCTGGAGGATCGTGGCGTGCAGGGCGAGCTGGTACCGCTGCGGGACAAGACCATAAAGGGCTGCCGCGCATGCACCACCTGCAATCGTTTGCGGGACAAGACCTGCAGCCAGAAGGACGACGACTTCCATCCGGTGTTCGAGAAGATGCAGCACGCGGACATCATCGTCGTCGGCTCCCCGGTCTACTTCGGCTCTGCCACGCCAGAGATGATGGCCCTGCTCGATCGCGCGGGATACGTGTCACGCGCCAACGGCAATCTCTTCTCGCGCAAGATTGGCGGCCCGGTGGCCATTGCTCGGCGTGCCGGTCACAACTTCACCTTTGCGCAGCTTCTTATGTGGTTCATGATCAACGATATGGTGGTGCCGGGGTCTTCGTACTGGAACGTAGCCCTGGCGCGCGAAGCAGGAGAGGTGGCCCGTGACAGCGAGGCCCTGGCAACCATCGAGCGATTCGCCGACAACCTGGCCTGGCTGGCGGAACGCCTGGCGTGAAACCTAGAGGAACCATGACGGTAGAAGAAGCGATCAAGACCGCACTCAAGTTCGAGAAGAAGGTGCATGCCCAGTACGAGGCCGAGGTGAAGAACGCGGGCGATGCCGCCGCCAAGAGGATATTCGCGACCCTGGCGCAAGAAGAGCAGGGCCACGTCGCGTACCTGGAAAGCCGCTTGGCCGAGTGGCGGAAGGAAGGCCGCCTGTCGCCCGAGAAGCTGCGTACCGTCCTACCTTCTGCCGAGCGCATCCGGGCTGGGGTTGGTCGCCTGCGCGCAGGGGTCGGCAAGCAAGCGGGCAGCCACGACGCCGACTTGTCCTCGCTCTATCGGGCCTTGGCGGCCGAGGACGAGACCTCGGCTTTCTACCTGAAGATGGTTCGCGAGCTGCCCGCCGAAGGCCAGAGCCTGTTTTCCCGCTTTCTTGAGATCGAAGACGGGCATGCGGCCATCGTGCAAGCCGAGATCGACAGCGTCAAGCACATGGGGTTCTGGTTCGATCTGAAGGAATTCGATTTGGAGAGTGGCTGAGCCTGTCACCACTGACTTGGAAGTCACAGACTGGGCTACAATGGAGGACATGAGCCGGCCGCATTTCTTTCGGTGCGTCCAGGCTGCACTGGCGGCCTGCATGACCCTGACGGCCAGCAACTGCGGCAACGGCCTCTTCACCCCTGGCCTCGAGGTTGACGCCAATGGCGACGGCGGAACCAGCGTCGACGCGATGGAGAATGGCGTTGCTCCGGAAACTGACGTGCGCGCGGCAGATGACGTTCCGTTGGGAACCGACGGGCGCGCGGCAGATGGCGTTGCACCGGACACCGAGGGACCGATCTTGCCGGTCTTTGACGCATATCCTGACCAGCAACTGGTGCCGGACGCTATTTCTGATGGTATTGGGCCGGAGTCCAGCAAAACCGCGAGTATCGACTTCCCCGGTGGCGACGTCATCCTTGGCGGCGCCACGCTCACTGTGCCCAGGGGCACCTTCGCCCAGGAAACATTTGTGACCCTGGCTTTGATAAGCGACGACGGAACCCTGGCAGACCACCCTGGCGCCATCGGGCCGATCTTCTCCCTGAGCAAGACTGATGCTCTAGGACGTGATGTTACCTTGCAGCAGCTCGCCACTTTCAAGCTCAACTTCACGCCCACCGACGCCTCAATCCCAGCGCAGCGTGTGGCACTGGCCTTCCTCAACACCCAGAGCAATCCCAATCTGTGGATCACCATTATCCCGGGCTCATCGTACGACGCAAGAACCGGCGTGCTGACCGGGAATGTATTCGACTTCTCCGGGACGCGATTGTTTGCCCCCGTCGAATCCTGCCTGACCGGCCAAGCCTGCCCCGACCCCGAGACCTGCGGGGGTCAGGCCTGCCAGTGACGGTGTGGTATTCGCAAGCGAACCAGGCTGTTCGACCGATGCAGCCGCCGGGACAGCTTGCAACGCACGCCGCATCGGGGTGCTTGCGTGCGCGCTGGCCGCGGGCTATGAATTCTTTTTCGTTCGGGCGCGTAGCTCATCTGGATAGAGTACCGGCCTCCGAAGCCGGGGGTAGCGGGTTCGAATCCCGCCGCGCTCACTGACGCTTACCTGCGGCGGCCATCCACCGCTTGACTTGGCTCGGGAGACCAGGATGATGCTCTACACGTTGGCTTCTGCCGTGGGCGGCGGCGTGCTCGGGTTCGCCTACTACAGGCTGGTGGGCTGCCGCACGGGCGCGTGTCCCATCACGTCGAGCCCGTACATCTCCACCCTCTACGGCGCCCTGCTCGGCTATCTGATTGGCGCTAGTGCGCGGATGTAGGAATGCCTGTTGGCACCGAGCGGAGATTGAGAAGGAAGCAGTGGGTGCTAATCCCCGGCCTTCCGTGCATGGCGTAGGCAGTCGCGGTGCAGCCGCCTCGGCAACGTTGGGCTTGCTCGCAATCGGCACACGCACCAGACAACTGCGCGGGCGTGTAGTTGCGATTGTAGCCGAATCGATTCGGGTCGTTCCACATCGTGCTGAGAGATTCGTCGCGCACATTGCCTTCCGTGCAGATATCGGGCAGGGCTAGGCAACCCTTGACCCGGCCATCACTGGTCACCCCCAGCGCATCCAGTCCGGCGCGGCAGCCGAGCCACGGCCGCGGAAAGCCGCCCTGAATGGTACGCAATGCAATGTCATCATCAGTGCCATAGCCGATGTTGTCAGTGAGGTGCGGGCGCAGGCCAGCTCGCCGCGCCAGGCGGCGGAGCACGCGCAGAAGCTCGGGCATCATAGCCGGCGGTGTGATGAGGTATCGGTGCTCCTCGGCGCGCCCCAGCGGTAGGGTCAACTGCAACTGCCAGCCAAGCACGCCCGCGTCTTCGAGAATCGGCGCCAGGAATTCCAGTTCCGACAAGTTGCCTTGGTTCACCTGGCTGGTCACGCCCACCTTCAGT
>Ga0182017_10001330_pt1 | contig 19079 bp, 19 predicted proteins | sample 712E3DmetaG_FD_120492 | JGI IMG/M metagenome (GOLD analysis project Ga0182017, IMG submission 120492) | Permafrost microbial communities from Stordalen Mire, Sweden - 712E3D metaG | ecosystem: Environmental > Terrestrial > Soil > Wetlands > Permafrost | place: Sweden: Stordalen | collected... | reverse complement strand
TGTTCGCGAGCGGCGTGATGGTGTCCAAGGCGCTGGAGGCGGCCGAGGCCCTCGCCAAGGAGGGGGTGTCGGTCCGGGTGCTCAATGTCAGCACGCTCAAGCCGTTGGACCGCGAGGCCATCGTCACCCATGCCGCTGGGGTGCGGGCCATCGTCACCGCGGAGGAGGCCAACATCATCGGCGGGCTGGGATCGGCGGTGGTCGAGGCGCTGCGAGGCGTGCGGCACGCGCGGGTCGAGTTTATCGGTGTGCAGGATAGCTTCGGGCTTTCGGCAGAGAATTACGAGATCTTGCTGCGGCGTTTCGGCCTCACCGCGGCCGCAGTGGCGGATGCGGTGAAAGGACTGCTGGAGAAGGAGTAGATAGAAGGCCTCATGAAGAAACGCGATGCGGTGTTGAGCTTGTTGAAGCCCGGGCGCAAGCCCGACTATACCCCGGCCGCCTTCTTCCTGCACTTTGACCCGGCCTACCACCGCGGGCAGGCGGCCGTGGACAAACACCTGGACTATTTCCGTTACACGGGCATGGATCTGGTCAAGATCCAGTACGAACACAACTTCCCGCACCTGCCGGAGATCCGGCGGCCCGAGGACTGGGCGAGGATGCCCTGCTACGGGCTGGACTTCTACGAGCCGCCGCTGCGTCTGGTGGAGGGCCTGGTCAAGGCGGCCAAGTCCGAAGCTCTGGTGATTCAGACCCTCTATTCCCCGTTTATGTGCGCCGGGCATACTGCGGGCGCCCGGATGATTGTCGATCACATCAACCAAGACCCGGAAAGGGTGAAACGCGGCATGCAGGTGATCACGGATAGCCTGATGCTGTTCGTCAAGGAGTGTGTCCGCCTGGGAGTGGATGGGTTCTACACCTCGACGCAGGGCGGAGAAAGCGGGCGCTTTACCGACCCGGCGCTCTTCGATGCGTGCATCAGGCCATATGACCTGGCGCTGATGGAAGAGATCAACCGCGCCTGCATCTTCAGTATCCTGCACGTGTGCGATTATCACCTTCCATACAGCGACCTGACTCCTTTTCTCAATTACCCCGGGCACGCGGTAAATGTCAGCCTGGAATTGACCGGCGGGAAGATCAGCGCCCAGGAAGTGGCATCCAGGTTTGGGCGACCCTACATGGGCGGATTGGACCGCAAGGGCGTGATCGCGACCGGTAGTACACGAGAGGTTGAGGAGGCGGTGGAAGAGGTCCTTCGCACCGCGCCGGATCGTTTCATCCTGGGAGCGGACTGCACGGTCCCCGGCGAAACCAACTGGGACAATCTGAAGACCGCCATCGCGATCGCGCACGACTGCCGACGCTGAGCGGTGTGTCGCGGGATTGACGCGCAACTCTTGGCGCACCATACTGCGGCTGCTAAAGCAGCCGCCGATGTCCGGAGGAATGCCATGCAATACCGCACGCTGGGACGGACGGGTTTGAGGGTTTCCGAGGTGGGATTCGGCGCGTGGGCGATTGGCGGCCCTGCCAAGCTGGGAGACGTCGAGGTCGGGTGGGGAGAGGTGGAAGAATCCGTCGCGCTGCGGGCCATCGACGCCGCCTACGACGCCGGGGTCACCTTCTTCGACACCTCGGATGCCTACGGGGCGGGGCGGAGCGAGCAGTTGATCGGCAAGGCGCTGAAGACGAAACGGGCCCAGGTGGTCGTGGCGACGAAGGTCGGCAACCGCACCATCGAGGGGAAATGGATCAAGGACTTCTCCCGCGCCTGGATCCTGCAGGCGGTCGAGGCGAGCCTTGCGCGGCTGGGGACGGACTACATCGACCTGTACCAGCTCCACTCGCCGTCGGACACCGCGGCCTATCTCCCGGAGGCCTTCGAGGCGCTCGCGGCGCTGAAGCGACAGGGGAAGATCCGGTACGGCGGCGTGTCGGTGGGGCCCGCCGCCCACGGGCCGTGGGTGATCCAGAACACGCCCGCCGATACCATCCAGGTTGTCTACAACATGCTCGACCGGGAGCCCGAGCAGACGCTGCTGCCGATGGCGCTCAAGCACAACATCGGTATCATCGCGCGCGTGCCGCTGGCGTCCGGGTTCCTGAGCGGCAAGTTCGGCCCCGACACCAGCTTTGCGCCCAACGACCACCGGGCGAAGACCTATTCGCCTGAGAAGGTTCGGCAGATGGTGGCCCAGGTCCAGCGGCTGGGGTTTCTCATTGATGGCAAGACCAAGACCCTCGCCCAGGCCGCCCTCCAGTACTGTCTCGCGAATCCGGCCGTGTCGGTGGTGATCCCTGGGGCCAAGACGCCTGAGCAGGCGCGGGCCAACGCGGCGGCCAGCGACGGCGTTCTGCTCACTGCCGACGAGGTGGCGCGAGCGCGCACTGCGCTTGCGTAGGACGGCGGATCGCCGAGCCCCCCAGACAGGATCGACCCGCCCGGGAACCTTCCGGGCGGGCCGTGGCACTTTACGAGGTGTCATCCTCTCAATTTGCTCCAACGGTCTTCCGGGGGATCGAGGGGATTGACCGCCTGCGAAGTTGTGGCTTTCATTCCCGCCGACTCTTTGGTACGGTAAGAAATATACACGCAAGGAGCGAAGCATGCGACATAATCTCGCCAAGCAGAAGCTGGCGGCCGGGAGGCCGATCAGTGTGGTTGCCCCTGGCTATACCTCGGCCGGCCTGGTCGAGTTGCTCGGCCGGATGGGCTTTGACGCCGTCTTCATCGACTGCGAACATGGGCCGGCCGGCTGGGACGAGGTCGAGAACATGGTGCGTGCGGCGGAGCTGACAGACGTCACGCCGATCGTCCGCGTCCAGTCGAACGACCCGTCAACCATCACGCGAGCGCTCGATCGCGGCGCCGGCGGGGTGCAGGTCCCGCACATCAACACACGTGCCCAGGCCGAGGCGGCGGTTCGGGCCGCCAAGTTTGCCCCGCTCGGTCACCGCGGCTACGCCGGCGGCCGCTCCGCCTTCGGCGTGAAGGGAAATTTTACCGGTCACGCCAACGACGAGACGATGGTGGTCGCGATGCTGGAAGAGGTCGAGGCGCTGACGAATCTGGACGACATCCTGCAGGTCGAGCAGATCGACGCCTTCTTCATCGCGCCGGGTGACCTTGCTCAGTCGATGGGCTATCCCGGACAGATGGACCATCCGGACGTCCAGGCGGCGGTCCAGAGCGCCGTGCGTCGCGTGCGCGCCGCAGGGCGCGCGCCCGGCGTGCTCACCAGCAACGCCGCGAGCGCCCGCCGCTGCCTCGACCTGGGGGCGCTCTTCATCTACGTCGCGATGGCAAGCCTGCTGCAGCCCGGCGCGCGCGATTTCCTGGCGGAGTTCAAGTAAGGTGGCGGGACGATTTGAGAGGGTACTCCTGCCGGTCCGCTCGAAGGTTCGCGCGCGGCTCATCGGCGCGAACCGAGAACCCGTAAGACGGCTCATGAGACATGCAACCTGAAACCTGGCTGATGGGACTGGGGATCGGCGTGGCGTTTGGCTACGTTGCGCAGCGCGGCCGATTCTGAATGTTGTCGGCCTTCTACGAGGCCGTCACCGGCCGTGCGCCGGATATGTTGCGAAGCTATCTTCTGGCGGTGTTGGTGCAAATGGTGGCCGTGAACGCCCTGGCGGAATACGGTCATCTCCGGGTCACGATTCCGCCTTTCTTTGGCTTTGCCACTGTCTTGGGCGGCTTTGTCTTTGGTCTGGGCATGACCCTGGCCGTGGGCTGCGCCGGGGCCGTCCTCTTCCGTGCAGGTGAAGGGAAGCTCGACTACGGTCTTGCCGTCGCCGGCTACGCCGTGGGAGTCTGGGCCAGCAACGAATGGCTGGCGCAACCCCTGCAACGCATTATGGGAGGCGATGGCGCGGCCCTGACGTTGCACAGGACGCTGGCCGTCGACCGTCGGCTGGTGGTGGTGGTCCTTGCGCTGGCGACCCTTCTCTGGGTGATCCGGGGGCAGCACCATCCCTATCAGGGCGGCTGGGATTGGGGACACACCGGCTTGGCGGTGGGTTTGGTGGGTGTGGCGGCCTGGGGCACCTCGGCTATGACGGGGTATCCGACCGGCCTGGGGACGGTGCGGGGCAGCGATCGTCTGGCGACGTTCATTCTGGAGCGAGACGTGTCCGCTCTCGACTGGAGCCTCTTCCTGGTGGTGGGGATCCCTCTGGGTTCGTACATCGCGTCCCGATTGCACGGCGCATCGGTGGGAGGATCCATCCCGCCGAAGCGTCTCCCCCAGGCCGCGATCGGTGGGCTGCTGATGGGTCTGGGAGCCTCCGTGGCGGCGGGCGATAACGTCGCCCACGGACTCAGCGGTGTCCCGCTCTTGGCCGTCGGCAGCCTCACCTTCATGGTGTGCATGTTCCTGGGAGTCTGGGCGGGGGTGCGTCTCCGCTGGCTCTGATGAGGGGAGGCTCCGACCCAGCGCGGCTTGCCTCGCCTCGTTTCCCCACCTTTCTGCGGAGGGCACAGCGTGGGACTCACGCGCGAGGTGTGGCGGATTGGGCGTGCCGGGGCGCTCGATCGGCTCAGGCGGCAGACGGAGGCACTGGCCGATCCAGGGCCGGGTCAGGCGCGCGTCGCCGTGCGCGCCGTCGGCTTGAACTTCGCCGATCTCTTTGCCTGCCTGGGGCTCTATTCCGCGACGCCGGCGGGGCCGTTCGTCCCGGGGCTGGAGTTCGCGGGGGTTGTGGAGGCGCTCGGCCCCCCGGCCGCGGGCGGTATGCCGCATTGCGGCCTGCGATCCGGCGACCGGGTGATCGGGCTCACGCGTTTTGGCGCCTATGCGACGGCACTTAATCTCGACCTGCGTTATCTGACACCGATCCCGCCGGCGTGGAGCTTTGCGGAGGCCGCGGCGTTTCCGGTCCAAGCCCTCACGGCCTGGTACGGGCTGATCGAACTGGGGGCGCTCGCGCCCGGCGATGGGGTGCTCGTGCACTCGGCGGCGGGCGGAGTGGGCCTCAACGCGCTGTCGATCCTGGCGGGGAAGGGTACGCGAGTAGTGGCGACGGTAGGGCGTCCGGCCAAGCGAGACTTCCTGGTCGCCCACTGCGAGCTTGCGCCCGAGCAGGTGATCGTGCGCGACCGCCGCGGCTTCGGGAGACAGCTCGACCGCGCACTTGGGGCTCTAGGGCTCGAGGGGTTCGACCTGGTGCTGGATGCGGTGGCGGGGCCGTTCTTCCGGCCCGCCTACGATCGCTTGCGGCCCGAAGGCCGGGTCGTCCTCTACGGGGCAGCCGACCTCATGCCAAGGCGCGCGCGGCCGAATTACCTGCGCCTGGGGTTCCGGTACCTGTGCCGCCCGCGGATCGATCCGCTCCAAATGATCGCGGAGAACCGGAGCGTGATGGGGTTTAACCTGATCTGGCTCTGGGAGCAGGCGGACCGTCTGCCACGGGCCTACGATCAACTTGCGACTCTGCTCGCGAGGCCGCCCTTCGTGGGTCGGAGCTTCCTTTTTCGGGAGGCGCCGACGGCGCTCCGCCACCTGCAGAGCGGCGAGAGCATCGGCAAGGTCGTGCTGGAGGTGTGACGGCGCCCGTCGGGTGAATCGGATGTCCGCAGACAAGTCCCCGGCCCCAGGGCCGCCCCTCCGACGCCTGGCGCCTGCACCCATCCTGCCGGATGGGTACCCGGAACCGCCCGGCCTTGCACCGGGTCGGCCACCACAGATCGGTGGCCTCCGGACCGGCGCCGGCCGGGGTGTACCCGCTCAGCAGAGCGGGTCTGGCGCAGCGTCTGCGGGACGCCCCTGGGGCCTTGGACTATTGTGGCGAATCTCTGGCTCAGGACACTAGGCCGGGGTGGGAGGCGAGTTTCGGTCGGCCGCGAAGTAGGCGCGCTGGACGCGCTCGTCCGAGACCAGCTCCTCCCTGGAGCCGGAGAGAACGATGGCTCCCTTCTGGAGGATGTAGCCCCGGTCGCAGACGGCCAGCGCCTGGCGGGCGTTCTGCTCGATCAACAGGATCGACGTCCCCTCCCGGTGCAGGGCACGCACGATGGCGAAGGTCTGATCCACCAGCTTGGGCGAGAGCCCCAGCGAAGGCTCGTCCATCAGGAGCAGCTTGGGTTTCCGCATCATCGCTCGGGAGACCGAGAGCATGCTCTGCTCACCACCCGAGAGTGTCCCGGCGACCTGATTTCGCCGCTGACCCAGCACCGGGAAGCGGCCGTAGGCATCCTCCAGCCGGTCGCGCAGCCGCGCCGGATCGTCGTCAAAGAACACCAGACCCGATTTCAGGTTCTCCTCCACCGTCATCTTGGGAAAGATGCCGCGCCCCTCAGGGACCACGGCGATTCCCCTGGCGACCACCTGGTGTGGGCGCAGTCGGCTGATCGTCTCGCCCTCGAACCGGATCTCGCCCTCCGCCGGGGGAACCAGGCCGATGATGCTGCGGACCAGGGTGGTCTTGCCCGCCCCGTTGGGTCCCAGCACGGCGATGACCTCGCCCCGGTTGGTGGTGAGACTGAGCGCATGGATCACCGCCACCCGCCCGTAGCGCACGCTGATCTGTCGAAGCTCGAGCAGAACCTCAGTTGCTGGTGCCAAGGTAGGCTTCCTGGACTGCGGGGTCGGATGACACGTTCGCAAAGCTGCCGGTGGCGATGATCTTTCCATAGGACAGCACCACGACCACATCCGCTGTCTGGCGCACGACCGACATGTCGTGCTCGATCAGGATGATGCCGATCCCGTGCTTGAGGGTGCGGACCTTGAGGATGTCCTCCATCAATTCCGCGGTCTCGCTCGGGTCCATCCCGGCGGCGGGCTCGTCCAGGAGCAGGACGGTCGGGTCGGAGGCCAGGGCGCGGCAGATCTCCAGCTTTCGGCGGTCGCCCGGCGTGAGGTCGCCGGCGCGCTTCCGATGGCTCGTCCGCATCTCGCGGCTGAAGGAGCCGAGCAGCTCCAGGGCGTGCTCAATGTCGCGGCTGAGCTCCCGGGCCAGCAAATCGCGGCGCAGGATCGCCTTGCCCAGGTTGTGGCGCGCCGTGGCCGCCATCCCCACCAGGACGTTGTCCAGGACGCTCAGGTTGTCGAACAGCCGGCTCTGCTGAAAGGTACGCTTGATCCCGCGACGAGCGATCAGGTGAGGCGCCAGGCCGTTGATCGTGGACCCCTTGAAGCGGATCGCCCCCTCGGAGGGTGCGTATAGACCCGTCACCACGTTGAAGACCGTGGTCTTTCCGGCCCCGTTGGGCCCGATCACCGCCAGGATCTGGTTGGGATACAGTTCGAAGGAGACCCGGTCCACGGCCGTCAGCCCGCCGAAGCGCATGGTCAGGTCCTGGACGGAGAAGATCGGCTCACTCATGGTCTGTGTCCGTGTCCCGCCCGAGGGGCAGGAGCCCGCGATACTCGCGGATGCGCTGTGGGATGATGCCTGCGGGGCGGAACATCAGCATCAGGATGATGATCAGCCCCGCGGCGACCATGCGCAGATCGGTCAGGGCGCGGAACTTCTCGGGGGCGATGGTGAGCAAGAACGCCCCGGCGCAGGTGCCCTGGATGCTATCCATCCCGCCCATGATCACCATGCCAAGGATCAGGAGCGAGACGTTCATGTTGAAATTCTCGGGGGAGATGTAGCCGATGTAATGGGCGTAAAGCGACCCGGCGATCCCGGCGAAGAACGCCCCCACACAAAAAGCCAGGATCTTAACCGCCGAGACGTTGATCCCGCTGCACTTGGCGGCGACCTCGTCCTCGCGGACCGCGTTCCAGAACAGCCCCACCTTGGAATGATACAGACAGTGGGCGGCGGCCAGGGTGAGAGCCAGGAAGAAGGCCACCAGATAGTAGAAGTTCAACTGCATCGGGTAGGTGAGGCCGAAGATCCGGATGCTCATGAACAACGACTGTCCCAGTAGGAAGGGTGCCGGGATGTCCTTCACGCCGTTCGGGCCGCCGGTGAAGGCGAGGTTGTTGAGCAGGATGTAGACCATCAAACCGAAGGCGATGCTGACCAGGGCCAGGTGGTAGGTGCGCGTCTTGAGAGAGGGCACGCCGACCAGAAAGCCGAAGAAGGCGGCGATGGCCGCCGCCAGGAGGATCGCGAGCCAGAAGGAGAGCTGGAAGCGGATGGCCAACAGCGAGGAGGCGTAGGCGCCCACCCCGTAGAAGGCGGCGAAGCCGAGGTTGGGGATGCCCGTGCTGCCGACCTGGAAATTCAGGCCGATGGCCAGGATCATGGAGATCCCGACCATCACCAGGACGTGCAGGGTATAGGGATCGCCACGGAGCGGCAGGGGGGCGGCCAGCGCCAGGACCGTGGCCGAGACCAGCAGCAGGCCGCGCTCTTGCCTCAGCGGTTCGCCGATCCGTCTCTTCAGGGTGGGTCGGCGGTCGATCATGATCATCGCGGCGACCGTCAGCACGCTCAGCCCCAGCACGATCCACTGGTTCTTGAGGACCGCGATCGCATATACCGCGCCTGAGCTGGTCAGCAAGATGCCGAGCGCCGCCAGCTTACGCGTGAGATATGCCGTCTTGCCGGGAGATTCGTCGTGCATGGTCACGGCGCCCATCATACCTTCTCGTAGATCTTCTCGCCCAGGATCCCGCTGGGGCGGAAGAGCAGAAACAAGATCACCGCCAGGAACGAGAAGACGTCCTGGTACTGGGAGCCGTCCGGGATGTAGGCCGCGGAGAAGACCTCGATGAACCCCAGCAGGAAGCCGCCGATGATCGCCCCGTAGAAATCCCCCAGACCCCCGATCACCGCCGCCGAGAAGCCTTTGATTCCCAGGCCGCTGCCGATACTGAACTTGGTGATGCCGTAGTACGAGCCGTTGAGCAGCCCCGCCAGCCCCGCCAGGGCCGACCCGATCACGAAGACGATGGTGACGGTCCAGTCCATGTTGACCCCCATCATCTGCGAGACATCGGCGTTTTGCGACACGGCGCGCATCGCCATGCCCATGCGGGTGCGGCGGATGATGAAGTTCAGTCCCAGGATGACGGCGATGGTGATCACGAAGATGGCGATGGCGTCATAGCCGATGGACAGCTCGCCCAGCTCCAACCCGCCCTGGGGAAGGATCTTGGGAAAAACCTGCGGGTTGCTGCCGTTCGGGTAGACCACCCGGACGACCTCGCGGATCACCTGGCCGGCGGCGACCGTCGCCAGGAGCAGGATCAGCCGCGGCGAATTGAGCAGCGGCCTGACCAGGATGCGATAGATGACAACGCCCCAAAGTCCAGTCAGCGCGCTGACCACCAGGAAGAGCAGCACGATCACCAGCGCGCCGGCCGTCCCCAGCCAGCCCAGCGAGGAAACCAGGATGAAAAGGGGCATCAGAATGAACGCCCCCATGACGCAGGCGTCGCCGTGGGAGAAGTTGGCTAGGTTGATCACCCCCACATACATCGTAAATCCCACGGCGACCAGGGCGTACAGGCAGCTCACTATCACGGCTGCCACGAACAACTGCAAGAAGAGCGTCATGAACGCACCTGCGAAGAGGACAGGTCAGAGCACCACGTCTACGTGATGAACCCCGACGACCGACCGTCGGGGTTCATCACGTCATCATGCGGTTCCGAAATCATCCGACAAAGGGGAGTCGAGCCCGAACCAGGGTCACTGCCAGGGCAGCTTGCGCTTGCCGCCGGAAAACTCGGACTCCTCGTACTTCACCCACTTGCCACTCTGGTTGACGTACATGGTGAGACCGCCGCGCCTGTTCTGTCCGGCGCTGTCCCACTTGATGTCGCCGATCACCCCCTTGAACTCGTGGCCACGGACGTAGTCCACGATCTTGGCCCGGTCGGGGCCGACGGCCTTGAGCGCATCCAGGATGATGCTGGCAGAGTCATAGGCGTAGGGGCCGTTCTGCTCGAACGGCTCGCTCGGGTACTTCGCCGCGTACGCCTTCACGAACGCCTTCCCCTCGGGGGAGCTGTTGACATCGAAGGTGCCCGAGCAGAAGGCGCCCTCCCCATCCGCGCCGGTGAGCTGGCCGAACGTGTCCGACTGAATCCCCGGAGGCCCCATGAACATGACCTTGGCCAGTCCAAGTTTGTTGGCCTGCCGGCGGACGCCCGCCCCCTCGGTTACCACGCCGCCGTAGTAGATGCCGTCGGGCTTCAGCTCCTTGACCTTGCTCAGCACGGCGGTGAAGTCCTGCTGGCCGACCGTGATCCCGAACGCGCCCAGCACCTTGCCGCCCTGGGCCTCGACGGCGGCCTTGAACTCGTCGCGATTCTTGGTGCCGTAGTCGGTCGTGTCGTGGACGATCGCCCAGGTCATGCGGTTGAACTTCTTAGCGTAATCGCCCGCCAGGTCGTTGCTGTCCTTGGAGGTGGGGATCAGGCGGACCTTTTCCTTGTAGTTGTTCCCGTAGATGATGTCGGCGTGGATAGTCCCCCAGAGGAGCTGGGCGAGGCCGAACTTGTGGAAGACGTGCACCGTTGCCAGACCGACCGGGCTGTTCCAGTGCGTGGCGGCGGCGACCACGTCCGGGTCGGAACCCACCTTGTTCGCCGCGGACACCCCGGTGGCGGGATCGGAGGCGTCGTCCTCGTTCAAGACCTGGATATTGTATGGGTAGTCACCCTTCGCGAGGACTTCGTTCACCCTCAGCTCGAAGGAGTTCTTGGCCCCCTTGCCGACCGCCGCGTTCCCGCCGGTCAAGGGCCCGATGAACGCGATCTTCACCGTCTTCTTCTCGCCGCATTCCGCCGCCAGCGCGGATGCCAACACAAGTGCGCAGGCACTGAACAGGACAGCCCATTTCTTCAGCATGGTTCTCCTTTCGGTCAGTCACACGGTTCTTGTCTTCCGGCAGTGTAGTAAGCCGCCCGTCGGACACAGCACGCTATCGGTCAACACCAGAGGGTTCTCCCACTGGTGGAGCAGAAGAAGGGCGCAGGCAAGATCGAAATCCGCGAAGCGACCGGCCACACTATATCGAAACCCCGCCAGAGAATCAATCCAGGCATGGAGGGCCTATGGATTTGTCCCCACGACCGTGCCTATATCGCCCGCTCTGTCCGTCTCCTTGGCTGACATCCCGAGACGTGCGGGGTGGAAGATACACCGACTTCCCCCTTGGACCTTCGGCGCATGAGGGGGTTCGACTTCACCCTGATGGACCCGAACGAGCAGAGCGATTTGTGGCAGGCGCAATGGGCCGGCCATGACGTCAACCCCCCCCGGTCACGACCACTCTTGGTCGTGGTTGACGTTTCTCTCGCCGCCTCCAACTGTCTTCCGGCTGTCGGCGAGGTCTTGCCCGGTCTGGAACAGACAGTTGGCGCGCAAGGGTAGAAAGGTATAAAATGTCTTCACCAGGGAGAATTGGAACAGGCCCGAGGCCTCTCGTCGCGGAGGGCTTTGTAGCGGAGGGAGAAATGGCCAGACTGGTGGTGATTCTCGTCGTGGCCCTGATCATATTTGGGCCGCAGGATCTGCCCAGGATCGTTCGATCTCTTTCGCGCGCCTCGGACGAGCTGCGCCGAGTGTCGGCAGAGCTGGGCGACGCTCTCCACAGGGACCTGGAGGCCCTGGAGCAGGAGGACGCGAGGCGTCCGCCGACCATCTAGCCACCTGAGTTAGAGATCCGGTGACAAAATCGGGCGACGCGCTTGTGCCTACTCTTGTGTTGTGACTGCCCCCCGGCCTTGTGGATCTCATCAGGGTCGCCCAGGGAGTAGTGTGTTATCGGCGTCAAATCCACATCGAGCTCGTACATCAGCGGGACACCGGTTAGAATGTTCAGTTCCACAATGGCGGTGTCCGAGATACGGTCCAGATACTTGGCCAGCGCGCGGTGCCGCCATGGGGATCCTGCTCAGGTGGCGGTCCGCTCCCCTGACGCCATAGCGGAGACAGGGTTCCCGCCAATCCGGAAAGCCCCCCATTCTGCATAGTCAGGTTCTGATCTACAACAGACGGAGAAGCGCGGCGTGGGAGGGCCACGGAGCTGGGGAGTGGCTATCCCATCGGCGCGTCACGCCCCGCGTTGCGGGCTAACCATCCGCTCGGGGCGGACGCGGGTGTCGAATTCTTCGGGAGTCAGGTAGCCGAGTGACGTGGCGGCCTCTTTGAGCGTGAGGCCTTCGTGGTGGGCCTTCATGGCGATCTCGGCGACCCGGTCGTACCCGAGGAGCGGGGTCAAGACGGTCACCAGCATCAACGAGCGCTCCAGGTGCCCGCGAATTCGCTCGCGATTTGGCTCGATGCCGCGGCCGCAGTGCTCCTCAAAGGAGTCGCAGGCGTCTGCCAGGAGGCGCAGCGAGTGCAGCACGTTGTGAATGATGAGGGGCTTGAAGACGTTGAGTTCGAAGTTCCCCGAGGCCCCGCCGACGGTCACCGCGACGTCGTTACCGAAGATCTGGGCGCAGACCATGGTGAGGGCCTCGGATTGCGTGGGGTTCACCTTGCCGGGCATGATGGAACTGCCCGGCTCATTCTCTGGGATCGTGATCTCGCCGATGCCGCAGCGCGGCCCCGACGCCAGCCACCGGACGTCGTTGGCGATCTTCATCAGGCTGGCCGCGAGGGACTTGAAGGCCCCGTGACCTGCGACCAAAGCGTCGTGCGCGGCCAGGGCCTCGAACTTGTTCTCGGCAGAGACGAACGGGTGACCGGTCAGCTCGGCGATCTTTTGGGCGGCGCGCTGGGCGAACTCCGGGTGTGCGTTGAGCCCCGTGCCGACCGCGGTTCCGCCGATGGCCAGTTCGTACAGGGACGGGAGCGTGCCCTCGATGCGCCGAAGGCCATGGTCGAGCTGGCTCACCCACCCGGAGACCTCCTGCCCGAGCGTGAGCGGCACCGCATCCTGCAGGTGGGTCCGCCCGACCTTGACGATGCCGGCGAATGCCTGGGCTTTGTGGTCCAGCGTGTCCCGGAGGCGGCGCACAGCGGGCACGAGGCGCGCGCGGATCTGCGCGACCGCGGCGATGTGCATGGCCGTGGGGAAGGTGTCGTTCGAGGATTGGCTCGTGTTGACGTCGTCGTTGGGGTGAACCGGCTGCTTCGCACCGCGCTGACCGCCCAAGAGCTCGTTGGCCCGGCTGGCGATGACCTCGTTGGCATTCATGTTGGTCTGGGTTCCGCTGCCAGTCTGCCAGACGACCAGGGGGAAGTGGTCATCGAGCGCCCCTGCGATCACCTCGTCGGACGCCCGGAGGATGGCCGCTGCTTTGTCCGCCGGCAGAAGGCCAAGATCCCGGTTGACCAGGGCACACGCCTTCTTGAGAAGCCCGAAGGCCCAAATCATCTCCCGGGGGAAACGATCATCACCGATCCGGAAGTGGTGAAGGGCCCGCTGGGTTTGGGCCCCCCAATACCGGTCCGCTGGGACCTCGACAGCCCCCAGGCTGTCGGTCTCGATGCGTGTCTTCATGGGAACCCCTCCTTTGATCGGATGTCTCCCGTCTCATCGCGGCGCTTCGCGCAGAATGCATCTCCTCCTTTGTGGGGGAGCGGGAGACCCAAAGACCCCTGGCAGGGGAGCGATAAGAAGTCGGGGGTCAGAAGCGACACAGTGTGTCGAATCAACAGGAGCACTTCACCCAGGTCGTCCCAGGAGAATCTGGGGCCGAGGTAGGCCGCCACGCTCCGCTCGGGGACCGTTTGGGCCCCGATCTGCTCAACATGAGTCTCCTTCGGGGAAGCTGCCGTGCCATCAGTGCGCTCGCAGCGTGGATGGGGTGTTGGGACCCGCCCGCACCAGGAGGAGCGGCGACTCGAGCGCCTCCATCACCTTGGGCGTCAGGCTCCCGGACCAGAATGCTTCCAGCGGGCCCTTCCCGTGCGTGGCCATGACCACGAGATCCGCTTGCTGTGTCGTGGCCGCCTCGAGGAGGGCGGCCACCGGATCGCCGCGGGTGACGGCGCTGCGGACGGCAACCCCCCGAGCGCGAACGGTGTCTGCCATCTCCTGCAGATAGGCCGCGATCTGTTGTTCGGCGAGATCGAGGACCGCGCGCGTGGCCGACGGCAGGAGAGAGGCCGTGGCCGCTTGGGGCCCGGTGAGCGTGGTCACGGTCGGCACCACCGCCACGAGCGCGACCGCGGCCCCGAAGGCTTTGCCGATTTCGGCCGCCATGGGGACCGACGGCTCATGACTGCTTGTGCCGTCCAGGGGCACGAGGATGGTCCGGCACTGGAACGCGGTGGCTGCGGCACTGACGGGCCGGACCAACAGGATGGGCGTGGTGCCTCGTTGCAGGGCGCGGAGTGCTATGCGCCCAAACAGGAAGCTGCGGAGCGTGCGCGCCCCATGCGTGGCGAGAGCGATCAGGTCCGCGCCCAACTCCTCGGCATGGGTCACCACGGAGGCGGCGACCTCGGGTTCTGTGGTCGCATGCACGTGCACGTCCACGACGCAGCCGGCGAGCTGCGGATGGTGCGCAAGGCGCGCCAGATAGGCCTGCGCCCGGGCCGGATCCGTTAGATGCGGCTGCCCATGGATCGTCTCGGGCGCCGCGGTTTCGAGGACGTGCAAGAGCGTGACCCGGGCGCGGAAACGGGCCGCCAGGGCCCCGACGGCCGGCAGGACCGCTTCCGCGAGAGGGGAGCCGTCCAAGGGAACGAGGAGATGGCGCAGCATGGGTTTACCCTCCCCAGATGGTCTGGTACAGGAGAAAGAAATTCAAGGCCACGATCAACCCGGTCACCAGCCAGGCGAGCAAGGTCGTTCCGCGGCGATTGACGAGCACCCCCATGAGCGCCGGCCGCGCCGTGAACTGGACCAGCGGTACCAAGGCGAAGGGGAGGCCGAAGCTGAGCAGCACTTGGCTGAGCACGAGCGTCCGGGTGGGGTCGAGCCCCAGGGCAATCACGATGAGGGCCGGCACCATCGTGAGGAGCCGTCGGAACCACACCGGGATCTGCCAGTGGACGAAGCCCTGCATGACGATCTGTCCGGCCATGGTCCCCACGGTCGAGGAGGAGAGGCCCGAGGCGAGGAGCGAGATCGCAAAGATCCAGCTCGCCGCGGACCCCAGCAGCGGCGTCAGCGTCTTGTAGGCCTCCTCGATGGTCCCCACCGACGTGAGCCCATGCTCGTGGAAGGTTGCGGCGGCCATGATCAGCATGGCCATGTTCACCAGGCCGGCGATGCCCATGGCGATGGTGACGTCCACGCACTCGAAGCGGAAGAGCCGGCGTAGCTCCGCCGGCTGGCGCGTCACGATCCGGCCCTGCATGAGCGCGGAATGGAGAAAGATGACGTGGGGCATGACCGTGGCCCCCAGGATACCCGTGGCGAGCAGGACGCTCTCGGCGCCCTGGAACTGGGGCACCACCGTGTGGTAGGCGATCACGCCCCAGGCCGGGCGGTCCAGTACGGTCTCAAGCAGGTAGCAGCCCGCGATGACCCCCACCATCCCGGTGATCACGGCCTCCAGGGGGCGGAACCCGTGGCGTTCCAGGCCCAGAATGAGAAAGGTGGTCGCCCCGGTGAGGAGGCCGGCGACCAGGAGGGGCATCCCGAACAGGAGGTTGAAGCCGATCGCCGCCCCCAGGAACTCCGCCAGGTCCGTGGCCATCGCGACGATTTCCATGAGGGCCCACATGCCGTACACAGTCCAGCGCGGCCAGTGGTCCCGGATGTGCTCCGCCAAGTTCCGACCGGTGGCGATGCCCAGCTTGGCGGAGAGGGCTTGGACGAGCATGGCTATCAGATTGCTCGCGGCCACCACCCAGAGCAGCAGATACCCGAACTGCGCCCCGCCCTGGATATTGGTGGCGTAGTTCCCGGGATCGACATAGGCGACGCTGGCGACGAAGGCGGGGCCCAGGAACGGCCAGAGCCGCCGGTACCAACGCGCCTGGCTCGTGCCGGTCAGCACCGCCGTGGCCGTAGTCACCGTGCGCTGATCGCCGGGGCGGGGACCCGGGACGGGCTGTGCGTCGCCTGGGGACAGCTTCTGCGTCTTCATGGTGATCCTCGATTGGGCCGGACGCTCTGACTCGTCACCCTGCTTACCCCCGCACCGGTCCGCTGCACCTGGATGTGGCGGGCGAGATCGAGCCCGAGCACATGCGCCGCACGCCCGCTCTTTACCGTGAGTGGGCCGTTGAACGGCGCGTGGGCGAGTACGGTGACCTCCGCGTCGGGTACGAGCCCCCGGTCCCCCAGGTAGCGGAGCATGGCTGGATCCCGGTCGTTCACCCAGACGATCACGGCTGGCAGATCCGGCGGGAGGTCCGATAAGGGGGCGGATGCGAACTCGTTCACCCGCCCCTCCCGGCTGGGAATGGGATGCCCGTGCGGATCACGGGTGGGCTCGCCCAGCGCCAGAAACAAGCGCTCCTCGAGCTCCTCGGAGATGACATGCTCCAGCCGGTCCGCTTCCGCATGCACCTGGTCCCAACGGTACCCCAAGACCTCGGCCAAGTACAGTTCCAGGATCCGGTGGTGCCGGATCACCTCGAGTGCGATCCGCGCGCCGGCTTTCGTCAGCCGGACCGGCTGGTAGGGGGTGTGGCGCACGAGCTTGCGCCGGGCGAGCTTCTTTAGCATGGCAGACACCGACGGGGGCGTGACCCCCAGCCGCGCGGCCAAGGCGGAGGTAGCGACCGCTTCCTGGTTCTCCTGGAGTGCGTAGATGGCCTTGAGGTAATCCTGTGTGGCTTCTGTGCTCATGTGCTTCTCAACAGATAAATATTAGCCAGACCTAACTTAGGGGGTTAACTTTGAGTGATCAAGCAAATAGTTTGCGACCGGATGCCACGGCGCCGGGAGGGAGCTTCAGGCGGGGCCAGACACGAGAGGGTGGGGGCAGCACGCCACACGGACACACCCGGAAGGCAGCCGATTGTCCGGAGTCCGCGATGCTGCGAATCCCCAGATACGAGAACGCGCAAGTTCCCCCGGCGCCGCCCCAGCCGAGCCTGTCTCTACGCCTCGTCCGGCGACGAGCCGGGCGGCGGGATCGTCCGGTCCTGCACAGCCGCGACCACCTCCGGCGGCACGTGGTAGCTCTCCGCCGCCGCCGGGAAGGAACCGGTGCGGACGTCCCCCACGAAGCGCATGAGCGCGTCCACAATCACCGGCCCCAGGTGCGCATACCGCCGCACGAACTTCGGGGTGTGTCCCTCGGTGAGCCCGAGCAGATCGTGCCAGACGAGCACCTGCCCGTCGCAATGCGGGCCGGCTCCGATGCCGATCGTGGGGATCGGAACCGCGGCGGTGATGATCTGGGCCACCTCCGCCGGAATCCCCTCGAGAACGATGGCGAACACACCCGCCGCCGCCAGAGCGCGCGCGTCGTCGACCAGCCCGGCCGCCGCCTCGACCTGCCGTCCCTGCACGCGGAAGCCCCCCAGGCGGTGCAGCGACTGCGGTGTGAGCCCCAGGTGGCCCATCACCGGAATATCGGCCGCGAGCAGCCTGTCGATCGTGCGGAGGCAGCGCCGTCCCCCTTCGAGCTTGACCGCGGCACAGCCCCCCTCGCTCAGGAGGCGGCCGGCGTTGCGGACGGCCTCGGGGCGCGACACGTGATAGGAGAGAAACGGCAGATCCCCCACGATCAGGGCGCGCGGGGCCGCGGCGGCCACCGCCCGGGCATGGTGGACCATCTCGTCCATCGTCACGCTGAGGGTATGCGCCCGGCCGAGCAAGACCATGCCCAGCGAGTCGCCGACGAGCAGGAGATCGGCGCCGGCGCGATCTGCGAGCCGGGCGGAGACGACGTCGTACGCCGTGATCATGGCGAGGGGGATGCCAATCCCCGCGGAGGCCTTCCGGCCGGCAATCTCAGGGATGGTGAGGGGGGTGGGCACAGCGGTATGGGTGTGCATGACCAGTCCTTTCTCCCCGCCACGAAGGGTCGGGGGAACCTGCAGGGATGATGCACCTTACCCCGGTACGGGTCTGCTGTCCAGCGAGGCACACGAGTCTGCGCCGATCCCGGCGGTGTGCGGATGCCGCCGTCTCGCATGCAGTCACTTGCGCCTGTTCATCGAGACGAGCGCCGCCTCACCGGGCGGCGGAGGGGCATGGTCAGATAGCAACGGGGAGAGCAGAAGATTCTGAGGAAACCGCGTCCCTCGCCACCGATCGAGGAGGGCTGAACGCGCCGCATCCCCCGGGGGGTGGTGCCATCAGTACAGGCTGTCGCGGGCTCTCCTCCGGTGTATGTATGCTCCGAGAATAGCGCGTCCCGTCCCTCCGGAGTCCCCAGCGCCCGACCGGGGCGCGGTGACGCGCTCGTCCGCCGGGTTCCCCACGCTGTTCTTATCCTCTTTGATGCCCGAGCTGGGTGCGCGCCGCCCGGATCCGTGTGCCCAACTCCCCGAAATCCCCGCCCTGAGAGGGCGCGAGCTCTGTCGGGGTCCGCACTAGACGTTTACATTTCTTGATGGGTTTCGGCGCATTCTTGAGCGTCTCTTTACTGGGAACATCGAGGCTGGCCTCCTATCTTGTGTGTAGAAGGAACGAGGGGCCGCACGAGTGGCGGGCCCCCAAGGCGAGGAGGAATCCCATGGCGACGATCATCGAACTGAATGCTCAGGTGATGCGCCGGAGCGGCGCACACCCGAAGCGGGACCAGACGAAGGAAGAGATGGAGATTCAGCCGACGCTCCGCTGGGGGCGGTTGTACGCCCTGGGGCTCCTGGGCGGCTGTCTCCTCATTGCAGGCGAGGTCTTCATCGGGTCCACAGCCTGGCGGGGCGTGTGGGACCTCGCCACGGCGGGCGTGACCCTCGCCGCGGTAAAGCTCTGGGTGCAGGCCAATCGGATTGGGCTCACGCTGGAGGGCCGCGTAAACATCACGGACGCAGCGGGAGCGGACGCGACCGGAACGTCGGCGCGCCCGCCCGCGCTGCTGGCAGGGAGCAAACGCGCCGCATAAGGATGCGGGCAGAGGAGAGACCCGATGCTTCGTCACCTCAAGTCGTTTCTGACAACAGTCGGTCCGGTGATTCTGGTGTTTGGCCTGGCGGTCCTGCTCCGGGTCGGCCTGGCCCTGGAAATGATCCGATAACAGGTCGCGCCCCCTGGGATGCGTGGGGCCGCAGGAAAAGGAGGAGGTCCATGAAACTCGGAGAGATGGTTCGCGAAGAGGTAGAGGGAATTGAATCGCAACTGACTCGGACGGTATTTGGGAGCACCGCGAAGGAGCGGCGGGCGCCGACGGGCTACCGGAAGCCCATCC
>Ga0182017_10001327_pt1 | contig 19111 bp, 17 predicted proteins | sample 712E3DmetaG_FD_120492 | JGI IMG/M metagenome (GOLD analysis project Ga0182017, IMG submission 120492) | Permafrost microbial communities from Stordalen Mire, Sweden - 712E3D metaG | ecosystem: Environmental > Terrestrial > Soil > Wetlands > Permafrost | place: Sweden: Stordalen | collected... | reverse complement strand
CGGCGCCGCGCGGGACGGCAACCCCGGCGCTTTCCAGCCATCGCCTGCTCCGTTCCGTCATCGCCTGCTGAGCGGACTCGACCGAATCCTCACCCGTCAGGTTTTTCACCGGGGCAAACTCCTCGGCACGGTCCAGCTCCATGATGAACGTCTTGTCCGCCTGCGGAAACGCGTCGAACACGAACGTCTCGAACTTGATGCCGTTGGCCTCCGTCGCCTCGACCCGCACGCCTTCCCGGTCGATCGACGGGATCTTCTTCCTGGCCAAGTGGAACGGAAGTTGCGCGTCCCGCCCGATCTTTTCGGCAAAGTCCACCGTGTACCAGTAGATGCATAGGTTCCCGGCCCAGAGCTCAAGCGATCCGTCGGCCTGTGTGCGGGCGGCCTGCTCCGCGGAGAGGTCCGAGTATTCAACGACGGCGGTGCGTCCGTCGGCGCGCTTCACCGTGACACCCACCCTCTCGGCGGCGTCGCGCTTGCGGCAGACCTTGCTCGACATCCGGGACTGCGTCTGACAATGGAATCCCAGGAAGACCGGCTCCGCGATCTTCACCAGGACGTTATCGACCTGCCAATGGAAGAGGTCGGTGATCCCGCGCTTTCGCATCCGGTCCAGCACCCCGGACTCCGCCAGCGCCGGCATCACCCCGCCGTGCCCGTTGGGACTGGCCGAGACGTGATCGGGGGCGTCGAGGATGAGTTTCCCGTCGAAGTCCACCGCCGGCATCACCCCCTGCACGAAAAAGACCGCGTCCTCCTCCGGCAGAAGGAAGTTGTCGTTCTTGCGGAAGAACTCGCGCGTGGCCGCGTCATTGACGGGACTCGTCATGATCAGCAGGGGGATGCGCGTCCGGTAATTCCTCCCCAGTGCCCGCACCCTCTCGACGTGCAGATCGAAGAGACTCTTCCCCGAAACCGGACCGATGGGGAAAGTCCCCTTGGGAACGTCGATGCCGAGGCGTGTCCCCTGCCCCCCGGCGACCACCAGGCACCCCACGCGCCCCTGCCGGAGCACGTCCTCCCCGGCCCGGCGCGCCCGCTCAAACGCGGCGTGTTCCTCCGCCGTTCGCGGAAACCGCGTCACCTCGATGGGGCTGATGTCGAGTGCCGCGGCCGGCGCCGCCGACAGCACGCGCGTCTTTGCCAGTTCGTCGATCCGCTCCAGGTCGAACGAGTCCACCTGGCCGGCAAGCCGCGAACGCCCGGCGCCATCCAGCCGGTCCCAGAACCGAAGCACGTGCTGCTGGCCGAAGGGCGCAAGTTTTCTGCGAAGCCTCACATAGAGGTCGTCCATCGACTCTGCTCCTCGGACAATGCGGCCACGGCTCACTATGGATGATAGCGCTCCCCCCCGGCGTCCGTCAACCGCAAACCGCCCGTGCGGGGTTCCCAGCGGCGATTAATTGGGTTCGCCGACCCCCACAGGCTTGACACGGACTCGTCACGGTTTACAATGGAGCCGGATTCCGATCCCGTCGGAGGAGGAGAACATGCTTTACGCGGTCATCATGGCCGGAGGCTCGGGGACGAGGTTCTGGCCGCTCAGTCGCAGCAGCACGCCGAAACACATGCTGACCATCGTCAGCGAAAAGCCGCTCATCGCGGAGTGCACCGACCGGTTCGCGGGGAGCGTCCCGCCCGAGCGGATCCTCGTCGTGACGACGGCCGAACAGGCCCCGGCCATCCGGCAGCTCCTGCCGCAGCTTCCCGCCCGGAACGTCATCGCCGAGCCGGTCGGACGCGACACGGCGGCGTGCATCGGGTATGCGGCGTGTCTGGTGCGTCACCGCGACCCCGACGCGTTGATGGCGGTGCTTCCGAGCGACCACGTCATCTCACCGACGCGCCGGTTCATCGAGAGTCTGCAGGCCGCCCAGGAAACCGTGCTCAAGAGGAACGGGCTGGTCACCTTCGGCATCCGTCCGAGCTGGCCGCACACGGGGATGGGATACATCCACCGCGGCGAACCCGTCGAGGTCGTGGGCGGGTTCAAGGTCTTCCGGCTCCGGCGGTTCCGCGAGAAGCCCAACCTCGAACTTGCCCAGCAGTTCATCGACACCGGGGAGTACTACTGGAACAGCGGGATGTTCGTCTGGCGGGCCTCCACCATCCTGGACGAGATTGAAGAATACATGCCCGAGCATCACCGGCTTCTCACAAACATCGCCGCCGCGTTCGACACCCCCGACGAGCAGAAAGTCCTGGAGGAGAACTACCCGAAATTCCAGCGCATCAGCATCGACTTCGGGGTGATGGAGATGGCCCGGACCGTTTTCGTCATCGAGGCGGACTACGACTGGGACGACGTCGGCTCGTGGGTGGCCATCCCCAAGCATCACCCGACGGACCTGCACGGAAACACCGTGCTCGCCGACTTCGAAGGCATCAACGCGTCCGACTGCATCGTCGTGGGCGAGCGAGGACACCTCGTCGCCGCCGTGGACGTGCAGAAACTCGTCATCGTACACACCCGGGACGCCACGCTCGTGTGCAGTCGCGAATCGAGCGGCGACGTCAAGAAGCTGGTGGAGCACCTGCGCAAGACGGGACACACCGACGTCCTGTGAGGAGATCCCAACCATCCGACGGATCCTCGGCATCGACTACGGGCGCTCGCGGATCGGACTGGCGCTGAGCGACCCCTTGGGCATCATCGCCCGGCCGCTTTCCGTGGTTGAACACCACTCCGACGACCTCCTCTTCGCGGAGCTTACCCACGTCATGGCCGAATACGGAGTGACGCACATCGTGCTGGGACTTCCGCTGAAGCTGGACGGCACGGAAGGCCCGGCGGCCCTGGAGGTGAGGACCTTCGCGGAGAAACTGCGCGGGGCGCTCTCGACGCCGGTGGAACTGTGGGACGAGCGGCTGAGCACCGCGCAGGCCGAACGCGCCATGCTCGACGCCGACATGTCCCGCGCCAATAGAAAACAGCGACGCGACAAGGTGGCGGCTCAGATTTTTCTCCAGAGCTACCTCGACGCGCACCGGAGCGACTTCGCATAGCCTCCCCCCCTTTCCCCGGCGCGTGTCACCCCGGCGCTCACGCCCGGCGTCCCGCACCGGCGACACCCTCTTTTCCCGGACACTTGACCGCCGGCGCCGTGGGTGTTAGAATCCCGGAGTCTCTATTCAACGTGGAAGGCATTCATGTCCCACATCCGACGACTTCCCAGGGAATTGGCCGAAAAAATCGCCGCGGGCGAGGTGGTGGAGCGTCCGGCGAGCGTGGTCAAGGAACTCGTCGAGAACTCCATCGACGCCGGGGCATCGCGCATCGTCATCGAACTCGAGGACGGCGGGACGAAGAGCATCTCGGTCGCCGACGACGGCGAGGGCATCGCCGGCGAGGACCTCGCGCTCATCTTCGAGCGGCACTCGACGAGCAAGATCAAGGAACTCGACGACCTCTACGCCGTGAAGACCCTTGGGTTCCGGGGAGAGGCCCTGTCGTCGATCGCGGCGGTGTCCCGCGTCGAGCTCGTGTCGGCCACGGCCGGACGGGAGGGCGCGCGCGTCGAGGCGGTCGGCGGAGAAAAAAGCGAGGTCAAGCCCGAAGGCGTCCCCGTCGGAACCCGCATCTCGGTTCGCGACCTCTTCTTCAACACCCCGGCGCGCAAGAAATTCCTCAAGAAGCAGTCCACCGAGCTTGGTCGCATCACCGACCTCATCCAGAACCTCGCCATGGCCTGGCCGCGGATCCATTTCGAGCTTTCCCACAACCACCGCAAGGTCTTTCTGCTGCCCGCGACCGAGGACGTCCGTGAGCGCATCGGACAGTTCTTCGGCGCCGAGCTCGCCCGCGACCTCATCGACATCTCGCACGGCGACGAGGCCCTCGGCTTCCGGGCGCTCCTGGCGCCCCGACAGCACACCCGCGCCAACACCCGAAGCCAGTTCATCTTTGTCAACCATCGCTACGTCCGCGACTCGCTCCTCCATGGCGCCATCATGCAGGCCTATCGAGGGTTCATCGAGTCGGGACGATACCCGGTCGCGTTCCTCTTCCTCCAGATCGACCCGGCCGAGGTGGACGTGAACGTCCACCCGTCGAAGCTCGAGATCCGCTTCCGCAATTCCTCCCAGGTCTACGCGACCCTCCTGTCGGCCGTGCGGGCGGAACTCGAAAAGACCTGGCCTCACACCGCGCTCACGATGGATGAAGGCACCCTGGACGAGCGGCGCGCACGCATCCGCCAGAAGATCGGCGATTTCTTCCTCCGCTCCGAAAAGCCCACCCGGCAGACGGGCCTGTGGGGGCCTGGCGGAGCGACCTCCGAACATCCCCAGGGACCCGGATTCCCGTCCGCCGGGGGCTTTCCGGCGGCATTCCTTCCGGTCCGCGGCGTCATGCAGCTCCACAACACGTTCCTCATCGAGGAGACCGACGAGGGGTTCCGCATCAGCGACCAGCATGCCCTTCACGAGCGCGTGCTCTTCCACGAAATCGGGACGAAACTCCGCGAAAGCTCCATCGGCTCGCAGCAGTTCCTCAGTCCGCTGATGATGGCCGTCACCGAGCAGGACGTGCTCACCATCGAGGAGCACGGGGAGCTCTTCTCCCGCGTCGGACTCGACGTGAAGCCGGCCGGGCCGCGAAGTCTCGCCATTCACGCCGTCCCGCAGGTGCTGAGTCCCGAGGAAACTCCCGCGTTCATCCGCGACGTCCTCGACCGCCTGGAGGAAGAGACCGAGGAAAAGCCGTTCGACGAACGGCTGGAGGAACTCGCGGCGGCGCTCGCCTGCAGGGCGGCGGTCAAGGCCGGACAGGCCCTCTCGGGACCGGAAATCGAGAGCATCGTCAAGCGGGCCTCGGACGCCAAGGTCCAGGAGACCTGTCCGCACGGCCGCCCGACGACACTCTACTTTACGGTCGCGGAACTCGAGAAAAGGTTCGGACGGAAGTAGGTCCTGAGGCCTCTCGCAGGCAGTAACCCCTGAACCCACCCCCACTTAGGGGACCCTTCCAGCCAGCGGTTTTTCAGAATGCCGCTTGACAGGCAAAATGGGAGGTCGTATACTAACAGACGTTGGGGCTCTGCGAGCGGGCGTAGTTCAATGGTAGAGCACCAGCTTCCCAAGCTGGATGTTGCCGGTTCGAGTCCGGTCGCCCGCTCCATTTTTTTGGGCAAGATACCTCCATGAAAACCCGCAGATACCTCGTCCTGCTGCTCTTATTCCTGGCGCTTTTGGCGTCGGGGTGCGCACCCACCACAGCCTACGGCAGACTCGACCGCGGCCCGTCCGCGGACCCGGCCGTCCTGGCCCAGGACCCGGTCGGAACCCATCCGGCATCCGATTCGACACCCCAAACTTAAGCCCGGGCCAGCCATGCCAATATACGAATTTGAATGCCCCAGGTGCGGCCACCGATTTGAGGACCTGCTCCGCAACTCCCAGGCGAAGAACCCCGCCTGCCCAAAATGCTCCTGTGCGCGGGTCGAACGCCTGTTGAGCACCTTCAGCATGGGGGGCGGCTCGGAACATGCATCCTCTTCGTCCTCGTCCTGCTCCTGCTCCGGCTGCTCGTCGGGCTCGTGCGCCGGGTGCGCACACTGACGGGGCCGGCTTCCCGCCATCCTCCTGTCCTTCCTCTTTCTCGATTTTCCCTTGAAACTCCGGCATATCAAGCTACTCTAATAGTGGTTGGCCGCACGGTTTATGAGGAGCTTGAACCCTTGAAGAACCTATGGGCCCCCTGGCGAATGGCTTACGTCACCGACGTGGACACGGAAGGCGACTGCTTCCTGTGCAAGGCGCTCCGCGAAATGGACAAGCAAGGGTGTCTTGTCCTCTGGCGGTCGGAACTCGCCTTCTGCATCATCAACCGCTACCCCTACAACAACGGTCACCTGCTCGTGGCCACCACGCGTCACGTCGGCGCGGTGGAAGAGTTGACGCCGGAAGAGATGACCGCGATCATGACCGACACCGCTCGCGCCCAGAAGCTCCTGACGAAAGTGATGCACCCTCACGGGTTCAACTGGGGACTGAACGTGGGACGCGTGGCGGGGGCGGGACTGGTAAACCACCTGCACATGCACATCGTCCCGCGGTGGAGCGGCGACACCAACTTCATGACGGTCTTTGCCGACGTCAAGGTCATTCCACAGGCGCTCGAGGACCTGTGTTCGGTACTCAAGCGGGACGCGGACTCGGTCAAGTGATCGCGCCGATTCGCCGAGAGGGGGTTTTGGCCGCCGGTCGAGGGACATTGCGGGCGAGGAAACGCTTTGGGCAAGACTGCCAGGCAGCTGACGCTTACGAGTGAGCTCATGACGGCGAGGGAGCTGCGGGAGTTGGCGCCCTTTGCGGCCCGAAGCGACCGTTCCAGGGGGCGCCGGCACGAGGAACCCGAGCATCCCTACCGCAGCATCTACATGCGCGACCGTGACCGCATCATCCACTGCACGGCGTTCCGGCGTCTCGAGTACAAGACCCAGGTCTTCGTCAACCACGAGGGGGATTATTACCGCACGCGTCTCACGCACACGGTGGAGGTGGCGCAGATCGCGCGCATCATCGCCCGGGTCCTCGCCATCAACGAGGACCTCACCGAGGCCATCGCACTCGCCCACGACATCGGCCACACCCCCTTCGGACATTCCGGAGAGGAGGCGCTGAACAAGCTCCTGGCGGCCGACGGCGGCTTCGAACACAACCTGCACGGGTTGCGCGTAGTGGACCTCCTGGAGCGGCGGTACCCCGACTTCCCCGGCCTCAACCTCACGTACGAGGTGCGCGAGTCGATCGCCAAGCACCACACCACGTACGACCAGCCCCCGCTCTCGGGCGAGTTCGACCTCTCCGAGCGCCCGCTCATCGAGGCCCAGGCGGTCGAGGTCGCCGATGCCATCGCCTACGATTCTCACGACATCGACGACGGGCTCAAGTCCGGACTCCTCATCGAGAAAGACCTCGACGACGTCACGCTCTGGCGACAGGCGAAACAGGCGGTCGAACAGCGTTACGGAGAGCTCCCGAAGGACCTCCGGCGCATCCAGATCGTCCGGTACATGATCAACATCGAAGTCACCGACGTCCTTGAAGCAACGGAGGCCAAGCTGAACTGGCTGAAGCTCAAGGACGGCGACGCCGTCCGCGGACTCGAAGAAAAACTCGTCGCCTTCAGCGACAAACTCCGGGGCCTCAAGTCCGAGATCGAGAGGTTCCTGCTGGAGAAGCTCTACCGTCACCACCGCGTGCTGAGAATGGCCAACAAGGCGAGACGTTTCATCACCGACATCTTCGACGCCTACGTCGCAGACGTCCGCCAGATGCCGCTCGAGTACCAGGCCCGCGTCCGCGAAGAGGAGCAGTTGTTGCTCGACGCGAGGAAGTCCCCGGGGCCTCCCGACGAAGCCGAGGCAAGCGCACTGCGGCAGAAGGCCGCCCGGAGGGTCGTCTGCGACTACGTGGCCGGGATGACCGACCGGTACGCCCAGGAGGATTACCGGAAACTCTTCACGCCCGGCGAAAAAGTGTGATGCTTTTTTCTTCCATACAGTTCGACGTCATTGGGGCGATGCGCCGGAATTGTCCGGCGGGTCGTCCGGGAGGGGTCCCATGAAGGTTTCGATCTGGTTCGTCCGCATGGTCTTCGTCGTATTGGCCGTCATCGTGGCCATCTACATGGCCCGGCAGATCTTCCCCGCGCCGGAACTTCAGGAGTACCGCCCGATCTACGACTTGTGGGCCGCCCTGGCCGGACTGGCCGCCGCGGCGGTCGTCCTGGTGCTCGACATCGTCTTTCAGAAAAAATCCGTTGCCGTCATCGTCGCCATTTGTCTCGGCCTCATCGCCGGCACGCTCTTCGAAGTCCTCGTCACCCACGTCATCAGCTTGAGCGGACTGGCCGCCCGGATCGACAAAGACCTCTGGCCCTGGATCGAAATCTCGATCCTCGTGCTCCTGTGCTACGTCGCCATCAGCATCATCCTCCAGACGCGCGAGGACTTCCGCTTTGTGATTCCGTACGTGAAGTTTTCCCAGGAAGGGGGATCCCTGCCCTTCGTGCTCGACACCAGCGTCATCATCGACGGCCGCATCGCCGACATCGCGGACACCGGGGTGATGGACAACACGCTGGTCGTGCCGCGCTTCGTGCTGAACGAGCTCCAGGGCATCGCCGATTCCGCCGACCGTCTCAAGCGGAACCGCGGGCGCCGCGGTCTGGACGTCCTCAACCGGCTCCAGAAATGTCCACGCCTGTCGGTGGAAATCCGCGACATGTTCGCCGAGAGCGCCGAAGCCGTCGACACCAAGCTCATCCGCATGGCCAAGGCCATCAAGGGCCGGGTCGTCACCAACGATTTCAACCTGAACAAGATCGCTCAGCTCCAGGAGGTCGAGGTGGTCAATATCAACGACCTCGCGCAGGCCCTGCGACCCGTGGTGCTCCCGGGCGAGGACATGGAGGTGAAGATCATCCGTGCCGGCGAAGAACCGGGCCAGGGCGTGGGATACCTCGAAGACGGCACCATGGTCGTCGTCGAGCAGGGACGCGACCTCATCGGCCAGAAGGTCCCCGTCACCGTCAATAACGTCTATCAGACCAGTGCGGGCAGGATGATCTTCGGGAAACACGCCGCCTCCGTCAAGCCGGCCTCCCTCGCCTCCCCGAAGAACCCGGGACCGGAGCGACATTGAAAGGGCTTCCGGGACATTCCGTATCGGTGGTCGTCGCCGCCGGCGGCGAGGGCCGACGCATGCGCTCCGAACTGCGCAAGCCCTGGCTGAGCGTCGCCGGTGAGCCGGTCGTCGTCCACACCCTCCGGCGGTTCGCACGTCTCGAGATCACCCGTGAAATCATCCTGGTCGTTCACCCCGAGGACGTCGTGAGGGCGAACGACCTCGTGCGCGGGTTTCCTGCTCTTTGGGTAACGCCGGGCGGGGAGAGCCGCGTCGCGTCGGTTCGCGCGGGTCTCGCGCGCGTCTCCCCCGACGCCCAGCTCATCGCCATCCAGGACGGCGTCCGTCCCCTGGTCGACGAGGAACTGATCCTCCGCACGTGTCGCGCCGCCTTCGAATGGGGCGCCGCCGTCCCGGTGATCCCGGTGTCGGCCACCCTCAAGGAGGTCCCCGCCCCGCCCGCGAAAGGCGACCCCGACGCGAGGTGGATCGTCCGAACCGTCCCGCGTGAAAACCTCTGCGAGGCCCAGACTCCCCAGGTCTTCCGGGCGGACCTCATCCGCCGGGCCTATGCCGCCCTCGCCGACGCCGACGTCACCGACGACGCCCAGGCGGTCGAACGACTCGGAGAACGCGTCGCCGCCGTGCCCGGCTCGGTCCACAACATCAAAATCACCACCCCCGACGACCTGAAACTGGCCGAGATGCTCCTGGGCCGCTGAGGCGGCGCCGCCCGGCAACACGGGAAGATTGCGTCGCGCTGCCAGATAGCGTATCATCCACTGCGGAAGCGACCGGCGGGTCGGATCGAGAAGCATCCCCCCGGATCAACCGTTTCGTTCATCGAGGCCGCTCAGTTCGAAGGGTGGAAAGCGACATGACTTCCGCGGAAGAAACCCGGCTCACCCCGCCCCCCTTGAACCGGCAGGATCCGGGAGGAAGGCGCAACAAGCCCCTGGTCCACGTGGGGTTCCTCGTGCTTTTGTGCGTGGTGCTCTTCTTCTTTCGGTCCGGGTCTCTGCCGTTCATCGACCCGGAGGAATCCCGCTGTGCCCTCGTCGTTCGCCACATGTTCGAGACCGGTAACTGGACTGTTCCCTACCTTGACAACGAGGTCTACTTCGACAAGCCCGCGCCCTTCTTCTGGCTGGCCGCACTGGGCCAAAAGCTCACCGGCAGCGCGGAGCTCGGGGGCCGCGGAGTCGTGTCGCTTGCCGGAATCCTCGCGGTGCTCGTGACCTACGCCTTCGGCCGGCGGGTCTTCGGTCCGACTGCGGGGCTCGCGGCAGGCCTGATTCTCGCCACGAGCGGGGAGTTCCTCTTCATCGCCCGCTGGTTCCGGATGGATATGCCTTATGCCGTCGCCATGTGGGGAGCGCTATGGTGGTTCTGGCGCTCCGAAGACTCTTCGGGTCTCGCGCCGGCGTCCCCTCGTCTCCGGTGGATTGGCTTCTATGTGCTCTGCGCCGTGGGCACCCTGTTCAAGGGTCCCGTGGCGCTTGTTCTGCCGGGCGCGATCGTCGGACTCTACCTTCTGCTCAGCGGACGACCCCGGCGCGTCTTCGAACTCATTCACCCGCTCGGCATCCTGCTCTATTTCCTTATCGCGGCGCCTTGGTTTGTCGTCATCAGCCTGCGCGAACCGGCTTACGCCTACGAGTTCTTCATCCGCCAGCACATCGCCCGCTATGCCTCGACCAACGCAGGCCATCCGGGCATGCCCGGGGTGCTTCTCGTCCCGATCCTTCTGGCGGGATTCATCCCGTGGACGCTCTTCCTCGTCGGAGCGTGCATCCGTTATTTCCCGAGACGCTGGCGTCTCCGGACCCACCCGCCCGGGACGTTCCTCCTCTGGCTGAGTTTCCTCGTCCCTTTCGTCTTCTTCTCGTTCAGCGAGAAAAAACTGGCCCACTACATTCTGCCGGCATTTCCTCCCCTGGCGGTGTTGATGGGCGGCGTGGTCGCCGGGTGGATTTCCCCGCACGAGGCAGGCCGGCCGTCCCGGTCCGTCACCGTGTCGCTCTTCGCGGCCGCCCTGCTTCTCGTGCCGACCGCCCTGGCGACGGATATCTACCTGGGAACCTTGAGCGCGTGGATCGCTCTGCCCGCCGCGGTTGCTGCGCTTGCGGTGGTCGGAATGCTTCTTTCGTATCGTCGCGGCCGGCGCGGGGCGTGTTTCGCATGGGCGGCCGCGGCGGTCGTAACGAGTCTCCTATACATCGCCGCCTGCCCGGCCACAGAGCTCTACGAGCAGATGAGCACGCGTACTCTCGCGAAATTCGTGGACCCCGCTCTCGCGCCGACGGCCAAGTTCTGCTGCTGGGATACCCGAAAACTGTCCTTCGTATACTACACCGGGAGCAACGACGTCGAGAGGTTCCGTCACGATACTCCAGGCGACCTCGAAAAACTCGTGGAGCTTCTGAAATCGGCTCGGACGGTGTATTGTCTCGTATGCGACAAGCAACGTCTGGATGAGTTAAGCCAGGCGTGCCCGGAGAGCATTCTGGTCTTGGGCGAGAGCGGTGCCCGCTGGATCATCATGAACCGCCGGCGACCGCCCCCAGGTGGCTGAACGCCCGCGGCCGCCGACCTTGTCATGGACGCGACATGAGTCAGACACATCCGAATAAGCGCGTAATCATCAACGCGGACGATTTCGGCTTCTCACCGGGCGTCACGGAAGGGATTCTTCGCGCCCACCGCGAGGGAATCGTCACGTCCACGACCGTCGCCGCCAACATGCGGGGGGCGGAAGAGGCCGTTGCACGCCTCGCCGAAGCCCCCGGGCTCGGCGTCGGCGTGCATCTCAACGTCACACAGGGACCCGTGCTCACGAAGTCCGGCGAGGAGCTTGCCGGCAAGGACGGCCTGATGCGCTGGAAGCCGGCCAGGCTCATCTGGAACTGTATCCTGAGGCCGTGGCTCGTGGCGGCCGTCGAAGCGGAATGCGCCGCACAGATTCGTTGGGTGCTGGACCGCGGCATCCACCCCGCGCACCTGGACGGTCACCAGCACGTCTACGCATTTCCCCCGATTTTTGTTCGTGTAGCGGCGCTCGCCAGGCGGTATAACATTCCCTTTGTGCGGTGGCCTCACGAGCGGCTGCCCGGATCCGGCTGGCCCCCGGCCTCGGCACGACGCCGGGGCATCCGGCGATGTTTGAACTTCTTCAGCCGGGTCGACCGGGTACTCGGCTCAGATGTCCTCGGGACCTCCGGTACGTGGGGCATCGCCCACACCGGCGAGATCGACGCCGCCTGGCTCATCCGGGCGGCCGCGTCCGTCCCGCCCGGGGTCACCGAGATCATGACGCACCCGGGCCTGGGCGACGATCTGGACCCGGAATGGACCCGGCTTCGTGAGAGCCGTCGCCGCGAAATGGAGGCCCTCTCCGACCCGAAGGTCAAAGAGGCGTTTCAGAACTCCGGTGTGGAGCTGATTCACTATGGACAGTTACGGTGAGAAGTCCCCGGGACCTTCACGCGACGTCGAGCCGCCGGCCGGGCGCGGTCCCGCCCCGGTCGCCGGCATGTACAGCGTCGTCGTGCCCTTCTACAACGAAGAAGCCGTCGTCGAGAAACTCGTCGACAAACTCCGCGAGGTGATGGACCGCATCGGCCGGCCTTACGAACTCGTCCTCGTAAGCGACGGCAGCCGCGACCGCACCGGCGAAATCCTGGACGCCATCGCACGCAGCGACCGGCGGGTGGTGTACCTGGAGCTCAACCGGAACTTCGGACAGACCACCGCGCTCCAGGCCGGGTTCGACTACGCCCGGGGCGACGTCATCATCGCCATGGACGGCGACCTGCAGCATGACCCCGATGAGATCCCGCTCTTCATCCGGAAGATCGACGAAGGGTTCGACATCGCCAGCGGCTGGCGTGTGCAAAGACAAGACCACCTGCTCATGCGGCGGCTTCCATCGCGCGTGGCCAACTGGCTCCTGGCCAAGGCGTCCGGGGTCGACGTGCACGATTTCGGAACCACCTTCAAGGCCTATCGGCGCGAGGTCCTCCAGGACGTCCGGCTCTACGGTGACATGCACCGGTTCGTCCCGGCAGCGTGCGCACGCCTCGGGGCGAGGATCTGCGAGGTCCCCATCTCGAACCCCCCGCGCCAGTCCGGAAAGAGCAACTACGGCATCGGCCGCATGTTCCATGTCGCCCTCGACATCATCACTACGCGCTTCATCACCGGCTATCTCACCCGCCCCCTGCATTTCTTCGGCAAATGGGGCGTCATCGCCGGACTCGTCGGGTCGGGCATCCTCGGCTATGGGTTCGTCCGCAAAGTGATCCAATGGGACTCGTTCCAGCTGATGCGGGAGCACGGCCCGCTGATGGCCGTGGGATTCATGCTCGTCATCACCGCGACGCTCTTCATCGCGACGGGACTGACCGGCGAACTCCTGATGCGGATCTATTTCGAAGCCACCCGTGCACGCACCTATGCCGTCCGGCGCATCGTCCGCTCGGGCGAATCACGCTCCGGCAGGTAGCCCCGTCCCGGGGTCGGATGTTCGGGTTCCACCGTCACACGCCGGGTCCTCAACGAAAGGAAACAGCCGCCATGCCGTCTTTCACAGGCAAGGATCTCTGGATGGCCGTGGGGTTTGTCGGACAGGTGATCTTCGGCTTGCGGTTCATCGTCCAGTGGATTGCGACCGAGCGTCAGAAACGCTCCGTCATACCGGTCGCCTTCTGGTATTTCTCGCTCGCCGGATCGGTCATCCTGCTGAGCTACTCCATCTACCGGCGGGACCCGGTCTTCATCGCGGGATTCGGCCTGAACCTGGTCATCTACCTGCGGAACCTCTACTTCATCCACCGCAAACCCGCCGGCGAGACCCCCGGGGGATGAGACTCTGCGCGACGACTCCCGCCATGTCCCCTACGACAGTCCGTAGAGCTTGAGCTTCCGGTAGAGCGTCCGCTCGCCGATGCCCAGGATGCGTGCGGCTTCCTCGCGGTTGCCCTGGGTCAGAAGCAGCGTGTCCTTGATGAGGCGCTCCTCGGCGTCCGAAAGCGACATCGGGGCGACGAGTCCCAGCGGCCGGGCTTTCTCCGGCGGAAGGGCGTGAATCTGCTCCGGGATGTCCCCCACTTCGATCACGTCCCCGGCCGCCATGACGACCATGTTCTCGATGCAGTTGCGCAGCTCGCGGACGTTTCCGGGCCACGGATACCTGAGGAGGATCCTGCGGGTGTCCGGACTGAGACGCATCGCCTGTCTTCCATGCCGTTCGCAGAACTCTTTCAGGAAATGGTCGATCAGGAGCGGGACGTCCTCGGACCGATCTCGCAGCGCCGGAAGCTTGATGGTCACCACCTTCAGACGATAATACAGGTCCTGCCGGAAGACTCCTTCGTCCACGGCCGGCGTCAGGTCGCGGTTCGTCGCCGCGAGCACCCGGACGTTCACCTGGATGGAGACGTTCGACCCCACCCGCCGGATCTCCCCGTCTTCCAGCACGCGCAGGAGTTTCACCTGGGTCTCCGCGGGCATGTCGGTGACCTCGTCCAGGAGCAGCGTCCCCCCGTCCGCATACTCGAAAAGTCCCTCCCGCGTACTGATGGCCCCCGTGAACGCCCCCTTCTCGTGTCCGAAAAGCTCGCTTTCCAGGATGTCCTTGGAGAGCGCCGCGCAGTTGAGCGCCACGAACGGCCGCGCCTTCCGCGGCGAGTTCTGGTGAATCGCCTTGGCCACCAGTTCCTTGCCGGTCCCGGTCTCCCCGAAAATGAGGACCGTCGCGCTCGTCCCGGCGACTCGTCTCATCACGTCGTAGACTTCCTTCATGAGCGGTGAGTTGCCGATGATCCCCTCGAAGCCGAACTTCTCGTCCAGCCGCTCTTCGAGTTCCCGGTTCCGTCGGATGAGTCCGCGTTTTTCGAGGGCGTTGGCGACGACCGCCCGCAGCTCGTTGATGTTCAGCGGCTTCAGGAGGTAGTTGAACGCCCCCTTGCTCATCGCGTCCACCGCGCTTTCCACCGTGCCGAACCCCGTTACCAGGATCACCTGGATCCCCGGGTCGATCCCCTTCGCCTCCTGCAGCACCTGCATGCCGTCGATCCCCGGCATCACAAGGTCCGTCACCACCACGTCAAAACGTCCGGCCTTGAGCTTCTCCAGGCCCTCCTTGCCGGTCATCGCGATCTGGGCGGTATACCCCTCGCGCTCGAGTCCCTCCGCCACGACCCGCGCGTGACTCTCGTTGTCGTCGATGACCAATATCCCGATTTCAGACGCCATCGCTTGTCCCCTGGACCGGAAGGAAAACAGTGAAGCACGTCCCCTTGCCCACTTGCGTATCCATGCGGATGCTCCCCCCGTGTTCCTCAACGATCTTCCGGGCGGTTGGAAGTCCCAGTCCCGTGCCCGTCGGCTTGGTCGAGTAATACACGTCCCAGATGTGCGGAAGGTCCTTGTCGGAGATGCCCGTGCCGGTATCGATGAAGTCGATCTCGATGCCGCCCGGGACGTTCCGCGTGCGCACGATGATCTCTCCGCCCTCGGACGTCGCCTGCCGGGCGTTGATGAGGATATTGAGGAAAGCCTGCTTGAGTCTCCCGGCATCCACCCGCGAGGGTGCGAGGTCCGGCGCCAGTCCCTGCGTCATGCGGATGCCGCCCCGCGTCGCCTCCGGGGTCACGAAATCCACCGTCTCCTCCAGCACGTCGTTGACGCTCTGCAGCTTCACCTCCAGGCGATGCTTCCGCGCGTATCGGAAAAAATCCTCCAGCACCTCCTCGAGACGCCTCACTTCGCGCCTGAGCACCGCGATGCGTCCCGAGTACCGCTGCGGATTTCCCCCGCCAGGTTTCTGCACGTCCTCTTCGAGCAACTGCAGGTTGATCTGGAGCGTGCTGAGCGGCGTCTTGATCGTGTGCGCAAGACCCGACGCGAGACTCCCAAGGTATGCCAGGCGTTCCGAGTCCAAACCCCGACGCTCCGCCTGGCGCACCCTTTCGAGCATTCTTCGGGCATAGAGCACGGCGAGCGCGCCCCCGACCACCAGTCCCGCCGCTAGTCCCACCCAGAAGAACACCATTCCGTTCACCTCATTCTGTGGCAGGCGCGCCTGCAAAGGTGACAGTCTCGCGGAGGCGCCCTGTCAATATGACACCCCTCAAGCAACAAAAACCGGGAGCAAAGGCTCCCGGTTTTCGGACGCTTCACGGGCTCAAGCGCTGCACGTTCTGCGCGTGCAATCCCTTTTCGCCCTGAACGATTTCAAACTGCACTTCCTCACCGTCTCTCAACTTCCGGAAGCCCTCGCCCTGGATGCTGGAATAATGGACGAAGACATCCTCGCCGCCCTCCTGCTCGATGAACCCCCAGCCTTTCCTGATGTCAAACCACTTCACTTTCCCAAGTGCCATTCCCTGGACTCCTCACCAAGAAGAACACCTGAACACCGCCGGACCGACCGGCGTCGAATCTATGGTCTCCTCCTAGGCCTGCACCCCGCCCTCCTTGGGTCCTTCGGTGCGGGTGGACGAATCCGGAGGCTTGGCCTGGGAGCCCTTCTTCTCATCTTCGAGCACGGCCTTGCGGCTGAGCTTGATGCGTCCCTGGTCGTCGACGGCGATGATCTTGACCTTGATATGGTCGCCCATCTTGACGACGTCATTCACGTTCTTGACGAACCCCGTGGAGAGTTCGGAGATGTGCAGCAGTCCGTCCTGCCCGGGCATGATCTCGATGAACGCCCCGAAATCCTTGATGGAGACCACCGTGCCCTCGTAGGTCTTGCCCACTTCGGGGGTGCCGGTCAGGGCCTCGACCATGGAGCGGGCGCGCGAAATGGACGCGTCGTCCGGACCGGAGATGGCGATGGTCCCGTCGTCGTCGATCTCGATATCGGTGCCCGTGTCCTCCTGGAGGGCGCGGACCACGCGTCCGCCGGGACCGATGAGCGCACCGATCTTCTCCTGCGGGATCGTCAGACGCACCATCCGAGGCGCATAAGTCGAAATCGCCGTCCGCGGCCCGTCGATCACCGACAGCATCTTCCGCAGCAGCTCGATGCGTCCCAGCCGCGCCTGTTCGAGCACCCGGCCCATCAACTCCTTGCTGACGCCCCCGACCTTGATGTCCATCTGCAGCGCCGTGATTCCCCTCTGCGTGCCGGCGATCTTGAAGTCCATGTCGCCGTAGTGGTCCTCGGCGCCCTGGATGTCCGTGAGGATCGCTTCCTTCGCCCCTTCCTTCACCAGTCCCATGGCGATGCCCGCCACCGGGTAGCGGATGGGCACGCCCGCGTCCATCAGGCACAGCGTCGCCCCGCACACCGTCGCCATCGAACTCGAACCGTTCGACTCGAGGATGTCGCTGACGATCCGGATGGTATACGGGAACAGATCGACATCCGGGATGACCGGCGCCAGCGCCCGTTCCGCCAAGGCCCCGTGACCGATGTCCCGGCGGCTTGGACCCCGCACCGGCTTCGACTCCGCCACGCTGAACGGCGGAAAATTATAATCCAGCATGAACCGCTTCGAGTACTCCTCCACCAGGCCTTCCACGCGCTGCTCGTCCGAGGTCGTCCCCAGCGTCGCAACGCACAGGGCCTGCGTCTCGCCCCGGGTGAACACCGCGCTGCCGTGCGTCCTCGGAAGGACGCCGACGTCGATACTCACCGGACGGATCCCGGTGACGGTGCGCCCGTCGGGACGCCGGCCCGCCAGGATGAACTCCCGCACCACCTGGCCCTCGATGTGGTCGAACACCCGGCTCACCTGGGCCTTCGTGTACTTCGCTTTGAGCTGGCCCTCTTTCGGGGTGGCCAGTCTCTCGTAAAGGCCTTTCTTCATCTCCCACAGTGCGTGCTGGCGCTTGAGTTTCCCCTCGATGAAGTTCACCGACTTCAGTTTTTCGCGACACTCCGCGTCCACGATGCGCGTGAGCTCCTTACCCCCCTCCCAGGACGGCACCTCCAATTTCGGCTTCCCGCAGTGCTCGCGCAGCTCGTCGATCATGCCGACCACCTCTTTGATCGCCGCGTGCGCAAAGGTGATCGCGTCCAAGAGCACAGACTCCGCGACTTCACCGGCTCCGGCTTCCACCATCATCACCGCGTCGCGGGTGCCGGCCACGATCAGGTCCAGGTCGCTCGTCTCGAGTTCCGTGTGAGTGGGCATGAGCACGAATTCTCCGCCCACGCGTCCCACGCGCACCGCCCCCACCGCTTCCTTGAGCGGGATGTTGCTCACGTGCAGCGCCGCCGACGACCCGATGATGCTCAGGACGTCCGGGTCGTTCTGCTTGTCCGCCGAAAGCACGACCGCCATGATCTGGAGGTCCGCCTCATACTCTTCCGGAAAGAGCGGCCGCAGCGGGCGGTCGATCAGTCTCATCGTCAAGGTCTCTTTGGTCGTCGGACGACCTTCCCTCTTGATGAACCCGCCCGGGAACCTCCCGGCCGCATACGTCTTCTCGCGATAGTCCACCGTCATCGGGAAGAAATCCATGTGCTCCGGCTTGGGTCCCGCCACCGCCGTCGCCAGGATCACCGTGTCCGCATACCGCACGAGGACCGCCCCGTCCGCCTGCTTCGCCAGGTGTCCCGACTCGATCGTCAACGTCTCACGCCCGATTTTCTTTTCCACTTTCCAAGCCAACGTTCTTCCTCCCATTCCTGCCGGTTTGCCGTTTGCCTGCACGCACCTTCGGTGTCGACCAGGGTTGATCCTAAAGACGCCGTTCGCCTTATTTGGATGGTTTGCGGGGAACCCGTGAACATGCCTCACGGGATGGTTGACGAAGTATCGAGAGGAGGAAAGGGGAACACGTCCTGTCCATCGAGCCGCGAGCCGTTTGTCTCCTGCTCGCCGCCGAACACGTCCGCGATCCGGAATCCCCCGCGCCGCTTAGCGCCGGATCCCCAGTTTCTGTATCAGTTGCTCGTAGCGTGCCCGGTCCTTCACCGTGAGGTACTTCAGCAGCCGGGAGCGCTTCCCCACCATCTTCAGAAGTCCGCGTCGCGAAGCATGGTCCTTCGCGTGCGTCCTCAGATGCCCCGTGAGGTGTTCAATCCGCTCCGTCAGCAGCGCCACCTGGACCTCGGGCGAACCGGTGTCACCCTCGTGCAACTTGTACTCGCCGATGATCTTCGTCTTGATTTCGTCCGTCATGTCAGACTGTCCGCAGCCTCCGTTGTTCTTCACGAGGTCAAGCCAATGAAATGATTGAACGTTACGGTAACACACACCAAGTCGAAAATCAAGCGAAATCGCGGGAAGAAATGCGCAAACTCGCCCGCATCCCGTTGCTCCTCAATGCCTTAGAGCCTATCCTAATTGGCCGCGCGAACCGCGTTGCGAGCGCGACCGGGGTGGATGCAAGGCGCGGCGACGCAGTCGATGCAAAAGACAGCATCGTCGAGGAGCCGCAACGCAGCAAACGCCCCGGTCCCGCCGCAACCCGGAGGGACGGGCCGTCTCGCGTCGGATTGCGGCGTCGCTCGTCGAAAGCG
>Ga0182017_10001326_pt1 | contig 19128 bp, 24 predicted proteins | sample 712E3DmetaG_FD_120492 | JGI IMG/M metagenome (GOLD analysis project Ga0182017, IMG submission 120492) | Permafrost microbial communities from Stordalen Mire, Sweden - 712E3D metaG | ecosystem: Environmental > Terrestrial > Soil > Wetlands > Permafrost | place: Sweden: Stordalen | collected... | reverse complement strand
GTTCGCCCGCCAGCTCGGCCACGCCGGCGTGAGCCCCGACGCCCTGAGCGGACCGGCCCCCGCGCCCCTCTTCAAACTCAAGAACCGGTACCGCTGGCACATCCTGGTCCACGAGGCCGGCCAGAAGGGGCTCCATGCTCACCTCCGAGCGGCTGTGTCCGCCTGGGAGAAGGACCCCGGACGCCCCCGGACCGCCAAGATCGAGATCGACATCGACCCCACCACCGTGTGCTGATCCCTGGAGCGCCCCTCCACCGGCACCCGTTCTGAACCCATAGCCCGAGATCGCCCCCATGCCCGTTGCCGCACCGCCCGCACCCCTTGCAAAATCCTGCCCTGGAACCGCGACCGGTATCCTGTACGCTCACGATATGTCGATCCGTGTTGCGAAATATCCTGGCAACTGCCACATCTGCCACCAGCCGATCGCGATCGGCGACGAGATCCTCTGGGCTCCGGGGCGGAAGTCCATCCACGGTCGCTGTGGCACAGTCGCCGCCGCTCCTTCGGACCCGGCACGGATGCCCGCCCCACCGATCCTCCAGCCGAGCCGCCAAGAGACAGCGGATCTGCCGACACCCCCGAAACGCCCACCCCTCGCACCGGGCCCCGCCGTGCCAGCGCTCTCGCCCCGGCTTCAGACCGTGGCCACTCTCCGGGCCGCGTTTCAGTACTTCGGCACTCGCCCCAACAGCACCCATCTACTGCAGGGGGACACCCTCCTCCTCCACGTGGAGCCCTGCGCCAAGGGGCTCAACGAGATCCGCGCCCACATCGACGAACAGACCATCTGGCTCCTGGAATCCACCCCCGGACCTGGCCGCTCCGTGAATATCTTCTGGCAAGGCCGACTGATGACTGGCACCTCACTTGCGATGACCGACGACCTGGCCAACACCCTGAAAAAGCTCGCCCATCCCAACGGGGGCGGACACGGGCGGTGATTCATTCTGCCGGACTCGCCCAAGACTCGAGCGCCATGTCACACCATCCCAAGGGACAAATCAATGGTTGCCAAATCACCCTGTGCCCACGCATCCAAGACGGTCATCGGCAATCGCGCTGAGGTGGATATTCTCCCTGTCAGTACTACCATCCCGGTCACTTGTCTCGGGAAACAGCACCGCATACGATTCCGTGATGGCGAGGTGACTTTCTGGAATCACGCGCCCACAGCGTTAGCTGTTGCTGCCATCTCCAACACCCCGGGATGCATGTGTGCTGCCATTGCAAACGACGTCCTGGATGGCTTCCGGTGGACGCCCGGACCCCATATGCCGAGGGAAGCTGCACTCCAACTCCTCGAGGCCCATGTCGAAAACCTCCGTTGCCTCCTCTTAAAGAAGGGCCTGACATTTTACGCACGCTGTTTTCAGCGAAAAAAAGGGGTCTGGGTGGCGAAACTTCGCGTGCCGACCAGTCCGCAAGATACGACATCTGACAAAGGAGCCACCATAGCGATTTTGGATTGCCATGGATGGACTCTCGATCGAACCCAACTCCGGCATACGCTCCACGATCCTTGTACAGGATGGCAACTTCTGGTGGAAGATCCTCCTTTCCGGCACCGAACGCTGTGCGGATATACCCGCAGGGAGAAACACAAGTATCGAGGGAAAAGCGTGTGGATGAGTGGGCGCTTTACAACGGTTATGGAAACGATCACATCTACGATCCGGCCATATGCAGTTTGCGATGAGTGGTACGAGCACGACGTCGATATAGCGTCAGCCAGCGACCTTCGGAAGCCATGGCGCGACCGCGTTGTGCTGGGGTTAATGGGTCGATTTTCAGGAGGGAACACCGAAGCACCATTCACAGCCAAACAACTTCAGCAGTACGACAGAGAGGAGCGAGTGAAATTGTGGGGAAGGATGCTAAAGACAGCAGCGTCCGCCTCTCACACCGGACGTAGCCCGGTCTAGTCGATTCCTCTCTAAGGCAGCAACACACCACGGGCGCCTTCCACCTCCAACAGCGTACGGAACAGGGATCCGCGAACACCCCCACCAATGGGATCCCTCTGGCCCCTGACACAGGCTCCGGAGACCGGAGCACCGACCAGACTTCCACCCCTGCAAGTTCCCCCTTCCCCGGAGACCACCATGGGACGCCGCGAACGGGCCCGCTGGGCCGGCCACGACGAGGTCGACCACCTCCTCGAACTCGACCGGCCACTGACCGCAGACGAGATCCAAACCCTCAAAACCCAATACACCGGGGTCGGCGGACTGGTCAGCCAAAAATGGAATAACGGGCAGTTCTTTACCCCACCAACCGTGGTGCGCTTCGTCCACGATCTCCTGGACCTCCCCACCCAGCAAGGCTACGTCCTCGACCTTGGTTGCGGAGCCGGTGCCTTCTTCGAAGGTCTCGATGATTCCCGCTGCTGCGGCATTGAGGTTGACGCCAAAGCGCTCAAGATCCTGACCCATTGCTACCCGAACGCCAAGACCATCCGGGGCGACGCCCAGGAGGAATTTCTCCCCGGTCTGCCCTCGCCCCTCGACAACTCCTTTGACCAGGTGATCGGCAACCCGCCCTACGGACTCCTGTCGCGATACCCCATTCCAGCTTACAAGGCCGGCACAAAGATTCGATCAGAGGAGATCTTCTGGTACCTCGCCTACCGGGCCTGCAAGCCTGGCGGCCAGATCGCTCTGATCTTACCCGACGGGGTCCTTTCGAACACGAGTTCCTTCCCGCTCCGACAGTGGCTCATGGAGCACTGCTATATTCGTGCGGTGATCTCGCTACCCAGGGAGACCTTCAAGCCCACCGGGACCGAGTGCAAAACGTCGGTGATCTACCTCGAAAAGTTTCCGGCCGGGCAAATCGGGGCACCATCAGAAGACTACAACATCTTTATGAGTGTCTGCGAGCACATCGGGTGGGACAGCCGCTGTAAACCAACAGGAAAAGACGAACTCCCCACGATCCTGGAGCGCTTCCGGGGCAAGTGGCCAGATCCCCTGCTGATCGGCGAGGACTCCGAGCAAGCGCCACACACCACGGGCACATCCGGCTCCGCACCGGTCGAAATGACCGAACCCGCCGAGGGAGAATTGCCGGCATCCGCGCCGGGCATGACACAGGCCACGCCGGACTTACCCTCAGCCGAAGACCTGGCCGCCGTCACCATCGTTGCAACACCCACAGGACCAGCAATCGCCCAACCAACACAGGGACAACTCCGACTCTTCTAGCACATCCGAGGTCGGCAATTTCCTGTGCTTGCCGAAACCCGGGGTGCCAGTCAAAGTCCAATCCAGCGGGTAAGCGACCCGCCAGGGAGTCACCATGGGAGATACCTACTGGGTCCGCCACCGTGAACGCGAAAACGCAACACTCCGGCCGCCCGACCCCTGGCCGCTCCGGCTCTTTCGATTCTCCGCTGGCCTAGGCTTCCGCCTGCTGGCGAACGGCACCATGACCCCGATGGATCCGGGTGCCGTCTGGGCCGACCTTGGCACCCGCGTTCGACAGGCACTCCGATGACTCTCTCGCATCGTGCATGCAGGTACGCCCTGTTAGGACTGCTCCTCCTGAGCGGGCCGCTCCACCTCTCCGCCGCCGAGCCGGCACAGAACCCGCCCAGCGACCGGGAGCGCCTGCTGCACGGCAAGACCGCCAGTCAAATCGAGGCCATGCTCGCGGATGACGACCCGGCCAAGCGCCGGGAGGCGATCCTGATGCTCAAGGACACCGGGTCCGCAGCGATACCCGTGTATATCTGGGCATTTTCGAATGACGAGGACCCAGGCGTCAAACTCGCAGCAATCAAGGCTCTGATCCCGCTCGGGGCGGCCACCGAACCCGCCGCTATCCCACTCGTCGATCTGTTGGCGATCGAGCCGTTACCTTCGATCCAGAAGCAAATAATCTATGTGCTCGGAGTCATGGGCCCCTACGCGACCGAGGCTGTTCCGATACTGAAGCGCCTCCAGAAGGAGGCCAGCCTCCCGGTGCGAGTGAACGCAAGTCAGGCGCTGGACCATATCCTGAACAGCGTGCCGAAAGACTGAGTGTGCGAACAACAATGGACTCCCTCGCTGTCCACTCGCGCGGGACACGAACCCCCATGAATCGCAACTCCACCCCTCACCCCCGAACGCCAGGATCATCCATGCAAGCGAACAGGGCCCACCCGGGCCTCTTCGTGACATTCGAAGGCGGCGAAGGCAGCGGCAAATCCACCCAATTTGCCCAGACGGCCGCGTTCCTGATCGCCGACGGGATCCCGGTAACCACGACCCGAGAGCCCGGGGGCACCGAGATCGGGACGGCTATCCGCAGCTTCCTCCTTGACGCCAAGAACACGACCCTGGTGCCCACCGCCGAGCTCCTCCTCTACGAGGCCTGCCGCGCCCAGGTCACCGAGGAGATCATCCGGCCGGCGCTGGCGCAGGCACACGTCGTCCTGTGTGACCGCTTCTTCGATTCCACCACGGCCTACCAGGGCTACGCGCGAGGGCTGGACCTCGCCATGGTGCAACGGCTCAACCTCGCCGCCACGAGCGGCCTCCGCCCGGACTGCACGCTCTGGTTCGATATGGAGCCGGCAGCCGGCATCGCGCGAGCGCGAGCCCGCAGCGGGGCGGCAGCCCTGGACCGACTGGAGCGAGAAGCCCTCGCCTTCCATGAACGAGTTCGGAACGGCTATCGCGCCATCGCGTTGGCCGAGCCCGAACGAGTGATCCGGATTGATGCCAGTCGATCGATCGAGGTCATCCAAGCGGAGATTCAAGCGATCCTGAGGCAACAGATTGCCTGGCGAGCCACCCACGCCATGGACAAGGTCGCATGAGCTACATCCCGGGGGCGGCTGACGCCGCCGTCTTCGACACCAGCGGGGTCTTCCGCTATCGGCTCACGCGCCGGTGGCTCCCCTTCGCGCCCCCGGCGGTGTTCATCTGTCTCAATCCGAGCACGGCCACCGAGACCACCAACGACCCGACCGTCCGCCGGATCATCGGCTACTGCCAACGCTGGGGCTTCGGCGGGCTTGACCTCTTCAACATTTTCGGGCTGCGCTCCACCGATCCAAAAGGCCTCCGCGACGTCGCGGACCCGGTCGGCCCGGAGAACGATCGGTATATCCGCGAAGGCACCGAGCGAGCAGCCCTGATCGTGGTCGCCTGGGGAGATGACGGCGCATTCCAGCACCGCGGAGCCGCGGTCCTCCGCCTCCTCCACGACCGGATGCTCTCCTGCCTGGGCATGACCCAGGCCGGTCACCCCAAGCATCCGCTCTACCTGCCGGGCAACGCAATGCCGATACACTACACGGGCGAGGCCGTTCTGGGTCTGGCCCTGCCAGCGAAAGGATAATACGCGCGATGCAGACCCTCACCATCCCCGAGTCCGACGTCCTGACCCAGGCCGAAGCCGACCTGATCCGGCCCTACGTGACCAACCTCGACCGACCGGTCTTCGGACTCCGCAACCTCCCCGAAGAAGTCATCGCGGTCCTCTTCGCGTACTACAGCCGGAGCCGGGACCCGCTCCGGAAGAACCTGGTCAAGCTCCTGTCCGAGACGTGGGACACCGCGTCGGCCAGCGCGGCCCTCTCGCGCGAGGGACTCACGTATGCGGAAGAAACGGCGCGGCGGTTTCACGAGCGCTGGGTCGTCGGCTACGGCCACGCCTCGGTGGCCGAGCACGCCGTGGCCCACCTCGCCGTCGAGGGGCTCTCGATGATCGGGACCAAACTGATCGAAGATTGTCGCCTGGCGTCCTACACCGAGAAGTCCACACGGTATGTCGTCTTCGACCGGGACAGCTTCTATCCCGAACCCACGCTCGCGGGATCGGCCTACGCGTACCTCTACACCTCGACCTGTCAGCGCCTGCTCGACACCTACACAGTGCTGATGCCGAAGGTGATCGCCGCCATCGAGACCACCACGCCGAAGTCCGCGAACCAGACCCCGGCAGCTCACGCGACCGCCTGTAAGGCCAAGGCCTGCGACATCCTCCGGTATCTCCTACCAGCATCGGTCCGGACCAACCTGGGGATGACCGTGGGGGCACGAGAACTGGCGCGGATGATCAGCAAGCTCCTGTCGTCCCCGCTAGCCGAAGGCCAGCTTCTGGGGACCCAGATCAAAGTCGAGGGCCAGCTGCTCATTCCCACCCTGCTCAAGCACGCCGAGGCCAACCCCTACCTGGCCGAGACCGAAGCCGCGCTCCTGGAATCGGGCCAGGCCTTCGACCGCCTCCCGGCCGGCGAGCCCTTCGTGCGAATGATTCCCTGCGCCGACCCCGGCACCGGAGAGGCCCGCTACCAGCCGGAGGACCCGGACACCGCGGTCCGCCTGGTCGAAACCCCGGCCGACGCCGAAAACCGGCTGATCACCGCCCTCCTCTACGGCGCCAGCGAGCAGGGCTACCCGGAGATCCGGAACAAGGTGCGGGAACTCTCCGCCGACGAGCGCACCCACGTGATCGAAGAGGCATTCCGGCGCCGGGGACCCTACGACCAGCCACCCCGGGCGCTCGAGCATCTGAACTATACGTTCGACGTCCTGATCGACTACGGCGCCTATCGCGACCTCCAACGGCACCGGCTCTGCAGCCAGACCACGCAGCTGTTGAGCACTCGCTACGGCTGGAGCACGCCCGAGGCGATCGGCGACCTGAAGCTGACGAGTGTCTACGAACAGGCCATGCAGCAAGCCGCCTCGGCCCACGTCGCGATCGCCAGGGACTACCCCCACGAAGCCCAATATGTCCTACCACTCGCCTATCGCAAGCGCACGCTGTTCACGCTGAACCTGCGCGAGCTGCACCAGATTATCCAGCTCCGATCGGGCAAACAAGGACACCCCTCCTATCGCAAGATCGCCCAGGAGATGTTCCGCGCCGTCGAGCGCGTTCACCCGACGATCGCCCAGTACATCAGCGTCGATCTCAACGACTACGCCTTGGCCCGCGGATAACGGAGACCCCATGTCCCAACCGACCCTCTACATCAGCCACACCGATTTCCGCACGCGCCTACAAAAGCAGGCCGTCTCGATCCAGATGGACGACTGGGCCACGATCGCCGAGTTCTACCGGCTGGGCACCGCCGGCGAGATCCCGCCGGAAGCGATCCAGCAGCAACACCGCTGGCGCCGCTTCACCTGGTTCCTCTGGCTGACGAGCTGCCTTGCTGCAACCTGGCTGTCCACCGGCTGGGTCTGTTGGTGGATCATCGGCGCCATCCTGATGACCGACGCCCTGTTTCAAAACGCCCACGGCTTCGTGCTGCAACGGGCGGTCAACGACCCGATCTACTACGCGGCACTCGTCGCCGCGAAGACGCTCCGGCTCCGCCCGAGACGGACGCGCCCCAGTCCCCCCACGGCAAAGGAGGATTAACCCCCCATGTCTGAGAACGGCTCCATCCGGCACCCCCTGACCAAAGAAGCGTTCGCCCACCTCCGGACCAGCCCGAGCGTCGTCGCGCAACACCTGAACCCTGCGCTGACCAGTGTGCTCTGGCCCGGCAAGCGGCAGGCCCCGGTCTCCATCGCCACGCTCTGCGAGATCGTGCTGACCACGGCCTACGCGGAGCAGACAGGGAAACAGGCGGAGCTCCAGGACTACCTGAAGGCCAAGGGCCTCGCCCGGCCCGCGACCGTCGCGGCCTAGGCCCCGGCGATGAGCGTCGGTGTAATCTGGACGGTCCTGGTCCGCCTGGTGGGCACAGAGCCCGTCAGCACCCTCGGCCTGCTCCTCCTTGGCCTCGCCGCTGCTACCATGGCGGGACGCCTCGCCCGCGAGCCGGACCCCTTCGAGCGGCTGCGGGAGCACCGGCTCCCGTAGTCCGCCCGGGCCTCGCATCTCACCCGTCACCTCGCTCGACGGCGGGGAAGGAACCAGACCATGGCCACGCATGTGTACAAGATCTTCGAACACCCCAGCGGCAAACGAGAGATAGTGAAACAGGGCTGGTCGTGGCCCGGGTTCTGGTTTAACCTGCTCTGGGTCCTCGCCAAGCGGATGTGGGGACTCGGAGCGGCCCTCTGGGGCGCGTTCCTAGGCTTTGACTTCCTGATGGGAGTCGTGGCCGGCGTCACCAACGGGCCCGATCCGGACGCGATGGTCAACACCATCGCCACGGTCGCCAACATCATCGTCGCGATCGTTCTCGGGGTCAACGGCAACGCACTCCGGGAACGCAACATGGTCAAACGTGGCTACGAACTCGCAGGCACGGTCGAAGGAGCCAGCAGCGAGGGGGCGCTCGGCGCCTATCTCAAACAACGCCCGGCAGTCTCTGTGGTCCCGAGACACGCCGAAGCACACTAAGACACCCATACGGGGCCCCCGCCCCAGAGGAACACTATGCGACTCCCACGATCGGCCGCGTCCTGGCTACTCCTGATCGGGTTTGCCGTACTGCTTGACCTAGGCGGCATGTCCCGCCTCGCCCACGGGCAAGCCCTGGCACCGAGCCGAGAAAAAATCCGCCAGGACGTGGCGGCTGGGCTCACCTGCCCCACCGGGCCCCGACTCCCCCACGTCTTCCAGTTTGCCGATCGGGCCATCGGGTTCACCGAGTTCACCGACGCGAAGCTCCTGGTGAGCAGTGCCTGCATCCTGGTCGACAAGCGTTGCCGCTGTGAGGCGCTTCGGAAAGCCGCGGCGGCCTCGGCTATCGGGGTCGACCTAAACAGTGGGAAAACCCCCGGCGCGGCAATCTGCAGCCAAAGCCTTCACGGAACCCTCCTGTCCGGCACCGATTCCAGCAAGACAGTGGTTAGCTTCTGCCGCTTCCAGGACGGCTCGATGATCAGCACAGACACGCTCTACGGCGTAGCAGTGGACAACGACCAAGCCCGTCCCACCCCTCCACAGCCGCCCGCCAAACCCGCAACACCCTGACGGCAGCCCCCCGACAATCGACCTCACCTCGCCCCAGATGGAATGCGCGCCAACATAGGGACCATCTCGCCCCGTTCTTAGGTGAACAGACTCCATGCCACCAGCACAGACGTCCCTCCACGGCCGCCTCCATCAGGAAACCGCGGCCCGAGCCATCGTGCCGGTCCCCTGCACCAGGACAATACACCGCATCCAGGTGGACGGAGAACGGCTCACGTTCCTCGACCATCCCCCGTACAGCATCGAGCTCGAGAACGCGCTGGACGCGTCCCCATCCTGCGGGTGCGCGCAGGCCCTCAAGATCCTCCAGACCACGCACTATCTCCAGCCCGTGATCGGCTACCCCGCACCTATCGTAGCCCTGGTGTTCCGCTGGCTCGCCCCGCAAATGATTGCCCTGGCAGCCCGGGGTCTCCAGGTAGACGTCCGCATCGGCATCGCCGGCATCAATGACCTCCGCTTCCCGGAGACCGAATGCCAGCGAGCGCAGTATGCCGACACGACACTCGAATACATACGCTGCGCCCTGGGATGGAACGGCACGGTCCTCCTGGACCATCTCGAATTCGGCTGGACCGTTTTCCCTGGGCGGATCCGCAACGCCGCGATCCACTACCAGGACGACGGGCGGGCGACTTCCCTGTATGGGGAGGACCTCCGGTGCACGGCCTGCGCCGTCACGGCCCGGACCCCGGAGGCCATGGCAGAGCACGTGAGCCGCCGCGGGGTCCACGACACGGTGGTGCTGACCGCCTTCCTCGACGCCCTGCACCCGCGCGGCCTTGTCTACGGCCACGAAGAGAAAAACCTCCGGGGCGGACCGCCCGCCCTGATCCGCCGACGCGCCCTCGCCGTCCGGCACCCGGACGACATCCCTCCGAAGCCCTGAGAGGACCCCCCCGATGCCACGCACCGCAGACCACCCCTGGGACCGGGCCGCCAGACTCCGACTCACCCGGGCGTCCGTCCCGATCCCTGAGGCGCAGGAGCCGATCGACGCCGGGGTCAACTACTTCGTGCTCCAGCTAGGGCGGCTCGGGGCCCGAACCTTTTTCTCCTGCGAGGGCCACCCCTACGGGTTCTATGTCGTCTTTGCCTGTGACGAGCAACTGGCGCGCCGCATCCACAGCCTCGGTTACTTCGCCGTCGAGTTAGAGCGCGGGCCCGGAAGCAATCGCTACAGTCTCCGACTCCGCACCGTCAAGCAGCCGGCCGACCGGCCCCGGATCCTCCGGGGTGCCGCAGAAGCCTGGGAGCGCGGACTTGGTCCCCTGGACCTGCCGAGTGCCCGTCGGAGCGCACGCCAGCACCCGCCTGCCGGCGACGCTCTGGCGGCCTGAACACCCTCCCCGATCCCCCGTGCCCCGAGTGGAGGCGAGGATAGAACATCCCCTCGCCCCCGGCGGGAGACGCACACCATGCCAACCATCCTTCAACTCTTGCCCCTGCCCCAGATGGCCGACCTGCCGTCGGACGTTCGCACGACCCGCCTCCGGCCACCCCCCGGCACCACCTCCATGGAAACCGGGCGGATCGGCCACGGCTATACCCAGACCGGCAACCGCGTGACCTTTCTCGCACACGAGCCAGCCGACCTCGCTTTCCTCGCTGCCCTCGAGACCGATGCCTGCGACTGTGTGACCGCCTACCGGAACCTGACGGCCCCGACCCAATCGGTAGACACCTTCTACCGGCTCCCCAACGCCCTGTCCCAGTACTGGCTCCGGCTGATCGGCGACACGGCCCGCGTGTTCCTGGCCCGGCAAGGCATCACCGTCGAACCAGTGCTCGCACGGCGAGCCCCCGTGATCGCCCTCACCAGCGGCCTGATGCCCGAGATCTGGCGCCGACCGCGACGTCACTCTCTGGCCACGTTTTCCCCATTCCGCTGGGATCTCTCCGATCTGTGGATCGTCGCCCCGAAGGTAGTCCGTCACATCTCCCGCGTCCCGTGCCATCTCTGCGCGCCGAAGCCCGGCGAGCGCTCGCACGGCGAGTCCCCACGGCACAGGGACACCTGCCAGGCCCTCTTTCGCCAGATCCATACCCTTCCGTACCCGCGCTTTACCGTTGTGGAATAGGGTCCCCGCCTGCCCGGTCCATGATTCGCCCCACTACCCCGGAGATCCTCCAATGCGCAACCTTCCCGACAACGTGCTGGACAACCCGACCGAGGCTGCGTTCCGAAAGCTGCTTGCCAGGATCCTGAACCTGCGAACGAACATTGCCAAACAGAGTCTGGGTGGGCTAGGGCTGACCCTCGACCGGCTCCAAGGTTCGGAGGGGTACTTCGAGATTGCCGTGGTTCGAATGTTCAGTCCGGGTGAGCGACGGCACACCCGCGAGGCGGCAACCTTCTCCTGGTGGACCAACCCGGCTGGCATCCGCTACATCCGGGTCGACGGCTATGCGCGGGTGGGCGAATCCTCCCCCTCCAAACGCTTCTACGGGGTCCCCCGTCCCTGGGCCGCCGTCTTCCTCGAGCGGGCCGAGGAACTCGAACGGGCCCGGTCCAAGCGGCTCGACAAGCTGATCACCCGCGTGCTCGGCGGCCCCGAGGCCCCCAAGCTCGTGGTCGGCGAGCAACGGCCGGAGTGGCTCAAGCACCCACTCCCGGACTTCCTGGAATGCGGCCGGCTGGCCGCTGCTTCGGAGGACGGTCTCCTCATCATCGACAGCTGGGACCGGCCCAAACGGGCGGGCCTCATCTTCCAGAGCGCCTCGGGCACCTACCGCCTCCACAACGTTCCGGTGCACTTCGCCGACCGGAAGAGCGCGGGCTTCAAAAAGGCCGGGACATCCGCCACGCGAGTCCGAGCAGCGATCACCTGGCTCCTCGCGCAGCACCTGGACGGAAAAGAGCCATGAAAGACCTTCCCGCGAGTGTCCTGAAGGACCCGACCCCCGAGACCTTTGCCGCAACCTTCGAACACGCAGTGAGCACGCACCCACATGGGGACCAGATCCGCGCAGATCTCGCGAGCCTGCGGCTCACCCTCGAGCACTGCGAAGGGCCCGCCGGATACCGAGAATTCGCCATCTTTCGCGCCCTGGGAGGAAAGGCGACGGAGCACGCCGGCATCCGCCTTGGCTGGTGCACCGTGGGCTCCACACGCTACATTCGGATCGAAAACTATACCTACTTCCATGGGAGCGTTCCTCGACCCGATTTCATCTTCTGGCACGGAACCTTCCCCGAGCGGCACGCGAAACTCAATGAACGACTCCACGAGCGTCTCAATAAACTGAATACCCGGCGGCTCGCCGGAACAACGCAGCAGTTTCTCCAGCCCACCAAGGGGGAGCGACCCCAGTACCGAGAGGGCCACCTGCCCTACGAATTCCGCGAGCCTCGACTGATCGCCGCCTCACCGGATGGGATACTCCTCGCCGACAATCGCTGGATTCCCACCCGAGGCCTCCTGATCTTCCAGGATGCCTTCGGCACCTACCGCGAGCACACCGTGCCCCGGCGGTTCGTCAGCCCCAAAGCGCCCAAGTTCCGCACCAAGCCCGCCAGCGAGCGGCTCCGCGCTGTGATCGCCTGGCTCCTTGAACAACACCTGGCCGGCACAGCCGCCTGATCCACAGAAACGCGACCTTTTCAACGCGTCAGGGCCCACTACAGTCCGGTCCAGATGGCGGGCATGCGCCCGCCAAATGGGATCAGGGCCTGTCCCTGGCGTTCACGTCACCGTCTCGCTCTCTCACCGATGGAGGAAGTTCATGTCCGCGACCGCCAGCCCGCTCCTCGAAGGATTCTCCTATCCGACCCTAAAGCCCCTCATCAAGCAGTCCCTCAAGGCCAAGTCCACCGTCCTGCTCCGCGGCAACCCGGGCGTCGGCAAGTCCAGCCTCGCCAACGAGATCTCGGACGAGTTCGGCATGCAGATGATCGACATCCGGGCCGCCCAGAAGGACCCTGCCGAGATCGGCGGCGTCTACATCCCCAACAAGGAGCTCACCGCGATGAAGCTCCTCGCGCCCGACTGGGTAGACGAATGTTGCAAAAATCCCCGATTCTTGTTCCTCGACGAAATCAACGCGGCCATTCCCAAGGTGATGCAGGCCGCCCTGTATCAGATCATCCTCGAGCACCGCGTGGGGCCCTTCACGTTCCACCCCGAGACCGTCGTGATGGCGGCCGGCAACCTGGAGGAAGACGAGGCCCTGGCCGTGCCGATGAGCTCCGCGCTCCAGAACCGGTTCCGCCACTTCACCATGCGGGTGGACGCCACCGCCTGGCTCCGCTGGGCCTCCAAGGCCGGCCTCTCCCCGGACATCATGGCCTTCATCGGCTTCGGCCGCGAGGGCAAGCTCTACAACCGCACCGGCGAGTACGCCTGGGCCAGCCCGCGCTCCTGGGCCGACGCCGCCAAGATCGAAAACATGGACGTGCCCGAGGAACAGCGCCAGGCCCTGGTCAGCTCCTGCGTGGGCTCGGCCATGACCAAGGAGTTCTTCACCTTCCTGAAGGTCTACCGCAAGGTCGACGTGAACGCCATCCTGCAGCGGGGCGAGATCCCGACGATCGACCCGGAGAGGGACCTGGGATTCGTGTACGCCCTGACCTTCTCGATCGGCTACCTGCTGCGCAACATGAAGACCCTCTCCACCTCAGTGCTGGAGAACCTCAAGAAGCTCTTCACCACGCCGGGGTTCCGGGATGAGTTCCAGATCTTGCTCTGCAAGAACATCCAGGATACCAAGGCCTTCGAGACCATCCAGAAGGCCCCGAGCTTCGACGCGATCAAGAAGCGGCTGACCTCGCTGCTCACGGCGACCGACTAGCACACCCCGGGGTCGGTCCCGCCTCCGGGCGGGGCCGGCCCTCCCATAATCCCCCACGAAAGGGAGACCCTCGCATGGCAGGCATCGCCACCGGCCTCACCCCCGCCCAGATCGAGAAGATGAGTGTCGAGGAGATCATCGCGCACGAGCAGGAGCGCATCCAGATCGTACGGAGCAAGGTGATCGTCCAGCACGCCTTCTGGGCTTCGATCCTCATGCCCATGCAGATCCGGCTGGTCACCGGCCTGCCGACTTTCGCCGCCACCGACTGCGTGGACCACATCTGGATCAATCCGCTCTGGACGGTGTGGCTCACCCTGAAGCAGTTGGGCTTCGTAATGTTTCATGAGGGGGGGCACGTCGCCTTCCTGCACGCGGTCCGCGAGATGGGGCGGGACCACCACAAGTGGAACCGGGCCTGCGACTACGTCGTCAACCTGATGGGCGACGAGGTGATCGACAAGAAGAGCAATCAGAAGCTCTACGAGCGGCCGGATATTGACATTCCGGGCCTCGGCCCCTTCCGCATGCTCTACGACAAGCAGTATGCGGGCATGGCGGCAGAAGCCGTCTACGCGATGCTCCCCAAGCCCCCGGCGGGGACCTGCCCTCGCTGCGGCAAGCAGCACGGCGCGCCCCAGAACGGCGGGAACAAGAATCAGCCCACCCCACAGAACGGCACCCAGCCGCAACCGCAGAACGGGACTCAGTCACAGCCCCAGCCCGGGACACAGCCTCAGACCGGCAACCAGCCACAGAACGGGGACCAACCCCAGGCCGGAGGCCAACAACCGAGCCCGGGCCAACAGAACGGGAAGGGTCAGCAAAAGGGGAAGGGCACCCAGCCACAACCCCAGTCGGGATCCGGCCAGTGCGATCTCCCGTTCGGCCCGTGCCCGCAGAACAGCAACGGAAATGGCAACGGCCAGGGTACCCCGTCCGATCAGAACGGGAACCCCAGCGACCCCCAGCCGGGCGACGGCTCCCAGACCGGTGACCCGAACCAGGGGCAAGGCGGCGGCGGGAGCGGATCCGATGAGCTCCCAGACTTCGGCAACTGCCACTGCGAGCCGGGGATCACCGACATCCACCTCCCCAAGGACATGACCGAGCACCAGCAGCAGGACCTGGTGGACCGCATCATCCAGGCGCACGAGACCTGGAAGGCCAGCAACCAGCGGGGCGAGATGCCCGCCGGGCTGCTTCGCCACATCCAGAAGCTCCGCGAGGCCAAAGTGCCCTGGGGCCGCATCCTCCAGCAGTATGCGGGCCAGGTGCTCACCAAGGAGGAGTACTGCCTCTCCCGTCCGCACAAGCGGTGGCTTCAGCACGGCATCATCCGCCCGACCTTACACAGCGAGAGCCTGGGGAAACTGGTCGCTCACATCGACACCTCCGGCTCGATCGGGCGGGAGGAACTGGAGGACTTCGGGGCCGAGGTGGCCAAGCTCCATACCTACGCCGAGGAGACGCTGATCCTGGTCGGCGACGCCAAGGTCCAGCAGGTGGTCCGCACCCAGGAGGTCCCGGCCTTCCTCCGCAAGCTCGAACTCAAGGGCGGCGGCGGGACCAGCCACCTCCCGATCTTCGACTACATCCGGGAGCACCGGGAAGAGCCGGACCTGTTCGTGTCCCTCACGGACCTGGCCTCCGAGTTCCCGGCGACGAAGCCACGCTATGCGGTGATCTGGTGTGTCAACGAGAGCCACGCGGCCGGCCCCGGCTGGGGGCGCATCCTCGTCATCCCGAAGAAGGCCCCGGCGGTCGGCAGGGCCGCCTAGACCCCCGGAGAGGTCTCCCATGGCATCCCCCGCTTCCTGTAAGAGCTTCCCCGTCCGCTGCGGCGGGTCCACCCACCGGATACTTTTCGACGGGAAGCGGGTGTTCTTTCCTGACCATCGCCGCGGGGATCTGAACTTCCTCCTCGCCCTCCGGGAATCCGGGCACCGCTGCGCCGAGATCCTCGATACCCTGCGCACACATAAGCGACTCTTCTGCCTCCCCAAAGGGCTCAGGGCCGGGCTCGAGACCTACTGGACCACACGCTGGAAGGCCCAGCACGGGCACCCCCCAAGCCCCATGCCCATCGTCTGGCCACGCCTCCGGGGCGAGCTCCGCGCCCAAGCCGTCACCCGCCGGTTCCGTCCAATCCTTCAGAGCTGCGCAACACGGGGGCTGCGGGTCCATTTCCGGTGTCCCGTCGTGACCCCGCCCACCCGGACCAGGGCAGTGACCACCTGCAGCTTACGCCCTGGCACCGACAGCCACGCAGCGCGCTGGACCCAAAACTATATCCTCGCCACCCGGCGGAACGGCACCTGGGACCTCTCGGCTCCCGGCATCACGGACGCCATCCGGAACGTGGGCGTAGCCGCGATGGGACTCTGGATGAGCGAAGACCAGCGCCGCTGCGTCCCCTGTACCCTGGCGAGCACGGACCCCGACCAGCACTATCTCCCCCCACCCGCCAGCGGCCCGGGGAGCCTCCTCGCGCACGCCCGCTCGGGACGGCACTGGTCGATCCTCCACAACATCCTCACCGCCGCTCTGGAAGAGACCTCCCAATGAGCAGTCGAGCCCGGCGGCACCTCCACCGCCCACTGGAGCAGCAGTTCGGCGAGCGCACCGAGCTCCGCCTCAACTGCGGCAAAGCCATCCACACGCTCATCCTCAACGACGGGCAGGTATACTTCTGCCACCATCGGGTCCCGGATCTGGAATTTGCCAACGCCCTCGAGACCGCGCCGGAGTGCGGCTGTGGATGGGTCCTCAAGGCACTTCAGAGCCACGACCCCACGACCCTGGCCAAGCTCCCGATCATCTACCGGATCGAACTCGGCCGTCCGGACCTCTGCTGCGAAGCGCGAGCCAAGGATGCCGCCATCCGCCACCAGACCCGTCCGCACGCGCTCCTGCACGACACCTGGATCCGGCGCTTCCGGCCGCTCGAAGCGGCCCTCTGGGAGGGGTGCGGCCTGCAGGTGGAGATCGGCATCCATCCCGACCGCCCCGGACCGGCGGTGAGTATCGCTGCCGCCGAGGGAGAGGTCCTCGGAACGTACCAAGCCGGATACTGGACGCTCTCCCGCCGGGCCGTCGCCGCCGCCGCGCGCCGGACCACGACAACCGGATCCCCGATCGCCTTCTGGGGAGAAGGGACCTGCCGGGTGTGCGTCACCCGGAGACCAGACGAGACTCCGGACGCGGACGAGCCCTCGACCTGGCCTGAACCCATCGAGGAACTGGCGATCCCACCCGGGAACATCGAGACCATCCGCGAGCATGCCCTCAGCCGACCCCACTTGGACCGGATTGTCGCCGCCCTCGACGAGATCCTCGGTCCCGGGGCCTTCCTCGACTCCCCAGATGTGGCCGTCTGCACCCGGACTGCCGATAAACGAAATAGACTCCGGGGCCAGGGACGCCCCCTCCCGGCAAAGAGGCTCCCGTGACAGCAGATCTGCCCGCACCCGAGATCCCCGAGATCGTCCCCTGCCCCACACCCGTGGAAGCCAGGGTCCGCTGCGGGGGATCGCTGCATCGAATTCGCTGGGAGGCCGGGCGGATCACGGCCCTCGACCACGGCGTGACGGACCTCCGCTTCCGCCAGGCCCTGGAGACGGCCTGCCGCTGCGCGGTCGTGCTCGAGGCAATTCGGAAACGCAACACCACCCACAATGTGCCCGCGATCCTCTGGCGTGCACACCAGGACTATTATCAGCACCGGACCTCGCTGGGGCACGGCGTCAGATGGGACGGAAAAGGCGGATGGCTGGCCATCCGGAAGATTTGGCTGAATCAGGCCCTCCGGCAGCGCCACGCTCAGATCCAGGACACCCTGGAAGCCGGCGGGATCCGGCTGGTGTTGGAAGGGGCTTACGACCGCGACGGGCATCCACAAGCCACCGTGCTCGCGGGCCGGAGCGACACCGGGGAGCGGGTGATCGTGGCCTGCCACCGCGCGGGCCGCTGGCACCTCGACCTGGACGCCCTCCTGGTAGCCAGCCGGACCACCTCGCCCTGCGGAGGGGCCGACGCGATGTGGGGCGACCCGGGCGGCTACTGCCGCGCCTGTCACCGCAGCTATGCCGCCACGCCCGCCTATCCCGGCGGGGTCCTCCGCCACGCCCAGACCGAAAAGCACGCAATCGCGGTCCGGGCGATCGTGCTCGCGGCTTTCGACGCCATTGCTCCATCGGTGGTCCTCCGGGCCGCCACGACCTACGGGGCATTCGATGTCCAGGCTGCCCTGGCTCGCCACGCAATCGACCAAGGAGCCGCCTGATGCAGAAACTCATCACCGCTCCGGCCGGAACTGTCAGTGTCCAGGTTGTTTGCAACGGTGTTATGCACCTAGTCCACTTCCGAGACGGCGTGATCCGGTTCCAGCACCATCGCATCGCAGACCTCGCCTTCCGCTCCGCGCTGGACGCGTCCTGCCGCTGCGCCGAGGTCTTCTTCGCGCTCCGCAACCGGAAGGAATGGTTCCGGCTGCCAAGCCTCCTGGGACGCGCAGTCAAGGCCCATGCCGACGCCAGACGAGCCCTTGGCCACGGGAACGCCGGCAAACCCGAAACACTCTGGATCAACACACTGGCGAACCTCCAGGCGGAGGCCATCAACAAGCGATTCGAGCCGATCCGGAAGGCCCTCCTCACTCAGGGGCTGGTGGTCAACGTAAGCCCCCTGGACGAGGATGGGGGGCCGATGGCCATGATGCTCCGCGCAGGGTTCCCCTCTCGCCCGGGCCACCGGCTGGGGAGCTACGCGTACGGAACCTGGCGCCTCGACCCGGTGCAGATCGTCCTCGCTGCCGCGCAGATCACCAGGAATGGCAGCGCCACCCCGTTCGTCGGACACCACTCGATCTGCCGCACCTGCGGCGTTGCCAATCCCCCCGCCGAGGCCACGCAGGGTCACTTCCCACATCTCGGCTCCCACCAGCACCTCGTGCGGGTGTTCACGGTTCTCCAAGACACCCTCCGGCCTGCCACGCTGCTTCCCACAATAAGCGAGGCATTCCTGCAGTCCTTCAGCGCGGGCCGCCTCGGCGAGCCCTGGTGCTAACCATGTTCCAGAGTCCCTTTCCGCCCCACCCGCCGGTCGAGGCCACCGTCCGCTGCCAGGGCCACTTGCACTGGATTCAGTGGACCCCACGGGGCCTCCGGCTCCTCGACCATCCCACCGAGGAACTTGCCTTCCTCCGCGCCATGCAGGTGCCCTGCCGCTGCCTGGCCGTACTTCGGGCCTATCAAGACAAGACCCGCTACGACAACATGGTTCCCGCTCTCTGGCGGGCCCGCCACCAGTACAAGACCGAGAAGAAGCACCTTGGCCACGCGAGCTACTTCGCCGGCCAAGGGAGCTACGGCTTTCACCGCCAGATCAGCAGACTCCTCGAGCGGGCCCTCACCCGACGATTCCGGCCGATGCTCGACGCCGTCCACACGGCGGGCCTTTATG
>Ga0182017_10001325_pt1 | contig 19138 bp, 18 predicted proteins | sample 712E3DmetaG_FD_120492 | JGI IMG/M metagenome (GOLD analysis project Ga0182017, IMG submission 120492) | Permafrost microbial communities from Stordalen Mire, Sweden - 712E3D metaG | ecosystem: Environmental > Terrestrial > Soil > Wetlands > Permafrost | place: Sweden: Stordalen | collected... | reverse complement strand
TCACCCTTACCGTCAGCGCTGATCCGAAAATCGCACAAATTTTTACCTCGATTATCGAATATTTGACAAAAGCTGCTTGACTCCTCCCTAAGTTGCATCACATTTTTATGCAACGCTGGGGTTGATACAATTATGCTATTATGAACATGTATTTTAAAATATACCCTTTTGTTGCATCAAGCACTATGAAGAAAATATTTTGACATATAACATCCATCTCATCTAAAAATTAAAAGGAGTCGTTATGCATACCAATCGCCTTATTACCGTGTGTGTTGCCGGCCTTTTTTGCTTTTCAGGATGTTCCCAGGAAAAAAAGCTTACCATTGAAAAAGCGGAGTCTTTTCCCAACGGCGCAAAGAAAAAAGAAAATTACTTCTACATGGTGAATATGAAGAAGGACATAATCCGCACCGTTTACTACTTCCCCAGCGGCGCAATGCAATCCGACGCATATTTCAAGGCGGGGAAGCCCGACAGCCTTGCGATCATTTACTATCAAAGCGGCAAGAAATACAAGGAGGCCAAATATACCGACGGTTCAAAAAACGGGAAAGAAAATTCCTGGTATGAAAACGGTCAGGTCAAATCAGATGCCAATTATGTCAATAACTCTCCCGAAGGCATCGCGACCACGTATTATGAAAACGGCGCCAAACAATCCGAATCGGTTTATAAGGCAGGGAAAAAAGACGGCGTTCAAACGACCTGGTTTCCCAATGGAAATAAAAGGCACGTCGTTAATTATGCTTCAGATTCCCACAATGGCCTGGAGCAGGAATTTTATGAAAACGGGAAGCCGAAACTTGAACAAACCTGGGCAAGCGATATACTCAATGGTCATTATGTTTCATACTATGATAACGGGAAAAAAGAAACCGAGCAGACGTACAAAAACGGGGCCGTAGACGGCACCAAGATCCAGTGGGATGAAAAAGGCAAAAAAACCGCGGAAGCCACCTTTAAAAACGGTGAGATGATCGAAGGAAAATCGTTTTAATTTTGTAATTACTCAGAGCCGCAATGAGCAGGCATGTAAATGAGTTCCCTGCGGCTTCGCTCAGGGAACGTGGGTAGTTACCTAGTTTTTTTGTTTAAAGGGCCCGAAACCATCGGGCCCTCAATCATTAAGTTATCCTGCAACCCCATCAACTACCACGAACGATGCAAGGGCTGCGTCCTTCCGAATTTTCTTTGCACTCTGATATTCTTCCGAAAAGTACCACGCCTGCGCTATTTCCTTTGTTGGAAATTCAAGAATGACCACACGCCTTGTTTCCTGTTCACCCTCTAAGGTAACAGGTTCGCCTCCGCGGGCGATAAATTTTCCTTGATGCTTTCTGATCGTTTCCGGGGTTACTTTTATGTATTCTTGATACTTGTCCATGTCCGTCACTTCAACGTGGGCTATAACGTAGGCCGGCATTGTGACCCTCCTTTACTAGAGAATGTCTCTCACGACGTTTTCGACGATCCTTTCAACGTCTTGCAGCCACATTTTTCTTATATCCATGGTGCTGTCGGCTATAATTCTAAACATTTTCCTGTAATATTTTTCGATGCCGCAAAAACCAAATATGCATTGTTTCCATATTTTTTCCAAGGGATCGGAAAAATAATTTTCCTCCCGTTCTTTTTCAGTATTGGAGGTGTTGAAAACAATGCCGTAGCGCGCCTTTAATTTACGTATCGGCAAACCGCCGCCGGTATCGCCCGGCGGGAAATCGTATGCATAGGGCGGCCGAATGACCCTGTCGACATAACCCTTAAGCATCGCGGGCGGCTGTCCCCACCAATTGGGATGGATAAAAAACAATAAATCCGATTCAATTAATTCTTGTGTGTACTTATTGACAAGAGGATCCGTTGAAGTATTGAAGCCCAACTCCATGGCCGTAAGCACAGGGTCAAATTTTTCTTCGTAGAGATCGTGCTTGAATAACGAAATATCAAAGGCTTCCAGCTTTGAACAAACGGTATGAAATATCGCGTGATTGAAGCTTTTTGAATAGGGATGCGCTAAAATGACGCTGGCTTTCATGAAAGTGCTTTCAAGGTTTAAGATTTCCGATTTTCCAGATTTCTTTTTCCAGGAGCAGGGTTCCTCTGTCCGCGAAAGGGAAAATATACTAATAACTAATAAAAACCAATAAAACGTTAATTTTAGCTTTTCAAAGGCCACATTAACGATTTGTTCGCCATGAAAAGAAACACCTTGACAAAATACCCCTGCGCGTAGTACCTTTTACTTATATTTATTATATATTGGAAGGAATTAAATGGACAACTCCACCGATTCATTCGATGTGCAACGGCTCAATCCTTTACGGACCGCGGAAGGCCTTGGTCTTCCCGTACACAATGAAAAGGACAAAAAGCATGAGCGACAGCAGCCCAGGGAAAGAAAAGACGCCAAAGACTATTTCCACACACTGAACACGGCTGCGGAAAAATCAAACGACTTCCTGACGAAAAAAGGGCTGCCTTACAGGTTTCATGTGCACATGGAAAATGAAGAAGTCTTCATCGACCTGATAGCGCTTGATGAACAAGGCAATATAATCGGGGAAAAACGTAAAAATATAAGCTACCAGGACTTTGCGCGCTTAATAGAGGACGTGTCGCAGATTGAAGGGATAATTTTTGACGGCACAGCTTAGATACTCTTATCTGACTTTACTATTAAGTAAAGGCAGATTAGAGTATCTTACCTGCCGAAGGCAGGTAGTGTGTCTAACGAAATTAATCGTTATGTAATCCCCGCTATATTTTTCTCCATCGCCCTGACGATCAATTCCCGCACCATGCCCGATAAATTGCCTTTGTCAAGACCGTTGCCCGGGATGATGGGGACCGGGTCGCCGATGATGAGCTTGACAACGCCGGGAACGATTTTCAAGGAGGCTTTCGGCTGCACGTCCCGCGTCCCGCAAATCGCCACCGGCACTACGGGCACGCCGGCCTCCAAAGCCAGGACGAAGCTTGCGCGTTTGAATTCCCCGACTTTCCCGTTACTACTTCGCGTGCCTTCGGGGAAAAGGACCAGCGAAATTTTGTTTCGTTTAAGCATGGACACCGCGCGGGTAATGGATTTCCTGGCCCTTCGCGCGTTTTTCCGGTCGATCCAGATGTGCCCGACGGCCGCCATGCCCCAACCGAAAAACGGTATGAGGAAAAGTTCCTTTTTGGCGATAAAACTCAGTCCGGCGAAAAGACCGGCATACATTACCGGTATATCGAAATAGCTCTGATGGTTGGCCACAAATACGTAACGCTGGTCTTTCTTTAATTTTTCACGGCCTTCGACGGTTACTTTAACGCTGCACATGAACAGCAACTGCAGGCTCCACAGCCTGGCGCAACCCCGCGCGGCCCTGATTGAAAAAGGGCACATCACCATGGAGCCGAAACCGAAGACCAGCGTACTGACGATCACCCATAGTGAAACAAAAACATTACGCAGGAATATGCCGGCAGCGGTTATGCGGCGGATTTGCTGAGCCACACGTTTTCCTTTCCGACCTTGTTACGGATCAGATCAAGGGCGTCTTTGCCGGGGTTTACCAGGACGTTCCTTGATCGTATGCGATATACGTTGTTTTCTTCGGTATGCACATGGATGACGAGCGTGCAGGCGCCCGCGACTTTCATGCATGATTCGAAGATTTCCTTGATGAAGGCCTCTTCCAGCCCGTGCGTTTTTATGCGTACGTGGACGCTTTTGGCAAGTTTCTCGCGGCTCTCCGATAGCGCCAAGGCCTTGTCGACCCTGAGTTTGGGTTTTTTTTCTCCTTCCCGTATCGATGCCTGGCCGTGCACCAGCACCATGGCGTCGACCGCCAGGATGTGCTTGAATTTTTCATACGCATCGCCGAACACCAGGAGCTCCATGGACCCGTCGAAATCCTCGATCGTCAGAAACGCCATGGGCCTGCCATCGCGCTGCATATGCGTTTTCAAGCTCGTAATAAGCCCGCCCACGCTCAGCGACGTGTTTTCGCGCAGACCTTCAAGGGCGTCCGCGCGCAGCGTTAAATCGGAAAACCCTCTGATTTCATCCTGGAAACGCATGAGGGGGTGTCCGCTGACGTAAAAATTAAGCACGTCCTTTTCCTTGGAAAGCAGCTCATTATACGCCCACGGGGGCACGTCCGTAAGCTGCGGCTCGGGAAGAGCCGCGGGGGCGGTCGCCGACGCACCGAGGTCAAAGAGGCTTGTCTGGCCCGAAAGGCGGTCCCTTTGGATGCTGTTACCGTAATCGATCGCTTTGTCGATGGACGCAAAAAGTGAAGCACGCGTGCCCTTGAGGCCGTCGAGCGCGCCGGCGTAGACCAGGGATTCCAGGCATTTTTTATTGACAAGCCGTAAATCGACCGATGCGCACATGTCAAAGAGACTTTCGAACCGGCCTTTTTTCACGCGCGCCTCGAGTATGGCATCCGCCGCCTTGCCGACGTTTTTTATGGTGCCCAGTCCCAGACGTATCGCGCCGTTGTCGATGCAGCATTCCTCCTCGCTTGCGTTGACGTCGGGCGGCAGGATGCGGATGCCCATGCGTTCGGCCTCGTTCTTGATGATCAGCAGCTCATCCTGATCGCTTAATACCGAGGAGAGGTTGGCGGTCAGGAACTCTACCGGATAGTGCGCCTTGAGATACGCGCACTGATAGGCCACGTGCGCGTAAACCGTGGAATGGGCCTTGTTAAAGCCATATTCGGCGAATTTGGCCATGGCATCGAAAACATCCTGGGACACCTTTTTGTCAATCTTATGTTTTTCCGCGCCTTCCATGAATTTGATCCGCATGTTTTCCATCTTTGCGGCGTCTTTTTTCCCCATGGCTTTGCGCAGGATGTCGGCCTGGCCCAGTGTAAACCCGCCCATTTCCTGCGCGATGCGCATCACCTGCTCCTGGTAGGTGATGACCCCGTAAGTGATCTTGAGAATGTTCTCGAGCATGGGGTGTTTGTACTCGACTTTTTCCCTGCCGTGCTTGCGGTGGATATACACCGGAATGTTGTCCATGGGGCCGGGCCGGTAAAGCGCGTTCATGGCAATGAGATCGTCGACGCCTTCGGGTTTGAGCTTGCGCAGATTGTCTTGCATACCCTGCGATTCGAACTGGAACACGCCCACCGTTTCTCCCCTGCCCAGAAGAGCGCACGTTTCCTTGTCTCCGTCGGGAAGGCGCCAGAGGTCGATGGTCTCGCCATGATTGTTCTTGATGAGGCGAAGGCTCTCCTGTAGAATTGTCAGGGTAATGAGGCCCAGAAAGTCCATTTTAATGAGCCCGATTTCCTCGACATATTTCATATCGTACTGTGTCATGACAATATCGGAATCGGGCTGTTTGAACAGCGGGGACCAGTTGACCACGTTGCCGGGAGCGATAATGACGCCGCCCGCGTGCATGCCCGCCTGCCGTATGAGCCCTTCCAGCACTTTCGCGTGTTTGAAGAGTTCAGCGTAGCGCGGATTGCTTTTAATCATTTGCGACAATTCTCCGTTGCCGGAGATGGAACTTTCGATGTCTTTGTCAACCAGACCGGCAAGTTTTGACGCCTCGGCCACCGAAATTCCCATGACCCTCGCAACATCCCTGACCACCATTTTGGCCTTCATACGGCCAAAGTTGATGATCTGAGACACCGATTCCCTGCCGTACTTTTCGATAACATAGTTGATGATCTTGTAGCGGGTTTTGTCGGCGAAGTCTATGTCCGCGTCGGGCATGGATATACGTTCGGGGTTTAAAAACCGTTCGAAGAGCAGATCGAACCGTATCGGATCGACACTGGTTATTCCGGTGGCATATGCAACAAGGCTCCCCGCCGCTGACCCGCGGCAGCCCGTCATGACGTTGAGCCGCGCGGCGGCCTCGACAAAATCGCTCACGACGAGAAAGTATCCTTCAAACCCCATTTTACAAATGACGTCGAGTTCGTATTGGAGCCGCTCTTCCATTCCGGGGGTTATGTGACTGAATTTTTCTTTAAGCCCTTTTTTCGCCAGATGGCGCAAATACTCGGCCTCCGACGAAAAACCTTCGGGATAACCGGGTTTGGGGAGCTGGGGTTTTGCCTTGATTTCAACATTGCACCGCTCGGCAATTGTCAGGGTATTGCTGATCGCTTCGGGCAGATCGGGAAAGAGCTGGGACATTTCCTGGGGCGATTTGAAATAGATTTGGTCGGAACCGAAACGATAGCGGTTGGGGTCTTCAATGGTGGTCTGCGTCTGGATGCACAGAAGTATTTCGTGCGAGGAAGCGTCTTCGCGATGTAAATAATGCGCGTCGTTGGTGACGATGAAGGGTATTCCCATGCTTGTGCCGAGTTTTATCATTTCGTCAAATGCAACGACTTCTTCGGCAATGCCGTGCTTTTGGATCTCGAAATAAAAATTCCCCTCGCCGAAGATCGAAACGTATTCCGCGGCAAGCGCCCTGGCCTTTTCATGTTTACCTTCAAGCAGCGCACGGGGGATCGCCCCGCCGACACAGGCGCTCGTGCCGATGATCCCCTCCGCATGCCGGCGCAGCGCCTCCATGTCGATTCTCGGTTTGTAATAAAACCCTTCGAGGTATCCGATGGTGGATAATTTTAAAAGGTTTTTATATCCTTCATTGGTACGGGCAAGTAAAATAAGGTGGCTGTAGGCGTCTTCTCCGACGGACTTTGTTTTATCAAAACGGGAATGCGGGGCCACATACGCCTCAAAGCCGATTATGGGTTTTATCCCGTTTTGCATACAGGTATTATAGAACTCCACCACCCCGAACATCCCGCCATGGTCGGTAATGGCAAGCGCGGGCATACCGAATTCCTTTGCCTTTGCAACCAGGTCCTTTATCCGGATTGCCCCGTCAAGGAAGCTGTATTCCGTATGATTATGGAGATGCACGAAATTGCTCATCTTAGGCATTGCCGTGTTCCACTCCGATTCTTACTATCTTGTTAATCAAAAATGTTTTTTTCTTTTTTGTCCCGGCTGTTTCGGCTTCCAGCATAGGTTCCGGCCCTTTCTTATAACTCAACGGCCGCGCCAGGTACATGCCTTTTTTTATGTACGGGCTTCCCGCATATTCAAACCGCAGATGCTGTCCCATGAGCAGGGCATAATCAATCACATGCATCAGGTCGGTCAGGTCCAGCGCTTTGAGCTGCGAACTGTACTTGCCCTGCGTCAATTGTTTTGGGGCCGGTCCCGGAGAGACCGCAAAATTAACAATGGGAAACATTTTTTCCGGACTTCGGGCCTCTTCTTCCCGAAAGCTTTCAGCGTCCCTCATGTCGCATTCGTCATTGCAAAAAATCGGCGTCCTCGGATCAAAACCCATAGCAACGAGTATTTCCCTGACCTGCCGGTCCCGGCCCGAAGCAACCCTGAAAATGCTATGCGCACGAACGGGTTCCATGCAATTTTTAAGCGGCGCATAGGACATAAGCTGGGTCGTGACTTTTTCTTCGGCCGAAACCACAAACGATCCTGTTTCAAGGGATATCCTGGAAAATTCACGGACCCATTCCTTGACCGTTTCAGTAACGTTTTTCGGGGCCTGCCATTTCACCAGCCAGCCAAGGAGCATGTCACCGGCAATCCCTTCGCTCAAGGAATTATTAATAATATCGTGGCTGATGGACCCTTTATACACCCTGTCAAATGAAATCAGGCTCCCTAATTTCGAAAACCAATAGAGGTGTTCCGGCAGAATTTCCTGGGGTATTATCGCGGAAAAGTCGGGCATGAGAAGAATACGCGTCGCATGGAGGCTTTTGGAAATAGTATCCTGCTCACTAAAACTCCGGGCCGATCTGGTGAACACAAACGTACCGGCGTTCTTAAAGAAATCCACGAGCCCGCAATAGGCAAGCATTTGAATCGAGGCGCATACATCGGTTTTTAATTTTTCCCCAAAGGCCTGTGAAGAAAGCCACGGTTTTCCCGGCTTAGGAAGCATTTCGAGGAGAAGACTTTTTTTCCATACAAGGGCCGATGAGCATGCAAATTCAATAAAGTCGGCATATCGGCTATACAATGGTTTGGTAAGCCATCCAAGCATCCGGACATGTGATGCCGCATAATCGTCATCCTTTACATGGACCAGCCTTCGGTTTATGGCATACCTTAATGGAAGAATGGGCGCCAGCCCATTGTAGTTTGCGCCATCATAGGGTGTATGGGTAAAATGTAAAAGCTTATTGACACATTGCAAGGCTGATTTTCCAAGCGCCCCTGTTTTCGTCTTTTTCAGTTTTCCTTGCGAAGCCAAAACAACAATGGCGGTCACATCATTGAGAAAAAGACCCGGCGGCGGCGAATAAAGCGCCTCTTTCTCAGCCTGCACTTGTGCCCGCTTAATGATTGTCTGGACGCACAATTTTCTGAGTTTGTGCTCAAATTCCTCAAAACCTACATAATGAATTCTACCCTGCTCATCGCATGCCGCATATACGAGAAAGGACTGTATCAATGTGTCGTTAAAAGTTCTGATCGAATCATCGTTAGAATCATTATTGGCAGTGATTTTTCCAAGCGATTGGTCAGGCGCCGGACTTTCACCGGCCCCATTTTTGCACGGGGCCTTATCAAAAGCCAGACCGGTTCCTAAAAAGAGATAGGCCAGACTGCAGAGAAATTTTGCCTCCTCGGAAAGGCCTGAAAAGCGGAGGACCAGATTTTTCTCGGTAGAAAACTGATCGGCGATGTCCCTGACCATCGAAGAGGTAAGAATCCTTCGCGGCTGGCCGGAATGTTTTATAAGCCCCTCGAAAACCATGTTCGAAGGAAGTTGAGCAAGGTATTCGCTGAATTTCATTGTTGAATGTTCCATCTTTCGGAGGTAATGTGCATATTCGCAGAAAAATACATGCTGGCGGATATACTAACCTAACCCACAAGGTGGATAAGGTTCTGTACGGGTAATTATCTACGCTAAACGCGTATATAATTCGCCTACAGAACCTAACCCGGGTATGTCGGACTTATGCGCTCGACCATACCTGGGGCTTCTCGCTCAGCAGCTCTAGCAGGGCCGATACCACCCGCGGGTCAAACTGTAACCCTGCATTGGCGCGAAGTTCCCGAATAATAAATTGCTGGGACAGCGGAAGCGGCCGGTAGGAGCGGGGCGAATTCATGGCGTCAAAAGCATCGGCAACCGCAAGAATCCTGCCCCCCATGGAAATGTCCTCGCCCCGCAGGGCGTCGGGATACCCTTTGCCGTCGAACCGCTCATGGTGCGCCCGCACAATAGCGCTCTCTTGTTGCAGGAATTCCGCCGTCGAAAGGATCTCCGACGACACGGCGGGGTGGCGTTTTATGTCGGCCCACTGACTATCGGACAAATTGTCCTTTTTGTCAAAAACCTCGTCCATCACCCGTATAATTCCAATATCATGCAACCCAGCCGCGGTCCTGATGATCTCGATTTCATCGGCGGGAAGCCTGAGCCTTCCGGCAATCCCCTCGGATAGTATTGTGACCCTTCTGCCATGTCCGCGGAAATGCGGGTGCTTCATTTCAAGGGCCGATATAAGCGTCTGCAGCGCGTTTACCTGAGACTGTTTCATCTTCTCACGCGATGCAGCCAGCTTGATGTTCATGGCATAAAGCCTGTCGCGGTCGATGAGCTCATGCACCCACAGGTAAATCAGCAGCGCAATCGTTACCGCAAGTGTCACCGAGTCGGGAATGATTTCTTCATTGGGAAACCGCCAGGCATTGAGCGCCTTGAAAACAATAAGGGCCAGCAGCAGCACAACCGTGGTAAGCTTGAAATGCCCTGACAAGACTGCACGATCTCTTGAATCACCCATAAAAGGCCTCCAGTAAAAAGAATTCGAACCTTATTAAGTATATCGTGGTTCAGGAAAGGGAAGCAACTTTTGTTATTAAAATAGGGAACGTCTTGGGACGGTTCCAAAGGCTTTTAGCATATCCGGTTTCTGCGCATGAATACGAGGGAAATACAAAGTACTAATCCGCCTATTCCTACAAGTGAAGCATTATCAAATACAAACCAAAGTTTTCTTCCAACCACGTCATATATGTTACCTCCCGACAGGACCATTCCCGCAATGGCCGTTATTTTAAGCCATAGGGGCACGTGCTTGAAATAATAAAGTATAAGAATGACCGACAGTTCAACAAACCCGAAGGCATTATGACTTGTAAATGAGAGAAGCGGAATGAGATTAATAAGAAAAGCGCATTCCAGCACATATGTGCGACCGGGCAGGCCGCGGCCTTTTATTACAATGTAAAGGAACAGCAGGCCGATGGCAATCAGGAGCGAAAGCTGGTAATAATGAACATATGTTGTGACAATCGAGGTAAACCGCAGGGGCGTGTAACGGGCGACAATGGAAAAAACCGTATGGTTTCCCTTTTCCAGCAAATCCTGTTTGTGCGACAGTTCAATGGAAAGCTCCCGCGTCCATCCATGGTACTGCGATAGCGCCTTTTGGGGCCCGATAAAAAGGACCGAAACCAGTCCCAGCACAACAATGCCGCCGAGAAAATATCCGCCTGTTTTCCAGCGATTCCTAAGGAAAAACCATGGAAGAAAAATCAAAGCAAATGGTTTGAAAAAAAAGCTTACACTGAGCATTAAACCGCAGAGCAGTTGTCTGTTTTTCCAGAATAAATACACCATGCAGACATAGACGACAAACAGCAGATGGTTTACCTGGCCAAGTTCAAGCTCGCGGACAAAATGGACGCTTACCGCGAGTGCGGAAAGAAGCACGCACTTGTGAATGGCCCGGAAGTCGTCACGGCGCTTAAAACCCGGTTCGACAAGTAAAATAGACAGATAAAACCCACAACAAATCACCGTGGACAGAAAAAGCCAATAAATGACTTTCGCGACTGAAAAAGAGAAAATCGCAAAAGGTATAAAAAAAACCGCCGATACCGGCGAATACTTGAAATGATAAAATCCGTCCTCAACCGGTCGGTAAAGGTTTTCTCCATTGAGGATTCGATGGGCCGCGGTATAATAAACGTGAAAATCACTTTGATGGAAACGGTGGTTTTTCAATTCACACAAAAGGTAAATGAGCATGAGGACAAAAAGAATGCAGAACGAAACATACCATTTCTTTGTATAGGCGGTCTTTATCGTTTGAATGAATTTCATTTGTTATAATTGTAAAGACGCATTGATGGGCGGTCTGGTGTTTTGCTCACACCATAGGGATTGCTTTGAGGGGTCCCAGGTGTGAGCAAAATGCCAGACTGCCCATTTCTGTAACGCTTATGCCAGCGCGCCTTTTATCAGAGCCAGGGCGATTTCATTACGCTGGATCTGGTTTGTCCCCTCGTAAATCTGGGTGATCTTTGCGTCGCGCATGCGCTTTTCCATGGGATATTCGCGCATATAGCCGTAGCCGCCCATGACTTGCAACGCGTCAACCGTCACCTTCATGGCGACATCGGAGCAGAACAGTTTGGTCATGGCCGATTCCTTGGCGAACTTCTTTTCGCCCGCGTCAATGGTCCGCGCGGTAGCGTACATGAGGGCGCGCGCGGCCTCGATCTGCGTGGCCATATCGGCAAGCATGTGCTGGATTGCCTGAAACGATGAAATAGATGCTCCAAACTGCACGCGTTCGCGCGAATATTTGACGGCGTCTTCCAAGGCGCCCGCCGCGATACCCAGGGCCTGAGCGCCGACGCCAGGGCGGGAGTTATTGAGCGTGGTTATGGTGACGACGGCGCCCATTCCTTCGCGCGAAAGCACGTTTGCCGCCGGTACTTTGCAATCCTGAAAGACAAGCTCGGTAGTGGAGGACGCACGGATGCCCATTTTGTCCTCGTGTTTGCCGAAGGTAAACCCCGGCGTGCCTTTTTCAACGATAAACGCGCTCAGGCCCCGCGCACCTTTTGTCGGGTTGGTCTTGGCGATAATCGTGTAAATTTCGGCGTTTTCGCCGTTGGTGATCCATTGCTTGGTGCCGTTGAGTATGTAATGGTCCCCGTTTTTTACGGCAGTGGTTTTCATGCTCAGGGCGTCGGAGCCGGCGTTCGCTTCGGTCAGGCCGAATGCCGCAAGCCTCCGGCCGGAGGCTATATCGGGCAGATATTTCTTTTTCTGTTCGTCGGTGGCAAAAAGGAGAATGGGGAACGTGCCCAGGGCCGTGGCGGCCATGGCAAGGGAAATGCCGCCGCACACCTTAGAAAGCTCCTCCACCGCAAGGCATAATTCAAACACGCCGCCTCCGAACCCTCCGTATTGTTCCGGAATGTAAAGCCCGCAGAGGTCCGCCTCGGCGCAGGCCTTGACAACGTCCCACGGAAAGATGCCGTCATGATCATATTTTTCGCGTACGGGCAATATTTTTTTCTGCGCGATTTCGCGCGCGGTATCGACAATCATCTGTTGCTCTTCAGTGAGAAACCAGTTCATTTTATTCAGCTCCTTTACCTTTACTATATAATAAAGGTTATCTGCCCGATGGCAGGTTGATATGTGAAAGAATAAAATCCTTGCTGTAAACAAGCAGCGCTTCCCGGGCCGCATTCTGCTGGGCGACCTTCTTATTGGGGCCTTTGCCTTCGCCCAGGGCTACTTTGGCGACCTCTATACGGACCTTGAATTCCTTGGCATGGTCCGGCCCGATTGCCTCGACCGTCGTATACCGCGGGATCCCGAATCCGTCTCGCTGGGCCGATTCGAGCATCCTGCTCTTATAATTGACATTGTCCACATCGCTTAAAAAAGCGTCGATCCGGTTATACAGAAACCGTTCCAGGAAATGCCGGGCGCTTTCCAGGCCGCCGTCCAGATACACCGCCCCGAGCACCGCCTCAAAGGCATTCGACAGAATCGACATTCGCTGGGTACCGCCTGATTTCAACTCCGAATTGCCAAATGAAAGAAACCGGCCGAGGTCCAGGGAGAGTGCGATTTCGCCCAGAATTTTCCTGCTCACGATCAATGATTTGACTTTTGAAAGCTGGCCTTCGGATTTTTCCCGGTAGAGGCGATACAGGTGGTCGGTCACCAGGCAATTGAGGACCGCATCGCCCAGAAATTCCATGCGTTCGTTGCTGCCCAACCCTTTCCTGTCATCCGAACTGACGGATGATTTGTGGGTAAGCGCCTGAGTGAGAAGCCCCGCATCGCGGAACCGGTAATCGAGCGCATGTTGAAGTTTATCAAGCGATGAATAGCCGCGTTTTTTGCGGAACGAGCGCAATGCCCCAAAAAAACCGAGCAGTCTAGGAAGGTTCATACTTTCCAACAACCAGCGATGCGTTGTGCCCGCCAAACCCGAATGAATTGCTCATCGCATACCGAACGTTTCTTGAAACAGCGATATTCGGGGTGTAGTTGAGATCACAATCTGGGTCCGGGTCCTCGTAATTTATGGTGGGATGGATAATGTTTTTGCATATTGAAAGGACCGTGGCAATAAATTCTATGCCGCCGGATGCGCCAAGAAGATGTCCGGTCATTGATTTTGTGGAACTGATATTGAGCTTCGAAGCATGCTCTCCGAAAGCCTTATGGATTGCAAGGGTTTCCAGCTTATCGTTAAGGTCCGTGGATGTACCGTGAGCATTGATATAGTCAATATCAGACGCTTTAAGGCCCGCGCTTGCAAGGGCCATGACCATTGACCGTTGCGCGCCTTCACCTTCCGGGGCCGGGGCGGAAATATGAAAGGCGTCTCCCGTCGCGCCATATCCTAAAAACTCGGCATAAATCCTTGCCTTGCGGGCCAGGGCGTGATCAAGGCTTTCAAGCAACACCAGTCCCGAACCTTCACCCATGACAAAACCGTCTCGTTTCTTGTCAAAAGGAGAAGAGGCCTTTTCAGGAACATCGTTGCGGGAAGAAAGGGCCTTCATTGAACAGAACCCTGCAAATGAAAGCGGCGTAATTCCCGATTCGCTGCCTCCGGCGATGGCAACGTCCATCATTCCGGCTTTAATGCCGAGAAACGCCTCTCCCAGCGAGTGGGACGCGGACGCGCATGCGCTTACGACACAAAAATTCGGGCCTTTAAAGCCATATTTTATCGACACCCGGCCTGCCGCCATGTCGGTGATCATCATGGGGACCAGAAATGGCGACACCCGACCCGGGCCACGGGAAAGCAACTTGGCGTGCTCGATTTCCAGGGTTTTCAGGCCGCCGATCCCCGAACCGATGATCGTTCCTATGCGGGCCAGATCTTCCGTATTAAGATCAAGCCCCGAATCCCTGATCACCTGTTCCGCGGCAAAAAGCGCAAAAAGTATGTTTCGATCGGTGCGGTTGATCTCTTTGGGCTCTACAATACCGGAAAAATCGATGTCCTTTATTTCCCCGGCAATTTTTGCGGGATAATTTGCAGTATCAAAAGATTCAATGCGGCTGATCCCCGATTTGCCCGAACATAATGAATCCCAGAACGTATTTACGTCCTTGCCAACAGGGCTTACCACACCAAGTCCTGTGACTACGACTCTTCGCGACATCTAGTGCTTGCCTTTTTTAAAGGATTAAAAACTCAGTTCAGAAACCATAATTCCCGATTAATCCCTCGGAATCCGGATTTATCCTGTAAATACTGATCAGATTTTGCTTTCCAAATAATCCATCGCATCTTTTACCGTGCGAAGTTTTTCCGCATCTTCGTCCGGAATTTCAATATCGAACGCATCTTCAAAAGCCATGATAAGCTCAACCTGGTCCAACGAATCCGCTCCAAGATCATCAATGAAGGATGCCTGAGGAATGACCTTATCTTCACTGACACCAAGCTTTTCCGCGATTATCTGCTTTATCTTGGTTTCTTTCTCGCTCACAATGAACTCCTTTCGAGAGTGTTGAACAAAACAGAAGAGTTAAAATAAGAAAGTGTTATAAAATGATTTTTTCCATGTTACATGGCAAGTCCGCCGTCAACGGCAAGCACCTGGCCCGTGATATAATCTGAAAGAGGCGATGATAAAAACAGCACGGCATTTGCAACATCAAGGGGGACGCCCAGCTTTTGACTTGGGATAATGGCCGCAAGTTTTTCCTTTTCAACTGCCGACAGTTTCTCGGTCATTGCCGTCTGGATGAAGCCGGGCGCAACGGCGTTTACCTGGATATTGCGGGTAGCGAATTCTTTTGCAAGTGATTTGGTAAGACCGATAAGTCCGGCTTTTGAGGCGGAGTAATTTACCTGACCGGCATTTCCCATGATTCCGACCACGGAAGCGACATTGACGATTTTCCCGCACCGGGCTTTCATCATGTGCCGGGAAGCTTCTTTACAACATAAAAATGCGCTTTTCAGGTTGATATCGATCACCAGGTCCCAATCTTCTTCCTTCATACGCATGATAAGTCCGTCCCGGGTGATCCCGGCATTATTGACCAGAATGTCGAGTATTGGAAAGGCCTGAAAAAACGCCGCGAACATGTCCGCGACGGCATTGGCTTTTGATACGTCGGCCTGGAGAGCAAGCGCCTTTTGCCCCAGGGACTCTATTTCCATGGCGGTATTTTGCGCGGAAGAAAGGTCAACATCGCATACCGCGATATTCGCTCCCGCCTGGGCCAATCGCAGGGCTATTTCCCTGCCGATTCCCCTGCCTGCTCCGGTAACCAACGCATTTTTCCCTTTACAATCAATCACGAATCAAATCCTCACTCATAAACGGACAAAAGAATATACGTCTTCAACCGTACTACATGGTAGCACATTTAATTGGTCCTGACATTTTTTTGCAAGATTTCGAAGCACGGACCCCGGACCGGGCTCAATGCAGGTTCCGTAGTCAAGCGACACAAGGAGTTTCATGCTGTCGACCCACTTAACCGGGGAAACGAGCTGCTTGACCAGAAGTTCCTTGACTTTCGCAGGATCGTTTTCAGCCTGTGCCGTAACATTGGCAATGACCGGGCACCAGGGGACATTAAAGGTGAAAGAGGCGATGAAAGCGGCAAACTCATCCGCTGCTTCGTTCATCAGCGGAGAATGAAAAGCCCCGCTTACCGGCAGCAATATCGATCGTTTTGCTCCCGCAATTTTAAGTTTTTCGCACGCATCTTTTACCGCATCAACCTCACCGGAAATGACGGTCTGGTCGGGGCTGTTCTGGTTTGCGCATACGACAATGCCCTTTACCTGCGTCGAAAGCACTTCCTGGATGCGCTGCATTGTCATTCCCACGACCGCCGCCATGGTTCCCGGCATGACTTTTCCCGCATGGGCCATGAGTTCCCCGCGTTTTGCGACGATTTTGATACCGTCGGCAAATGTCATGAACCCCGCGGCGTAGAGCGCGCTGTATTCTCCCAAAGAATGACCCGCCGTAATAGAGGGCCGCAGACCTTTTTCCCGCAACGCATCGCAGATGACGGATTCAACGGTAAAAAGCGCGGGTTGCGTGTTTTGCGTTTCGGTGAGAACATCCTCCGGGCCGTTAAAGCAGATAGAGGCCAAATCACGGTCCAGCGCAGCGTTTGCTTCATCAAAACGCCTTCGGGCATTATCGAAAGCTTTAAAAAAATCCTGTCCCATTCCCACTTTCTGGGAACCTTGTCCTGGAAATAAAAAGGTATACTTCATATTTATCCTTCTATCGTTATATCAAAACCTCATTACAACGCTTCCCGCGGCCAATCCTCCGCCCAGAGAGGTAAAAACCACCAGAGCGCCGTCTTTTATTCGGCCATCGGACCAGGCGTCCTGCAAGGCCAGAGGTATCGAAGCGGACCCTGTATTACTGTAACGGTCCATATTGCAAACAATTTTTTCCATGGGAACTTTTAAATGGGAAGAAATCGCTGAAATGATCCTCATGTTGGCCTGGTGGGGAATGAGCAGATCAATTTTATCGATCCCTAATCCCGCTTTTTCAAGACCGATTAATACCGCTTCACCCATCATGCGTACCGCATGTTTATATACTTCATTGCCGTTCATCTTCATGAATCGTTTTTCACCCCACGCGGGCAGGTAAAGGATGTCTCCCAAAGAACCGTCACTCTTCAGGAACGTGGAAAGTATCCCTTTGCCCTCGGTTTCAGCGGCCTGAAGAACGACCGCGCCCGCTCCGTCTCCGAAAAGAATACTGGTTGAGCGGTCGGTCCAATCGAGTGTTTTCGAGGCTATTTCGACCCCAACGACCAAAATTGTTGAATAATCGCCTGATACGATCATGGCATTCGCAACGCTCAAGGCGTAGACAAAACCCGAGCACGCTGCTGATACGTCAAAGGCAAAAGAATTGGTGCAGCCAAGAACACCCTGGATTTTACAAGCGGTTGAGGGGAAAAAATAGTCGGGCGTGAATGTTGCGCAGATAATGCCGTCAACATCTTTTTTTGTCAACCCGGCCTTGGAAAGAGCGGCCTGCGCGGCCCTGGCCCCGATTTCATAGGCGAACACGTTCTCATTTTTTCCCACTATATGACGTTGCCTGATACCGGTACGCTGGACGATCCATTCGTCGGTTGTATCCAGGATTTTTTCAAGGTCTTTATTGGTAAGTGTTTGAGGGGGGACTGCGCAGCCTACGGAAAGTATGCGGCCTCGTTTGCTTTGTATCACCTTGGTATGTTGCCTTTCGGAGGTATGATCGGTTTACGCTATGGTATTTTTTTTGACTGCGATAAGCGTCGTAGCTATTGCATTGGCTATGGCCTTGGATGATGACCAGCCATGTGCTTTTAGGATCACTCCATTAATCCCCACAAGAGGGACCGCGCCATAGTTTTCCGGGTTAAGTATTGCCATATTATCAAGGATCTGTTCCATAAGTTTTTTATTCTGCCCTAAAACAGTTTGGGCAAGCACATGAAAACTTTCACAAGCTTTAAGCAGAACGTTGCCCATAAAACCATCGCAAACGATGACATCGGCTTCTCCCAAAAGGACCCCGGACCCTTCAATAAAACCCATATACCCGTTGCAGGATTTACTGAGTTCCTTTCCGGCCTCAATGATGGCGTTTGTTCCTTTTGACGGTTCCTTTCCAATGTTCAGCAAAGCGACCTTCGGCGTTTTAATCCCAAAAAATGTTTTAAAATACCTATAACCCATAAGACCAAACGTTACGAGATGATTTACGCGACAGTTAAGGTTCGCGCCAACATCCAGAAGCAATGATGGCCTCGTACGGGTTGTTGGTAAGAATGCCGCCAATGCCGGCCTTGCCACACCTTCGAGGCGCCCTAACATAAAAATAGCCGCACCCATGAGAATGCCCGTATCGCCCGCGCTGATTGAAGCGTCAACGGCCCCCTGCTTCTGAAGGGATATGCAACGAATAATCGAAGAATTGACCTTGTTCTTCCATACTCTGGAAGGAATATCCTGCTCGGTAATACTTTCCCAGCAATGTTCGATAACGAGTTCGCTGCCATATTCTTTTTTGGAAATGCCCAGGTTGTTCAAACTTTCATGGATTTTTTTTACATCTCCGCACAAATGGACAATGAATGGCTCGCGACACAAGCGTCTGGCTTCGATAATTCCTTGTACAATTACCGCGGAGCCATAATCACCGCTCATTACATCGATTGCAAGACGGGATGGAAACATTGTTGCTTAGAAACTGTGTTTGAATTATATACGCAAACAGCCCTACGGGATAATTCAAACTTACAGTTTCTTATCCACCTTGTGGGTTAGAAATTTACGCTGGTTTTATTCTTCGGGTTGTACGACTTCCACTCCTGCATAATAACCGCAATTTTTGCACACCCGATGGGCCGATTTAGGCTGCTTGCAATGAGAGCATAACGCGGGCGCTGAAGGTTTGATCTTAAAATGCGTCCTGCGTTTATCGCGTCGAGTACTGGATATTCGCCTTTTTGGTACTGCCATGTATTCCTCCTCGAAAACGTTTTTATCAGATATAAATTCGAAAAATTTGACTTTTTTCGTTCGACTTTTTACCTTCTGACCGTTGCTTATAAATTTTTCATTCTCAGCTTTTTTAATCCATCCCATCGCGGATCAATGCGGTTTTCCTCGCCTGGACCTTGTCCGGCAGGTTTTGATGGTTCTAATGGCACGAGTATTCCCGGACACTCTTCGGAACAGATTGGTTTTAAGGGAAGAGTAGTTATGATATCATCAAAAATAGCCGAACGCACATCGATTTCATCAGTGCCATCGTCAAAATAAAAATCAATATCATC
>Ga0182017_10001323_pt1 | contig 19146 bp, 14 predicted proteins | sample 712E3DmetaG_FD_120492 | JGI IMG/M metagenome (GOLD analysis project Ga0182017, IMG submission 120492) | Permafrost microbial communities from Stordalen Mire, Sweden - 712E3D metaG | ecosystem: Environmental > Terrestrial > Soil > Wetlands > Permafrost | place: Sweden: Stordalen | collected... | reverse complement strand
GGCAGATTTTTCGCAATGCCGCCCGTTTCGATTTTGACCCCGGCAATTGAACCAGCAACCAGTCGGCAAAAAGCTTGTGCCGATTGCCGCTATAAATCGCAGCGATGATGACAGCATCCGCGCCCGCAGCGTATAGCTGATCCACAAATCGGAGCGCCGTTTTCGTCGTGGGGAATTTGGCAAGTGAACGATTGGCTGGCGCTTTGGCATTCAGCCAAACTCTGGCTTCCGCGTGATCGGGTTTCTCCAAAACGGATTGGATGAACAAATTGTGTTCCTTGCGTTCCAAAGCCGCGTTATGGCGGGCCACCCGGCCTGCCGGTTGTGCTTCATATTGGGGCCAGCCCGGATTTTTTCTGGCGGCTTTTAGATAAGCACTGCGTGTAACATCTCTGTTGCCAATGAGGTAAGTTTCCCGAATCAACGTGCCATCGCGCAGCCAAATCCGGGTGCGGCCGTGAATCTTGCCATCGAGGGAATCAATCTCCATTTTCAACCGGCCGTTGTCATGCCAGTAACGCTGGGTTCCAGTGCCGTGGTTTATGGTGAAAGAACCCAGCAAGCGGCCATTTTCATCCCATTCCCGGCTCAGGCCGTGCAACCGTCCATGTTGATAGCGCAATTCCCCGGCAAGCTGGCCGTTGAAATGCCAGGTGCGGTAAAAGCCATGAAGTTCCCCGTCCATCTCCCTGATTTCCCTGTGGATTCGCCGGTTGCGGTAGTAAAACCGCTTTATGCGAAGCTTCGGCATGTCCGCAAATTAACTCTGCTGCCAACACCGTGCTTTCTGGCGTTGGCACGGGCTGATTCATTCAACCTGCTGTTCGGATTCCGCAAGTCTTCCAGAAAGGCTGGAAGGTTTATTCAGTGATTGAGTTCAATTTGGCAAATCCTCAAGCGATTGTAAACCGGGTTTTAGCGCATCCAATCAGCGTTTGTTGGCACTTCTGCTGGCATTTTTTCACTGGTCGCTTGAGGTATAGCCACGCACACAGAAGCGTTAGCTTTACGTATCGAGAGAAACTTCATCCCACGCTTCCTTGCTCAACAGCCATTCCAAAGCTCGGCGGCGTTCAACGACAATGTAAGTTTTCAAGTTTGCGGGTGGCCGTTTGCCACCGAGTTCCGCCTGCCGGATTGCCCAATGAAGGCAGTAAGCCAAATCACAGGCTGCAACGACTTGTTCTAGTGGGCGCGGATCGATTCTCTTGCGAAAGATGGCGCTGCTTTGGCTTCGCTTCAAGTTCGGAAGCGTCGTGGCGAAACCATTGTCACAGTCCTTTGAAAAGTTCAGTTCACTTACGATTCCCATCGCCCAAGCAAGTGCCCACATTCCTTCAATCTGCCCCTTGAAGCGGTCGGGTTGTCCCGTGCCTTCAAAAACAAAATGCTTCTCCTGCTCACTAAGCGAGTCATTCAACGCCTCTTGGTTCAGCCAAGAGGCAGCCTTCGATTTGTCGAAACCATAGGCCGTCGCGGCGACAGCGTTCATTGCTAAGATTCGCGAGACAGCCTGATCAGCATTTCGAATTTCAAGTCCAGTATCCAGCAGTGGCAGTGTTGGCGGCACATCCACACCAAGTCTCTTGGCCACCTGGATTGATTCATTTCTGATTCGTTTAAGGTCCATAAAAGTTTACAAAGCCAATTCACGATCAAAAGTTGGGCGGTTCCCATTGGTCCAAGAATTCCAAGTACTGATACCGTTTGGCGGAATTTGGATACTTCTCGCAATAGGTCTTCAAATTGGACCTAAGTTCCTTTAAATCTTCGCTTCGCCATCGAGTCATGTAAGCTGGGATTTCGTGCAGAGCGTCAGCCAAATCATAAAGCTGATCAGACTTTTTTAATCCCGCAAGTTCTCTCGCCTCAACCCACCCACGATGGAGGATGAACAAGAGGCGTTTCTTAATGTCGGTGCTTGGTTCAGTCATAAATCATCTTATGAGGTTAACGTTGAGAAGAGGCGTTATTGGCATTTGCCCAGGTAATCCTAACGATTCCAGAGTATTCTTGGGTGAAAGCAGAGAATTGATAGGTACGTCGCGGACACGCGTCAATCGACTTCAACGGTCAATCCTTGGGCATTAAAATACGCTTTTACCCTCTCCACTGCGAGATCGACACGTGTCTTTGTCGCTTCATCGAGCGCTTCTACCATTCGATCACCTTCCGAAGGCCGTGGATTCAGGAAAATCGTTTTTGGATCATCGCCAACTTCGATACTAAACAACAACCGCCCGCAGGCGTCGTCATAGATAATCGTGAAGGCTACCTCCGGATTTACGCTCACCGCGTAGCCCGAACCGAATGCTGCATTTTCATGATGGTCCATATCAGAACGTTATATTAATTACGCCGACCTTTCCAGAATTCATGTTGTTCAGCAACGCCGGCAATTCATCGTTGAGGAAGATTCTTCCCTGACCATTACCAAAGAAAACCGGGACCTCGCCTGTAGCGCCTCTTGCCCATGCCGCTGACTCTGCACGCATCAAGGACCAGTCGCCAGCTGCAGCTGCGTTAACCGCAGCTTGGGAAGGTTGCAATACTTGTGCTCCCGAGGCTCGCGCAGCTAGTTCGCCCTCCGGGCCAACCCACATCGCTCGTGTCGATATTGTTTCTGCGGCAAACATCTCCGGCGCAGCTTCCGGCACATACATGGCCGCAGCAAATTGCATCATTTGGTCAACCTGCCGCTGCAAGGGCGTCATTTTGGCGAGCCGCGCTGCTTCGCTGTCGGCGGCGGCTTGTTGGTAAGCCTCAATAAAGTTCATCGCTTGGTCCACCCAATCAGCATTTTCAGCGGCATAATAATTACCCATCTGCTGATACATGCCAGGAATGTTGAGATTGGGGTCTGTCCAGGTGAAAAATGAATCCCCCGTTGATTGTGCATTCAATCCGAATGGATCGAGATAGCTCACCGGATTTCCGCCGGCAAACGCGAACCAGTTCAGTCCCCCCGCAAAGCCGGAAGGGTCCTGTGAAAGAAAGCGGCACAGATACGGGTTGTAGTAGCGGGCGCGCATGTAAAGCAGGCCGTTCGGGTCGGTTTGGACGCCAAAACGTCCATTAAACAGAAACGGTGTATCATTCATCCCGGCGCGATACGTCGTCAGACCGTAGGCGCTGTATTCGATGCGGTCGGTGACGTTTCCATTGCCATCCGTCAGCGCAATTGTTGAACCGCGATAATCGTAATGATATGTCAGGGTGTTCGTCGTCGTCGCGGTTTCCGTCACCTGATAAAGCAGTCCCGGTCCGTAAACGTAGTAGTTTGTCACCCCGTTTTTTATGCGCATCAATGCCTGTGGAAGTTTAGCATTGGGATTCACCACGAAAATTGTGGTGTTCGTCCCATAAGTTTGCCCGATGCGGCTGTTAATCGCATCATAGGCATTGGTCACACCGCCCGCGTTCAACAGCCGGTTCCGCGCGTCAAAAGCATAGGTAACAAAAGTTCCGTTGGTAAGCGGCCCTGAAGTGAGGTTGCCGTCCGAATCATTCACAACGCCCTGGCTGTTGACTGTCGCCAGCCGGTTATCATCGTCATACGTCATCGTTCGGGTCGGTGCTGTATTGGTGTGCGGAAGCGGGGCCGCGAATTCCCATTGCATCCGGGCCGCCGTATCCCAATTGTGCCGGAACAATGCAATCGGAAAGCCTATCGCCGTTTGCTCAAGGATGTTCGTGGTCTGCCCGGCGGCATCGTAACCGAGGGTTCTTTGTGTTCCGTTGGGTCGTGTGATGCTTTTGACCCGGCTGGCCAGATCGTAAGTGATGGCCGTCTGGCGTTGTGCCCAATCCGTCACGTTCGTCATCCGGTTCAAGTTGTCATAAAAATACGTCACCGTTTTTCCACCTGGATAAATCAGGTTCGTCACGTTGCCGTTGGCATCGTAACGATACTGAATCAAATTTCCATAAACGTCCTTGTAACTAGAAACGCGGTTGTAAGCATCGAACGTCCAAGTATTGGTGTTTCCATTTTCAGTAACGCTGGTTCGGTTGTTGTTGGCATCGTAACCGTAAAGGGTGGTGGCCGCGTTATCGGTGCGGTTGGTCAAACGCCCCTTGGCATCGTAATAGAGCGAAGTGGTCTGACTGGCCGGGTCTTTGACCGAAGCCAGCAAGCCCTGATGATTCCAAAATTGCGAAGTTTTCCGGTTCAACGGTGTGATGGTGTTGGTCAGCCGGTTCGCGCCGTCGAATTGGAATTGCCATTTCTTGCCGTTGCGATTGGTAAGGGTGATTTGATTTCCGGCCTGATCGTAGGCCCGCGATGACGTATGTTGCGCGCCATCGGTCAGTTTCAACAGACTGCCCCGCGCGTCCCAAGTCTGGCTGGTGACTTCCAGCGCCGCGTTGGTGGCGGCCAGCCTTCGTCCATCGGCGTCGTAAGCGAAACTCGTTTTCCGTTGCACCGGGTCGGTCAATGCAATCAAGTGACCGGCAGCGTCGTTGGTGTAAAGCGTGGGCTGCTGGTAGGGATCAAGTGTTTTGACCAGCCAGTCCCGCGAATCATAAAAATTAGTGACCACCGGCGCGCCTTGCGGTGTAGCGGGCAAGGTGGTGGCGAGCAAATGGCGCGTGGCACTCCAAGTGTTGCTGGCGGTGTTGCCGCGCGCGTCGGTGGCGCTGGACTGATTGCCCACGGCATCGAAGGCGACTTTTGCCGTGAGATTCGTCGGGGCAACGGCATTGGTCAATTGTCGGCGATTGTTGTAACTGAATGTGGTTGCAAATCCGCGCGCGTTGGTACGAGTGGTCACGTCACCTTGCGGGCTGGTGACGAAATTGTCAACGCCCAGGCTGTTGGGATAGGTGACGCTGTTCAATTGGCCGTAAGTGGAATCATATCCATAGGTGGTTATTCCGCCGGAGTCGGTGCGTGTATGGAGTGTGCCATCGGCGTTGAAATTGTAATTCACCCAATCCCCCGCGCCATTGGTCGCGCCAGTAAGAGAAAATTGGCTGTTGTAACCGAACGTGCTCGGATTGCCGCGCGGGTCCACGGAACGAATCAAATTGTTCTGATTGTCATAGACAAACTGATTTGTGAAACCCAGCGGGTCAATGGCCTGGATCAAATTATTATTGCCGTCATAAATAAAATGGTTGATTTCAAGCAGCGGGGAAATGGTGTAGATGATGTGGTTCTGTCCGTCGTAAATAGTTTCGGCGCTGTGTTGGAGTGGATCAAACACAGTCGTCAATCGTCCCTGATCGTCATAAAAATAAGCACTGACGCCGCCCGCCGGGTCATATTCTACTGTTGCCCAGCCCGCCCAAAAGAATCGCCACATCTTGTTTGGGTCGCCTTGTATGAATTGGGCCGTCAGATGTCCTAACGGATTATAAACATTGCTGACCACCAGCCGGCTTTGCGCGTCCAACGTCGCTGTGATTTGATGATTTGTGTCGTAAACGTAAGTGCTGGTCTTGCTTTCAGGGTCGGTGAAGGAAGTCAGATCACCCTGCGCGTTGTAGGCAGTGCTGTAACCATAGGAAACGGAACGTCCCGTGCTGTCCGCGACAGAAGTCAGTTGGCTGCCGGTGTAGTTGAAGGTGATTGTGCGGTTTTTCCAGTCCTTGACTGTCTGCGGCAGACTGCTGGTGCTGTTTAGATACGAGACTGTCAATGGCTGACTATATTGATCCACGATATTGGTCAACCGCCCAAGTGAATCGAAATTGAAGGTATTGCCGTGACGTTGTTGCAAACTGTAAGTTGAACCATTTTGCGTAAGGGTCGCGGTGCAATTGGCGGGCGGTGTGAAAACGCCATTGGGTTGCCGGACAAACTGCAACGTGTCCTTTCCGAGATTGACGGACACTCCATTCTTGGTGAGTTGGTCAATGCCCCACTTGGAAATCAACGCTGTGACCATCCAGTTTTTGGCGTTTGCAACAGTGCCGTTAAACACACTGATTGCCGCGCAAGTAGCCGCGATCATGGGCGCTGCCTGTGCCGGGGTCGTGTCGCCCAAACCCGCTTGCGGCGCAGCGACAGTATTTGCGCTTATGGCGTAATTATGAATCCAGCCGCCGGCCATGCCTGCCGCATTGCTGAAACGCCGGGTGCCGTTGTAATAACGGGAGAGGGTTATCCCGCGCGGCTCGGCTTGTCCCAGGGACAAATCGGTGTGTTCCACTTGAAACGTGCCGTCAGCCGTGTCCACTGGATCGGCGCTCGGCGGATTAGGTGTCGAGGTGGGAGCCTGGGCATAGGCCGCCGGTTGATTGTCGCCGGTTTGTTGGATGAAGGGAACATTAACCGTAACGGGAACCGATGAAAAACCGCCATGATACCCGCCGTTGATTATCATAGCTACGCTGCTTCCAAACGCTGCATATCCATAACCAGCCCAACTACCGGCTCCCGCAAGGTGGTTGGAACCATTTTGGGGCAGCATTACGAAGTAACCCAAGTTGATATAATTATTGAATATCGAGTTTAAGGTGGTGGTGTCATAATTGATCAACTTGCCCTTGACGTTTGCTCCGGCTGTCCAGTTTGCGCTGCTGGCCAGATAAACAGCCTGCTTATTGGTGTTGGCGATTTGCAGCATCTTTACCGTCGAGGCCCCGACCAGGTTGGTGTTTTGCAACTCTTCAATGATGCCGTGTTCAAACGCACTGCCAAAAATCGAGAATAAATCATAGTGGTCTGTCAACAATATCATGTGAGCCGTATCATCGCCGCCACTAGGATAGGCAGCAGGAACCTCCATATAAGCGTCCACATAATATCCCCGGCCAATTTCTTGAGCCATTCGTCCTAGGCGATGATGGTATTGAGGCAGGATGCCCAACTGGGCGGCAAGCATCTGTTCCATGGTTGTGGTTTGCAACATCCAGCTTAACCCCATTACATTCAAGGTTTCGCTCGTGACTTGCCGTGACGTGTCTGACAATCCCTGCTGACGATAGTTGTCCAATTGATTTTGTCGCTCCCGCAACCAACCCCAATCCGGTTCAAAAGCATACATTATGGCGTAGGTCGCATTGGTGCGCTGGTAGGAATTGGTGACGATTTGGTCGTCCACCGTGCTGCCTATGAAAAGGTTGTTGTTGAAATCCCAAGTTCCGATTGGATGGTTGATATACAGCACCACATTGGTGGTGCTGCTCGATCCGCTGGTTGAATGTTGTAACAGCAATGTATCGTCCTGCCAAAGTTGTGCCGTGCCGCTGGTGTCAAAAGTCAGGGATATGCGCTGGCCTTTCAGTTGCGGAACAAACCATGCGTAGTTTGTGCCAGCGAAAGTGATTTGGAATGTGGACATCAAGTCGAGCGGCTCATTGGCCCAATTAAGAACGGGCATGGAACCTCCCCATTCATAGGTTTCAAAAGAATTACTCGTGCTTAAAGACGTGGCCGTTGAAGGAGTAATTTGCCAACCGCCCAAGATTTGCAGCACGCTGGCATTGGGCACGTTGCTTCGCAGGTTGTTTAACAGGTTAGTCGTGTAACCGGCCAGCGTGCTGCGCAGATTTGCCTCGTTCAAATTGGTCACATAAGTGCCCGTGTCCGTGCCAGCGGCAGCCGTCATCAAGGCATTGCTGCTTATCCCCATTGCTGATGCCAGATTTCCTGCGCCCGCAACCGGCTCGCTGACTTTGAAAGCCGGATCGAGATAATAGTTGGTCGAACCAAGAGTGAGTGTCACCCATACCCGCTGAAACATGTATGTGTTTCCATCATTGAGATAGTATGCTGTCGGGTAGCCACGCGCATAAAAAAATAAATCTTCCAGATAAGTGTATGTGTTTGTCCAGTTGCTATTGTTCAATGTTAATTGCAACCAATGATGCAGGTCTCTATGGTCGGGACTGTCATAATCCATAAACACCCAGCCGAATTGATAACCAACCCCTTTGTCTGCAAATTGACTATTAGTGTATCCGGCCGCACGCAACATGGCCACAAGCAGGGCCGATTGGTCAAAATCATTGCCGCTCTTTTCGAGCAAGGTCAATTGCGCGCCTTTCTTCGAGCCGAAATAAAGCACAAAGCGGATGTGGTCATGCACATAATTGTAAATCCTTAGAGGATCATCTTGCAGGCCGTCCGCCAGCGCCTGAATCTCCGGCGTGACTTGCTCGGCAACCGGAATAACAGGCACCGCTGTCTGACACGCCGCAGTGAATGACTGCATAACAGCCGTCGCGGTCAGCAATCCAAAAACCCAAAATCGCAGTGTTTTCATTTTGTCGTTTCCCTTCTGATTATTGTGAAACCGTTTGCACGTTGCCCTCGTTGTCCAGGCTCACCGAGCCGGTTCTTACTCCTGATATTCCCTCAAGCCAGTCGGCGAAGTCATAAGAATAATTCGAGCGCGAACTTGATGTGGCGTTGTCATTGGCCAACGGGTTAAGACCAAGCAACACTTCCCAAGCGTCGGGCATCCCGTCGCTGTCCGTGTCGGCGACATTGGGATTGGTTTTTGAAACTAATTTTTCGTAAGCATCCGTCAATCCGTCACCGTCGGCGTCATTTGTATTTCCGAGAATTAGAAAACAGGCGGTGCTTGGCATGTTGGTGAGCATGTAGGTATTGCCATGATAACCCTGCCCCATCCACGCCCATGCCTTGTTCGTGTCACTGGAAAAATCCAGAATTGAATTGGCGAAAACGTCATACGGAACGCCGTCGGAGCCGCCCTGAATTGTGAACGACAGGGACATCCCATTGCCGGTTACGCTGGCGGTGACATTCGTAATCCAAATGTTCGTGCTGCTGATGGCGGACACCGAGCCAACAAACTGCAAGCCGCCTTGCCCGGTGATGGCGTCATAATAACTCGGCGAACCCGATGGGTTTGAAGGCGCGGAAACCATGTTGAACATCGCTGTGTTCCACGGACTAATCATGTAATAGGTGTAATTCCAGTTGAAGATTGTCTGAACATCATTGGAATTCAGCGGATAATTGTAGGTCGCCACCGTATTGAACATTCCGTTGGCTTGATAGAGGCCATTGCTGTCGCTTCCCAAATAAAATCCGTTGGCGAGAACGTCCGGGCCAGGATAAACCGTCACGCCGGGGCCGTTGGTTGCCAGCACACCGTCCAGATACAACGCCGTATTCGTCGCTGAATAGGTCAGCGCAATGAAGTGGAAATAGTTGGTTGTCCAAGAAATTGGGACGGAAAGATAGGTGGTGAGGCTGTCCGACAGATCGTTGGTCTGCGCCGAGAAATAGATGTTGTTGCCTCCATCATCAACATAGATGCTCCAAAGACCGTAACTGGAATCGGGCGTGTAAGTGCCGACTTCAAACAAGCGACCCCATTCGCCCGGTCCCGTTCCGCCAGCATTCGTACTCGACCAACTGTTTGGCGCATACCAAAAGGTAACTGAGCCTGCGTCAACCGTCAGATTCGTGGTTCCATCGCTCTCATAAACGTTATATTGCAACCAAGCGGGAATGTTGGTGTCCACCACGAGCGAGTTGCCGTTGCCGAGACGGGAATAATTAAGATTGGTGAACGAAACGGGCTGGTAACCCAAGTCGCTCGTCCAGTTGGTGCTGTCATGGAATGACCACGAATCCAGGGGGGTGTTGGTGGGGCCGCCTTTCCAGCCGGGCGGCAGTTGGGCCAGTCCGCTGATGCCATAAAACAAAAAGCCCGCGACCATGAATGCGCGGGCCAGGATGACGGTGATGTTTTGTGAACGACTATTTACCCTTTTGATTGCCTTCATAAGTTTTATTTGATGCCCGAATTTAACCCGTGATGCTTCTAATGTTTGTTTATTTTAAAAGCAAGCGAAATCTGAAATCGTTTCACGATATATGTATCGTTCATTTCCGGTATTATAAAGCGATGTAATATGTCGTGGCCATTTCCAAAAAAGAATGGAAGCGAATCAAGGTCTTCGGTGCCAATGTGCGCCGGGAGCGGGTGCGCAAGGGTTTGACGCAGGATGCGCTTGCAGAACGCGCTGAAATTGCCACGCGAAATCTTCAAAAGATTGAGGCCGGGGAAATCAACATTCTCGTCACCACGGCATTTCGGATTCAATTGGCACTCCGTTGCCCTTGGAAACGGCTGGCACCCTCTGAATAAAGTTTGATTTTTCATGCCGCTGCCCCTTCTGTGACAGGAACGGTGTCGAAATCGGCTTTTGGTTTGGCGTGGGAAATGATGCGGAAAATAAAGTCGGTCACTTCAAACGGCTTGATGATGTAATCCGCCGCGCCGAGTCTGAGGCCATGTTGCACGTCTTCTTCACAGGGACGACCTGAAACAAAAACAATCGGCGTTTGATACAAACGGGAATTGTCCTTCAAACGACGGCAAATCTCGAAGCCATTCATCCCCAGCAGATCGACATCCAACGCAATCAAATCAAAATTTCCACATCGAGCCAGTTGCAACCCTTTTTTGGCATTACAAGCGGTCTCCACTTCACAGCCAACTTGATTCAACAAATATGCCATCATCATCGCAACCGGTATTTCGTCTTCCACAATCAGAATTTTTATCCTGTCCGTCATGGTTGTTCCCGAAGATCACCACCAAAAATCAGAATGCTCACTCGCTGCGTGTTCATAATTAGAAAAAATAGAGCACGATGTAAAGCCTCGTGTTTTGTAGGACGCCTTTTCGACAGGATTTGGCAATGCCTGTGCGCAAACCAAAAAGCTGTCCGCATCGGACACGGTTCGGGAAAAACATCGCCTCGCTGCGAGGCCGGCGAAAATTGACGCAGGAAAAATTGGCCGAAAAAATTAGCACAAGTGCGCGGTACGTTCAGAGCCTTGAAGCGGGGGAATATTTTCCAAGTCTGCCGACGCTGGCGAATTTGAAATCCGCCTTGCGTTGCAATTGGGAGGAACTGTTCGACGGCTGCGAAAAAGCGTAGAAAATTGTTCATGTCATTGAACTTTCCGCCGTTTTGATTGGATTGAGCTTGCCCGTCATAAACCCGTTTTTCAGAATCTTGCCCACTATGTAAGAATTCTGGCATCCCTTGTCAATCATATTTTTCGGTATTTCTTTCCTGTGCCGAATGACAAATTGACCGACGCCATTAGTTCTCATGTGGCCGCTGTTCTGAAAGAGGAGCGTGAAAAACGCGACCTTTCGCTTAAAGCACTTGCCAAAAAATCTGGAATATCCCGGCAGACAATCAGTTACATTGAACAGGAAGTGCAAAGTCCAAGTTTGGACACGCTGCTGCGGATTACGTCAGCTCTAGGCGTTGACTTGGCGAAAATCATTGCGCGTGCGCAAAAACGGGCTTCAAAAGAAAATGCGCCCTCGGCGAAACCGTAAAAGCTTTACGCTTTAGAAAAAATACCCCAATGCGCGCAACGATGTGTGATTGGGATTGCCGACGACAATGTGGTCCAGCACTTCAATTTTCAGCAACTGCCCGGCTCGAATGAGATCACGGGTAACTTTAATGTCCGCCTCTGATGGTGTTGATTCACCGCTTGGATGATTGTGCATGAGCGCGATAGCTGATGCGCTGGCCATAATTGCCAAACGGAAAACTTCCCGTGGATGAACCAAGATGGTGTCCATCGTGCCAATTGAGACAAAGTAGTGACCTTTGATTTTACGGCGCGTATTTAGAATTATAACCACCAGGCATTCACATTCAGGATTGAAGTAAGGATGTTGAGCGATGTGCATTTTCCAATAGGCGGCTGCCTGCTCCGGCGTTTCACACAATTGGATGTCGGCAGGTGTTGGGCATTCCCGCAGTGAAACAATTTTCCATTCCTGCGGTTGCGGTGGGAATTTCAATGGCTTGACGATGTTGTTCGACGGTTGAGGCGTTGAGACGAAGTTTTCTGTCGTGTTCATGTTTTGCGTTTCGTTTTTGAAGGAGCGGGATTGCTCTCTTCGCCTCACGCCGAGAGAGCAGGACCGATCTGAACGAAACGCATGGAGCCTGATTCCCGCGCCGCCGGGCGGCGGAGCACGGAGCAACGCAGTGACACGAACAATTTCGTGGCGCGAAGTTGCGCGGAGCAACCAGAGGCGCGGGAATCAGGCGGTGAACACGACAGAAATCAACGCCGCATGGATGAACAACCGTTTATTGACTTTCGATCCAAAAGCTCATAATTGAACGGCATGAGTTCATCAATTACGGACCTATCGGCGCAGCAATTGCGGCGCGCTGCCAACATAAAGGACAAAATCCAATCGCTCGAAAATGAGTTGGGCAGGATTTTAGGTTCTTCAATAAAACCTGTGGCCGCTGCTGCTCCGAAGAAAAGGCGCAAAATGAGTGCAGCCGGCAGGGCAAAGATTGCTGCCGGTCAAAAAGCAAGATGGGCAAAGGTAAATGGGAAGAAAGTTGCAGGTAAACAGGCACCCAAAGCCAAAGGCAAACGCAAGATGAGTGCCGCTGCCAAAGCGAAGATTTCCGCAGCAGCTAAGGCGAGATGGGTGAAAGCCAAGGCCGCTGGCAAGAAAACATTGTAAGTCGGATAACCTATCGCGAGTCGCTACGTTTCTCGCTGGGTATAAATTCGCGGGAAGACGGGGTCGAATTAAAACGGGCCACTCTGAGTTGCTTGTTAATCTCAAGTTCCTTGATGCAAGCAAGGACTTTTCAATTTCTTCATATCTGCTGGCTTCCGGTCACTGCACCGTCCTGTTGGCACCTTTCCTTCGACATTATCCGCAGGAAATTGAAAGCATAAAACCATTTGCCTCGTCCGGGATTCTTGCTGTGATCCGCCAGGACCTCCTTGAGGGTCGGTTCCCCGAACTTTTTATTGAGGGTCTTTGTCAGCCAATGCTGAACCCGCCTTTCTTCCTCGCAACCGATCTCCAAACGCTGCGAATCACTCTTAGTGAAAGCACCTCCCCTGAAAACGTATCGCTTTCGCCCGTCCCACGGCAAAGAATGGTCAATCGTGTAGGAAACACGCTTAAATAAGCCTTGCGTCACGGTAATGCTCGTTGTCCCGCCGTCTCGTAAACTCATTGCGTGGATCAAGCGCATATCATCCGATTATTTTGACGAAATCCGTCAATTTCTTCCCGGTATAGAAGTTTATCCATTTGCCAGTCGCGTCCAAATAGGCCAGACACCTGTATTCCTTGGACTGAACCCATACCAAGTCCACAGTAGCTTGAACCCGCCCGCTGATTTGGCCGTTTTTCGTGAGTGATTGGACTCCGGTTTTCATTGGAATGGCGACACGTTAGCACGCTTGCCTCGTCCATGCCAGCAGTAACCTGAGCGTGCGACATTTCAACAAGCGGTTTCTACAGTTCGGCTTTCAATCCTCTCAATTGGCATCCTGTTTAACTCTATTGATATTTTACAATAGCTTCATTGATGCTCTGCACGACACGCTGAATATATGTTTTGTTTTTTGATGTGAGTGCATGAACTTCGCCCGATGCGCTCGAAATATCAACGTGGTGGTCTGTTTTGCGACTGCACATCCAAACAATACTTCCAACAATAATGGCGCCGCCCAAAATTAATCCCACAAGTGGGCTGCTGTTTTTATTGAGTGGAAGGGCTATGAGCAACAAAAGGGTAAAACCCAACAGAAGAAGCAGGATTGCACCCGCAATCTGCGGGGGTGTGGATGTCATTTTTACTGACGTAATGTTTCGCAGCGCATAGGTTGTTCCCATAATGATCACCCGTGTAACGCCCAATAATGATAAATTCTGTTTCTTTCAGTGGAATGAGATAACCGCGGCTTGGGAATCAGTCCCATTTTGATTTCTTTCGCTCCGTTGGCGGGTGATGCTCCGGTCGGTCGCTTGGTTTTTGCTGGCTCTCGGCTATGGAATTTGCATCGGCCATTATTGGATTCATTGACATTTGGTTGTGGGCACAGTCGCGCTGACAGGCTGCGTGTGGCATCGGCCTTCTGATTGGTCATTTTATGTGACGCTGACACACGATTCCGGCATGACCAGAATAACGCCAGCCACGTCAAACGCGCTCCGCAGCGGGAGAAGAAAACGCCGACACCAGCGTAAAATCAAATTTTAAAAAACGCGAGCGGCTTGCCCAATGTTACTTCTTCAAACGATAAAATTTCTTCCCACCGGTAATCGCATTTGTGACGGTGTATTGCCCGTTCACGATTGCTGGCGAAAGCGAATTCGACGTCCAACTCGTCGGGGGCAGATTTGTGGCGGTTTCAAGTGTGAATTCCGTAAAGTTCGTCGGCCAACTGAGCAATAAATTGCTGCCCAGAAGGGTTACGCTCAATGTCGGTAAATTAGCAGTGAAAGCGGCGAATGACCCGGCACGGTAAAAACGACGCGATTGATTCGCTATGCTTGGATCAGTGATGAGTACCCAGCCGATGGCTGGAATTGTGTTTGTCGAGAGAGGTAACCAGTTGACCAAGTCCGACGACACCTGAATGACGTAGTTGCTCCCCACTGGGCCGTTCAACACGAAACGGATCACCCCGTTGCTCAAGGTCATTCCGGTCAGTTGCTTCGGTGTCTCCGGTATGGCCACGTAAGTTCCCGTCGCCGGGGTCGTCTGGTTGGCGTTGACCGTCACGTTCTGATTGCCCGGTGTCGTCCAGCCGCTCACCGTTTTGAACACCACGGGATGGCTGCCAATGGACAGACCCGAAACCGTCGCAACGCTGTTCTGCCACGCTCCACCATCCACCTGCCACTGCGCTCCGGCGCTCACCGCGCCCGCTGGCGCAAGACTCACCTGCATCGAACCAGTTTGCGGCGGCACATTATATGTCACGCTGTTGTCACTGCTGGTGGAGGCGAGGCTGGCATTAGCCGCACCGTCCTGAGCTGCGCCTGCGGGGATGGTCGCTATAACGGTTCCGCTTTGCGTCATTCCGCTCACCGCCACGTTGTAGGTGGTTCCGCTGCCGGTCACGTTCTTGCCGGTTGCCCCTGCGGTTCCACCAAGCGTCACACCACTGCTGCCAAAGCCCGTCACCGCTTCGCTGAAAACCACTGTAAAGTTGATGGTTGAATTGCCGGTTGGATCCGATTGCCCTACCGCTTGGTTGATCGTCACCGTCGGCGGCGTGATGTCAGGTGCGCTATATGTCACGCTGTTGTCGGTGCTGGTGGACGCGAGGCTGGGATTGCCCGCACCGTCTTGTGCTGCACCTGCGGGAATGGTCGCTGTAACGGTTCCGCTTTGCGTCATCCCGCTCACCGCCACGTTGTAGGTGGTCCCGCTGCCGGTCACGTTCTTGCCGGTTGCCCCGGCGGTTCCACCAAGCGTCACATCACCGCTTGCAAACCCGGTCACCGCTTCGCTGAAGACCACCGTGAAGTTGATGGGTGAATTGCCGGTCGGGTCAGATTGGCTCGCCGCCTGGTTGATCGTCACCGTCGGCGGTGTGGTATCAGGCGCGTTGTATGTCACGCTGTTATCGCTGCTGGTGGAGGCAAGGCTGGAATTGCCCGCACCGTCCTGTGCTGCACCGTCGGGAATGGTCGCCGTAACGGTTCCGCTTTGCGTCATTCCGCTCACCGCCACGTTGTAGGTGGTCCCGCTGCCGGTCACGCTCTTGCCAGTTGCCCCGGCGGTTCCGCCCAACGTCACGTCACTGCTCGCAAACCCGGTCACCGCTTCGCTGAAGACCACTGTGAAATTGATCGGTGAATTGCTGGTTGGGTCCGATTGCCCTGCCGCTTGGTTGATCGTCACCGTCGGCGGCGTGGTGTCAGGCGCGTTGTAGGTCACGCTGTTGTCGCTGCTGGTGGAAGCGAGGCTGGGATTGCCCGCGCCATCCTGGGCCGCACCAGCGGGAATGGTCGCGGTAACGGTTCCGCTTTGCGTCATGCCACTGACCGCCACGTTGTAGGTGGTCCCGCTGCCGGTCACGCTTTTGCCGGTTGCCCCGGCGGTTCCACCAAGCGCCACATTACCGCTCGCAAACCCGGTTACCGCCTCGCTGAACACCACCGTGAAGTTGATCGGTGAACTGCCGGTCGGGTCCGATTGTCCGGACGCCTGATTGATCGTCACCGTCGGTGGGGTGGTGTCTACCACTGCATATTCTGTCACTTCTAAGCCATTGGTCTTGTTGTAATAAGTGAGTGAATATGGCGTTTGCCCGCCAACCGTCGTCGCAAGAATGGCTTCGTAACAGCGGGGACCTGGATTGATGTCAAAACTGTGTTGGTAACGGTCGGGGTCCCACGGCCCAAGAGTTCTGGAACCGGTGCTTTGGTCAAGCAGGCGCGCCAGAGTAAATCTCTGACTAACCTGGTTCAGGTTCGTCAGCATATTGATAAAAACATCGTGAACCCAACCATGCGCATCGCCGAGACCTCCACCGGTGTCCACGCCAAAAGCTTCGTGAGCAGTAGCCGGAGTAGTACCCGATCCCAAATCGGAACTGTGAAACGCCCAAGAAAACCGGGAATTGCGAGCGAAATCGATTTCTGGCAGTCCGCCATCTGCTGTGAGAGAATCAGGGTTGTAATAAACCCCTGCGCCGTCTCTTGCAGGGTCAAGAGCAACGATCGAATTAACAAAATCCACTGTGTGGCTTCGGATGTATGGAATGAGTTCGGCGAGTTCCGCCGACATGTTGCCTCCCCAGCTATGCCCGATGAGGTTCAAATCGGAACCAGCAAATCCGTAATCAACCAGCTTGCCAGCCGCCCATGCGGCGGTTGGTTTAATCCAATCTTCCTGAAATGTTTCAGAAATTAGAACTTCTGGAAAATCGCGCGCGTATGCACCATCGCTCCAGTCGAGAAGAAGAACCTGGTCGTTAGGATAAGTGCTTTTGATCACTCCGGCGAGATTGGTTACCCATGGATTTGTTGAGGCACCTCTTCTTCCATGAATAACAATCCAAGTGCGCAAGTTTGGATCAATACGCGCAGCCGTGCCTGCAGGATATAACTGTATAAAAGCCAGCGTAGGCGTCCAGCCTCTGTCTGGGTCTACATCCGGCGGTGCAATCAACCCCGAAATCGTCGAGATGCGTCCGGTTCCGCAGGCCAGCGTCCAAGTCCACGAATCAGTGCGGACGGGATTACCTTCGACGTCTGTGACGACTTCCAACGCGTAATAGAATTGCCCGGTTTGGTAGGCAACAAAAGCGGTTGTGAAACTGAAGGTGGCCGTGCCGCCGCTTCCCGTGATGGTTTGAGCGCCGCTCGTACCTAAGTCGTAGTCGAAAGGCGCATTCTGACCGAGGTCCGCGACAAAGTGAACGCGGGTGTTTAACGAAGTGCCGGGCACGTCATTCCGCACAGTCACTTCAAAGCGCACCTGTGTCCCCGCTGCGATTGTCTGCCCCGGTGAGATTGTCGCACCAGTCTCCACGTTTTTCATCACTACGTTTGTGGCATAAGGATATTGGCGCGTGAGCACTGCGTTCACCGTGGACCCGGCGGCGACGGTGACTTGCTGACTGTTCCAGAATTCTTCGCCCCAAAAGGTTCCAGTTTGGAATCCTTCGAGCAGGTAGGTGCCAACCGGGATGTTTGATAAAGTCTTCGGATTTGCCCCACTGAATTCTTGAAGCGGAGAGGCGTAAAGTTTGAAATGGGGTGTGCCGGCAGACACAGGTGCGTCCGTGCCGTCAACTTTCTTCAACCGGACGCTGATGTTTCCATACTGGATCGGAGGGGTGACACTGGTGGTAATTGAATAGCTGCTGCCGAGGGGTACGTTCGCCACTGAGATGGAGTCGCGAAGGCCGACTTGACCCCCTCCACTATTGACTCGAATCTGATATTTTTCGCCCGTCTGAGTCGTTGGCCATGCGCTGAACGATGTCATTCCGTTGCTGTCCGTTGTCGCCGATGCACGTTGGGTCCAACTACTCAATTGACCATTCCAACTATCCAAATAGACGGTTGCCCCAGGCAACCGGGTGGTTCCATCACTGTAAAACACAGTCACGGTAAGCGGGCGTTTTGGGTTTGTCTGGGCGGTGACGTAGGTTGTTGATGCATTATGCGAAAAGGTTCCGCTCTGCGCCGCCAGCATGTCCCAGCAATAAACTCCGACGAAGTAACTACCGTAGCTAACACTGGTAAAATCCATCGGATTGCTGCTGGGTGGCTGTTTTCGAACAACGTCACTCCCGGTTGAAGCAAATAGAATGACGGCGTTCATCTCCGAAGCGGCCAGTGTGCCGCCGGAGGATGAGTTGACGGTGAGATTGATAGTGCCGGAGCTGATCGGAGGGGTGACACTGGTGGTAATTGAATAGCTGCTGCCGAGGGGTACGTTCGCCACTGAGACGGAGTCGCGAAGGCCGACTTGACCCCCTCCATTATTGACTCGAATCTGATATTTCTCGCCCGTCTGAGTCGTTGGCCAGGCGCTGAACGATGCCATCCCGCTGCTGTCCGTTGTCGCCGATGCACGTTGGGTCCAACTACTGAATTGACCATTCCAACTATCCAAATAGACGGTTGCCCCAGGCAGCCGCGTGGTTCCATCACTATAAAACGCAGTCACGGTAAGCGGGCGTTTCGGATTCGCTGGCAGAGTGATTGTTGATAGCGAGGAATTGTGCGTGAAGCTAATGCCTGCGGCCAGCATGTCCCAGCAATAAACATCCACGGAATACCCGCCATAGTTAACGCTGGTAAAATCCATCGGGTTGCTGCTGGGTGGCTGTTTCCGAGCAACCTCACTTCCGGTTGAATTAAATAGAATGACGGCGTTCATCTCTGAAGCAGTCAGTGTGCTGCCGGAGGACGAGTTCACAGTAACTCGAACTGTCCCTCCAGTCTGGAGGGTCGTGAATGCGGGAGCAGTTAGACTCCAACTGCTCAGGCCGCCGAGACCGTCCGACGCCTGCACGCGGACATTATACGTAGTCCCGGCCGCAAGTCCGCTGATGGAGCGCGAGAGGCTGGTAGTTGTGCCAGCCGAATGCCACGGGTCTGACGGGGTGTTATAAATAGAATATTGAAGTTCGTAGGTAATGGGATTGCCGTCGGGATCGGTGGAAGCGACCCAACTGGCAGTCGCGCCACTGGCCGTGACCGTACCCGACGAGACTGTCGGCGCACCGGGAAGCGTCGGGGGACGGTTTCCTTGAAGGGTCGTGAATGCGGGAGCAGTTAGACTCCAACTGCTCAGGCCACCGAGACCGTCCGACGCCTGCACGCGGACATTATACGTAGTCCCGGCCGCAAGTCCGCTGATGGAGCGCGAGAGGCTGGTAGT
>Ga0182017_10001320_pt1 | contig 19179 bp, 17 predicted proteins | sample 712E3DmetaG_FD_120492 | JGI IMG/M metagenome (GOLD analysis project Ga0182017, IMG submission 120492) | Permafrost microbial communities from Stordalen Mire, Sweden - 712E3D metaG | ecosystem: Environmental > Terrestrial > Soil > Wetlands > Permafrost | place: Sweden: Stordalen | collected... | reverse complement strand
GGGTCGTCAGCGGGGCGCTGGCCGCACGCAGTTCGAGAGTTCCGTTCGGCATCAGAACGAGCCAGGCCCAGCCGGAGCCGAACAGGCCGGCGGCGGTTTCGGTGAACTGTTTCTGGAGCTGCTCGATGCGCTGGAGTAGCGCGCCGGCCGGTTTGCCCGCGGCACTCGGGCGGAGGCAGTTCCAGTAAAAGGTGTGGTTCCAGACCTGGGCGGCGTCGCGCACGATGTCCTCGATCGGCAGGTTCTCATACCTGGTGCCGGGGATGATCCGGTTCAGATTGTCTACGTAGGCTTGATGGTGCTTGCCGTAGTGGCACTCGAGGGTCTCGGCGCAGATGTGCGGGCTCAGCGCGTCCTTGGCGAATGGCAGTGGAGGAATCAAGTGTCACGCCCGCTTGTTAGCAGGTATCGGTCCAAAGCGGGTGTAAACAGACGTTGGCTGCTGGCTGATGGATTGGTCCTGCAAATGCTTGAGCCTTGACCGTTGGGGGACGATCCCGGTCGGCCCTTTGAGTGGTTTGCCGTTTAAACTCCTGACCGCTTCAACCGAGGGATGACGACAGCAGGAAGGCGCAGGCGTGGGCACAAGGGAGGCAGGAGTTGCACGCTGAGTGCAGATGTTGCGGACGTGCCTGCAGGTGCGTGAGAGGTTTCACTCCGTGCGCGGCAGGCCGCTTGTCTGAATAGGGACGAATCGACAGTGAGCGTAAGGACTGAGGTGCTCTTTTACGGTATTCGTCAGACCAACCCCACTCTCGACAGCGCCACGGGCGGCGGCTACAGGTTGCGGGCCGCCCAGGCCGCCGGCGTGAACTGGGCGATCCGCTGAATGGAAACCCCGCTCAGGCCGGCAGGACGGCGCCCGGATAGTCGCGCACCGCGATCCCCATCCGGCAGCAGCTTTCCACCACCGACAGAATCGCTGCTACCTTCGGCCCCGCCTGCGCATTCCAGACATGGATCCGGTTCTTGCGCCCCAGGGCCACTGGGCGCTCCGGCGCTTACCCGGACAGGACTTGCACCTGCTAGAACAACGCGTCTTTCAGGACGCACCATCCTCCCACTTCACCATCAAACCCGTTCCCTGCATACGTGGTTTGGTCTGACGGATACGCTTGAGGCCACGCTCGATATGTTCCCATTCATCGGCTGGCACGATGCGCGGGATCAGGTCGAAAGGGAAGATTTTCTCAGCCCCCGCGGAATTCCCATAGACATTAAGGGTGATGCCCATCTGCAGCAGCAAGCGCTCGGCCGCGTGTTTGTAACGCAGCAGATGGCCGTCGGAGAGAGACTCAACCGTCTCAAGCAGCAGGCGGCCATGGGGCCGCGGATTGCCGTCGCCGTCCAACATCTCGTCATAGAAGCCTTGCGTGTCGTATGACGAGAAGAGCATAGGAGTGCGTCCCCGTGGTGGCGCAACGCGAGAGGAAAGGGAAACCGATTTGATTTATGAGGCCGATCCGGTTTTGAATGCGGCGAGTTGCCCGTGCCCTATCGTCGCCCGAGGACTTCGTGAAGAGCTTGAAGTACGCCTCCGCCTCCTCGCGGCAGCCTTGCTTTGCCCCCAGCGCCGCGCGGATGCGGAGGACTTTCAGGTTGTGGCCGCCGAGGGCGCTTCGCGCCATGACGGAATCGAGACCGGCTCCATGCGAGGCGCGCCCTCAAGTTCGAAGCGAAGCGCTTCCGCGAAGCCCCGGCTCGTCCAGTTCGGCTCGGGGACAGCCAGGTTCTCCAACGGCAGAATGGCAATCTTCTGAACGCGCCGGTCCCTGCCAGGAGCACGAGATCGCAAGGACCGAGGCAACCGGCGCAAGCCCCAGCGGGTTATAGCGCGCGAGGCTCTTGCGCCATCAACGCTTTGAAGTCGTCGTTGTCTTTCAACACCGCGAATTCGGGCTCTTCGATGAACTTGTTCCGCTCCTTGAAACCCTCTTCGAGCGATTTGCGGACGCACTGCACCGCCTGGTCGATCATCCCTGCCTGGGCGTACATTTTGGCGAGGTAGTAGTGGAAGCGAGCGCGCTCCTCCACCGTGCTCTGCTGCAGAAGGACGCCATAGGAGCTATGGTGCTCGAACACCTCGGGATCGAGCTTGACCGCCTGCTGATAGGCGGCGAACGCCTCCTTGTATTCCTTCCTGGCAAAGTACGCGGTGCCGAGGTTGCTGTAGATGGACGCCGTGGTCGGGTTGATCTTGATCGCCTTCTGGTACTGGCGCAAGGCGCGGCCGTAGTTTTTCTGGGCATAGAACACCGTACCCAGGTTGTTCACGGCCTCCGAGTACTTAGGGTCCCGCTTGATGGAGCGCTCGTAATAGCGCTCGGCCGACCTTAGATCGAGCGTCTGGTGGTAGGCGATGCCCATCTTGTTCAGGACGATGGCCGTCTCGGGTGCCTGGCGATACTGGTCGATGGCTTCGCGGTACATCTTGCGGGCCATGAAAATATCGCCCCGCTGCTCGGGGGTGAGCACCGGACGGCTGGGCTGGGCGGCAACGGCCTCTGGCGCCGCTCCTGGGGCAACCGCCCCCTGCGCTGGCGCGGCGGGACTCTGCTGGGCAGGCAAAGCCGGAGCGGGATTGGGAACCTGCGCAAAAGCCAGAACGGGAACGAAGGCAATGAAAAAGAACCTGCTTCCGAGCATCCTCACCTCCTAATCCGGCCTAGCCGGAACCGAAGCTTGCACAGCCAGGCCGGCGACCGGCTCGTATGACGCAAACGCTTCCGTTCACGGGTACAAACTACAACAATTTAAGCACAGGTTGAGCCGGACCGAACCCGTATGTGCCGGCCGCAGCCGAAGGATGGAGCCGGGGTACGGCCGAGTGCCGCTCGTACCGCAGCGGTCAAGATCCGGCGCGCCGCCAGCGGGAGGATGGGGCCGGGCTACGGTCGCGGCGCGTTGCCTGCGCCGCCGGATCGCGGCGTGAGCCGCCAGCGAAAGGATGGGTCGGGCTACGGTCGAGCCTACTTCAAAGAGCCCAGAATCCGCCGGAAGAACCCCTTCTGCTCCCCCTGCTGCTTGGCCTGGACGGAGGCCGGGGTGGCCGGAGTCGGGCCGGTCTTCGGTCCCAAAGCGGCTCCGGGCGCCGGCTTGACCCCGCCCACCGCCGCGTTAGCCGGCGCGGGCGACGGCGCAGTTTCCCACGACGCCACCCTGGTGCCTCCGGCGCCGCCGTGCAGGTGGCAGCTCTCCACCGGCTGCGTGCCCGAAAGGAAGACCTCCGCCCGCGGCGAGGGGCAAAGCGAAGTGGCGAGTTCTCCGGTGGCCGGGTCAACCTCGACGGTTACGATGCCGTCGGGCGCCTGGAAGCCGTGCACGTTCCGGTACTCGCGGTACTGGTGAGCGCGCTTCATGAACTCCACCCAGACCGGCAGCGCCGAGTGAGCGCCCTCCAGCCCCAGCTCGCGGTTATCGTCGAAGCCCACCCAAACCACGCAGATCAGCCGCGAGGTGAAGCCGGCGAACCAACCGTCGTGATCGGAAGTCCCGGTCTTCCCCGCGGCGGGCAGATTGAAACCGCGCGCGCGGACAGATGCGCCGGTGCCGCTCCGGAGAACCTCCTCGAGCAGATTCACCATCATGTACGCCACGCGAGGGTCGAGGACATCGCGTTTGTCGGGCACCGAGGAGAAGAGCACATTGCCCTGACGGTCGCGGATCAGGCTCACCCAGCTCGGCTTCACGTAGGAGCCCTGGTCGGCGAAAACGGTGTACGCGCCGGCGACTTCGATGGGAGTCACCTCGTAAGCTCCCAGCGCGATGGCCGGCGTCGCGCGGATGTTCAGGCTCATACCGGCCTGCTTGGCCAGCGTCTCCACCGTGTCGAAGCCGATCATCTCGGCGAGCTTCACGGCCGGGACGTTGAGGGATTTTGCCAGCGCCGTCCGCAGCGTCACCTCTCCGTAGAACTTGTGCTCGAAGTTGTCCGGCGAGTAAGGCTTGTTGTCGAACCAGAACGTGGTCGGCTCATCCATAATCCTCGTCACCGGCGTGATGACCTGCTGCGCACCTCCCAAGAGCGCCGTGCTCAAAGCCGCGGCGTAAACGAACGGCTTGAAGGCCGAGCCCGGCTGACGTTTGGCGAGGGCCCGGTTCAACTGGCTGGCGCCATAGTCCCGGCCACCGACGAGCGCTTTGATGGCCCCGGTTTCGGGATCGAGCACCACCATCGCACACTGCGCCTGCGGCGGCTTCTCGCCCTTGGGCCAGCGGCGGTGGCTGAGGTGCTGATCCACCTCCTGCATGCCGATGCGGACCCCCTCGGCCGCGGCGTGTTGCAGGTTGAGGTCCAGGGTGGTGTACACCCGGTAGGTGTTGTTCTGGAAGTCGTAGTCGCCGAATTCGCTCTGGAGTTCGTCGTTGACCAGATCGACGAAATACGGCGCCTCGGTCGATTCCATTTCCGCCGGCGTCAGCTTGAGCGGTTCGGCGCAGGCTTCCTGATATTCGCCCTCGGTTATGTAGCCGTTGTCGCGCATCAGCAGGAGAACGACGTTCCTGCGGTCGCGGGCGCGGTCGGGGTGGCGGTAGGGATTGCTGAAACTGGGCCGCTGGATCAGCCCCGCCAGGGTGGCCGATTCGGCCAGGGTCAACTGGCCTAGGTCCTTGCCGAAATAGGCCCGCGCCGCCTCTCCGAAACCGTGAATGGCAAAGCTGCCCCGGCGGCCGAGCGGCACCTGGTTGGCGTAAAACTCGAAGATCTCCTCTTTCGAAAGCTTCTGCTCGAGTTGGAGAGTGATCATCACCTCGGCTGCCTTGCGGCTCACGGTCTTCTCCTGGTTGAGCCAGAACATGCGCGCAAGCTGCATGCTGAGGGTAGATGCGCCTTCGGCCACCCGCCCCTCTCTCAGATCCACGTACGCCGCTTTGATGACGCGTAGCGGATCGAACCCGGCGTGCTGGAAGAAGCGCTTGTCCTCGGCCGATACCACGGCGTTCACGATCACCTTGGGGATATCGGCGAACTTCACCAGGCGCCGTTTCTCCCGGCTGCTGTCGGAGAGGTTGGTGATCAGCTCGGGCTCGAGCAGGTACTGAACGCGGTCGGTGTTGTCCCGGAGCGAGACGATCTGAGATACGTGCCCGCCGGAGAACCTGATCACGCCCGCTTCATCGTCGAAGTAGGAGTCCGGCCCCGGGTAGATCTCGACGGCCCCGTCCCCGCGGCGGTGATACCAGCCCATCCGGTTGCCGCTGGATTCGCCGTAATCGCTGCTGTGAAGCTGGGCAACGACCTCCTGCGGGGTGATCTCGTCCCCAACGGAGACCGTCCGTGGCGCCGAGAATACCATCGAGGTGCTTTGGAAGGGGCCCTGCCGGAGCTTGCGGTCGATGAGGCGGGAATAGCGAACGTAATAGAAGGTGAAAGTGATCAGCAGAACCAGCGTCAGGCCGGCGCAGACCCCGATGGCGATCCGCCCCGCCGGGCCGACCAGCATACGAACCCAGCGGGCTCTGCGCGGAATCTGGATCCGGACTGGCACTCCGATCCATTGTCTCATGAATGGGCCGTCGGGCAGAGCTCAGATAGGCTGCCGGCTTGTCCCCCAGGTTACGAAACTTTCTTTTCCGCCGAGGCCAGCTCTTCCCACATGTCGCCGTGCCGTTCCCACTGCGCGGGCTCGAGCCCGCAGATCTGGATCTGGGCGACCCTGAGTGTTCCGTGGCCGTAAGGGCAGATGTATTCGATACGCGGCCGGCCGAACTCGAGCATCTGTCCCCAGGAGCCGGACGCAACGGGCATGCGGAGCCGCCGCGCGCACACGCGGCAGCGGTAGCGCTGGTCCAGAATCGACAGGAACACGGAGCCGCAGGCGATCAGGAAGACGAGCCCCGCCGCAACCACCCAGGGCAGGTCGAAAAGCAGGAAATGGCGCGGGGGCGGCAGAAGCCACGTGACGCCCCACCAGATGCAGCCCAGAACGACGCCTGAACCTGCAAGTTTGGCCGCGAGCAAGCCCCAATAGCGCATACACACTTAGACTGCGCAGGGGGGCTGTTGGTTCCAGGACCGGGGCTGTCGATTCCGGCGGCAATATCGCAAACGGCCCCAAGCGGCTGATTCTATTGGCGCATCAGGACGACCGGCGCCGAACGTCAATTCGTTGCCACCGCACGCCGAGGGCGACTGCGGCGATTGGGCCTGCGGGCAGCATCAACCCTTATACAGGTTCCGCATCAGGAACAGGAGGTTCGCCGGACGCTCCGCCAGCCGCCGCATGAAGTACGGATACCAGGCCTCGCCGTAGGGCACATAGAGCCGGATGCGGTAGCCCTCCGCCACGAATCGCCGGGCCAGATCGCGGCGAATTCCGTATAGCATCTGGAACTCGTAGCGGTCCGGCGTGATGCCCCGCTCGCGGGTGAAGCTGTGCGCCTCCTCGATGATGCGCGGGTCGTGGGTCGCCAGGCCGGGATAACGGCCGCTTTCGAGCAGCACCTTCATGAGCCGAATGTAACTCCGGTCCACCTCGCGCTTGCTGGCGAAGGCCAGCGCCGGCGGCTCCTTGTAAGCGCCTTTGCATAGGCGGACCGGCACGCGGAGTTCGCACAACCGCTCGATGTCCTGCGCGCTCCTGCGCAGATAGGCCTGCACCACAGCCCGGACGTTGCCGTGGGCTTGGTGCATGGCGCAGGCGATGTCGAGAGTGCGGTCCGTATACTCGGCCGACTCCATGTCGATCTCGACGGTCTTTCCGAGCCGGGCGGCCTCGCTCACCAGCCCCTCCACGTTGGCGCGGCAGGCGGCTTCGGAAAGGTCCAGGCCGAATTGCGTGAGCTTGATCGAGATGGTGGCGTCGAACCCGCGCTGGGCGATGCGGTCGAGGATTCCGATGTAGCTATCGCGCGAGGCTTCGGCCTCCGCCAGAGACGTGACGCTCTCGCCCAGGCGGTCCAGGCTGACCAGGATGCCCTCCCGCTCGAGCCGCTCGCAAACAACCAAGCCGTCGTCGAGGGTCAGGCCGGCGATGAACCTGTCGGTGAGCCGGGCCGCAACCGGCGAGGTCTCCATCCAGCGGCGCAGGCGTCTGCGGCGGGACAGGTACAGCAGGAAGCTGCGTAAGGCCATGACGACTCCAGCATATTCCCAATCGGCATGACCGCAGCCCCCCCTCAGGTGGCGGCTTCGCGCCAGCCCTCCGGCACCGCGCCGCTGCGCAGACTACCCCTTGCCCGATGCCGAAGCCCTCTGCCACTCCGCGAAACGTCTCGGACGGCGCCTGACGAAGTAATAGATCAGCGCACCGATGATGTGCGTGAACAAGATGATGAGAATCCAGACGAGCTTGTCGTTCCCGGAGTCCGGCTCCTTCGTGGCGCAGTCGATGATCATCCGGATCCAGAACACGAACGCGCCCAATACGAGCAGCAGGAACGTCACTGCGCACAGCACTCCCAAAGGTTGCATGTCGATCTCGCCTTTCCGCCGGCCGCTGGCCTTTTCACAGAATAGCTCACCTGCTCACTGGCCAAGCCAGGCGTGGAGGGCGGCGCGGAGGGCGATGGCAATCGCCACGAATTATGGCGGCCCATGGTCAGTGAACGGCCAGCGCGGCGGCGTAGCCGAGCAGGCTGCCGATGGCGGCGCCGGCTACCACGTCGCTCAGGAAGTGCATGCCCAGCAGGATGCGCGAAACGGCCACGCTCAGGGCGCAGAACAGCAGGCCCGCCATCAGGACCGGATAGAAGAACGCAACCGATACTACAACCGCAAAGGCCGTGATCGAGTGCCCGGAGGGAAACGAGAACTGGTCCGGCGGCAGCAGCGTGGCCCAGCAGTGCGGTTCGATGGCGCAGGGGCGTCTGCGGCCGGTCCAGCGCTTGAGCTTCAGGAACACGACGATGCCGGCAGCCGAGGCCAGCGCGCCCGCGCCCACCGCCTCCAGGCGCGGCTGCCCTCCGAACAGCAACAGCAGCGCGCCCAGCGTGTACCACAACCAGCCGTCGCCGCCCCGCGTCGCGCAGGTCATCCAAAGCCGCACCCAGCGCGGGGCGCGCCAGCGGTTGACGCGCCGCATGAGGCCGTAGTCGCCCGCCACGATCAGGTCGAAGATCGGTCTGACTGTTGTCATGGCTACACCGCCGGAGATGGGCCCGGCTCCTTCGCGAAACCGCTGCGCGCCTCGGTCAAACCGAGCTTGCGCGTCCAGCGCCAGAGGAAGAGGGTCTCAAGCGCGTAGTTCACCGCGATCGCCGCCGGCACCAGCAGCGCCACGGGCGCAAGCAGCGCGGTCGCCGGATTCTCCATCGCCATCGCCGCGGAAATGCGTAAGACATCCACCGTCAGCTTGCGGTAGGTCCCCGAAGCGCCGGCTACGCGCCCGCGCCCGCGCCGCACGCCCTCAAGGTATTCCGCTTTCGTCCGCGCGCCGGGGACCGACGTCCAGGCCAGGCCCGCGGAGGCCAGCGTATGCGCGTCGCTGCCTCCCACCGGCGCTTTCCCCAGCCGTTCGGCCAGCTCGGCGGAACGTCGATTCAGGCTCGGCAGCATGTGGCCGTTGAGCGTCTCGAAGCCCGGAAACAGCGTGCTGAAGCGCTCGAAATCGGTGGCGTGCCGCGGCCCGGTGAGGCGCGAGAAAACGTGATTGATGGTGAAGAAGAGCCCCTGTTCCTCCAGGTACGCCGCCAGCGATTCGATATCCCCGCGCCGCCGCTGGATCTCGGTGTGCTGGCGCTCGGCGATGCCGTAGACGCCCAGGTGAATCTCGGTTCCGCTCGGCATCCGGCAGGTCACTTCTTCGCTGAGGAAGAAATCGTCGTGCCGCCCGAGCGCCTCGGCGGCGCCGATTGAATCGTGGTCGGTCACCGTGACCAGATCCATGCCGGCCCGCTTCATCCGCTCGTAAAGCGCCTCCGGCTCCGTGTAGCTCTCGCGGCACACCGCCCGCAACACCGGCAGGGTGCACATCCCCGAGTGAGTCGTATGCACGTGCATATCGCAGCGCATACTTCATTGGTACCCGCCGCACGTTACACGCCCGTGAACGCCGCAAAAAACATCCGTTAAGAAGGATGTTCTTTCAAGCCGCCGGCCTGCGATTGTGGAAGAATCGTAGTTTAATGAAGCGCTTGGACTTCATCTTCTTCGACGCCGGCGGCGGGCATCGCAGCGCCGCCAACGCTCTGCGCCTGGCCGTCGAGCGGCAGGACCGCCCCTGGGAGATCCGGCTCGTGAACTTACAGGAGGTGCTCGACCCGCTGGACGTGTTTCGAAAGTATTTCGGCATCCGCCTGCAGGACGTCTACAACCTGCTTCTCAATAAGGGTTGGACGCTCGGCTCCGCGCAACTGCTGTGGGTGATGCACCAGCTCATCCGGCTCTATCACCCCAAGCAGGTGCGCCTGCTCGAAGAGTTCTGGCGCGGGCGCGGGACGGACCTGGCGGTCTCGCTGGTGCCGAACCTCGACCGCGCCATCGCCGAGAGCCTGCGCAAAGCGCTGCCCGGCGTGCCGTTCGCGACCATCCTCACCGACTTCGCGGACTACCCGCCGCATTTCTGGATCGAGCGCGAATCCGAGTACCTGATCTGCGGATCGAGCCGGGCGGTGGAGCAGGCGCGGGCGCAGGGACATTCCGGCGACCGCGTTTTTCGCGCCTCCGGGATGATCCTCCACCCGCACTTCTACGAGCCGGTGGCGGCGGACCGCGAGGCCGAACGGCGGCGCCTGGGCCTCAATCCCATCTTCCCCACCGGCTTGGTGCTGTTCGGCGGCCAGGGCAGCTCGGTGATGATCGAGATCGCAGAGCGGCTCGACCGCTCCGGCCAGGCGCTCCAGCTCATTTTGATCTGCGGGCGCAACCGCAAGCTCCGCGAGGCGCTGCGCGCCCGCCGCTTCCGCATCCCGCACTTCGTCGAAGGCTTCACCGCGGAGGTGCAGTACTACATGCACCTTTCCGACTTCTTTATCGGCAAGCCCGGGCCCGGCTCGATCAGCGAAGCGCTGGCCATGAAGCTGCCGGTGATCGTCGAGCGCAACGCCTGGACCATGCCGCAGGAGCGCTACAACGCCGATTGGGTCGTCGAACAAGGCGTGGGGCTGGTGCTGCCGAACTTCCGCGGCATCGCGGGGGCGGTCGAGCAGCTTCTCGACCGGGCCGCCTTCGCCCGCTATCGAGCCCGAGCGGAGGCCATCGAGAACAGGGCCGTCTTCGAAATCCCGGAGTTTCTCGACAAAATCATGGGACATTAGGCGGCTGGCTCGTGTAAACTGTCAATCGGAATGCACTTCGGAACTGCGGCTCTCGTTTTCCTGGTGGCGGAACTCGCGGCCAACGGACAAACGGCCACCCTCCGGGCGGATTCGGGTCCTCCGGAAGATCCCCAACTGCGCGCCGAGGCAGTGCGGTTGCTCGAACAGGCCAACCGTTTGAGCGATCCCGCCACCTGGCCTTCCTGCGTGATCACCGTGCACTTCCGCGTGGGCACTCCAGCGCCGGGCGATGCGTACGAAGGCGATCTCGTCTGGAGCGTCGGCAGTCCCACACTGCGCCGTCAGGAGTGGCACTATGGCGCATATCAACTGACCCGCATCCGCAACGGGGACCGCCTCAACTTTTCGAGAACCGACGTGCCGCCGCCGGGAATCCTCAAGGTGGTCAACGAGCTGATGCCCATCTACCAGGTGCACTTCGACAACCGCGATACCGTTCGTTCCATCGCGGAACCCGCCGCGCCAAGCCGCTGCATCGAGTTCGATACGGTGGAGGGAGACCACCAGCAGGGCAACCAGATCTGCGTCGATGGCAAGAACGGCTGGCTGCTTTCGATCCGTACGGGAGATACCACCACCAGGACCTCGAACTTCTTTCCCTTCGGGGAGTCGTTCCTGCCGGGGCACATTGAACGCTGGATCGGCGGGCAGATGTTAATCGCAATCGATCAAACGATCGTGCCGAAGAACGATTTTCCGCAGGACTTCTTCGGCGTCCCGGAGAACACGAACGGTTTTCTGTGCCCGGATCTGCACGCACCGTACCCGGTCAATACGCCGCAGGCGCCGCAGGGGGATGCTTCCATCGCCGTGATCGACGTCCAGTTGCAGGGCATTGTCCTCACCACCGGACGCGTCGTCAGCCTGACGCCGGTTGAAACGACCTATCCAGAGTTGAACGCGGAGGCCGTGAAGCTGGTCTCGACCTGGACTTTCACTCCGGCGACCTGCAGCGGCAAGCCGGTGGGGTACGGGACGACTTTCACCGTGCACTTCAAGGGCCGGTAGGCCGCGCCACGCCCTCAGCCCGGCCGGTTGGCGGTGAACTCGACGCCGCGGCGTCGGCCGTCCACGCGGCGCACGCCAGTGAGCCGGCCGCCGTCGAGCGTCGCCTCCCAGAGGATTTTGCGCTCGCCATTGGGGCCTTTGCGCGTGATCGCGAAGGACAGCCGGTTGCCGTCGATTCTGCCGTCTTCGATCGGCAGCGTGACCCGGCCCAAAGTCGCCGTTCCGGTAAGCTTGCCGCCATCGCTCGCGAGATCGAAAGTCACGTGCATGGTGACGGTGACGCCCGTCTGCCGGTTGGCATGAGTGATGTCGGCCACCCATTTGCCATCGGCCTCGCCGGCCGCGGCCGCCCCCGCCAATGCGGCCGAGAAGGCTAGGATAGAGAATGCTCGCTTCATGGGTTCACTATCTCCTTTGTGGAGTATGAACACGCAGTGATGGTGGAAGTCGTGGCAGCGCCCGAAATACTGCCGGCCTATTGCGATGTCAGCCTGCCCGTGCCGCTGGATCGGGCCTTCACTTATTCCCTGCCCGAGACGCTGCGTCACCGCGTCAAGCCCGGCTGCCGGCTGCTGGTGCCCTTCGGTACGCGCAAGATGACGGGCTTCGTCCTGCGTTGCCACGCCGAGCCGCCGGAGAACGGTACGCGCGAAGCGCTGCGGCTTCTGGATTCGGAGCCCGCCCTTACCGAGGACATGCTGTCGCTGGGACGGTGGATCTCCGACTACTATTGCGCGCCGCTGGGCGAGGTGCTGCGCGCCATGGCCCCGGCGGGATACGAAGTCCGCCACGGCAAGGTCTACGCGCTCACCGACTCGGGGCGCGACGCGCTGCGCCAGCTCTCGCTCACCGGCTCGGCGGAGGACCCGGCAATCCAGCTCATGCGCACGCTCGAGTTCCGCTCGGTCGCGGTCCCGCAACTGGCGCGAAAACTGCCCGACGCGGCGCGCTTGCTGCGCGGCCTCGAGAAGCGCGGCTTCGTACGCGTCGAGGACGTCGAGGCGCAGCGGGATCCGTTCCGTTCGCCTTCCGCCCGGCTGCGCGTCTCGCCCGCCGCTCCGGCGCCCGAGGGCAAGTACAAGAAGGCCGAGCGCGAGTTGCTGGCCTACCTGGACCTGCATCCCGGTTCGCACAATCTCAGGGACGTCGAAGCCGCGGTGAAGAACGGCGGCGAGGCGGCTCGCGCGCTGGCCCGCCGCGGCATCGTCGCGCTGCGGCCCGAGCTAACGCCCGTCCCGGCGGGGTACGCCCGCGCTCCGCACGTTCTGAATCCGCACCAGCAGGCGGCTTTCGACCAGATCCGCGCCGCCATCGAGGCCAAACAATTCCGCACCTTTTTGTTGCAGGGTGTCACGGGCTCGGGGAAGACCGAAGTCTACCTGAACGCCATCGAGGCCACGCTCGCCTCCGGGCGCGGGGCGATGCTGCTGGTCCCGGAGATCGCGCTGACGCCCGCCATGGCCGGCCAGTTCTTTCACCGCTTCGGCGACCGCGTGGCCATTCTGCACTCGGCATTCGGCGACGCCGAGCGCGCCGAGCAGTGGCGCCGCATCCGCTCGGGCGCGGCCGGCGTGGTGGTGGGGACGCGCTCGGGAGTCTTCGCGCCGGTGGTGGATCTGGGCCTGGTGGTGGTGGACGAAGAGCACGATTCCAGCTACAAGCAGGAAGAAACGCCGCGCTACAACGGCCGCGACGTGGCCATCGTGCGGGCGCGGGCGGCCGGGGCCTGCGTGGTGCTCGGCTCGGCCACGCCCAACCTCGAGAGCCGCTACAACGCCGAGCGCGGCAAGTACACGCTGCTGTCTCTGCCCGAGCGCATCGAGCGGCGGCCGCTGCCCACGGTCGAGCTGATCGATATGCGCGTCGAGTTTCTCGAAACGCGCAAGCAGAGCAGTTTTTCCAGGCGCCTGGGGGAGGAGATCCGCGCGCGGCTGGCCGTGGGCGAGCAGACCATGCTGCTGCTCAACCGGCGCGGCTTTTCGAGTTTCGTGGCCTGCCGCTCCTGCGGCGAGCGCATCCAGTGCGTCAACTGCGCGGTGACGCTCACCTATCATCGCCGCGACCAGCGCCTGCTGTGCCACTACTGCGATTACGCCGAGCGCGTGCCCAGCCACTGTCCCAAGTGCCACAGCGAGCACATCCACTTCCTGGGGATCGGCAGCGAGCGCGTCGAGGAGGAACTGCACCGCATCCTGCCCGAGGCGCGCGTGGCGCGCATGGACCGCGACACCGTCACCGGCAAGCGCCAGTACGAGACCATTCTCGAGGGCTTCCGCGAGGGCGCCTACGACATCCTGGTGGGCACGCAGATGATCGCCAAGGGCCACGACATCCCGAACGTCACGCTGGTGGGAGTGATCTCGGCCGATGTGGGCCTGGGAATGCCGGATTTCCGCGCCGCCGAGCGGACCTTCCAGTTGCTCACGCAAGTGGCGGGCCGCGCCGGCCGCGGCGAGATCAAAGGCGAGGTGCTGGTGCAGACCATCAACCCGGACCACTATGCCATCCGCTTCGCCGCCGCGCAGAACTACGACGGCTTCTACGAGAAGGAGTTGCAATTCCGCCGCCTGATGCGCTACCCGCCCTTCAGCGCGCTGGCCAACGTGCTGGTGCGCAGCGAGAACAAAGAAGACGCGTTGCGCATGAGCGGCGAACTGGGCGTGCTGCTCACGCCGCCGCCCGATCATATCAAGATGCTCGGCCCGGCCGAGGCCCCGGTGCCGCGCCTGAAGAGCGAATACCGCTACCAGCTCTTGATCAAGGCCAGCAGCCGCACGGCGCTCAAGGAAACTCTCGAAACCGTGCGCCGCCACGCCGAAAGCCGCCACTGGCCGGCTACCGCGGTGGTCATCGACGTGGACCCGCTGAGTTTGCTGTAAGGCGGCCAGCCGTCGCGCCGTTTCGGCCGGCCCGCGGCATATGGTTGACGTTCGTCGTGGCCGGCGCTACGTGCGTCGGCTACGGGCAGGACATGCCCGGTGCAAGATCGACGAAGGCGCCGGGCGGAATTCAGTTTGCCGGCCGCAATGAAGCTTGGGCCGTTGGCGCGAACGGTCACATCGCCGCCTGCACCAGGGACGCGGAGCAGCCGCGGATCCGCTCGATTCTGCCGGCCCGCGGCACGCAAAGACCGTTCTCTCAGAGGTGAGGCAGCGCGGCCTGCGAACGCAGGCGGTCCGCGTTCCGGGAGAGCCGGAGCGCCAGCGCGCCAACCCCCGCCAGGACCAGCGTGAGAGGCTGAAAACCGGCAAGCAAAGCCAAGGCCTCCGAGACGCCGGCCGTGACGAACAGCGCCAGCATCCAGCGGAAGAACGCCGTTCGATCGGGTTCGGCCCGGTCCGGGAGCGGCGCGTAAACGGCGTCCGCCATCAACAGGGCGCTGATGACGATCAGGATGGTGTCGTAAATCGGGATGTAGAGGTTGAACACCAGCGTCCACGCTATGGTTGCGGCCCAGAGCAGGCCGTCCGCCTGTGTGCCCGGCCGCGAGCGCGCCCACCGCAAGGCAAGATAGACGAATGCCGCCACCGTCAACACCAGCGCGATTCCTTCGTCCGCGCGCCAATGGCCGCGCAGCAGTAGCCGGAAAAAGGAGTGGATGTCGACGAACTTGAATAGCGGCAGAGGAGAGGGGTTCCGGGCGGTCAATTCGGCCTCGAGCCGCAGCGCGTGGAGCCAGGCAATGCATCCGTCATAGCCGACCGCGGCCAGCGATAGCGCGCCCAGAACGCAGGCACTGGCGGCGAAGCCGGCGAGCATCCGGAATCGCCTGCCGATCAGCAGCATGGGGCCCACCAGCACCAGCAGCGTGGGCTTGTAGAGGCACAGGGCGAGGGCTGCGCCCGCAGCTAGCGGATACCCGGCCCGCCGCCACCGTGTGCACAGCGCGAGAGCGAAGAAGCCCACCGCGGAAATCTGTCCCCCGGCCATGCACTCGATGGTAAACGGAAAGAACGAACAACAGGAGAGGAAGGCGATCCGGGAAACGCCGGCGAAGCTCTTCTGCTGCGGCCAGAGAAGCGCCATGCCGCCGAGATAGAGCACCGCCGAAAAGGCCATCCAGAGGCCGTAGGCCCACAGGAAGGGCAGCCGCGCGAGGGGCCGGAAAAGCCAGCCGAGAAACGGGGGATTGATGTACACCTCCGATCGCTCCCCGGGCATCTCCGGCGACGCGGAGTGCTGAAGACGGAACTGAAGGAACTCGTCGTAGACTCTCGCGGGCGGATACTCGTTCAGGATCTTGCCCGCACCGTAGAAGGCCACGAAATCGCCGCCCGGCGGATGGCCGAGGAACCTCTGGTGCAGCGCGGCGTACACCACCGACAACGCCACCAGGACGACACTGGCCAGAAGCGCGGTCCAGCATGCCAGCCGAATCTCCCGGACTCCGGGCAGGGGCCCGAAAACAGAGCGCGCGGCGTCTGCCAACGAGGATGACCGCGGGAATGGCACATCAGGCATGATACCGCGGCGCCACGCGTCCGGAACCGGGCCGGGAACCGCACCAACGAGTGCTCGGGTCGACTGGCCGCTCTTCTCTCATTCCGGTGGCGGGGAGGCCGCACGCCCCATCCACGGTAATCCGATTTGGAGAGAACTCCGCCGGAGAACAAACGTGCTTCGCCCCCGAGAGGTTGGCCGTAAGACGGGCGGGCTCCACTTCGCCGGGCCGTTCACGACTTGGTTCCGGGCCCGGTCGCATCGGCCGGTCAAGCGCGGCATCGACGTCGTGGCTTGCGTCGGAGAACCTCGCTCCCGCACGCGGCGCGGGAAGCCCTATCGCCCGTCCCAGCCGGAGTGCGTCGGAAAGCCGGGATTGGAATGCACGCCGGGTTCCGGTTCACTGCGGACGCAGGCGGTTTCGGAGGACCAATGCGAGCGTTTGCCGGATCGTTCTGCCAACGCGCATCTTCGTCGCTCCTTCTTTCAAGTCGTAGCGGAGGATGAATGGGACTTCGCCGAAAATCGGGCGGAGCCGACGCAGTTTCAAGAGAATCTCGGCCATGCAGTGAAACCCATCGGCTTCGATGAAGCGATCGCCATAGGTTGCCAGCGCGGTCTTCAGGAGCGCAGCGCGGTAGGCCCGATACCCACAGGTGAAGTCGCGCACACCGGTTGTGGGAAACAGAATACGAAACAACCAGGATGCGCCTATGCTCACAAGGATCCTCAAGGCCGAAAGTCCACACACGCGCGAGCCGGGCCGATATCGGGAGGCGATCACGACATCGTGCCCTTCGTGTATCCCGCGAAGCATGCGCGGAATTAGCCCGGGGCTGTGAGTTTGGTCGGCGTCCATCGTGACGATCGTGTCGCCATCGCCCGCCAGTTCCGTTGCCAATCGGAGGCCATCGCGGATTGTGGCGCCCAGGCCCTCGTTCTTCGGGTGCCGCACCAGCATGATCGGCATAGCGGAGGCACGCGATGTAATCGTCTCGGCGGTTTGGTCCACACTGCCGTCATCGACGACGATGACGCGGTAGGGTACGCCCGCGTCGGCCATGGCGTCTTGAATGGAATCGAGCAGTGGCCCCAGATTGCGTTCTTCATTGTATGCGGGCAGCACGATGGCCACGGCCTTGCGCCTTGACGGCTGCTCGAATCCAAGTTGTGTCATCCGGCTATCGGCACCAGGCAGCGACAAACGAATCTCCCTTCAGAAACCCTATCCCCCGCTTACGGAATCGGTCTTCGGCGCGACTTGGCCGGCCGCCGACGGGCCGAAGCGACCCAGCGGAGAACTTCTTCGTTGGGATTATACCCCCAACCGTCTCACTCGGCGGGCAGTTCCTCCTTTCCGAATCACTCGATCGGCTCAGGAACGGGCAGGCTCCGAGACGCCTGTCCGCGCTCTTTCGTCATCGCCCGGTTGCGTTGCCTGCCGCAGCCTGTGATGCGGCCTGGGCAGCACTGCGAGCGCGGGCTCTGGCTGGCCAGCGGGCCGTCAGCGCGTGAGAAACGCCTGCAGGCCGAGCAGCATGCAGCAGCCAAGGGCGATGACCGCGCCCTGCGGCAGCCGGAAAGAGAGCGGACTGTTGACGTCGAATTCCTCGTTTTTCAGATGCGGGGCGCGGAAGTGCGCCATCTCGGTAAGGATGTGCGCGGTGTTCCAAAGCGTCTTCCGGAAGCGGCCCTTGGCGAGCATCAGAATGAGGGCCAGCACTCCGCCCAGGATGCTGGAGAGGAGGAAAATCGCGATCCAGTCCGGCCAGCCGACCAGGGCGCCGATCGCGGCCAGGAACTTCACGTCCCCCGCCCCGCGCGCGTGCAGCAGGTAGAGCGGAAAGTTGATGATCAGGGCGAGGGCGACGCCCAGGCCCGCGTAGCCTAGGCCATGCCACCACGGGGGTTCCAGGAAGGCGTTGAGCGCGAAACCGACGATCACGCCGGGCAGCGTGAGCCAGTTGGGGATGCGCCGGTAGCGTATGTCGTAATAGCCGCCGACAAGCACCAACACTGCCAGCAGAAGTTGTACGGTCCAGGGCAACAGTCGAAGCATGGCGTTTGTTCCCCGCAAGTATACTACGAGCCGGTGTCGATTTCGACCACTTTGTTGCGGGAGGCCGCGCCCGACTTAATACGTACGTGGGACTTGGGAACACCGTAGTACCCCGCCAGACGCACGATCAGCTCTTCATTCGCCCGGCCGTCCACGGGAGGCGATTGGAGCCAGGCCGTGAGACCGCCGTCCCCCGCCGCTTCCACGCGGGGGTTCTTCGAATTCGGTTTGACCTTGACTCTGCGGACCACGTGTACCTTTATGCGCATGGTGGCCGGGAGAAGTAAAGAGGGGCCGCCCCTCACCGCGCTCCTCGGTTACCTTCGAACCAGCCGCTGAGATCGCATCGGCTCCGCGGACAGTCCGGAACATGCCGGACCGATCGAGCCGGGAGCCGGCGATTGATTTGGCGCCAGACCCTACCAAGAGCCCCTGGACCCGGACGGCGGGGAAGCGCATACGCTGCGGGTTCCGTTCGAAGCGACCAACCTCTTTGCCGGCCAGCCTGGCCGGATCGGATTGGCACCTCGATTCTCCAGGGCGGGAAGAGAATCGGACATGGGACCTCCTCCCAACCGCGCGCGCCCATCCGCCATGCCGTGGCTGCGAGATCGATATCCGTGGAATACAATGGGGACTCGCGGAGCCAAGATGTCCCACACCTCGTACAAACCCACACGCCGCGCCATTCTCGTGGCAGGCGCCGCGGTCCCTGCCGTCGCCGCTTCATTGCGGCCGGAAGGCGCTCCGGAATCGAGCGTGCTCGACGCCGGCCAGGCGATCGACCTGGCGCGCGGATCCGCCGCGGAGCGCTGGCAACCGCACAAAGTGAATCTCGCGCCGGCGCGATGGATCTGGATGCCGTGCGGGCGCGTCCTGCCCAACACTTTCGTTTTGTTCCGTCGCGGATTCGACCTCTCGGCGAAACCGCTGCGCGCCACCGCCCTAATCACGGCAGACAGCCGCTACCGTCTCACGGCCAACGGACAGCGCGCCGGGTGGGGGCCGGCGCCCTGTGATCCGCGGCAGTTGGACGTGGACCCCATCGATCTGACCTCGCTCCTCCAACAGGGCGCCAATACGCTGGGCGTCGAAGTGCTGTTCTACGGCAACGGCGACGGCACCTGGCCCGGGGGCAAACCGGGGCTCCTGTTCCACCTGGCGATCGATCTGCCGGAGGGCGAACGGCGCGTCGTTTCGAGCGACGACCAGTGGCTCGCCTACCTCGACCGCGCGCACACTCCGGGCCAACCCAAACGCTGGTTCCTGCGCGCGCTGCAGGAAGAGTTCGACGCGCGCCTGCACCCCGAGGGCTGGGACCAGGCAGGCTTTCGCCCCGACGCCCTTTGGCTTCCGGCGCGGGCCAGCGACACGCCCGCCGACAAGCCCGCCGCCGCGGGTGTGCTGCCGTTCTGGAGCGGAGACACCGTCGATCAAGCCAATCCCGCGCGGAG
>Ga0182017_10001319_pt1 | contig 19201 bp, 15 predicted proteins | sample 712E3DmetaG_FD_120492 | JGI IMG/M metagenome (GOLD analysis project Ga0182017, IMG submission 120492) | Permafrost microbial communities from Stordalen Mire, Sweden - 712E3D metaG | ecosystem: Environmental > Terrestrial > Soil > Wetlands > Permafrost | place: Sweden: Stordalen | collected... | reverse complement strand
TCTTTCTCATATAAGCCTCCTGTTTAGGTTTAATCTGCCTGGAGTGAAAAAATATCCTTCATTCACTCCCAGGAGGCTTTTTTTCTTACACCCTCATAAACATAGTCTCTTGTGGGTTAGGGCGCCGGTAATGAACAGACGCTATATAATTTCTCCCGCTATACTCATCGCGTTGTTCTTGACGGCGGCGACGCTTAGTACCTACTGGCCGGTCCAGAAATACGATTTCGTCAATTTCGACGACGACGAATACGTTTACAATAACCCGCATGTAAAAACGGGACTCACGCTGAAAAACATCGCCTGGGCATTTACAAAGGGCTACGCCGCCAACTGGCACCCGCTCACATGGATCTCGCACATGGTCGATTGCGAACTTTTCGGGCTCAATGCGGGCGGGCACCACCTGATGAATCTTTATATTCACCTGGCCAATGTGCTCCTCCTGTTTTTCCTCCTAAAAAAAATGACCGCTGCCACGTGGCGCAGCGCGTTCGTGGCGGCCCTCTTTGCGCTCCATCCGTTGCATGTTGAGTCGGTCGCATGGATCGCGGAAAGAAAGGACGTTTTAAGCACGTTTTTCTTTCTTTTGACGATCTGGGCATATAGTGATTATATACAACAACCCCGGCCGGGTTCATACCTGCGCGTAGCGCTCTGGTTCGTTCTGGGCCTGATGTCAAAGCCGATGCTGGTGACCCTGCCGGTGGTTTTACTTACGCTGGATTTCTGGCCCCTTAAGAGAATAGGTTTGGGACAAAACGTCCTTGGAAAAAGCCTTTTTCTCAAGATAAAAGAAACATTGTCGTCGTGCCGGAAAATTGTATTGGAAAAGGTCCCGCTTCTGCTTCTTTCCGTGGCGTCGGGCCTAATAACCATTATTGTCCAGAATAGTGACAAGGCAATCTGCCAGGTCCCTTTTAAAATCCGGGTGCTCCATGCCATTATTTCCTATGTCCAGTATATAGCGGCCATGTTTTTCCCGTTTCACCTTTCAGTCTATTACCCATATTCAATCGTGATTCATCTATGGCAGGCGTTTGCGGCTTTTTGTCTGCTTCTGCTCATAACCGTTGCGGCATTGCGGCAAATAAAAAAACAACCCTGGTTTATATCGGGGTGGTTGTGGTATTTGATAACAATGGTGCCGGTAATCGGTTTGCTGCAGGTGGGAAACCAGGCGCGGGCCGATAGGTATACATACATTCCGCTCATCGGCCTGTTTATAATCATTTCGTGGGGCAGTGCCGCTGTTTTAAAAAAATGGCCCATTTTAAAATTCCCGGTCATTGTCGCCGCCCTGGTCGCTGTTCTTACCCTAACCGTGCTCACCCGGCGCCAGCTTAACTATTGGCAGAACGGCCTTACGCTTTTCGCGCGCACGCTGAGCGTGACAAAAGAAAATTCTCTGGCGCACGCTAATTTCGGGGCCGCGCTTTTTAATCTGCATGGCAATGCCGATAGCGCGCTCTTCCATTTTAAAGAAGCTTTACGGATACAACCTACCTATTATGAAGGCAAGTATAATCAGGGAGTTGTTTTTGGGAATACAAATAGATTTGATAAAGCCGTTGCCAGCCTATTGGGGGCCATTCAATTTGACTCCACCCATGCGGAGGCCTATTTCAGCCTCGGCGAAGCATATAAACTTATGGGAAACGACAGCGCGGCAATAAGTCGATTAACAAAGGCCGTGGCCCTTAAACCTGATTATTGGCAGGCATTCCACAGCCTTGGACTCATCATGTACGCGCGGGACAGTTTGGATAAGGCGATTTCCTATTTCAATAAGGAGCTTGCCTGCAACCCCGGTTCCTGGCAGGCCTGCCATTATCTGGGCCTGGTTTGTGATAAAAAGGGGGATTTCCAGAAAGCTTTCATCTATTTCACAAAAGCAATAGAACTATGTCGCGATTCTTCATTGGCCCCAAGCATTGATCTGGGCGTTGTCCTTTTTAAAAACGGCAAACTCAACAGCGCAAAAGGGCTATTTACCCATGCAATCCGCATAGCGCCGCAAAGCCCCGAACTTTATTATAACCGTGCGGCCATATTTTTTCTGCAAGAGCGTCTCGATTCCGCCATCATGGATTATTCGCAGGCAATAAGGCTTAATCCCCAATGGAAAAAGGCGCATTATCATCTTGCAAAAGCTTTTAAAGCCAAAGGTTTGGCGGATTCGGCGGCCGTCCATTTCAAGAATGCGCTCTGAACCCTTACGGTTGTAGAATATGGTCAACTTGAACGCAATTCAGTATTATTAATAAATACCTTGACTCGCCCGGTATTAAATAGTAGAATAAGTACAGATCCAAATCTCTCTTAGGGAGCAGAAATGCTCGGGAAAGGAGGAGATTAGGTTCGGAAGTATGTACAGTATCAGACGTGAACGGAAAATTTTTTAAAAGTGATTTTATTGAGTGAGCAAACCTGATTTTTATCACTAACACAGGAGACAAACATGAATACCGCTAAAAAAACGAAGGGTTTTACCCTTATAGAGTTGATGGTAGTCATTGTAATCATTGGTATCCTTGCAGCCATTGCAATCCCTAAATTCATGGATGCATCGGTAAAGGCCAAAGTAAGTGAACTTCCCACGGTGATGGCTACCTTTGAACATGCCGAACTGGCGTATCTGGCGGAAAAGGCCAGCCTTTCGAGCGCAACGGATTGCAGCGATCTTATCATGGACACATCGTCAGTGAATCAAAGCAAATGGTTTAAATATGTATTTAGTGGCGGTGGCAATGCCGCTACCTGCAGCTATACAGCGACTGCTCTTGCTCCTATGGGGAACCAGATTGTTAAGTCTGACGGCGTTCAAAGTCAGGTTGCACAAACGGGAATGATTACCCATACGATTAATACGCATATTACCAAATATCTTGTCAATTTTTAAAGGCTGTTCACAAGAATTATTTGTGTAGAAATAACGGGCCTTCGAAACTTTCGAGGGCCCGTTAATATTTCCCCCTGGTTTTTTCTAAAAAAAATGCGCATGAAATTATATAGAACCCTTTTTAAAAATAGTTTTATTGCATCGCTCTTCTGCCTTATTTTTCTCCCATCCTGGTCACAATCGCAGGTAACGGAAGACATCAAATACCTGTTTGCTTTTCTTTGTTTTCCGATAATTTTTCTGTTTAATAATCCAATAACTTCCGAAGAAAAGTTCAAGCCGAAATTTTCGAGAGTATTTTTTTTTGTTTTTATTGCCTATGTCGCCTATAGCCTTTTAAACTGGTACTTTCTCAGCAGCCCCTATTATGGGACCCGTTCGATGATGTACCTGGTGTTTTGTTTCATGTCATTCGCTTTAGGCGCTTTTTTCCTTTCCGCTCCCGACAAATTAAAATTATTTATAATGGGCCTCATTGTTTCCGGGGTCATTGCTTCCATCTATAGCTTTTGTCAGTATTTCGCCTTTATTCCCTGGTTTGAACCGAACTTCTGGCCCATCCGAATTACCGGATTATTTTCCAATAAAAACGCTTGTGCATTATTTATCATGAACAGCGGTATCTGGACGACCTATTTAATTTTTTCAATAAAAAATAAAAAATTGTCAGCAATGCTTTTTGCCGCGCTCATCATTCAAATGGTCGCGTTATTCATCGCCGAATCCCGGGGAGTATCGCTTTTGTCAATGGTTGGGTTTTGTGCCGTCTTTGTTCCCTTGGCATTCAGGTCCGGATATTTAAAATCGGCAAAAGTGCGATATTTATTGTATGCGGTTTTTTCCCTGTGCATGCTGGTCCCATTATTTGTCTGGAATGAAACTACATGGATCAGGCTGGCAGGCACGACAATCCAAGGCGATTCCGTTCGTTGGGGTTTATACCAAGCGGAATGGAAACTGTTTCTGCATCACCCGGTTTTCGGGTGCGGCATAGGGAATTTTGTGCATGACGCAGTCCCGTTCTGGTCCGAACAGTTCAGAAAAAGCGCCGGTATGGTGTTTTATGCAAACGCGGAAAACGACTTTTTAGAAACATTGACCGAACTGGGGATTGTTGGGCTCGGGTTGTATCTCTTTTTTCTTTTTGGCGCGATTGTCCTGGGTGTCCGGGAATTGAAACGGACGTGGAAATGGGAAACATATATACTTCTAGTATTGTTTTGTTGTATGTTGATAAACGGGATATGGGACACACTGCTTCGCCGTATTCCCTGCAATATTGTCTTCTGGGCCATGGCAGGGTATTTCTGGAGGGGTTACTTCTTGACTGCCTGGCAAAAAATTCCGCGAAAGGCGGCCACTGTTTCAATGATTACGGCGCTGGGGATTTATTGCATCCTGGCATTGTTTTACGGAAGAATCATCATAGGGGATTATTTTTTCCTGCAATCCTATGTCTCCTCGGCCAATCCGCACCCGCAATCCGGAAAACAAATTAAACGGGCGCTTGCCGTCTGTCCGTTCCATCCCGATGCGTTGTTTCAGGCGGGCTTTATGGCCATTCAAACGCGCCAATTCGACTTTGCGCGGGACGTGGCCGACCGTCTGGAAAAAACCGCGCCGAATTACCGGCCCACTAATTTTCTCCGCGCTTGCAGCGCCTTCGGCAAGGAAGATTATCCGTCAGCCCTGTCGTATGTGAACGAGGAAATACAAAGAAACACCGGCTATATGGACGCGTATGAGTTGAAGGTAAGGACCTTGTCCGTGCTTGGCAAGTGCGGGGAAATGGGACATTTGAAGGACAGCCTTTTGATTCCTTTAAAAAATTGCAAGGACCGGACGACATGGTATGATACGGTATCGGCGATTACTTTAAAGAGTCAGTATCTCAAGGAAACCGGAAAGGTACGGGCATTTTTAGGCGGGGATTGTTTGAAGCGGGCCTATCGGCGGTATAGTGCATTATGCCGGATAAAAGCGGAAAAATCGTTCCGGCAATTGCAAAATATTTCGAATATCCAGTGCGAAAAATGAGGGCCTGGTTTTTTATTTTAGGGAACGCGGGCAGTCACATTCGGGAAATGCTTGTTCCTCCACCCCGTCAGCCACTGCGCATTCAACAGATACCTTGACGTAGTGTCGGAAAAGCTTCTCCAGAGCGGAAACTCCGTATAGGGGTTGTTGTCGGTGATTACGGGCGCGCCCGCGGTGAAATAACCGAGCATGGTAGCGTCGAGGAGAAATAATTTACCGATGTCTTCCGGCCGCACGGGCGAAGGTTCCCATTCGTTAATGTCCGCGTTCACCCGCGGGTCGCTCAAGGCTTCACGGAACCGGCTGAGGATTGTGTCGGGCAATGAACCCGATCCGATCATATAAAACCCCCCATACCGCGGGCCGCGCCAGACCGAAGCGGCGGGAAATACCTTCACGTATGTTTTCATGATCATGCGTACTTCGGAAAACGCGGCGGGCGGGACCCACAAACACATGATGCCTCCATCGGCAAGATGCCCGCGGCACGATTCGAAAAACTCTTTTGTGTAAAGATTAACGGTCCCCGCGCTCCAGATCGGCGGCGCGGGGTCGATGGTTATCACATCGTATTTATTCGACCGCATCATGAGGAAATTTCTACCGTCGTCCACGTAGCGCCGTACTCGCGGGTCATTTAAAACCTGGTCCGCATTCGAATGGAAATACTTGAAACAATCATACGTTTCACCCACCAGTTCCACGACGTCGCACGTCACGCCCGCATGCGTCCATGCGGAGCGCAAGGCAGTGCCCATGCCGAAACACACCACCAGGATAGTGTGCGGGTTGGAATGGAGCATAAGCGGCAAATGCGCCATGAGCTTCGTTTCCGTGCATAGTTTCGTCATGCCTACGCCGTTTATATAAAGCTGCTTTCCCATGGGCGCCCCCTTGACGCCCCATGCGGTAGTGGTGGCGTCCGTATTTTCCCGGTGATAGTATACCTGGACGTACGTGGTCAGGGCGCCAAAATATTCCCGCAGCGATTTTTTAAAGACCGAAAGAAACGGGTCGGGAGAAAAAAAAGCGACAATCAGGACCGCGACAATACCGACACCCGCAAACGCTTTCGCTTCCCGGCCTTTCATGTTCAGGAGGACGCGCCCTCCAATCAAAATATTGACGCCCGCAAGCAGGACCATTGTCCCGCGCGTGCCCAGATAATGTATCAGGAGGAACCCGCACACCAGGGACCCGGCGATGCAGCCCGCCGTGTTTGCCGAATATATCCTGCCCACGTCGCGGCCTGTCTCTCTTTCGTCAACATACAGGGCGGTCACCGCCGAAAACATCAGGCCCAAGGCAAAGGTCAGCGGAGTCACGATTAGGAGCGGCAGGGAAATGACGTTGGTGAGGACAAGATTTTCAAAAAAACTCGCGGGTGCAAACCAGGTGAGCATAAACATCCCGGCGAGGCTGTAAAAAGCGACAAATAATTGGAGCCAGCCGAAGAGTTTCATGGCGGCGTCTTTCTTCAGGACCAGCGCCCCTCCCGCCAGGCTGCCCAGCGCGATCCCCAGCAAATAGCATCCGAGCATCATGCTGAACGCATACATGGACGTGCCGAGCTGTATCTGGAACATCCGTGTCCAGACTATTTCGTAGGAGATCGCTGTAAAGCCGCTCAATGCATAGGAACTCAGGATGAATTTCCGCGTCAATCTATGCGCGGGGGCCGAAATGCCCGGCGTCTCGCGGCGAAGATCCGGCATTACTTGGGGGGCGCCCGGGTCAGTAGACGGCAAAGCCGTGCGTTGAAAGTATGACAGTGCGAACGCCGCGAGCGACATCGCGCCATTGATCGCGACCGCGATAAAAAGGCTTTGCTTTTCTCCCCACGCGCCAATGGCATACATGCCGGTCCCAAGGACCCCGATGAATGCCCCAAGGGTATTAAACCCGTATAAAATTCCAATACGGCCTTCGAGGTCCCGATGGTTGTTTTTGATAAAAGCGCCCAGAACGGGCAGCGTGCCTCCCATTAAACACGTCGGGACGAGTAAAAGCGCCGTCATGATAAGCGACTGGCTTAGCGTAAGCGCCAGCCGCTGTCCGGACGCCAGTGCATAAACCCATTTGTAAATCGGGGTCAAATGCGAAAAAACCGGCAACAAGGCAAGCGCCGACAGCGCCACGCCCATTTCAAGAAACGCGTACAGCCTCAGACTGTCTTTCGCGGACCCGGATATTTTTCCGAGTACAAAGCTCCCGATCGCCAGCCCTGCCATGAATGCGGCAAGAATTACCGACGTGGCATAGACCGTGTTGCCTAAAATCCTGGAAAGCATCCGAAGCCAGACCGTTTCATAAATGAGACCGCTTATGCCGGAAAGAAAGAACATGGCATAAATCAATTTCGAGGCACGTGCGTTGTTTTTCATGAGAATCCTCGCTCACTGAGCGAAGTCGAAGTGAGCAAAAACTATTGATGGTTCCCTTCGGCTTCGCTCAGGGAACAGGTTCTTAAAACGTATAGAAAAAAGTGAAGCTGGGCGCCAGGATGGATTGCAGGGAATAATCGAACGTATTTTCCGAAACGTCCGTAGCTTCCGCAACATGTAAATACCCTATATCAAATGCGCTGGCGCTGATTCTAATACTGTATTTCTGGAAAAAATCAAAGTCGAAATTCAGCGGCACGCCCGCGGTTATCATGAATTTGGAATAATCGCTTCCGCTGTTGCTTGGCGGAAGATAAAAATTAAAGCCCAGGTCCGGACCCAATGAAAAGGTCAAAATGCCAATATGCACCACATGAAAAAAATACCCGCATCCGAGCCAGAAACCGAGCTGTGACGAGTTGTCCACATTATTTGTGTTTGAAAAAGAAAATCCGGCATACGGATCAACTTCGCGGTCGCCGCCCAGCATGATGCGCAGCATCGGGCCCGCGGATAATTCAAAATCAGAGTTGCTGTTGCTGTTGGCCGGAACGTTGTCATCGTTATGTGAAAAGTTTTTCAATGTATTATTTACGTTTAACCCGATGGACGTTTGAGCGTTCCCCATGAATAAAAATCCGGCCGCTGCAATACACAGCAGAGCGTTTTTCATATACTGTCCCTTTCTTAAAGTAGTGGTTTGAGGTCGTTTTTCGAAGGATTGCCGCCCAGAAGCTCGATTGCTTCGTCCGTGCAATGCTGCCGCCTGAGCGGTGAGATTATTTCGGTAAGCAGGTCTGGAACGTATGAAACGAGAAAATGCGTGTTTGACTCGCCCAAACAGCGCACGTCTCCCATACTTGCGGGAACAAGGACCGTTTCGCCTTTCGCAATAATGTCCCTCGATGCTATGGTCAGGGAACCGCTCAGCACCGTGATCACCCGGAACGATCGTTTTGCAAAGAGGGTAAGTTCGTTTTCACCGAGCAAGGTAAATTCCTCCAGTGCAAAATATTTGCAAGCGACCCTGAGCGCGTGATAGACTGAACGGGGCGCCGTCAATGGCGCGGGTCGGATGATGTGGCGCGTATGGTACGTCAGGTCAAGCGCGCCCAGCGCGGCGTCGACATGAAGGGCGCGGGGTTTTCCGTCAGCGCCCGTGCGCCCCCAATCGTACAATCGGAAGGTGGTGTCGGACGTTTGCTGCACTTCGTAAAGCAGCGTGCCGGCCAGCGTCGCGTGAACGGCGCCCGCGGGTACGAAAACGACGTCTCCCGGTTTGATGGACAGGTAATTGCACAGCGAGGGCAAGCTATTGTCAAGGACGGCATTTTTCACATCCGAAAGCCGAACGCCTTGTTTAAACCCGCACAGTACTTCCGTACCCGGTTTCGCGTCAACGATGTACCAGCATTCGGTTTTCCCCAAAGCGCCCGGCGATCGGGACCGCGCCTGTTCATCGCTCGGATGGACCTGGACGGAAAGCCTGTCGTTTGCGTCGATGAATTTGTAAAGGAGCGGGAATGCTGCGGGGCCGCCGGAAACATCCCCGATAAGCCGATTGCCCTCATTCGCGCATATTTCCGGCAGCGTTTTTCCCGAACAGGGGCCGCTTCGCGCGATCGATTCATCGCCCGGAACAGCGGAGATTTCCCAAGATTCGCCAATAGGGACGTCGGCCGGAATGGCCTTGGCAAGCCTTTGTCCAAGGCTCTGTCCACCCCAGACTTTTTCTTTAAAAATGGGCGTAAAAAACAGAGGTGTGGCAGGCGGCATTACTCTACCTTTTCGATGATCTGTTCCCTGAAATTTTCGAACGAGGTAAAAAGGAAGCCGTCGAACACGATGTTGAATTTGAGAGTTTCGAGGATATAATTGACATACTCATTCGACGAGATGATATACATCGCCCCGCCCAGTTTTTTCACCTTATTGAGGTTGTACACCAAAGCGCCCACTCCGCCGCTGCAGATGAAGGTCACTTCGTCGAGATTAAAAACGATGTGGGAAAAACCTTCGTCGATGATCTGCTGGATCTCTTTATCGAGCAGGCGGGCATTGTCCCAGTCCACCTTGCCGCAGATTTTTATTATTTTGAACTTGCCGGTTTGGGTGATTGCCAGTTCCAATGCGTCCCTCCAGGAAAAAAAGGTTGCGGGTACTTATGCTGATTTGCAATCAAGATGATTATTTTCTGCAATAGTAAGGGTTCAAAATTTTGAACCCCTGCATTATCAACTTAATGCAATTTCGTATTATTTCAGGTCTTTAAAATCACCATCGGAAATGTTTTTGTTTTTTTCATTAAATCGGCGCGGAGTATTGTCCGGACGAGGCCGGTTGTTTTTGTTCCTGTTCAGTATAGACAGCGCGAATTTAACGACAAAGTAAATAATAATGAGTCTCAAAGTCCACAAAAGTGCTGCGGTCATATATTTTATCCGGATATTGTTATACCATCACCTCCAAGAAAATAATTATCTTTTTCCATCGTAATATACAACTTTGAAGATAAATTATCTAATGGTTATAGAATAAAATCAATATCTTTATGAGAAAGGATTTTTCATGAGCGTGGATATTGCAATGCTCAACGAAAGAATCAAAGAGGAAAGCAGCTTCGTAACACTTCTGCGCGGCGAACTGAACAAGGTCATTGTGGGACAAAGCAAAATGCTCGACCGGTTGCTCATGGGACTCCTCACGCGCGGTCACATCCTTCTGGAAGGCGTACCCGGCCTCGCAAAGACACTTGCGATTTCGACGCTTGCCAAAGTCATCGACACCAAATTCAGGCGCATACAGTTTACGCCCGACCTGCTCCCGGCGGACCTCACGGGCACCATGGTGTTCAACCAGAAAACAAGCGAATTCATACCGAAGAAAGGCCCGCTTTTTTCGAACATCATACTCGCCGACGAAATAAACCGCGCCCCGGCAAAGGTGCAAAGCGCCCTGCTCGAAGCCATGCAGGAATGCCAGGTGACCATTGGCGACACCACGTATCCCCTCGACGACCCGTTTCTGGTCATGGCCACCCAGAACCCCATCGAGCAGGAAGGCACCTACCCTTTGCCCGAAGCCCAGGTCGACCGGTTCATGCTCAAGGTGAAAATCGTGTATCCCACGAAAGAAGAGGAAAAAGAAATTCTTTTTAGGATGGCAAAGGGACACGTGCCGGAAGTATCCAAGGTCATTTCCGTGGACCGCATCATAAAAGCGCGGGAAATCGTCAATGAAATTTACATGGACCCGAAGGTGGAAGAATATATCATCAACGTGGTTTTCGCCACCCGCGAACCGGAAAAAGCCGGTCTGACGGACGTAAAAAACCTCATAGCCTACGGCGCTTCCCCACGGGCCACGATCTTTCTCGCACGGGTGGCGCGCGCCCATGCCTTTATCCGCGGCCGAGGGTACGTTACGCCCGAAGACGTCAAATCGATCGGCATGGACGTGCTTCGCCACAGGGTCATAGTGACGTACGAGGCCGAAGCGGAAAACATCACTCCGGAAGACATCATTCAGAAGATATTCGACAGCGTCGAGGTGCCTTAGGGGGACAAAATGCTCAACACCACCAAATCCTTTTTCCTCCCGCCCCTTTCGGCCCTGGCCGTCCTGCTTTTTTGCAGTAGCGCCTTTTCCGAGAAAGTCCTCATTTACGATGAGGAAAAGGGTATTATGCTTGTTGACAAAGACAATCCCCAAACATCGTCGCCCCAGAAAAAAGAAACCACTACGCTGAAAAGCGGAGAGCGGCCCCGCAACCTTTCCGACGGAAAAACCGTTGACGCCACTATCCAGCGAGGCAGGCAGAAAGACCCTCCGTCCGTCTATTTTGAATCCGGGCTCCAGTATTTTAAAAACGGCAATTTCGACGATGCGCTCAGGAATTTTACCCACGCGGATTCCCTGGACCCTCAGCCCAAATTTGTCCTCTGGATGGGAAAAGCGCTGCGCCAGATGGGCAAGTACGAACAGCAGATTTTCATGATGAACCGGATCATCACCACCTACCCCGAAAGCGACGTGGCCGATGACGCTTTGTTCGAAATCGCGTTTTCGTATCAGGCCAACGATGATTACGACCGGGCCGGAAAAACGTATTCGAGGCTTGCCGAGCAATATCCCTTCGGCACGTCATTTTCAAACGGGGAAAGCTTCCGTGACATAGCGCACAAGCAGGTGCAGATGATGCGCGCGGAAATGACCTCGACGCTCAAAATCCTGGGGTTTTCGGGCGATGATGAGGAGTCCCTCTATACCGCTTTTCAAAAAGAAAACGGTTTGCCGGTCACGGGCAGGGGCACGGCGGCGACGGTCAAGGCGATCAAAACCGCCTATGGAAAGTTTTCGGAAAAAGAGGCCGCCAAGGCCAGGCATCTGGACCGCGTCAACAAATACCGGACGATGGCCTTTGTTTTGTGCGGCCTGCTCGCGGTCAACGCCCTGGCGCTTTTTTTCCTGCACGGAAATATCATGGCAAAACGCAAACATCTTGCCACGCTTTTTCAAACACTTTCGGATTTGAATACGGGTGCATTGTGATACCTAAAGAAGTACTGCAAAAAGTCCGCCGGATCGAAATCCGCACGCGCAGCGTCGTCGAATCGGTATTGTCGGGGGAATACCACAGCGTCTTTAAAGGCAGAGGCATGGAATTCTCGGAAGTCAGGACCTATACCGAGGGCGACGACATCCGCACCATCGACTGGAACGTCACCGCGCGCATGGGCGGGCCGTACATAAAAAAATACGTCGAGGAGCGCGAGCTGACGGTGATGCTCGTGGTCGACGCCTCGTCCTCGGGCAGTTTTGGTTCCGTCAAGCAATTCAAGGACGAAATCGCGGTGGAAATGTGCGCGCTATTGGCCTTTTCGGCCATCAAAAACAACGACCGCGTGGGACTCATCATTTTCACGTCGGAAGTGGAAAAATACATACCCCCTAAAAAAGGCAAGAACCACGTCCTTCGCGTGATCCGGGAACTGCTCTATTTCAAACCGGCCAAGAAAGGCACGAACATCGCGGAAGCCATCGGCTTCCTCAACAAGGTGCTCACCAAGAAATCGGTGGTCTTCTGCATTTCCGATTTTCTTGCTTCGGGCTTCGAACCCGCGATGCGGATCGCCGCGCGCCGTCACGATTTGATCGTCGTGCCCGTTGTTGACCCGCGCGAGCAGGAACTTCCCGATGTCGGCCTGATCGACCTTGCGGACCCCGAGACCGGCCAGACCATGCTCGTTGACACGCACGATAAAAACGCCAGGGCCCGGTTTAAAGAGATGGCCGGCACAAGGACCGAGACGCTCAGGAAATTCTTCCGGCAGCACGGCATCGACGAAATACCCGTGTCAACGGGATCGGACTACGTGGAACCGCTGGTGAAGTTTTTCAGGCAGCGGGAAAAGATGTTCAGATGAACTCCCCCCTGTTAAGACTCATCGACGAATCCTATCCCGAAGCGGTCAGGCTCCGGCGCATAATCCATGCAAACCCCGAGCTGTCGGGCGAGGAATTCGAAACCGCCACGCTGGTTTATGAGTACCTTTCAAGTCTCGGCCTGACGCCCCGATATTACGCGGGCAAGACCGGGGTGGCTGCGCGGCTTGTCAACGGACCGGGCAAGACCGTGGTGCTTCGGGCCGACATGGACGCCCTGCCGATCGAAGAGCAAAACGCCATGGCGTTCAAATCGCGGAAAAAAGGGGTTATGCACGCGTGCGGGCACGACATGCACACGGCATGCCTTCTGGCCGCGGCCGGGGTGCTGCTTAAAGCGAAGGGATCATGGAAGGGCGCGGTAATCGCGCTTTTTCAGCCGAGCGAGGAAAAAGCGCCAGGCGGCGCCCTTCGCATGATCGCCGAAGGCGCCTTTCCAACGCACGCGGACGCGGTGTTCGGCCTGCACGTAAGCACGGACCATGTAACAGGCCAGGTCGGCCTTAAGCCGGGCAGCGATTATTCGGGCGTCCTGGATTTCGACGTATGCGTAAAAGGTAAAGGGGGACATGGCGCCACGCCGCATAAAACCGTTGACCCCATAGTCTGCTCATGCGCCATGATCATGCAATTGCAGACGCTTATCAGCCGCGAAAGTTCGCCTAGCGAACCTGCCGTGCTGACCGTGGGCTCGATCCATGCGGGGACCCGGCATAATATTATTCCCGATGAGGCGGCATTTTTTGGGACCATCCGCACGTTTTCGGACGCGCACCAGGATTTTCTCAGGCGGCGGGTCGCCGAAACAATCGCTCTTGTCGGCAAATCGTTCAACGCACGCGGGTCCGTTTCCTTCACAAAGTCATATCCTCCCGGTCATAATGACGAAAATATCACGAACCGGGCCGCCCGCGTATTGGAAGGCCTTTTGGGGCCGAAAAACGTGGTACTGCGAAAAACCCCGACGATGTTTGCCGAAGACTTTGCCTATTACCAGCAAAAAGCCCCCGGACTCTACGTGCATCTGGGCGTCAGGCATCCGGGCCGAAACAATGAGGCAGGGATCCACAGTGCGCGATTTTTGCCTGATGAGCGCGCCTTGCGCACGGGAATTGCCGTGCATGCAGGCCTGGCAATTGATATTTTAAGATAAATAAACCGCTTAATCTTCAGCGATCAGAATTTTTATCCCCCTCTTTGAGGGGGCAGGGGGAGGTTCTTTTACGATGCAAATCGACCTCCCCCTTTAATTCCCCCTCAAAGAGGGGGACATAACTGCTAAGCAGGTGCTTCCGCATGCTCCAAAAACCTTTACTCGCAAGAAACGTTTTTAACGACATCGCGCTGAGCTTCGGCTCCGCCTCGCGGGTCGCGGTGGAAGAGTTCGGTTCCATCAGTTTGTTTTTTCTCCGCAGCCTTAGCGCAGTCCCCGCTTCCGTCAAAAAGTACCACCTCATTTTCGAACAGATGATGCGGATCGGCGTCAACTCCATTTCAATCGTTTTCCTCGCTGCGACCTTCATAGGAGGGGTCTGTGTTTTTCAGTTTAAATATCTTGCGGGTGATTTCATACCGCTTACCTATCTTGGTTTCGGCATTACCAAGGCAATATTCACCGACCTTGGCCCCGTGCTCATGGCCCTGGTGCTTACGGGAAGGATCGGCGCGAAGCTTGCCGCGGAACTCGGCACCATGAAGGTGACCGAACAGATCGACGCCATGATATGTTTGTCGCTTGACCCCTATGCATATCTTTTGACCCCACGGATCCTGGCCGGTTTTCTAATGACGCCCGTACTTATAATATTTACTTTTTTTTTCGCCACGATCAGCGCCCAACTTATTTCCTGGCTGGCCTTTGGCCTCAACCCCTCAACATTTTTTAACAGCATGAGATATATGTTTAAAACAGGTTCCTTGATGATCGGTATTGTCAAGGGCTTCGTATTCGGCGGGGGAATCGCGCTTGCAGGGTGTTATTATGGCTACCTGGCCCACGGCGGAGCGGTTGGGGTCGGAGAGGCCACGAAAAAAGCTGTCGTTGCCGCGTCGATCCTCATCCTCTTTACCAACGTCGTCATCAATTTGGTTTTAATGTAAAAGTCCTCGCCCCCTGAGCACCACGGGCGAAGCCAAACGTATTTTTATAGGTCAACTTTTTTGAGGCCGGTTTTTTAAATCATGCAATCCGAAAAAGAACAAGCTGCTTTGGATATCGTCAAACGCCTCACGCACAGCGGGTACCAGGCGCTGTATGCCGGCGGTTTCGTGCGGGACATGTTTCTCGGGCTTGACGAAAAAGGCGATATCGATATTGCGACAAACGCGACTCCCGAAACCATTTCCGGCCTCTTTACGCACGTTGTGGGCGTGGGCGAACATTTCGGGGTGATGATCGTGGTCAAAAACGATATCCCCTTCGAAGTGGCCACGTTTCGCAACGACATCGGCGCCGACGATGGGAGGCACCCGCGCCATATCGCCTACGTGGACGCCCGGCACGATGCCCTTCGCCGCGATTTTACCATCAACGGGATGTTTTTCGATCCGTTAAGCGAAAAACTCCTCGACTATGTTCATGGGCGGGAGGATTTGCAAAAAAAACTGGTCCGATCGATCGGAGATCCCCGCCTGCGCTTCGAGGAGGATTTTCTGCGGCTTATCCGCTGCATCAGGTTCGCCGCGCGGTTCGGGTTCGCCATCGAGGACGCGACCTGGGCCGCCCTTAAGGAAAAGGCTAATGGCATCACGCGCATTTCCGCGGAACGGATTTTCCAGGAACTTGACAAAATATTAATAGGTCCGCACCCCGACCGGGCGCTTGCGCTCCTGCATGAATCGGGACTGCTTGCAATAGTCCTGCCGGAGGTTTCCGACACCGTGGGCATGCGGCAGCCCGAACAGTTCCATCCCGAAGGCGACGTCTTTACCCACACTGTCAAGGCGCTTTCGCTGCTTAACCAGCCTGCGCGCAGCGTTGCCTGGAGCGCGTTGCTGCACGACATCGGCAAGCCGCCGACCCTTTCCGTTTCGGACCGCATCCGTTTTTCCAACCACCAGCATGTGGGCGCCCGGATGGCCGAGGCGGTCCTCGGCCGCCTCAAGGCGCCCAACAGCCTTACGGAGGCCGTATACGAAAGCATCGACAACCACATGAACTTCATGAACGTGAAGAAAATGCGGCTCTCCACGCTCAAGAAATTCCTGTCGCGCCCCACGTTCGAAGAAGAGATGGAACTTCACCGCGTGGATTGCCTTGCCAGCCACGGCGACATTTCAAATTACGAATTCCTCAGGCAGAAGCAGCGCGAGATCCCCCCTACCGAAGCAAGGCCCGATCCGCTGCTTACCGGCAAGGACCTGATCGCCCTGGGACACTTTCCCGGCCCGGCTTTTAAAAAAATCCTTGGAGAGGCCTATGACGCGCAGCTTGAGGGGCGGATTTCCACGAAGGAAGAGGCGACTGCGTGGGCGCAAATAAACTACCCGGTTTGAAACTCATCGAACTGGCGGCTCAGGCGAGTTCGACGGAAAAACCCTTGTGTTTCGAAAAATCGAGGGTTATGGGCTTTATCTTTTTGTGGTTCTTTGATTCGAACACCAGCACCTGCGGTTCGTGCACGCGCGCGGGATTGACTTTAGAGATCACGCCGAAGCATCCCTCAAGCCCGTCGATTGGCGCCGCGGTGATCCGTACGCGGGTCCCCACGGGAAACATGGGTACTATGGAAAGAAGGCGTTTTACGATGTCCGCGTTAAGCTTCGGGCCGCTTAGGGAAATCATTTTTTTAAACGCCTCCACAGGGCCGAGTTTCGGCGAAAAATGTTTCCGGCCGGAGGTAAACATGTCGTAGGCGTCGGCGACCGCCACGATTTCCGCGAAACGGGGAATGAGCCCCGCCTTTGAAAAACTCTTTGTCGGCGGCTTGTTACCACCCTTTAACCCCCGGGGATAGCCCGAGCCGTCCTGACACTCGTGGTGGCTGATGGCGACGATGGAGCTCGTCGGCGGGATCATGGCGTTTTCCGACAGCATAAGGTGGCCGTAGACGGTGTGCTGCCGAAGGACCTTGCTTTCTTCATCTGTCAAGGCGCTATTTTTTTCCAGGATCTCTGAGGGTACGGCCATCATGCCGAGGTCGTAATTCAACGCTCCCAGGCCGAGTTGTTTCATTTCATCCGCGGAGAATTTATAGGTATGGCCTATGCACAGGGAGACGATGGTAACGTTGATTGAGTGGTCATAAAGTCCATGGCCCGCTTGCCGCAGATTAGCGAGGTTGACCACGGTCCAGGGCTCGGTGAGAACGTCGTCGATAACTTTCGAAATGACGCCGATCATATCGGTCTTACGCACGATGTCGTTGATGGCGGATTTGCTTTTCTTTATACTGTCGATGATGTTGGCTTTTGTTTTCTGCATCTCCTTAAAAAGATTGGTTATGGTTTTTGACGAGCGGTCGATCATTGAGGTCATTTCCCGCCGCACCTGGTGGGAGATCACGAGTTCAGGAATGACATCTTCGGCGCCCTCGACCTGGATTGCGATCTTCTGGTAGCCCAGTCTTTTGAGCATGTCGATGATCGTCTGCTTGATCTGAAAGCCGGCGGTGATCATGAGCCTGCCGTTGTCGTCGAAAATCGATTCGGCAACGACCATGCCCTCTATCACCTCATCGATAGAGTAAAAAACCATACGCTGTGCCTTAACGGTGCCGCCATGAATGGAAATATCGAAGAGAAAAAACCAGTGCCGACATAGAGTATACCACTAAAACCCGGGTAAGTAAATACGTGTCGATGCGCGTTTATTAGATTTTCTGTTAAGGGCTACATTATAATTATGGACAATCACCCAATCGATTCGAAAAAAACCATAAACAAAACAGCCTACCTTGATGGAATAAGAGGAACGGCGGCATTCCTGGTATTGCTCCATCATTTCTTATTGGCCTTTTACCCGGCTTTTTACACTGGCGCCATGGATGCTTCAAATTCAGGCGGCCGCGATGTACGGTACGGGCAAAGCATTCTCAGCTTTTTGACAAATGGAAATTATTGCGTGTGCATATTTTATGTGCTCAGCGGATTTGTATTGAGCAGAAAATATTTTGGATCGCGGCGCATGGAAGAAGTGATATCGGGAGCGCACCGGCGTTTTTTACGGCTCTATATACCCGTGGCCTTCACGCTGATACTTGCCTGTGGCATGATGAAAGCCCGTTTGTTTTTAAACGGACCGGTAAGCGTGTTCACGCATTCGGAATGGTGGCTGGGGGCCATGTGGCGCTTCCCTCATCCGGTCGCCAAATTATGGGATTGCCTCAAATTCGGCGCCATGTTCCTCGGCGACAGCAGCTTTGATACCAGCCTTTCAACAATGACGCCCGAATTTTTCGGGTCCCTGTTTGTGTTTGCTTTCCTTGCCTTTACACACCATACCAGAAGGAAAGCGCTGTCATTGGCCCTCGTTTTTATATTCTGTAAATTAACGAGCCAACCGATTTTAGCCTGTTTTGTGTTCGGGATCAGCCTGAACTTTTTTGAACAAGGGGCTTCCCTGTTCAATAAAGGGACCAAGACCGGATTAGTGCTGGTTCTATTGCCGCTATCGCTCGTTTTAGGCTCGTATCCTACTACGGGAAATATCAGCGGCACCATTTTTACACATGCCGGTCATTTCATAATGAGATGGGGAAATTGGTTCCACGCAATCGGCGCATTTTTCTTTATCCTTTGTTTTGTGCTGTCAAAAAGATTGCAGCAATTTTTCAGTAGCGGGGTTTTCAGGTTTTTAGGATCTATATCCTTTTCCATTTATTTGCTGCACCCGCTGGTGATTGGCTCATTGGGTTGCTTTGTGTTTCTGAAAATGCGTGAACACGCGGGATTTAACCAGACCGTGATGTATGCGTTCATCGTGACCGTTGCGGCGTGTTTTTTTCTATCATGGCTGATGGCCAAATATATAGACGCTCAGGGTATGCGGCTTTCTAAATATGTTTACATCAGGTTTTTTAAAAAAGCGGCCGCTCAGGAATTAACTCCTGAAAAAGGGGTCTCCCCGGCAGCGTGATCGATTCTACTCCTTTGTTCTCCAGCGACCTTACCCCAAAAAACTTCCTCTTTCGTGATGAAAGTCTCCAGCCGCGGAGGTATTCACCCGGCTTCTCACGGACCGATAGTGCATTGAAAACATTGACAAATTAGCTGATACTAGTGTATAATGAGCATTAATCTGCGTTTAGGTTCTGTAGGCGAATTATATTCGCGTTTAGCGTAGATAATTACCCGTACAGAACCTTATCCGCCTTCTATGTTATGAAGGCAAGTAAAAACGCTTGCCTCCCGCAAAAAATTATTCTCTCAGTTTGAATAATTTCCCATATTTGTTTTTGAGATTATAGTTTCGTCCAGCCTTCTATTCGTGGTC
>Ga0182017_10001318_pt1 | contig 19211 bp, 18 predicted proteins | sample 712E3DmetaG_FD_120492 | JGI IMG/M metagenome (GOLD analysis project Ga0182017, IMG submission 120492) | Permafrost microbial communities from Stordalen Mire, Sweden - 712E3D metaG | ecosystem: Environmental > Terrestrial > Soil > Wetlands > Permafrost | place: Sweden: Stordalen | collected... | reverse complement strand
GGCGGGCTGCGGCCCGTGAGCGACTAGTGGATGTGCTGGCCCCTGAGACGATACCGGCAGCCCACGTTGTTGGCTGTCGTAGTCGTCGCGGGGGTGGCCGGCTCTGCGCTGGCCCAGTCACTTCCATCGGCAGAGATGGACTTGCTGGAGGATCCGCCCCGTGTGCCCACGGTTGCTGGTCCGACGCCGGCTTGGCTGCCGCCCGATGGCAGGGACGCCGGTGCTCCGTTTCACCGGCCGGATGGCTCGCGTAGCGCCGAAGCAGGCCTAGAGGGACCGGCAGCGCCGCAGGATGCTGGGGCGGTGCGGTCAGATGCTGCGCCAATCGAGGACAGGCCTGCCTTTCTGCACGCCACCATCAATCAGGTCGACATCGGCGATGTGTTCGTCATTCTGCGAAAAAATGACGTGAGTATCAAGGTGAGCGATCTGGAAAAGTCGGGGATGCGCGTCGAGGGGGGACGTCGGGAGAAGCAAGGCGAGGACTTTCTGGTGTCGCTGCAGTCGCTGGCCCCAAAGTTGGTTTTCGTCTTTGACGAACGAGGTCTGGCTCTGACCATCACTGCAGATGTGGCTCTTTTTGCAGGCGCCGTGCTTGACCTTAGGGCCAAGCGGCCGGAAGGCATCCTCTACGACAGCGCCCCCAGCCTGTTCGTCAACTACTTGGTGACGCGGACCGATATCCAGCGCGACGTTCAGGGCTCTGACAAGGCCAGCTGGAAGGGATTCTCCGGGTTCGCGGAGTCCGGGCTCAGTGTCCGCGGCCACCTGCTCTATACCAGCGGCCAGCTCAACGAAAGCGACGGCTCATGGGCGCGCAGGTTCACCTATCTTTCGCTCGACTGGCGGGACCGGCTCACCAGCATCGTTCTCGGCGACATCAACCCTCCCGCCAGCGATGCTCTGGGCGGCACGACTTCGCTGGGCGGTGTGAGCGTGGTACGCAATTTCGGTCTTGATCCCTACTACATTTTTCTGCCTACCCAGCGGCTCTCGGGTAACACGATGACACCCTCGACGGTCGAGGTCTACGTCAATGGCCAGCTGGTGCGCCGCGAGCAGCTTCCGCCAGGGCCGTTCAGCGTGCAGAACCTGCCGGTGACCAGCGGTAGCGGCCAGACCCAGGTTGTGATCCGGGACGCGTTCGGCAACACCCAGACCGTGATGAACCCCTACTACTTGGCGCTTGGCACGCTGGCCAAGGGACTGCACGATTTCAGCTACAACCTCGGCTTCACCAGGCAGACCCCTGGCGCGAAGGGAAGCAGCTGGAACTATGACGACCAGCCGGCGTTTCTGTTTCGCCACCGTTTCGGTCTGACCAACTGGCTGACCGTCGGGGTTCGGGCTGAGGCGACCCTGCACATGAGCAACGGCGGCCCCAGCGTAGCCCTGCGCCTGCCGGTGGGAGAGCTGGGGGCGTCGGCGGCATTCAGCCGGCAGGACCGATTCTCCGGCGCTGCGGCGCTGCTGTCCTATTCGTACGTCGGGCGTCGCCAAAACTTTCAGATGGGCCTTCGCTACGAGAGCCTGGAGTACGCCAACCTGAGCCTCGCGCCATTGAGTTTTGCGCCACCGAATTCCTCGCCACCGAGCAATGCCTCATCGAGCAGTACCTCACAGGGCGACCGGCAGCGCGTGGACCTGCTGGCGTCGGTCGCTCGGAACATCGGCAAGGTCGCGAGTCTTTCTTTGCAGAACGATTTCGCCCAGTGGCGCGCCCAGGGCTGGACCAACCAAATCACATTGGCGGCCAACCGGTCGATCACGCGGTGGATGTACGCGTTTGCGACAGCGAGTAGCACCTACTCGAGAATCTGGCCCGCCAAGTACGAAACCTTCGCGGGGCTCAGCTTTGCACCGGCGGAAAGGGTCACGGCGGGTGCCTCCCGCAGCGACCACTGGGGAGGACAGCAAGGCCACGGTGGAACAACCCAGGCCACGGTTCAGCAGTCATTGCCCCTGGGCCCGGGTCTGGGATATCGAGTGGTGGCGTCGCAGGGCGACAACGCCATCAACGAAGCCAATGCACAATACCAAGGGGCATACGGCCGAATCGAAGCAGACTATCAGCGCCTGGGATGGGGCGGAAGCGAGCAGGGGCACGCATCGCTCACCGCAACCGGAGGCCTGGTCCTCATCGGCGGTAGCGCGTATCTGACCAGACCTGTGCAGGACAGCTACGCCCTGATCCGGGTGCCGGGCGTGGCCGGCGTCCACGGCACCATGAGCAACCAAGTGATCGGAACGACCGACAGCAAAGGCAACCTCCTAGTTCCCGGCTTGCTGCACTACTACGGCAACCGCGTTGGGATCGACGACAAGGACATCCCGCTTGATCACGACATCGGGGCTATTGAGAAGGTCATCGCGCCGCCGACTCGCGGCGGTGCGGTTGTGACCTTCCCGGTTCGGCGGGTTCAGAGCGTTTCAGGGACCGTGGTGCTTGACGATCAGGGCGCGACCACGCTGCCGGCTTACGGGCAGATCGTCGTGCTGGTCGACCAGCAGCGCACGGTCTCGCCACTTGACGAGGCTGGCAATTTCTATCTGGAAAACGTGCCACCTGGATCGTATTTGGCCGAGGTGCAATATGCCGCCGGGGTGTGCATGCTCCCGGTCGTGGTTCCGGCTGGTGCTACGGCGTTGGTCAACGTGGGAACGATCCGGTGTATCCTTCCCAAGAAGGAGACGAAATGAGAGGCGTACGCTGGTTGGTATCGCTCTCTGTGCTGGGCGCGATGGTTGTCATCTCGGGCCGCTCGGCGTCAGCGCAGACATGCACCGTCACAGTCACGCCGGTGTCATTTGGGCTCTACAACGTCTTCTCTACCACCGCTCTCACTTCGACGGGGACCGTGACCTACAGCTGCACCAACCAAACCTACGGCGCCGACACCATCACAATCTGGATGAGCAAAGGCCTCGGAACGACCAACAATCCACGGCAAATGTCGGGTGGAATCCATTCGCTAAACTACTATCTTTGTCAGGATGTCGCTTGCAGCAAGCTCTGGGGAGACATGGGGTTCCCATATGATTCCGGACCCATCACCATCCCGGCTAGAACCAATCTAGCTGCTTCATTGCCCATCTACGGCAAGATTCCGGCGGGCCAGGACGTCCCGACAGGCAGCTATACGGACACCATTCTGGTCGAGATAGACTTCTGACGCGTCGGCCATTGGGCTGGGGCAGTGGCAGGACACGAGCCTTCACCGTGCGACCGCCGTCGGCTGGGTGACTGCCCGGCGGCGTCTGCCTCGGCGGTCATCCGACTACGCGCGCGCTGCGAAATGGAAAACAACAAACAATTCAACAGGTTGACCATCACGCGCCCACGGCACGGAATCTGCTCTTACTGTGGGCGTGATTACAAAGTTTGCGATAGAAGAACCGAGACTCACCAAGGCAACGAAGAGGTGCCTTGGCCTCGCGCTTCTCGTCGCCGTCAGCGCCATCGCGGCCATGCCGTCGCGGATCGCAGTTGCAGGTTCGCGTAGCTCGCTGGTCTTGGTGTCCGTCCAGGTGGTCCAGAGCTGTCGCGTTGATGCGGTTGGCGGTCAGGCCGGCAATGGCGTGGATCTCAAGATGCTCTGTAGTTCCGCAGCCAGGCCAAACGTCGGTCTCCAAGGACAGTCGACTGCGGCGCCTGCCCAGATGTCGACGACCGTGACCGGAGCCCGTTCTGTCAGCACCGTCAGCCTCACGCCGACAGGTTCAGGGGCTGACCAGCAGATGCTGCGCATCGATTTCTAGCAGTTGCGCTTTCTGCGCTTGACACGGAAGCTGCTGGCGCTTATCACTCTTACGTAAACGTAAGGGTTTGATTGTGGCAGCAGAAATCAGCTCAGAATCGCTATCCCTACTAAAAGTGGGTGATATAGCGCGGCGAACCGGGAAGACCGTCCGGGCTATCCATCTGTACGAAGAGTTGGGCCTGCTCAATCCAGCAGTGCGGTCCAAGGGCGGCTTTCGCATGTACCGGGGTGATGGCGTCAAGCGCATCGAGTGGATCCAGAAGCTGCAGGACATGGGCTTCTCGCTGACCGAGATCAAGGTCTTCCTGCGCGTGTGGGAGGAGAGCGCTACCGCGCCCAAGGCTATGGCCACTGTGCGCGAGATCTTCACCGACAAGCTGCGGGAAACGCGCGAGACCATAGGCCGTCTCACCCGCCTGGCCGATGAGCTTTCTGAAAGCCTCGCCTTCCTCGAAGGCTGCCGTTCTTGCGATCAGGGACAGCACCAGCGCGAGTGCGGCGGCTGCGGTCGATCAGACCACGAGGTTCCTTTGCTGGTGGATGGAATCGCCAAGCGCTGAAACATGGCCCCCAACCTCCCTATCTACATGGACAATCACGCGACCACCCCGGTGGATGCGCGGGTGCTCGACGCCATGTTGCCGTATTTTCGAGAGGATTTCGGCAACGCCGCCAGCCGGTCGCATGTGTTTGGCTGGAACGCCGAGCGGGCCGTGGAGCAGGCACGCGAGCAGGTAGCTGCGGCCATCGGCGCCTCGGGCCGCGAGATCGTCTGGACCTCGGGCGCCACTGAATCCGACAACCTGGCCATCAAGGGCGCGGCCGACTTCTATCGCGACCGGGGCAACCACATCATCACCGCCGTGACCGAGCACAAGGCTGTGCTCGACACCTGCAAGCGGCTGGAGAAGTCGGGCTTCGAGGTGACCTATCTGCCGGTGGAGCGGGACGGCCGGGTGAACCCGCAGGCGGTGGCCGACGCCATGACCGATAGGACCATAGTGGTTTCCATCATGCTGGCCAACAACGAGGTGGGCACCATCAACCCGGTGGCCGAGATCGGCCAGGTGGTCAAGGCGCGCGGGGCGGTCTTTCACATCGATGCGGTCCAGGGCGTGGGCAAGATCCCCTTCGACGTCGCCAGCTCGCACGCCGACCTGGTTTCCCTTTCGGCGCACAAGATGTACGGTCCCAAGGGCGTGGGCGCGCTCTACGTGCGGCGCAAGCCGCGCGTGCGCATCACCCCCATCATCGACGGCGGCGGCCATGAGCGCGGCATGCGCTCGGGCACGTTGAACGTGCCGGGCATCGTGGGGTTCGGCAAGGCTGCCGAGATAAGCGCGGCCGAGATGGCCGAGGAAGGCAAGCGGCTGCTGGCGTTGCGCGAGCGGCTGCGTCTGGGCATCGAGGCGCGGGTCAGCAACACCGTGCTGAATGGCTCGCTCGAGCACCGGTTGCCGGGCAGCCTCAACATCAGCTTCGCCTACGTGGAGGGCGAGGCCCTGATGATGGCGCTCAAGGACGTCGCTGTGTCGTCGGGATCGGCGTGTACGTCGGCCTCGTTGGAGCCTTCCTACGTCCTGCGCGCCATGGGCGTGCCGGTGGAGATGGCGCACACCTCAATTCGTTTCGGTCTCGGCCGATTCAATACTGAGGAAGAAGTCGACTACGTGATTGACCTGGTGGCACAAAAGGTTAAGAAGCTGCGCGAAATGTCGCCTTTGTGGGAGATGGCGCAATCCGGAGTCGATATCAAGAGCATCCAATGGGCAGGACAGAGCTAGTACGAGAAGCACAAGAGGAAGAGCTGTTATGGCGTATAGCGGAAAAGTGATTGACCACTACGAGAACCCGCGCAACGTGGGCAGCCTGGACAAGGACGCGCCCAACGTGGGGACTGGCCTGGTGGGCGCGCCGGCTTGTGGTGACGTGATGAAGTTGCAGATCCAGGTGAGCGACGCGGGCGTCATCGAGGACGCCAAGTTCAAGACCTTTGGTTGTGGCTCTGCCATCGCCTCGTCGTCGCTGGCCACCGAGTGGATCAAGGGCATGACCCTTGAGCAGGCAATGTCGGTGAGAAACACGCAGATTGTCCAGGAGTTGAACCTGCCCCCGGTCAAGATCCACTGTTCAGTGCTGGCTGAGGACGCCATCAAGAGTGCAATTGCCGACTATCGCAGGAAGCAGAACGGCTCGCAGGCACAAGCGGGGCAAGCCTAGGAGAGAGCATTGTCTATCGAAGTTACAGAACGAGCGGTTGAAGAGATTCGCAAGGCCGCGGCCAAGCGTGCCTCGGCGCCCAAGGGACTGCGCGTGGGCATACGCGGGGGAGGGTGCACGGGGTTTTCGTACTTGTTCGAGTGGGCGGACGCCGAGGCTCGGGCCGAGGACAAGGTGCTGGAGCTAGGGGGCGGCCAGGTCAAAGTCTTCATCGATCCGAAGAGCTATCTGTTTCTCGACGGATCGACGCTGGACTATGCCAGCAGCATGATGGCCCGCGGGTTCAAGTGGACCAACCCCAACGTGAAGGGAACCTGCGGCTGCGGCGAGAGCGTGCAGTTTTAGCAGGCCCATGATCTGCTGGTCCTGTGAGAAGAACGCTGGTGACGGTGTGTTGTGCGCCGGGTGCGGGGCCGTGCAACCGCCCGATCGCGCGGCGGATCACTTTCGCGTGTTCGGCTTGCCGCGCAAGTTCGACCTGGACGTGGCCGACCTCGAACGGCGCTACAAGGACATGACCAAGGTATTGCACCCGGACCGGTTCGCACGCGCGGACGGTCGGGCGCGCCGCGCGTCCTTGGAACGGTCGGTGCAGCTCAATCTCGCGTGGCGCACACTGTCCCAGCCGGTGGCGCGCGCGGAGTATCTGCTGTCGCTTGAGGGCATCGAGGTGGGAGGTTCCGCGGGCAGCAAGGACTCCGGGCAGGCGGACGACCGGGCGACCCAACCTGTGGACACGGCGCTCCTGATCGAGGTGATGGATCTGCGCGAGGCCATGGCCGAGGCTCGCAGCCGTGGCGACTGGGCAAAGGTCGCCGCGCTGATCGCCGACGCGCAGACCAAACACGACAAGGAGATGTCCGAGGTGGCCGCGGGTTTTGCGGCTGCGAAGCCCAGACTCGCCGCGATCGCTGCGCGCATGGTGGCGGCGCGCTACTACCGGCGTTTTCTCGAGGAAGCGGAGGCGGATCGGGAAAGCCAAGACAGCACGGCCAAGTAGGCAGCGGAGTTTGCCATGCCAGTAGAAGCTCTCTTCGACATCTCTGAGCCAGGCGAGGCGCAAGCCAAGGAGGTTTGCAAGGGGCGCGCGGTGGGCATCGATCTGGGCACCACGAATTCGCTGGTGGCCGTGGTGCAGGCCGGCCAGCCGACTTGCCTGCGCGACCAGCACGGCTCGCTGCTGCCATCGGTGGTGCATTATGCGACCGACGGTCGCGTGGTGGTGGGCCAGGAAGCGCGCGGATTGGCGGCCCAGGCGCCGCAGGACACCATTGCCTCGGTCAAGCGATTCATGGGGCGTGGGCCCCGCGATGCCGAGGCCACACGCCGGTTGACGCCGTACCAGTTCGCCCCGGGCGGCGACAGTGAATCGGTCGTTCGTTTTTCCGTGCTGGGGGGCCAGCGCGCGGTCACGCCGGTGGAAGTTTCGGCCGAGATCTTGCGCGTGCTCAAGACGCGCGCCGAGGTCGCGCTGGGTGGCGAGCTGGACGGCGCGGTGATCACGGTGCCGGCCTACTTCGACGACGGGCAACGCCAGGCCACGCGCGACGCTGGCCGCCTGGCGGGCCTTGAGGTCATGCGGTTGCTCAACGAGCCCACGGCCGCGGCCTTGGCCTATGGGCTGGACAAGCAGGCCGAGGGAACCTTCGCTGTGTTCGACCTGGGCGGCGGCACGTTCGACATTTCGATCTTGAAGCTAGAGGGCGGCGTGTTCGAGGTGAAGTCCACCGGCGGCGACTCGGCTCTGGGCGGCGACGATTTTGATCGCGCCCTGGCCGCACACTTGCTGCGGCAGATGGGCTTGCCCGAGGATGCGGCCGGCGACCGTTACCTTACCCGCCGCGTGCTCGATGCGGCGAGGGATGCCAAGGAGGCACTGACCAAGCTCAGCGCGACTGAAGTTGTCATCGAACGGGGGCCGGGTGACCTCTGGCGCGGGACGCTCACGCGCGACGAGCTGGACCACGTGGTGAAGCCGGTCCTCGATCGCTGCGAGCCGCCTGCGCGTCGGGCGCTGCGTGACGCCGGCCTGGAAGCGAAGCAGCTTTCCGGCGTGATCCTGGTGGGCGGCGCCACCCGCATGCCCATTGTGCGGCGGCTGGTCGCCAGCGTCTTCGGGCGCGAGCCTCTGGTCGACATCGATCCCGACGAGGTGGTGGCCCTGGGCGCGGCAGTGCAGGCCGACTTGTTGGCGGGCAACGCGCGCAAAGATGTCGTGCTGATGGACGTGGTGCCGCTTTCGCTGGGCCTGGAAATGATGGGCGGAGTGGCAGAGAAATTGATCCACCGCAACACCACCGTGCCTTGCGGCGCCGTGCAGACCTTCACCACCTACGCTGACAATCAGACTGGTTTTGATTTGCACGTAGTGCAAGGCGAGCGCGAGTTGGTGGCGGATTGCCGCTCGCTGGCGCGCTTCAAGCTGACCGGGATTCCGCCCATGCCCGCGGGCATGGCGCGCCTGCAGGTCACTTTCCTGGTCGACGCCGACGGCTTGCTGAGCGTGTCGGCGCGCGAAGAGACAACGGGCAAGGAATCGTCCATCCGGGTCAAGCCGAGCTACGGGCTCACCGACGACGAGGTCGAGCGCATGATTCGCGATTCCTTCGCCCATGCCGAGCAGGATGTGGGCGAGCGCCTGCTGTTGGTCGAGCGCGTGGAGGCCGACCGCATTCTGCAGGCAACGCGGGCGGCCCTGGCTGGGTCCGCCGATCTTCTGGTCGAGGGTGAGCAGGCCGCCATCGAAGCGGCGATGGACTGGCTCGAGAAGAGCAAGGCCGGGCGCGACCACCTGGCCATGCGAGCGGCGATTGCTGCGCTGGACGCGGCCTCCAAGGACTTCGCCACCCGTCGCATGAACCAAGCGCTGGCGCAGGGACTGCGCGGTCAGGACATCGGCGCGGTGGAAAGCAAAGTAGGAAGGTAGGCCATGCCCAGGATCCGTTTCGAGCCTGACGGGATCGAGATCGAGGTCAAGGCGGGTACGACGATTTTGCAAGCGGCAGAAGAGGCCGGCGCGCTTCTCGGGTCGGCTTGCGGCGGCGTATGCGCCTGCTCGACCTGCCATGTCTACGTCAATGAAGGGTCGGACGGTTTGTCAGAAATCGACGAGTGCGAAGAGGACAACCTGGACAAGGCGTTCGACGTGCGTCGCAATTCACGCCTGGCCTGCCAGGCCCGCTTGCAGGCCGATGGCCGCATCGTCGTCACCATCAGCCCTGCCAGCCGCCAGACCTTCTTTGACGAGCACCCGGGATTGCGGCGCCGGTAGCCAAGGGCGACCGCAGGTCGCCCCTACTCGTCTTCTTCGGCCGCCATCTTGGCGTCGGCGACGACTTTGTCCATCAGGTTGCCGGGCAGTTCGTCGTAGTGCGAGAACTCGAGAGTGAACGAGCCGCGACCGCCGGTCATCGAGCGCAGATCGGACGAGTACTTGAGAGTCTCGGACATGGGCACGTGCGCGCGGATGACTTGATCCTTGCCGGTTGATTCCATGCCCTCGACTCGACCACGGCGCTGATTGAGATCGCCGATGACGTCGCCCATGCAGTCGTCCGGGCAGGTCACCTGGATCTTCATGATGGGTTCGAGCAAACACGGCTTGGCCAGCTTGAAGGCGGCCTGGAAACCCTTGGAACCGGCGATCTCGAAGGAACGCGAGTCCGAGTCCACGTCGTGGTACTTGCCGTCGAACAGGCGCACCTTGACGTCGGTCACGCGATAGCCGGCGATAACCCCCCTGGCCATGCGCGTGCGCATCCCCTTTTCGATGGCCGGGATGAACTGGCGGGGCACGGCGCCGCCCACGATGGCGTCCTCGAACTCGAAGCCGCTGCCACGGGGCAGGGGCGCGATGTCGACGTAGCAAACTCCGTACTGGCCGCGTCCGCCGGTCTGCTTCTTGTGCTTGCCCTCGACGTTCTTGGCGGTGCCCTTGATGGTTTCGAGATACGGGATCTTGGGCGGCAAGAGATCCACCTCGACGCCCATGCGGTGCAGGCGATCGACGGTGGCCTCGATGTGCAACTGGCCGGTGCCACCGATCAGGATGGCCTTGGACTGGGCGTCGTGGGTGACCTTGATGGCCACGTCCGAGTCGATGATCTCGTTCAGCTTGACGGCAACCTTGTCCTCGTCGCCCTTGGTCTTGGGCTGCAGCGCATAGGTGATGAGCGGCGCGGGAATCACCGGTTTGGGCATGGCAAAGAGCGAGCGCTCGTCGGCCAGTGTGTCGCCGGTTTTGGTGGTCTTCAGCTTGGCCACCGCGACGAGGTCGCCCGCGAAGGCCTCGGCCACCTGATCGCGCGCCTTGCCCTGCAGAACGTAGAGTTGGCCCACGCGTTCCTTGGAATCGTGGTTGACTGAAATCAGGGAGGCGTCGCCGGTGAGCTTTCCCGAAATCACCCGCATGAGCGACAGACGACCAATATCCGAGGTGCAGGTCTTCCACACGTAGGCCGCCACCGGCGCCGCGGGATCAGCGCTACGCTCGGTCGGCTCCTCGCCGATCTTGCCCTTCCAGGCCGGCCGATCCGGGGGCGCCGGGAAGCAATCTACGATGAAATCGAGCAGGGGTTGGATGCCCAGGCACACGCCGGGCGCGGCCGCCAGCACCGGCACTACGGCTTGCCGGCGTACACCCTCGACCAGACCCCGGCGCGCCTCTTCATCGGTCAGGGTGCCGGTTTCCAGATACTTCTCCACCAGGGCATCATCGGCCGAGGCAATGGCTTCCAGCAGGGCCTCGCGCGCCTTCTTCGCTGCCTCGACCATGTCGGCTGGAATTTCGCCCTCTTTCACGTCGCGCCCCTCGCCCGAAAAGCGGAACGCCTTCATGGAGAGCAGATCCACCACGCCCGCGAAATCGGCTTCCTGACCGATGGGGAGCTGCAGTGCCACAGCCTTGGTGGACAGGGTCTCGCGCACGTCATCGAGCGCGCGCTGGAAATCGGCACGCTCGCGGTCCAGCTTGGAGATGAGCACGCAGCGGGGCAGCCCGAGTTCGTCGCACATGGCCCAGGTTCGTTCGGTGTAGACCTGCACGCCGTCACTGGCGGACACCACCACCACGGCCGCGTCGGCCACATCGAGGGTGATGCGGGTGTCGACCAGGAAGTTTCCGTTGCCTGATGTGTCAAGAATGTTGATCTTGTTCTTCTTCCACTCCACGTGGCCCGCAGCGGCGAATATGCTGGTTTTGCGCTTCTGCTCCTCGGGCTCGAAGTCGAAGTTCGAGGTATCGTCGTCGACGCGACCCAGCCGCTGGGTCGACTTCGTCGAGAAGAGAATGGCCTCGCCCAGCGTGGTTTTTCCGGAACCACCGTGGCCGACCAGTGCAACGTTTCGAATCTCGCTCGCCGCGTAGCTCTTCATGCATTACCCCTTCAGGTGAATCGCGACCGCCCCAGCTCCATCCCCGAAGTCTGGCGCTTATAAATCACCTGACCGAGGAAGTCGAGGCTTGCGACACCTGCGAGTTATTCGGGACGCGGCGCGATGGCGAATGCAGGCGGCGGTTGGTCAGTTATGGCTGGGATCGAGCACGCGGCCCATGAAGAGGATAGCGCCGGTGGGCTGGTCACGCAGGAAGTAGAGGAAGGGCCGGTCGGCCGTGAGGACGAGTTGGGGCGTCGGCAGGGCGATGGCGGTATTCATGGTGACAGCCGTGGCGGCTGCGGCCTCGGTGCCTCTTTCTGCAACGTTGATGAAGGCCTTGTGGATAACGTCCCCAATGAAGAGGTTCTGCGTGCTGTCCATCCCCGAGAAGTCGGCGATGCCTGGGAGGAAGGCCGACGTCATGCCCAGGGCCATGAGGAGGTCCTTCAAACTTGTCCCGGTCTCGACCTTGTAGCGGGGCAGGGCAACCGAAACCGCCTGGTTGGTCAGCCCGGCCACCAGAGTACCCAGCGTGTTGGCGTCAAGCGACGATTCGACCTGGCTGAACTGGCCCGCATCAGGCACCACCACCACCAGCGAGAGGTTGTCGTCGGCGTAGGGCAGGGATGCGGCCACGAAGTTCGTCCCCTGCGTGGCTGGGAGACCGTAGAAATCCGATCTCATGAATTTCGCAGTGACGCTGCTGCCGTCGAGCAGCGTGAACGAGCCGTCGCCGGTGTTGTTCGCATCAAAGGGGCTTCCCCATGCAGCGTTGAAGTAGACAGCGTCGGTCAGGACTAGTTTGGTCGAGGCAACGACAGAGCCCTGGGGCAGCAGATCCTGGATCTTGTTGTTGGTCTGCTCGGCGACCCACGCGTTGATGGCTAGGCGCGATGGATCAGGCGCATTGAGGAAGTCGAGCAAGTTCACGCCCGCGCCGTAGTTTGCGGCCAGAGTGTCGAGAAAGTCGGGACTGAAGGTGTAGGTTTTTTCGGCCCAGAGGGCGTTGACGATGTTTACCTGCATGGGCCCGCCGTCGGCGCCGGGGAAGCCTTGACCACGCGAGGCCAGAGCCAGGTCCAGGGCATCGAAGGCCAGGTGCAACTGCGCGGGTGGCAGGGTGAAGTGAAGCGTGCTGGCCATCTCAGTGGCGGTCGCGCCTGCCGCCCCGGCATAGGTCATGGCAAGGGCAATTGAGATGCTGGCCGGTGAGAAGATCAGATTGGTGTTCGTAAGGATGAGCTGCTTGTAGACGTCAAAAGCAAAAGCAGCGTTGTCGGAAGCCAACTGGGTGCTGTCGGCGGGCGCCACCGTCGGATTGGCCACGCGCTGGATTGGCGACTTGGCGGTGTCGACCGGCGGGGTGGACTTTTCAGCGTCTCCACAGCCAGCAAGCGCGGTCGAAAGGAGTGCTGAGAGAAGGAAGGTCGTTGGAATCAAACGAGTCATGGGAGCCTCCGAGTTAGCCGCCAAGTTTCATAGCAATTTCAGGGCCAGGGCCGAGTCGGCCCCCTGAGCCTGCGGGCAAGCCAGACCGTGATCGCGACTCCTCAGAAATCTGAGGTGGCGCGGGCGTTTCGGTCGCAATGAGGTCGAATGACGCCGCGACGCATGAGCCCAACAAAAGCCTTTCGGGGCGATAGCGGCAGCGATGCGGCATCGTCCGCCGCCTTCTGGCATCAAACCAAATGAATGAGGCCGAACCAGCAAGAGCTGCACTTCCGGAGGCACAGACCATTGGTGTCGATGGCAGGCGGGCTTGCGAAAACCTGGGCCACTGGAAGCCAACAACGTTCATGCAGAGGAGAGCAACATGGCAGACCTACGAACCACATATATGGGTGTCCCCCTCGCCAATCCGATTGTGGTGGGATCCTCGTCACTGTCGAAGTCCATCGACAGCATCAAGAAACTTGAGCAGGCTGGGGCTGGCGGTCTGGTGGTGAAGTCGCTCTTCGAAGAGCAGATACAGATGGAGGAGGAGGAGTTCCGCACCCGCCTAGGGGAACTCGAACCTGGCTTCGCCGAAGCGGTCAGCATGTTTCCCAAGATGGAACACGGCGGGCCCAAGGAGCACTTGTTTTGGGTCGAGCAGGCGCGCAAGGCCGTAAAGATGCCCATCTTCGCCAGCCTCAATTGCATCAGTCGGGTGACCTGGGGTGACTACGCCAAGCAACTCGAAGGCACAGGAGTGAACGGAATCGAGCTCAATTTCTACTCGCCCGCGCTTGACCCGGAAATCGCTGCCTCGGACATCGAAAAACGAGAGATTTCGATACTGGAGCGGGTGCGCGCAGCGGTCAAGATCCCCATCGCTGTGAAGCTTCACCCTTACTACACCAGCCTGATGAACGTGGTATCCCGCATGGAAACAGCCGGGGCCAATGCCTTCGTGCTCTTCAATCGGTTGCTCCAGCCCGACATCGACCCTGATAGCCTGACCCGGTATTCCTCGGTCAGCCTGAGCTCGCCGGGCGAGTCGCTACTGCCCTTGCGCTGGGTGGCCATGCTGCACGACCGGGTCAAGGCCGACCTGGTCGCCACCACCGGAATTTGGACCGGGCGGGACGTGGCCAAGATGGTGTTGGTGGGCGCCAAGGCCGTTCAAGTGGTCAGCGTGCTCTATCGCGAACAGCCTGCTCATATTCAGAAGATGCTGGCCGAGCTGTCGAGCTGGATGGACGCCCACAACTTCGCCAACCTGGACGCCTTCCGCGGCAAGCTGGGCCAGAAGCAAGGAGTGGACGCCTGGTCCTTCGCGCGCGGCCAGTACATCAAGGCCTTGGTCGGCGTGGATTAGCCATCCGTGCTAAGGGCGTTTAGCGCCCGTGGACTGGAAATGCAGGCATGTTTGGCATACAATGCATGCATGCAGTACACGCTCCGGAACATACCCAAGCAACTTGATACGGAGGTCCGTCGGCGGGCGCACGAGGAGCGCAAGAGCATGAATCGGGCGCTGCTGGAGGCGCTGGCGCGTGGGGTGGGCTTGCAAGGCCAGGCCCAGCGCCAGCGCGACCTCGGCGACATTGCCGGAACCTGGAAGAAGGATCCCGCCTTTGATCATGCCATCGCGGAACAGGACAAAGTCGACGAGGCACTCTGGAAGTGAGAGTCGCTCTCGACACCAACGGCTACGTGGACTTCTGTCGCGGCGAAGCGGGAACCGTCGATCTGCTGGAGAAGGCGGACTCGATTCATCTGCCGTTCGTGGTTCTGGCCGAGCTTCGCGCCGGCTTCGCCGTGGGCAGGCGCGGATCCGAGAACGAGAGGGTGCTGGGCTTGTTTCTCGGCAAACCTGGGGTGCAGGTGATCTACGCCGACGATCAGACAACCCACCAGTACGCGTCTCTGTACCGTCAGCTCCGCCGGCAGGGAACGCCGATTCCCACCAACGACATCTGGATCGCGGCTCTCGTGCTCCAGCACGGTCTGACCCTGCACGCCCGCGATCGGCACTTCGACCACCTGCCGCAACTGCTGCAGAGGTAGCGATACCAATTCAGATAGTCACGCGACATGGATCGCCTCGCACTCGATGCGCGAGCGCAACTCCCAACCTTGGTGGGTCTGACTAGAATCGTTGTACACTCGTGGGCGGTAGTTGATGACTGCTCGCTGGCACCCTTTCTTTTTCGCATCGATGTCTATCGGCTTGAGCTTCATACTCCGGCCCGCGTTGGCTGACGATGGTGGGCAGTCCCGGGCCGATCGTCGCTGCGACGAAATGCTGGGCCAGACTCGTCCCGCCGATATCGGCTCTTCGGCCGCACCCACGCCTGCCGCTGCGACGAATTCCGTTCAAGCGCCGCTTGGGCCAGAGATTGCAACGACGCCAATCGCTCAACCGCCGCCACTGCCGCCGGCCCTCGCGGTGCCTCAACCGTCACCCCGCGATCTCTGGCCAATCGAGTACGTGCTGCGCCCACAGACGCTTCCCGCCGGGCTGACCGAAGCAGGCGTGCGCGCAAGTGTGTTCCGGCCGCAGTCCGGTCCCCTCGCGACGGCTGCTGGTTTCCCCTACACTTTCCATTCCACCCTCAGCCTAGGCTTGTGGGTTCGCGTGGGCCTAACCGAACGATCCGAGATGCAATTCTATGCGCCGCGAATTCTGTGCGTGGCCGCATCGGATCCGAGCGGCTGCAGCGACATCAATCGTTTCAACGCCACCGAGATCTCGGGAACCTACGGCCTCGTTCGATCTCGGATGACGCAGCTCAAGGTCTTCGGGGGCATTTTGATCGCGAGGAGCGCGAAGCCATTGACCTTTGCCTGGGACGTGGGTACGCGAACGAAAATCCTGTTCGGGCGGGTCGTGGCATTGGAAATGGCCCTGGTCGCTAGCCGTCAGGTCGACCAGCCCGAGTCCTCGGGCGACACGGCCGCGCGCGGCTCATTGGTTGTCGACTTGAACGTCCAGGTCACACACCACTTGCTGGTCTTTGCCGATCTCAATCCGTACGCACCCATCGACCATTTGGACCAAATCGCACTAGAACCATCCGCCGGCGCTTCTTGGACCTTCAGCAAGCGATTGGAGGCCGCAGCGTCGGCAGGAATCTACAATGTTCTTGCCCGGCGAAACTGGGATACTGGCGTTCCCGGCAGCTACTACGTGCTCTCGATGCGATTCTGGTTCTAGCCAACCCGCTTGTGAAACCTCAAACTGGCCACGGTCAGCAAGGCCAAGCCAAAGCCGAGCAGGGCGAGCAGGCGCCACCAGATGTCGAGCAAGCCGGCCCCCTTGAGCAGCACCGCGCGCAGCACCTCGATGTAGTAGCGCACGGGATTGAAGAAGGTCACGATCTGCAGCCATGCGGGCATGGCGCGAATCGGGGTCATCACGCCGGAAAGTAGGATGGCCGGCATGGCAAAGAGAAAGCCGGCGAGGAAGGCCTGCTGCTGCGTGCGACTGACTGTGGAGATCAACAGGCCGATGCCCAGCGTGGAGAGGACGTAGAGCACAGTCCCTGCTGCCACGAGCAGCAAGCTGCCATGCAGGGGTACGCCGAAGATCCACACGCCAGCGGTCAACACGAGCAAGACGTCGAAGCAGCCGATCACCAGAAACGGCGTCATCTTGCCGACCAGTAGGAAGAGCGGCCGGATGGGCGTGACCAGCACCTGCTCCAGCGTGCCCATCTCGCGCTCGCGTGCGAGCCCCATGGCGGTGACTAGGGTTGTCGTGATGACGAGCAAGATGGTCATCACCCCGGGGATCATGTAGGGCGGCGTCTTCAAACTGGGATTGAACCAGATGCGGGGCGTGGCCCGGATAAGCGGCGGCGGCACAATCCCGTGTGCTGCCAAGCGCTCCTTCACCATGGCCTCGGCTGTCTCGCCAAAGTAGCGCGAGGCCGCGCCGGCAACGACCACTGCGCGGTTGGGATCGCCGCCGTCGAGGATGACCTGCACCTCGGCGGGGCGCTGCGCGGCCAGTTCGTGCGCCAAGCCTGCGGGCAAGACCAAGGCAGCCGCCGCGTCGCCGGTCTGCAGTCTGCGCTCGACCTCCACAAATTCGCTCGTGCGCCCGGCGTCACGCAGGGTTCCGTCGGCGAGCAGCCGGCGTATGTGCTGGCGGCTCTGCGGGCTGGCATCATGGTCCACCACCAGGGTGGGCACATGGTCGACCTGGAAGTCGACCGCGAAGCCGAAGACCACGGTCTGCAGCAACGGCGCCACGATGAGCATGAACATGATGCGCCGGTCGCGCACCGTCTGGCTGACCTCTTTGCGCATGATCGCGCGCAGCTGCACCGACCAGCGCGGCTTCACAATCATGCCAGCCTCCGTCGGAAACGCGCCGTGGCCAGAACCAGGATGGCCAGGGCGAAGATGGTGAGCGCGACCAGATCGCTCCAAAGGATCGACAGGCCACTGCCCTTGAGCATGATCCCGCGCATGGCGTGCACGAAGTAGCGGGCTGGAATGACTGATGACAGGACCTGCAGGATGCGCGGCATGTTCTCGATGGGCACCAGCATTCCCGACAGCAACAATGAGGGGAGCAGCGACGAAAGCGCGCCCGCTTGCGTGGCCACCAGCTGACTGCGTGCCACCACCGAGATGAACAGGCCCTGGCCCAGCATTCCGACCAGGAAGAGAAAGCCGGCGAGGAAGAGCAGGGAGGCGCTGCCACGGATGGGAACGTCGAAGATCACCGCGCCGACTGCGACCACCAAGAGGAGCTGCAGCATGCCAAGGCCGAGATAGGGCAGAAGCTTGCCGAGCACAATTTCCAGGCGGCCCACCGGCGAGGCAAAAAGTTGTTCCATGGACCCGCGTTCCCATTCCCCGGACACCGTGAGCGCGGTCAACAGCACGGCGGCGATGGCGAGCAAGTACACGGCCAGGCCGGGGACCATGAACAGGGCCGAGCGGGCCTCGGGGTTGAACAGGGTGAACACCTTCACCTGCAGGGGCGGCTCGGCGGCGAGGTCGATGCGGCGCAAACTCTCCGCGCGCACCAGGCCGTCGATCTTGCTCAGGATCTGGTTGGCCACCACGCCGTCAGCACCGTCGACGATGAGCTGGACCTCGCCGTCGCGGCCGGCGGCCAGCTCGCGTTGATAGCCGGCGGGAATGGCCAGTGCGGCCAGGGCCTGGCCCCGGCGAATCATACGCAGGGCTGCGGTTTCGTCGCTGTCGGCCGCGACGGCAAACTCGTGGCCGGCACTCACGGCGCGAACCAAGGCGCGTGAGGCGGCGCTGCGATCGCCGTCGAGCACGACCAGGGGAATGTGGTCCATGTCGAAGCTGACGCCGAAGCCGAAGATGAGCAGCATGACCACGGGCATGGCCAGGGCCATGTACAGGGTGCGTGGATCGCGACGGATGTGCATGACTTCCTTGGAAGCCATGGCACCCACGCGAACCAGAAAACGCGCCGGCCTGGTCATGGCGCACGCGCCTCGCGCGGCCGGGCGACGACGGCCAAGAACACGTCTTCCAACGTCGGCTCGCCGGACTCGACTTCCACGGCTTGCGCACCGGCGCTGGTCAGGGCGTGCGCGACCGAGTCCGCGTTCCAGTCTTCGGCCACCACTTGCAGGTGCAGTCCGGCGCCAAAGGGCTCGACCGCGGTGATCCCCGGGCGGCCGCGCAAGGAGGCCGCGGCTTCGGCCAGGTTGCGGCCGCGTACCGCCAGCACCTGGTCAGGAACGTAGCGCTTCTTGAGCGCGCCAGGCGTGTCGAGCGCGACCAGGCGGCCGTCCACCATCAGACCAATGCGGCCGCAGTATTCAGCCTCGTCGAGGTAGTGGGTGGTGACGAAGATGGTGGTGCCCTCGTGGGCGAGACGGCGAATGAAGCGCCAGAAGTGGCGGCGACTGATTGGATCCACGCCGGCGGTGGGTTCGTCGAGAAACAGCACCGCGGGCCGGTGCAAGATGGCGCAGCCCAAGGCCAGACGCTGCCGGATGCCGCCCGGGAGCGAGCCGGTAATTGCGTCGCGCTCGTGTTCCAGGTCGGACAGGTGCAGGACTTCGTCGGCGCGGGCGGCGAAGTCCGGCCCGGAAAGTCCATAGGCCCCGCCGAAGAACTCGATGTTAGCCCGCACCGGCAAGTCCAGATAGAGCGAGAACTTCTGTGACATGTAGCCGATGGAAGCCTTGACTGACTCGGGTTCGGTTTTCACGTCGAAGCCGGCCACGCGCGCTTGACCAGCCGTCGGGGCGAGCAGCCCGCACAACATGCGGATGGTGGTGGACTTGCCGGCTCCGTTGGCGCCCAGGTAGCCGAAGATCTCGCCGCGGGCCACTGAGAACGATACGTCGTCGACGGCCAGGAACGATCCGAATCGGCGCGAAAGATGGACCGCTTCGATAGACAGCTTGCTCATGCGGCCTCCTGGCG
>Ga0182017_10001316_pt1 | contig 19231 bp, 14 predicted proteins | sample 712E3DmetaG_FD_120492 | JGI IMG/M metagenome (GOLD analysis project Ga0182017, IMG submission 120492) | Permafrost microbial communities from Stordalen Mire, Sweden - 712E3D metaG | ecosystem: Environmental > Terrestrial > Soil > Wetlands > Permafrost | place: Sweden: Stordalen | collected... | reverse complement strand
TCAGGTAAAGAAATATTACTGCCATTGCACGAAAGTTTAATTTTAGAAATAGATTCTCAGAAAAAGATCATCAAAATGATCGTCCCTGAGGGTATTTCAGATATTAATTAAGTTAAAGGTCTTTTTAACTATACCCTTGAATTATTGGTTTTATAGAATTATAATCTAATCATTCTTTGAATAGGTGCAGCTCTTTGGAAAAAACTCCGTCTTTTGATAAACTAATCTGTTAACTAAAAAGGATGAAAATGAAAAAAGCGATTTACTTGTCGGTCCTTGTTGCCGGAATGATGCTGACGACAGAGACTTTAATCGGACAATCAACAGAAAAGGAAACAAGAACTGTTTCTGGATTTACTGAAATTGGATTTGGAATTGCTGGCAATCTTTATGTTAAGACAGGAGCTGAATTCAGCGTTGTACTCGAAGGGGATAAGAAATACCTCAGCGAAATTGAGACAGTTATCAGAAATAACAAACTGGTTATCAGAGATTTAAATAACAGGTTCTTTAACAATGAGAAAGCCAATGTTTACATTACGCTTCCTAATCTTAAAGGATTGAGTGTATCCGGGTCAGGAATAGCGCAGGTTGATAACAGTTTAAAAAATGATGAACTTTATCTGAATGTCAGCGGAAGCGGGAAAATTATTGTACCCGATATTATTGCAGATGTACTGAATTGTTCTATTTCCGGCTCAGGAAATATTGCCCTTAAAGGGAACGGCGATATTGGTAAAGGCGATATCTCAATAAGCGGTTCAGGCAATTATGCCGGGGAGGCAGCCAAGTTTAAAAACCTGCATGTACAAATTTCAGGCAGTGGCAACTGCACCTGCAATGTAGCAGAATCTCTTAGTGCCTCTATTTCCGGCAGCGGAAATGTAAATTATATTGGAAATCCAAAAGTAGATGCAAGAGTCTCAGGATCAGGTCATGTAAGATCAAAATAGTTTATTTTCTTATTATCTTTATCACATTATTAAGTTCAACTTTTATGACAGGTGAAGGGCGATGCTCTTGCCTGTCATCTCTCTTGTACTCAACCGTATAATCAACTGATTGAATGATCTTCTCAGAGATTTCAATAAAATGGGAAGGAGAAGGTTCTCCGCTAATATTGGCAGAAGTTGATATAATTGGTTTCCTGAATCTCCCGATGAGTTCATTACAAAACTCGTCCATGCACACTCTGATGCCAACAGATCCATCTTCTGCAGTGATTGATGGAGCAAGATTTTTGGCCCCGGGATATATTATTGTTAAAGGCCTTTCTGATACTTCAATTAGTTCACGGGCTATTTCAGGGATATCCTTGACATATCTCTCAACCATCGCTTCACTGTTAACAAGTATTATAAGACTTTTTTTATCATTCCTCGATTTGATCCTGAAAATTCGTTCCACTGCCTCATTATCTGTGGCATCACAACCAAGTCCCCAAACTGTATCGGTAGGGTAGAGGATTACTCCGCCATTATGCAATACTTTTAAAGAATTCCCGATATCTTCTTTAAATGTCATTAAATCTGCAAATTGTGGTTTATGATTCCTTTTTTTGAAGCTCCCTTAGCTTTATGTATTTCAGATAACTTGAATAAGCTGTTATGGAACAAATGAGATATCCGTTATGACCATCGAGGAATCCACGTTGAAGAATAAATGATCTGAAGAAACTCCATAAAAAATGAATTACTGCAGTAAATGGTCCGGCTTTTCTTCCGGCTTTGTAATATTCTGCAGCACCTATTGTCGAGTATTTTTTAATTTTTTCAATATGATCCTCATGAGATGAATATGCCCAGTGGAGCAAGTCTCCTTTTACTCTACGTACCTTGCTGCCCTTTTCCATCATAACCTTTTCATGAATATTAAATCCACCCCATTTCCCTTTTTTTGAATCAAATAGTCGTAATTGTTTATCGGGGTACCATTTGCAATGATGTATCCATTGTCCGCAATAATTATTCAAACGATTGAACAGATAACCATCATACTTCCAGTTTTCCTTAATTGCCAGAATTGATTTTTTTAATTCCTCACTAAGAGCTTCATCAGCATCAAGGGATAAAACATATTGATAAGAAGCAAGTGACAGAGCATAGTTTTTCTGATCTCTGTAACCATTAAAATCATGGGTTATAAACCTGACATTATGTTTCTTGCAAATCTCTTGAGTTGAATCAGTAGAAAATGAATCAACAACAATTATTTCATCGGCAATACCGGTCAACGATACAAGACATCTTTCTATAAATGCTTCTACATTAAAGGTTATAATAATTGCAGATATTTGCGGCATTAATGGTTAGTCTGTTTTAATATATAACGAATAACTATTGACAGGGACACAAAAATATTCACATTATTTGAATTAGCTAAATTTTTAGTCAAAAATATCAGTACTTTTAAAAAAAAAATCAAAATTTTAATCTTAATGTTTTCATCCTGACCTTCATCGCATTTATTACCTCCATTTCCTTTTCAAGCGTTTCTGCCTCAAAAGTCACGGAGAATCGAATAAATTTTCCTGCATCATCCCATGGAACAGTTGATATTAATGATTCCCGTATAAGAAATTCAGAAAATTCAGATGCTGAATTAAATACTTTACCATTTTCGGTTCCGGCAGGAGCTTTTACATAACAATAGAATGATCCTTTGGGCTTTTTAGCATCAAATCCCAAATCATTTAATGCATCAACCAGCAGATTGAATCTTCTGGAGTATTTTATCACCGTTTTATCAGTTATTTCAGTATGTTGGAATGCCTGAATAGCTGCCTTTTGAATTGCCCTGAACTGTCCGGAGTCCGTATTATCTTTTACGGTTGCATAGGCTTTAATTGCTTTGTTGTTACCGCAAATAAAACCGATTCTCCATCCAGTCATATTAAAAGCCTTAGATAATGAATGAACTTCAACACCAACATCCATTGCTCCATCGGCTGAAAGAAAACTAAGCGGTTTGTATCCATCATAAGTCAATGCACTATAAGGAGCATCATGGATTACAATAACGTTATTTTTCTTTGCAAAATCAACTACTTGCTTAAAGAATTCAATGCTCGCCACAGCTCCTGTAGGATTATTTGGATAATTCAGGTATAATAACTTAGCTCTCTTTAAAATTGACTGAGGAATTGTACTTAAGTCTGGCAGGAATGAATTAGATTCCTCCAATGGCAGATTGAATATTTCACCGCCAAGATATTTTGTATAAGTTGCTGTGACCGGGTATCCCGGAACTGTCGTAAGTAAAACATCTCCGGGATTTATAAAACATATTGGAAGCATTGCAAGTACCGGTTTTGATCCAATACCATGTATTATATGTTCTGACGGAATCAGACCCGAAAGTCCATAAACCTTTTCAAGATACCTTGCTGCTTCTTCCTGGAACTCAGGAATCCCATTATCGGCATACCACCTGTTTTCAGGTTTTCCTGCCTCTTCCGATAATGCTTTTACAACCAGATTATCGGCAGGCCAATCAGGTTCACCAACTCCCATATCGATTAGGGCTAATTCAGGGTGTGCTTTTTTTGCAGCGGCTTTTGCTCTTTTAATAAGTTCAAATTTGTATATAACTGTTGACTTTCCGAAGTCAGAACCCCCAAGTCTTTCTGATATTTTGTCGTCAAAAAAATTAATCATGGTTATTATGACTGTTAAATTCTATCGAAATTGATATTTGTTTTTATTCTGAGCAAAAATAATAAATGTATTAGGTTGAAGCGCAAAAAAAGAGGTAAGTATTTTAAGAGCCCCGGGAAGATTCTTTTTGTATGTTAGTTAAAATGTTATAAGCCAGGCATATATCTGATTTTAACACTTTTTATTATAGGTGAATGAAATTGTTTTGATTTTCCTCTTTCACGATAAATAAATCTGGCTTATATTTGGGGCAATTTTGATTTTTTCAGCAACCTTCTCTGAGGGCGCCAGGATATTGATTATAATAATTAATATAATAAAGTTATGAGCAGATTTATTTATTTAACCGCAACCCCCGAGGCACTTATTGCTTCTATGCTTCCTCCGGCAGATTTTGGAGCATATCTTTCGACCGGGACAAAGAAAAGGAACAGAGGTCAGGCAATATTCTTTGAAGTAGACCTTGGAGGTATTGAAAAACTGATCGACATTGAAAGCCTGAATCGCCGTTGTGTTGCAAAACCTGATGGCGCTCCAAAAAGCTCAGTGTACCTTTCAGTATATAAGGTTCTTGAAATGATACCATTGTCGGCGCTTAAAAGTTTATATCTTACTACCGATACCGGACAAACTCTGGAGTTGAAAAGAGTACTATACGATTCTGCAAATGAACCTAAAAATAAACTGCATCTTTTTCAGGAGTTATGCCCGGTAACACCTTTGGTTGCCAGTGAATTAACACCTTCGGCGTTTATGAAGAAACTTACTGATGGTTCAATCCCCATCGTTCTTCCGAAGCTTTTCTTTGTAGATCTTAAGCTGGGAGAGCTGGCAACTAATCCTCTTGGAGGTTCTGCAGAGCATTTGCCATATTCAAACGTCGGACACCTGAGAGACTGTCTTGAAATTCTAAAAGGGGAATATGAAAAACATATGAAAACTGTCCAGCGAATTTATTCCGGTTCACTTCTCTACAGAACGATAGAAAGTGGATTTTACGTTGGTTCGAAGGGTGAAGTTGTTTTTTATCCCTATCCAAGTATGACAGAACTGGAAAACATTAATTATGACTTTTTTAGAGCTATTTAGTATTAATCTTTTAATTTAAAATTTATTATGTTTAGTTTACCAGGGGCAACCCCCTTTGAGGTTATAGCAATCTGGAGTGTTCTGGTTATTGCTTTTTTCGGACTTGCCTATGCAATGTTTTTGCGGAGGCAGGTTATGGCGTGCGATAAAGGAACGGAAAAGATGCAGGATGTTTGGGATGGTATTCGTTTGGGAGCAAATGCTTATCTGAAAAGACAATTAAAGACTATTATCCCCCTTATTTTTGTTTTTACAATAATACTTTTTCTATCTGTTTATGTGGTTCCTCCAACAGAAGAGTCAAAGTTGCGATTTGCAGGTTATTCCGATCAATCACTAAAGCTTATAATTGGTTTTGGCCGTGCTGTTGCATTCATTATGGGATCTTTATTTTCTCTGATGGTGGGTCAGTTTGGAATGAGGATGGCAGTTCAGGCAAATGTTAGGGTAGCTTCCGCCTCAAGAAGAAGTTTTGGAGAGGCTCTTAAGATTGCTTACCGTGCAGGAACCATAACCGGAATGCTGACGGACGGTTTAGGGTTGCTTGGTGGTACCCTGATATTTATTCTTTTCGGTGTGGCATCGCCTGATACTCTTCTTGGTTTTGGTTTTGGAGGCACCCTACTCGCACTCTTCATGAGAGTTGGCGGGGGTATATATACTAAAGCAGCTGATGTAGGTGCCGACCTGGTTGGAAAAGTTGAAGCCGGTCTTCCTGAGGATGATGAACGTAATGCGGCAGTTATTGCCGACCTGGTGGGAGACAATGTTGGCGACTGTGCAGGGATGGCTGCAGATATATTTGAATCTTATGAAGTAACAATAGTTTCAACTTTAATACTTGGGGTTGTACTATATACTATGACACACCAGCTTTCCTGGATAATCTTCCCGCTGCTCGTCAGAGGTATTGGGGTGCTTTCTTCAATAATTGGTACATATCTCGTAAAGGGAAGCAAGACTGCAAAAACCAATAACGCACTTAAAGCAATTAATAAAGGTTTTTATTCTTCAGCAGCTATAAGTATTGCAGCATTTGGTATTCTTTCCTATTTCTACCTTCATGAATGGCGCTCATTTCTATCGGTAGTAGTCGGAATTCTGCTGGCAATTGTACTGGATGAGATAACCAAACATTTTACCGATGGAAATTTTCACCCTGTCAAGGATATTGCAAAGAATTCAAAAACCGGTTCCGCAACTCTGATATTAAAGGGATTAAGTTATGGATTTGAAGTTGCTGTATGGCAGACATTGGTAATTGCCATCACAATTTTTGCTTCAGTAATGATATATTACGGACAACCAGTTGTTTATGTCCTCTATGGAGTTGCAATGACCGGTATCGGGATGCTTACTCTGACAGGTAATAATGTCGCAATGGATGCTTTTGGCCCTATAGCTGACAACGCTAATGGGATAGGGGAACTATCTCATCTCGATAAAGATGCACGCAAAATAATGGATTCACTCGATGCGACCGGTAATACAACAAAAGCAATTACAAAGGGTGTTGCTATTGGTTCAGCCGTAATTGCTGCAGTTGCATTGTTCGGATCGTTCATTACTGATGTAAGTAAGGTTCAGATTCAACTGGGATTTGAAAAAACAGCGCAGTTGATCGAAACCGGTATACGTATTTCTGTCCCGATGGTATTTATTGGCTTTCTTATCGGAGGAACTATTCCCTGGCTATTCTCTTCTCTTACGATCAATGCAGTAACTCGTGCCGCTGCGCAGATAGTAGAAGAGGTCCGCCGTCAATTCAGAATACCGGGCATAATTGAACGTACAGTAAAACCTGATTATCAACAAGCTGTCGATATTTGTACTGTTTCAGCACAAAGAGAACTGGTCCCACTTGCTCTGATCGCCGTGTTATCTCCAATACTTATTGGGAGTTTGCTTGGTGTCGAAGCATTGGGCGGTTTCCTTGCCGGAGTGATACTCTCAGGGCAGTTGCTTGCAGTCTTTATGGCAGGTGCCGGCGGAGCCTGGGATAATGCCAAAAAAACCATTGAAGACGGACTTTATGGCGGCAAAGGATCAGAAGCTCATCATGCTGCCGTAGTTGGTGATACTGTTGGTGATCCGCTCAAAGACACTGCCGGGCCAGCGCTTAACCCAATGATTAAGGTCATAAACCTGGTCTCCCTTCTTGCAGCCCCCGTAATTATTGCTTACCAGAAACCAGGACATACTTCTGCAGGTATGTTTATAACAGGAGTAATTTGCCTGTCACTTATAATTGGAGCAATTATCTACTCTAAAAGAGGTGGTTTTAAGAAAGTTCCATTCGTAGTTTAGAACTTAATATTTTCATATAAAAACCTGCCAGTTTAAAATGACTGACAGGTTTTTTATTTGTTAACGACCTGTTTAAAAAATGAGAAGTCATAATAATTATTAAACATTTGAAATTCAAAATATTTTTATTAATATCAACCTCTGAATAAGGAAATTATTGACGTTCATTTAATATTTTGGTCTTTCAGAATTACAGGAATCATTACTGAATATAATAACTGCATCGATAATTGTTGAACATTTAAAACTTTAATCATGATTAGTAATCTATTCTGGATTGTACCGATTTCAGCGCTTATGGCATTATTGTTCGCCTGGATCTTTTATAAAGGCATGAAAAGACAGGAAGAAGGAACTGATAAGATGAAAGAAATCGCTGAATATGTAAGGGAAGGCGCAATGGCTTATCTCAAAAGCCAGTATACTGTTGTCGCCAAGATATTTATTGTTCTTGTTCTCTTATTAGCAATACTGGCATATATGGGTGTTCAAAACCCGTTTGTCCCGGTTGCTTTCCTTACCGGAGGATTTTTCTCTGGTCTTAGTGGTTTGCTGGGAATGAAGACTGCAACATTTGCATCAAACCGAACAGCCTGGGCTTCTTCAAAATCACTCAACAAGGGGTTACAGATAGCTCTCCGCAGCGGAGCAGTTATGGGTCTAGTTGTAGTAGGATTTGCTCTTCTTGATATTGCCCTTTGGTTCATTTTCCTGACTAAGGTCGTATTCACACCTGAGCATATGGCAACCGGGTTGCAGTTCTTAGGACTCAATTTTGTATCCAAGGGAATTGATGAACACCAGAAATTTGTTGAAATTACCGCAACGATGATAACGTTCGGGATGGGAGCTTCGACACAGGCTTTATTTGCAAGAGTCGGTGGTGGTATTTTTACTAAAGCAGCTGATGTCGGAGCAGACCTGGTGGGGAAAGTAGAAGCCGGTATTCCCGAAGATGATCCGCGTAACCCTGCGACAATTGCAGATAACGTTGGTGATAACGTGGGTGATGTAGCCGGAATGGGCGCAGACCTTTATGAATCATATGCAGGTTCAATCCTTGCTACAGCTGCTCTCGGTGCGGCACTTCCTTCAATAGTTCCGGGTGAACAGATAAAATCCGTTATTGCCCCCATGCTGGTATCTGCAATCGGAATATTACTCTCAATTGCAGGAATATACATGGTAAGAACAAAAGAGTCAGCTTCTCCGAAAACCCTTCTCAGGGCGCTTTTGCTTGGTACAGGCGGAAGTTCATCTCTTATTCTGGTTGTTCTCGCAATAATGGCTTATGCAGATTGGATAACATGGGGTGTTTTCGGTGCTGCAGTATCAGGTCTGGTGGCCGGAGTCATAATCGGACAGTCAACAGAATACTATACTTCTGATGGATACAGCCCAACTCAAGGTATAGCAAAACAATCCCAGACTGGCCCCGCAACTGTTATTATTGAAGGTATGGCGGTGGGAATGTTTTCTACATGGCTGCCTGTTTTGACAATTGTCGGAGGTATAATTGCCGCCTATGGTTTTGCAGGTGGATTCCACGACTTTGCAATGGGCGTCTATGGAATTGGTTTTGCATCCGTAGGAATGCTTTCGACGCTGGGAGTGACCCTGGCAACTGATGCTTTCGGACCAATAGCAGACAATGCCGGTGGTAATGCCGAAATGTCTGACTTGCCTGCAGAAGTCAGAGAAAGAACAGATGCACTTGACGGACTTGGCAATACAACAGCAGCAACAGGTAAAGGATTTGCAATAGGCTCGGCAGCACTTACAGCACTAGCACTTGTGGCTGCTTATATGGAAGAGGTAAAACTTTGGCTTGGAAGACTTGCTGATAAGAGTGTCGACGGCTATAAGCAAATTGGTGATGTTCTGTTTTATAAGAGCCATGTACCTGTAGCTGTGCACGCTGGTCAGAAGGCAATAGAAGTTACTCACGCAGGTATTAAAGATTTTGTTGACGCCTATAATCTCTCACTCTTCAATCCTATCTTGCTCGCAGGCCTTTTCATCGGAGCAATGATGACTTTCGTATTTGTTGCAATGGCAATGAAAGCAGTAGGAAGAAATGCAGGACGAATGGTAGATGAAGTGAGACGGCAATTCAGAGAAATCCCGGGTATTATGGAAGGTACAGGAAAGCCCGAATATGCAAAATGCGTGGCAATTGCCACAAAAGGTGCTCAAAAAGAGATGGTTATTCCTTCTCTCATGGCAATCATTGTTCCGGTAACAACCGGTATCATTTTTGGAGTTCCTGGCGTTGTCGGTTTGCTGATGGGAGGTATGACGACCGGCTTTACACTTGCAAGTATGTTGAATAATGCAGGTGGGGCATGGGACAACGCCAAAAAATTTATTGAACGTGGTAACTACGGTGGAAAAAAGAGTGAATGCCATAAAGCAAGTATCGTTGGAGATACCGTTGGAGATCCTTTTAAAGATACCTGTGGTCCTTCAATGAATATACTGATCAAACTGATGTCAATGGTTGCGGTTGTAATGGCTGGTGTGACTGTTGCATGGAGTTTATTTTAGATATCAATGGAATTAAATCATAAGAGCTGCCTGATTTCAGACGGCTCTTTTTTCTTTCATTATTTTGGTAATTTTGAAGAAACTGATTTTATATGCAGATTCCTACTCTAAACGATATTCTGGCAGCACACTCAAGGATCGAACCATTTATTAATCATACTCCGGTATTGAGTTCTCATCAGTTAAATGACATTTTTGATTGTGAGCTATTCTTTAAATGCGAAAACTTTCAAAAAGTGGGCGCATTTAAATTCAGGGGAGCTACAAACGCTGTTCTATCATTGTCTCCGAAAGAAAAAAGTAGAGGAGTTGTGACACATTCATCAGGTAATCACGCTGCGGCACTTGCCCTGGCAGCAAGAATGAACGGGGTTAAGGCACACATTGTCATGCCTGAAAATGCTCCTGATGTAAAGAAGAATGCTGTCGCTGGCTATGGCGCTGAAATTACTTTTTGTAAACCTACTCTGAAAGACCGGGAAGAAACCACCTGGACGATTATGAAAAAAACCGGTGCTACGCTTATTCATCCGTACGACAATTTTAATGTAATATGCGGACAGGGAACGGCAGCTTTAGAGCTGCTTAAAGAAAAAAATGATCTTGAAATTGTAATATCTCCAATTGGCGGCGGTGGACTGATGAGCGGCACCTCTACCTGTGTAAAAGGGATTAATAAAAAGATTCAGGTAATTGGTGCAGAACCACTTAATGCAAATGATGCATTTATATCATTCACTTCTGGCAAACTTACCCCTTCAGTTAATCCCTTAACGGTAGCTGATGGATTACTGACCTCGCTGAGCGAGCTTACATTTGCTATCATTAAAAAAAATGTTGATAGGATTTTTACAGCTAAGGAAGACTCAATCATTGATTGCATGCTTCTGGTATGGGAAAGGATGAAAATAATTATTGAACCCTCATCAGCAACAGTACTTGCCATAATTAAAGAAAATCCTGATTTTTTCAGAGGAAAGAAGACAGGTTTAATAATCTCAGGCGGTAATGTTGATTTCAGGAAATTGCCATTTTAATTCTGCTTTCTGAAAGAAGCCAGAATAGGATAGTGATCTGAATATTTAACTTTCAGAATATCGAATTTAGTACTGATCAGGTTATTATCATATAAAATATAATCAATCCTGTTGGGTGGATAATTTCCTCTGTATGTGAAACCAGCGCCAAAACCAGATTTTACAAAAGCATCGTTAAGTCCCTTTCGGATTTTTGTGTATGCATATGAGACCGGGGTATCATTGAAATCCCCGAGAACTATAACAGGATAAGGCGATCGGTCAATATAGCTTTTAACCACCTGGGCCTGTGAGGCACGTCTAATAAAACCTTGTTTCAGGCTTGTTGATAGTGTCTTTATTTCATCTATTGTCTGATTGTCGTCAGAAGCAAGCTCTTCAATCAGTGACCGCTCCATTCTTCGTAACCTGAATGATTGAAGATGATTATTGAAAATTCTGAAGGTATCTTTTTCAATCACAATGTCGGAGTAGATTGAAAGACTAGATGAGCCGGGATGTCGAATCTCACCTCTCCCGATTATCGGATATCTGGAATATGTAACGATTCCGTAATATTGATCCTTTCTTCTGCCCAAAAGTTTTGTATGAGAATAGTACTTGCCTCCCAGAGTCTTTATGATTTCCTGTTCTTTTTCATCAGGGTTACCCGTTATAAATAATTCCTGGAAACAGATTATTTCCGGATGAATGGTTCTGACAAATTCAAGAATCTTTTTTTCAGTGCCATTATTCTTCGGTTTTTCAAAATAATTAAAAAGTCTCAGGTTGAAACTCATAACTTTAAACGAGCCCTGTTTTTCATTCGCCGGCTTCCTGAATTTAATATAATTGGTAAGATGGTTCAATCCCAGAGCAATAACAAATACAGAAATTAGCGCTTCATATTTAAGATTAACAGCCCAGACAACAGCAATAATAAAATTTATGAGAAGAATATATGGGTAAGCTAGACCAAAAAATGAAGGAAACGCAAAATTCTCGGGATCAATATGTACTGCAAGATAGGATATAAGAAGTGCTGCGGCAAAGCAGATATTTATAACCAGGAAAATCCTATGGAATATTTTTCTCAATGATTATTTTATATGAGTATCGGCAATCAATAATAAATATATAACTATAACATCTCCTGGGAGATCCCTCGTTGGCACTCGGGATGACACCATGGGTTGGTGGTCCGGGGGGAAAAGAAGTGGCGATTCGTATACATTAATACTTTATTGCATATTTCGCATCGAATCGCCACTTCTTTCCCCTCTGTAACCCCTCAAAAGTCTGTCATCCTGAGCGATAGCGAAGGATCCCCCTCAACTTTATTAATATTTTAATTAAATTCAAATTCAATTATTTCATAATTTTTGAAAAACTATTATTCATTCCGGATACTCAAATTATTTTAAATTTATGTTTTGCGAAATTATTCCTAAATATCGAAAAATTGCTCTCAATTAACGACAAATAATCCAGCCAATTGAAAATATATAGATTAGTTTTTTTTCTGACTCTCCCTGAAAAGCATATCTTTTTCAGTCTTTGTGAGACTGTCATATCCACCCTTTGAAATTTTATCGAGAATTTTATTTATCTCTTTCTGATGATCCACTTTTACTTTGTTATACTCATAATCATCGGCGGTTCTTTTATATGTTACTTTAAGTTTTTTTGCAGGTCTGAAAAGAGTTACAAGATAATCAATGATGTTGTTGATTCCTTTTCCGATATCATGTCCCTGACGGTAGTTTAAAGTATAAAGATATCCAAATAGGGCGCCTCCTATATGAGCAAGCTTCCCTCCCGAATTAACCGAGAAATCCATTACTGAGGTGAAAATAAAAATTCCGAGGGCAATGTATTTTATTTTAACCTTCCCCAGAAGAAAGAGATAAACAGTATAGTCAGGCACATACGCAGCAATGGCCACTACAATAGCCATAACTGATGCGCTTGCTCCGAGCAGTGGAATTGATTCACCCACAATTCCCTGAAAAGCCGGAAATATATTATATGAAAGAACGTACGTAAATGCCCCGGAAATTCCACCCAGAAGATATACTGCAACCAGTTTTTTCTCATCAAGATATTCAAGAAATATTTTACCAAACCAATACAGCCATAACAGATTGACTAGTATATGAAGCAACTCCCTGTGGGTAAACATGTAAGTTATCAATGTCCATGGCCTTAGCAGTAACGTTTTAAAGGAAGAAGGGACAGACAGAAATCTGATCGTTTTATTGACAATTTCCGGATTTATCAGAAGGAAACCTATAATCCCAATCAGCGTTATTATGAGGAAAAGAGCAATATTAACATAGATAAGCCTGGTAAGGTTATTGCCATTCCTGAAAGTTGCTTTAATATCATCCCAGATACCCATCAATACAACGTATTTGTGGTTTTTCTCCAGTACCTGATAAGAAGATAACCAAACAACATGCCTCCCAGGTGCGCTGCATGGGCAATATTTGAACCCGGTTGTGTTATTGCCATATAAAGTTCAATGCCGCCATAAATAATTACAAAATATTTTGCTTTAATGGGTATTGGGGGAAAAAGCAGCATCAGCTGAGTATTGGGAAACAGCATTCCAAAAGCAAGAAGAACACCAAATATTGCTCCGGAAGCTCCTATAGTGGGTGTATTTAGCAATATCTGAAGGTTCTCCATGCCCGGATCAGTAAATACTTTTCCCTGATTGAAATATGCGGTGCCTTCATTGAGAACAAGTTGCAGATTTTCAGGACTAAGTGAATGCGCAAGGTGGGAGTACTGGAAAGCAATTACCGATTCATGCGTCAATGCCGCACCCAGTCCGCAAACAAAATAAAAGATGAGAAAGCGTTTTGGGCCCCAGACTTGCTCAAGAACCTGGCCAAACATATAAAGTGCAAACATATTAAAGAAAAGATGCCAGATTCCACTGTGCATGAACATGTGAGTTATAATCTGTATCGGCTTAAATTGTTCTGATTTAGGGAAATACAATCCAAGGGTCCTGTTCAGGTCAATATCAAATACGCTCCCTACGGTATAATAGGCAAGAAGCATCAATATATTAATGAAAATCAGGTTTTTAACAACCGGGGGCATCCCAAAAAATCCTTTTCCGTAACCGTTCATTTATAATTTTTAAAATTTCAAAATTGTTTAGTTCAATTGTCGGACCAAAAATATAATTTCATTTTATATCAGACAGAATGTCATAAGATTTATTTGAATCTTTTATCAAGTTCCTCAAGCGTTATAATATTGATTACCGGTTTACCGGCAGGAGAATAGTTAGGTGCAGAACATGCAAAAAGGGAATCGAAAAGATCTCCCATTTCACTTTGTGACAGAACTTTACCATATGGGATTGCAGATGTTCTGGCCATCGCTGATGCCACTTTTTCTTTCATCCCGGTAGCAGGATCAGCTTCGGTGTTTTTATAAACCTCAAGAACTGTTTTTATCATCTCCCCGGGGTTGGATGAACCATTCTCTGCAGGCTGGCTGTTGATAGAAATTATATTATTACCCAGATGGCGAAAATCATATCCGAGAAGGTTGATATCTTCTTCAATCTCTTTCAGTAACAGGTAATCAGCAGGGCTCATTTCCACAGTTACGGGAAACATGTTTGACTGACCGACTGATCTGTTGCTGCTTAGGCTATCCATAAACTTCTCAAAAAGAATTCTTTCATGCGCCCTTTTCTGGTCGATCATCATCAATCCTGACTTTACAGGGCAAAAAATATATTTATTTTTGATCTGGAAAAACTTTCTCGGGTCTTGACTTATCTTATCTGCTTGTCTGTAAATTTTATCATCTTTTTCAATACCGGAGTAAAGTCTTTCCCAATTTTCCGGGTTCTCTTTTTCAAATCGTTCTATAATATCCGGCCTTGATCCTCTTTCCTCTCTGGAAAAGGGATCGTACTGTGTATTAATCTCAATAACAGGAGGTTCGGGAATCTCTCCGGATGATGATCTCACCGGAATATCTATCAGAGCTTCATTCCCAAAATCAAGAGATGGTACAATGTTGAATCTTCCCAGTGCTTCTCTGACAGAAGCCATCAGGATCTGCCATATCGCCCTTTCATCTTCAAATTTAACCTCGGTTTTGGTAGGATGAATATTAATATCGATACTTGCCGGGTCTGCATCCATATAAATGAAATATGCAGGAATGGCTTCTGCCGCCAGGATGTTCTGATAAGCTTCAAGAACTGCTTTATGAAAATAGGGATGTTTCATGAAGCGGTTGTTGACAAAGAAAAACTGCTCACCAAAAGTCCGTCTTGCATTCTCGGGTTTGCCGATGAATCCGGATATCTTTATCAGGCTTGTATCTGTGTCAAGAGCTATAAGATCCTGATTAATATGTTTTCCGAAAACACCGATAATTCTCTGTCTGAGATTAGTGGCAGGAAGATTGAATATTTCAGAATCATTATGATGTAAAGAAAATTTTATTGCCGGATGAGCCAGCACAACTTTCTGAAATTCATTAATGATGTGCCGCAGTTCGGTGTTGTCAGATTTAAGGAATTTTCTTCTGGCAGGAATATTAAAGAAAAGACTCTTAACCGAGAAGCTTGAACCTGCCGGGCAACTGCAAATCTCCTGGGTTTCAACTTTTGATCCGCTAATGACTATCAGTGTTCCTGCTTCGTCTGTTTCACGGCGAGTCTTAAGTTCAACCATTGAAACAGCGGCAATAGAGGCTAATGCTTCTCCCCGGAACCCTTTGGTGGTTATTGCAAACAGATCCTGGGCTGTTGTTATTTTAGATGTTGCATGCCTTTCAAAAGAAAGTCTTGCATCTGTTTCTGACATTCCGGTACCATCATCTATTACCCGGATTAATGTTTTACCGGAATCCTTTATTATAACTCTGATGTTTTTTCCACCTGCGTCTACAGAGTTCTCAATGAGCTCTTTTATCACGGAGGCGGGTCTTTGAATAACCTCTCCTGCAGCAATCTGATTAGCCACCGAATCGGGAAGAAGTTTAATAATATCAGACATTTTGGATCTGCTGGTTATTTCCGAAACTTATTCAGCAAATATAGGAATATTTGCATCAAGACCTTCCCCGCAAAATGGCTGGTATATTATCAGGAACAGAAAGGTATTTGTTCATCCAAAAATTTCGAACAAATTCGTAAAATATTCGAAAAATTATTTATTAAGTGCTTTCAGATAACTTATTTTGTCTGAAAAATTCCTGGAAACATCATATATCAACCAACCTGAATTCATTTCATTTCTGTTGAATTCTTTGACTTTGATGCACCAGCCTGGTATATCAATGATATGGTATAAAACCTCTTCAACATAGTCGAACTTAATAAAGCCAGATTTTACCATATAAAAGAAAACAGAAAGATAATCAGGATAATAATCTTTTGATGAATATTCCTGAAGATGATCTACATCCTCAAGAGCTCTTTTCAGATTTATAAAATCGGTTTCGTTACTCGACGGGGGAATAAACCTGATATAAGCAGTATCTGGCTTAAATAGATTAAACAGATCGCCTTTCACACTGGAAATCACCCATTTGACCATTCCGTTTCCAACAATTTCCTGTGTGAGGAATATACTTATTCTGGCGGGTGTTCCTTTATATATTATTCGTGAGATTGCTTCAGCTATAATTTTATCGGAATATTTAAAAATCAAGATGTTTTTATGAAGCACCTCATTAATAAATTCTGTTTTCAGATCAGTATAGTTTTTGGACCAGTTCTTACCGGAAAGATCAGCCCGAAAATCTTTGAGGTCGAAAAGAGAATTAATAATCTTCTCCCTTGTCATTTTTGACTTAAAAACGGAATCAACCGGATTCCCGTTAAAGTTGGTCTTATAATTGAACCGGTCTATAAACTCATTGAATTGTTTTGTACGTACCAGGAATATTTTTTCATTTGGATTTTGAGAATTAACGATAGTTTGTGAATCACAATTATTATTAATAAGGATACCGAGCCAACCAAAAATAAGCGCTGACAATAATCTTTTACAAAACGACTTGCCTACCATTATGTATTTGTTGTTTTTGTCTCGCTTGCTTTAATATCGCCAAGAAAAATCTTCCATCTTTTTTCTTTAAAGAACTTGTCTTCAACAAGATCAATAATAATTTCGATATCTTTTTTTGTAACATCTGTGTAGACAATATTATCATCCTTGAACCCTGTAAACTCCTGGATTATTGTTGCGGTTGAATAGTATTTTCCGTCTGGTCCTTTTGTAAAATCGCGGATGTAAGCAATATCATAAAATTTAATAACAACCTTTGTAAATGGAAGCGATTTCAACCTGGCCAGATACTTCTCCATCGATCGGTTAACCTTCTGCACTATACCGTCAGGCATTATCATGGAGATTTCCATCTGTGCTCCTTTATAAAAAAGCTTTAGAGCCTCTTTTTCTGCCATGTTACGTTTTTCTGCCGGCTCATCTTTGCTTCCAAGGGTTACAATATATTGTTGAAACTCATCCACCTTTTGTTTTGTCTGCTCCTTAAAAACCTGTATATCCTGTTCACTTAGATTTATTTCATCAACAATTTTTGCCTCCTTGCTTGTAACCGCTGTTTTTGTTTGTCCTGATCCAAGCAGACTTAAAAACATGGCAATTAGTGGTAGTAATGATTTCTTAAACATATTATTACGTATTTCAGATAATATTACAATTTATAGGATAAACTTATTCTTATTCCAAAATTTCTGATTTTAGTGGGTTGGTGCGTATAGGATCTCCCGAAAATATCAGTGTACGTTTTCTTATCGCTAAAAATGTCTGATAATCCAATCATCACCTCCGGGCCGATGCTCAGGGACGAATAGTATCCAAGTGGAATATTGATACCGGCAGAGCCATAGAATGCCAGGTTGAATCCCTTCATTGGTATCTTACTGGTTTCATTTATATTTTCTTTATCGTAAAAGCCAAGTTCAGAAAGATTAACATACTGAGTTACAGTAGGATGACTGGGATAATAGCCATAGAAGTTATAACTGCCGGTATTGGTATGGGAGGCGGTTACAGGAATTGAGATTTTAACACCTGCTTCTCCATAAAATCCAAATTTCCCGGGTTTTCCACTGGTATAATTGAAAAGAATAGGTACGGTAACATAATTAATATTAACAAGAGAGTCAAGGTTTGCATCTACGATCTTGTAATATTTTGAATCATTGATATCTGTTGAAAGAGCATTATCTGTGAATGTACCGCTGAGGACAAATTTTGAAGAATATGTATTGAACTCGAGCCCGCTCCGTACTGCAATATTATCTGTAAAATAATAACTTACCCCCAGGGCAGTAATATAGCCATAAAGTGGAGAAACATTCCATGAATGCTGATCCTTTGCAATAGTTAAAGTAGAAATGTCCTTTGAATTAATTTGTGTCTGACCGAATGAGCCAATTAATGACATTCCAAATCCCTTTCGGGAAACAGGTTTAATAATTATTTCAGGTTTCTTTTCAGTGGTATTTCCGGTTGTTGTCTGATTAAATTTCACCGATGAAATATCAACGCTGTTTATTATGAAGCCAGTGAATGTTTTTCCTGAGGCATTAAAGGATATCTTAAAAACAAGAGGGAACATTTTACGAAATACATCTTTGCCTTTAAAACTTCCCGAGAAGAATTTATCTGCATCGACATAGGTATAGTAATTCCCTTCAGGAGCCTTCATTACCTTATGGAATTTTGCAGAGTCATAATTGATTGATAAGTTTTTAATTCCATTGGGATAATCAGCAATGAAACCGGAAAGATAATCTTTAACGGAGATAAGGCTGGTTTGTGGTTCAGGATTAATATCATTGAATACCTTTATATCACCGCCCTGAAAAAGTTTTAAAAAACTCGTTTTATAGAATTCTTTATCATCTTTCTGTTCCTGGGGATCTCCAATTAACGACAGAAAATTGGCATAGTCCTTAAGCAAAGATTTTAATTCGCTCTGGATCTTTGCCATATCTTCCGCATTTAAGTCTTCACTGTTTACCTCTTTAAGTGCCTGGGAATCGTTTATTACAAAATTCGATGAAGAGCTTCTTATACCGACGATCTTGAAATTAGTCAATGATTTGTTTTCAAGGCCAAAGGCTATTCTGAACAATAGTTCTTCATTATTTTTATTCAGGGTCTTGTTCAGATAGTTACCATTGATTGATTTTTTAACCATAATGTCGATTGAGTAAACATTCTCTTCATGTGTCATAATATCGCTGACCTTTGCATTTCCCAGATCCAGCTGGATCGATAATCCATCAGGGTACCAGAGAATAATATTGGATGAGTAAGTTTCAGCCTCATAGAATTCGCTGAGTTTATGAGCAGGATCAAGATCATTATAGATAAGTACCTGCCTGTTTACAAATAGTTCAAGAAAGCTTTCTGAGCTGCTTTTTGCTTTCTCAACATTATTTACGACATATAGACCCATTTGATTAATTATCGTCTGATAATTTTCCAGAACCTTTATCGCATTCGTATAGATTATCGACTTTTCTTTAACCGAAAAATCAACAGCCTTTAAGAAAGGTAACTGAATAAATATCAGTAGAAGAAATAATAATAG
>Ga0182017_10001315_pt1 | contig 19233 bp, 18 predicted proteins | sample 712E3DmetaG_FD_120492 | JGI IMG/M metagenome (GOLD analysis project Ga0182017, IMG submission 120492) | Permafrost microbial communities from Stordalen Mire, Sweden - 712E3D metaG | ecosystem: Environmental > Terrestrial > Soil > Wetlands > Permafrost | place: Sweden: Stordalen | collected... | reverse complement strand
TCTCGGGCGCGACCATCCTCCCTGCGATCTGACGCCGGCTCTCCCGCTCCTGGGTGACGGAAGCCGTGTCACTGTTCCATCCGCCACGCTAGTCCACGCTGATAACGTTGTCAACATCGCAGCCGCGAGTATCCCCAAGCCCAGACGTTGACGGCTTTCGCTGCAGGACTAACACTATGACAACGATGTCAGGACAGCTGGACCGATGGACCTAGCGGTTGTCGGGCGCTCTCGCGCCGAGCAGGACTGGGGGTTCCGGTGCCCGTGAGCGACTCGTCAGGCGAAAACACAAGTGCCGCGCCGTTGACCGGAAGTGGCATCGGGCCGACCGGGCTTGGAAATGGGCCAGCACGTGGCTTGCGTGGCGCCTCGTCCATCGATACGACGAGCCTCTCGTCGGATCGGCCCTCTCGGGCCACCATGCGTGACGTCGCACGGGCCGCTGGCGTCGGCCTGAAGACCGTTTCTCGCGTCGTGAACATGGAGCAGGGCGTCCGGCCCGAGATGCAGCAACGCGTTGAGGATGCGATCGTCAGCCTCGGGTTCCGGCGCAACGTGGCCGCGCGCAGCCTGAGGACCGGCTACCACATCGGGAGCATCGGGCTTCTCGTCGCGGACTTGATGAACCCCTTCTACTCGAGCGTGGCTAAGGCGGTGGAGAGAGTGGCCGCGCGCCACGATGCGGTGATCATCATCGTGAGCTCCGGCGAGAACGCCACCCGTGAGCGGGAACTCGTCCTGAACCTTCTCCATCGGCCCGTGGACGGGATGATCGTGGTCCCGGCCGGAAGCGATCACCGCTACCTCGAGTCCGAGCGGAGACGTGGCGCCCAGATAGTCTTCCTGGACCGGAGCGGCGGCCATATCGAGGCGGACGCCGTGGTCCTCGACAACTTCGGCGGTGCCAAGCTGGCCGTCGATCACCTCATCCGGCGCGGCCACAAGCGCGTCGGATTCGTCGGCGACTCAACCACTGTTCAAACCGCGGTCGAGCGGCTCGAGGGATACAAGGCGGCCCTGGCCGCCGCGGCAATTCCGTACGATCCCGCTCTCGTTCGGCTGGGCTCGCCGGCCGTCGAACTGGCGGAGACGGCGGCGCGGCAGTTGCTCGCGCTCGAGAACCGGGCCACGGCCATCTTCGCCGCCAACAACCGCCAGTGCGTGGGCGTGCTGCGGGCGATGCGGGCATCGCAACGCCAGGTCGCCCTCGTCGGCTTCGACGACTTCGAGCTGTCCGACCTGCTGCCGATCCCCGTATCGGTGGTGGCCTTCGATCCGGCCGAACTCGGTCGTGCCGCGGCGGAGCTGCTCTTCTCGCGCATGGCCGGCGACACACGACCGCCACAGCGCATCGTCATCCCGACGCGCCTGATCCAGCGTGGATCGGGCGAGATAGTGGCGTAGGCCGATTGTGAACGCACGATACGGGGCCGTGGAGCAGGAGATCGCACACTACACATGCCACCGCACCGGGAGTCCCGGGCGCCTCGACGGCAAGGCGGACGACGCGGCATGGCTCAAGGCCCCACGCTCGCCGCGGTTCGTGGACATGGTGACCGGCGAGCCCGGTTACTTCGACACGCGGGCCGCAGCTTTGTGGGACGACGACAACCTGTACGTCACGTTCTGGGTCGAGGAGCCGTTCCCGGAAGCCCACATGATCGAGCGCGACGGCATCGTGTTTGCCGAAAACGATGTGGAGATCTTCATCGACGGCGGCGACGCGTACTACGAGTTCGAGCTGAACGCGGCCAACACCGTCTACGAGGTCTTCTTCATCTGGCAGGACGCCTACCGCCGGGGCGGACGGTTCGACATTCCCGAGTTCGACCTGGTCGACCGGCAGGCTCTGACTTTCGGGGGCGACTACGACCGTCAGGCCGCCACCTTCTGGCGAGGCGCTCATCCACGAGGGCTCCGCTGGGCATTCCGCGAGTGGGACCTGTCCGGGCTGCGCACCTCGGTTCACGTCGACGGGAAGCTCAACGAGCGATCGTTCGTCAGCAAGGGCTGGAATGCGCAGGTCGTGCTGCCATGGAAGGGCATGGAGGCGCTGGCCGACGGCAGGTCACTGCCGCCCAGGGACGGCGACGTCTGGCGCATGTTCTTCGGTCGGTTCGAGAAGATCACTCCGAGCGGGATTGAGGTCCGGCCTCATCCCGCCTGGTGCTGGAACAAGCACGGCGTGATGGACACGCACATCCCAGAGTCCTTCACTTACGTGCACTTCTCCGACAAGACGGTCGAGGAGTTGTAGCCGGCGCGGTATGGCCCTCGACCTGCCGGACGCCACAGCGGTGGACATCCCCTAGACCAGGCGGCTGAACAACTCGTTGCTCAGGAGCCGGCCTCGAACGGTCAGGCGCAGGCGCGGCTCGCCGTCGATCTCCAGCTTCTCGAGCAGCCCGGCCGACTCGGCCCAATCGCGGACCTCAGCCAGTGGCAACCGGCCCGCCACCCCGGTCGATACGCCGCGATCGAGGCGCAGGGCCAGGATCGCCTCCTCGGCTGCGGCAGACTGCGGGGTCAGGATCTCACTACCGCCCGGTGGCAACCTGGGCGGGGCCGCCCGCAGGGTCGCGAGATATGGCTCCATGGCAGCGGCGTTCCACCGCCTGATCGAGCCGTCAAATGCGTGCGCGCCAGGGCCGACGGCTTCATATGGAAGTCGCGTCCAGTAGGCCAGGTTGTGGCGGCTCTCGTGGCTGGGCCGCGCCCAATTGGAGATCTCGTAGCCGCGCCAGCCGCTCGCCGCCAGTAGCTCAGTGGCCAGAAGGTACTGGTCGGCAGCGCGATCGTCGTCTTGCTGGAGGCGGGCCCGTTCCCGCCAGCGTCGGGCGCCGGGCGGCGTGGGCAGATGGTCCCCGGCCTCGCCCGCAGGAGCCTCGCCCGCAGGAGCCTCGCCCGCAGGAGCCTCGCCCGCAGGAGCCTCGCCTGTGATCCCCTCGGCATCCGGATCGTCGAGAGTGAGGGCGTAGAGCGACAGGTGGTCCGGGGTCAGGGCGAGGGCCGCTCGGAGTGTTCGCTCCCATGACTCGACCGACTGACCGGGCACGTCGTACAAGAGGTCAAGATTGACGGAGCCGATGCCAGCAGCCCGTGCCGTGGCCACGGCCGCGGCCACGTCTTCCGGGGAGTGGCGCCGGCCGAGGCTCCGCAACTCGCCCGCGTCCATGCTCTGGGCCCCGAAAGAGATCCGCGTCACTCCGGCCCTGCGGAACCCCGCCATATCGCCGCGCTCGTCGGGCCCCGGGTTCGCCTCCAGAGTCACCTCCGCGTCTGGGGCCACTCCGAAGCGGGCTCGGACGATCGCCATGAGCCGCTCGAGCCACTCCCCGTGGACGAGGGACGGCGTGCCGCCTCCGAAATAGACGCTGCGCAAAGGCTCGCGGCCGTCGGCCGAGGCGGGAGCGGTCGAACCGTGGGCGGGACCACTCCCACCGGCTGCGGCCGCGTCCGCGCCTGTCGGTGGACCGAACCGCTCGTCGAGAGCTTCGGCGCGCAACTCCAGCTCGCGGCCGACGGCTTCGTACAGCCGCGCGGTCCGGGCCCGCGGCCCGCGCGCGTCGCCGCCGGCGTACACCACGAAGTCGCAGTAGGGGCAGCGAGCCACGCAGAACGGCAAATGGACGTACAGCGCCACGGGCGGTAGGGGCGTGCTCACAAGGAGAGATTAGCCCGATCGCGTTGGCGGCTCGCCGGGGCGGCGGCTCGCCGGGGCGGTAGCTCGCGGCGTGGCTCGCCGGGGGGGTAGCTCGCCGAGGCCGTGACGCCCCGAAAACCTGTCGCGGCTCGCGCCACCTCCGCGCTAGTGCCGGCGGCGCGCGATGTCGTCGCCGATCGTCCGGCCCGCGTAGCGGAGCCATGCCTCCAGCCCGCTCGGCTGCCTCGACTCCGCCGCCAGGCGATCCGCGCGGCTCACGAACCCGGACGGCTCGATCTGCTCCGCGATGCCGCGCGGCTCGGCACCGCGGCCGGCGACCAGGGACCGGCGCGCGTCCTGCCAGCCGTCGGGCGGCAGCTTCCGAAGCTCCACCTCTTCGGGCTCCTGGCCGGCGGGCGGGACGTGGCCGGCGTGGCCCGTGCAAACGAAGACCGCGAACGACGTCACCGCATGGCCGATGATCGCGGCCCCGAGGCCTCCGGTCGCGAGAGTGGCCCAGCCCGCGGCGAGACCGATTCCGAAGGTGAGCGCCAGCATGTAGCGGTGTCGGCCCGGGCCCGCCGCCCGCGTGACGACAACGAAGACGAGCGTGGAAATAAGGATGGCGCCGTAGCCCGGCAGCCCCAACGCAACAAGCGTTCCGAGCAAGGCCCCGCGGAAGGTGGCTTCGTCGATCGCCGCGGTGGCGATCGCGTTGAGCGCCGCGCCCGGGTACTCGCGGCCCGGCGGCAAGCGGAGGTAGCCGTAGCGGTACCAGGCGAAGGCCGCGGCCTGGCCGAGCCCGATCAACCCGAGGAACGTGCCGTACAGAATCACGTCGCCGCGATGCCCGATCAGCAGGTATAGGACGTCGTGAGGAGCAGGGTGGATCTGGTAGATCGCCCACAGCAAACCCACACCGATCAGGTACCAGGCAAGCCGCGTCAGGGTGCCGACGCGCCGCCCACCGGGCTCATCCGCCTCAGCGGCGCCAAAGCGGCTCGCCTCCACCCGGAGGAAGAGCAGCAACATGAAGAAGCCGCTCGCCACTAGAACCCGGACCGTCTCTTCGGTCATACCTCGTCCATGCGGAGAACCGCCAGGAATGCTTCCTGCGGTATCTCGACGGAACCGACCCGCTTCATGCGCTGCTTGCCCTCTTTCTGCTTTTCCAGCAGCTTGCGCTTGCGGGTGATGTCGCCACCGTAGCACTTGGCCAAAACGTTCTTGCGCATTGCGGCGACCGACTCACGGGCGATGACGTTCGAGCCGATGGCGGCCTGGACGGCGATCTCGAACATCTGACGCGGGATCAGGCCGCGCAGCCGGTGGACCAGCTCGCGGCCGATCGCCTGAGCGCGATCGCGGTGGACAATGACCGATAGCGCGTCGACCGGTTCGCCGGCAACGAGCACGTCGACCTTGACCAGCCTGGCGGCTCGATAGCCGATCTCTTCGAAGTCCATCGAGGCGTAGCCCTGCGTCCTTGTCTTGAGCTGGTCGAAGAAGTCGACGATGACCTCGCCCAGCGGCAGCTCGAAGTTCAGCAGCACACGCTTCGGGTCCAGGTACTCCATGTCGAGAAACGTTCCCCGCCGGTTCTTGGCGAGTTCCATGAGCGTTCCGATGTACGTCGACGGCGTCACGATCCCAAGCTTGACCCAGGGCTCGTGGATCTCCTCGATCTGGCCGGCGTCGGGCATCTTGGACGGGTTGTCGACCATGATCGTCCCTTGCTCGTTGATCAGGACGACCTCGTATTCGACCGAGGGCGCCGATGCGATCAGCTCCTGGCCGAACTCGCGCTCGAGCCGCTCCTCGATGATCTCCATGTGGAGCAGGCCAAGGAAGCCGCAGCGGAAGCCGAACCCGAGCGCGACCGAGCTTTCGGGCTCGAACGAGAAGCTGGCATCGTTGAGGTGCAGCTTCTCCATCGCGTCGCGCAGGTTCGGATACTCCGACCCGATGATCGGGTAGATGCCCGCGAAGACGAGGCTCTTGGCCGGCTGGTATCCGGGCAGCGGGGCGGCTGCCGGTGCGGCGACGGTTGTGACGGTGTCGCCGACCTGCGCCTCGCGAACGCTCTTGAGGCCGGTCGCCACGTAACCCACGTCTCCGGCGTGGAGTTCCGTCATGGCCACGAGTTGTGGCCGGAAGTAGCCCAACTCGATCAGTTCGGCTTCCGCGCCCGAGCCCATCAACCGAATGACGTCGTGGGCCCGCAGCGTGCCTTGGGCGAGCCGGATGTAGACGATCACGCCCTTGTAGGCATCGTAATGCGAGTCGAAGATGAGGCCCTGCAACGGAGCTTCCGGATCGCCCTTCGGCGGCGGGATCCGCTGCACGATCGCCTCGAGGATCTCAGCCACGCCGGTTCCGTCCTTGGCCGAGGCCAACAGCACCTCTTCGCGCGGCATGGCCAGGACGTTCTCCAGTTCCTCGATGACCACGTCGGGCTGGGCCGACGGCAGGTCGATCTTGTTCAGGACCGGGATGATCGTCAGGTTCTGCTTGAGGGCGAGGTGGACGTTGGCAAGCGTCTGGGCCTCGATGCCCTGGGTTGCATCGACAACGAGGATCGCGCCCTCGCATGCTTGGAGCGAGCGGCTGACCTCGTAGCTGAAGTCGACGTGACCGGGGGTGTCGATGAGGTTGAGACCGTACAGGAGCCCGTCGGCGGCCGTGTGTTCGAGCCGCACCGCGCGAGCCTTGATCGTGATGCCGTGCTCGCGCTCCAGGTCCATCGAGTCGAGCACCTGCGCCGTCATCTGGCGCGCCTCGATGGTGTGCGTCATCTCGAGCAGCCGATCGGCCAGCGTCGACTTGCCGTGGTCGATATGGGCGATGATCGAGAAGTTGCGCAGGCGGTCCTGGGGAATCCGGTCGGTCACGGGTTGGAGTTTAGCGGGGACGGAGGTCCCACCTCCTGGCGAGCCCAATGTGAGAGGTACCATTCCGTTCCTCCGGGCACACCGAGTCGGCCTTCATCCTCTCTGGGCCGTTCGAAGGGGCCCGCCCCGGATCACTCGAACGAAGGGGCCGGAACATGACTGAGACTGACGGCGATCGCAAGACGGGCCCTTCGGCCGACGACCCGGGCGGAGCCGGGACTCCGATCGGCAAGCCGTATACACCGGAAGGCGTCGATCGCCCCGACGGCGTGGCGTTGCTTGCCTTGCTCGCCTGCTTCATCGGCTTTGTCATGGTCGTCGTAGGCGCAACCGCTGTCGCCACCGTTCCGATCCGGGGCGCCGTCTGCCTGGTGGTCGGCATCGCCGAGTTTGCCTTCGCCTACGGCGCGTGGGAAGTGAAGCCGTGGGCCTGGTGGCTCGGCATCGGGCTCCAGATCGTCGTGTCCATCCTCGAACTGGCCGCCGTTGGCATCGACGCCGCCGGCAGCATCGTGGTGTCCGGAATCATCCTCTTCTACCTCTCCCGGCGCCACGTCCAGAAATCCTTTGGCAGGACGCCAGGTGCCACGAGGTAGTTCAGGAATCGAACGACCGAACGACAGGTGCCGCTCGGTCGTTGCCGGGATATCGGTTTGGAAGTGAGCGCGTGCGATGGCCCATCGCCGCCGGCGATCAGTACTGCACGACCCGAGGCAGCTTCTTGGCCTGGTCGATCCAGTCCGCGACCATCTCGACGGTGGGCAGGCGGCGCACGAGATTGCGGGCCGCGTTGGCTTCCGCCAGGGTTTCGGTCAGGTTGGCGGCGTTGCGCTGAGCCAGTTCCGGCACGGTGTCCACGCCCGCGACTTCGAGCAGATCCGAGTACTCGGAGCCGATGCCGCTGATTCGGTAGAGATCAACGCGGTTGACCCACTTGAGGATGTAAGCGTGACCGATGCCCGAGGCTGCCTCGAGATCCTCGCGACCCTTTTCGGTGGCGCCCCGCTCGAGCAGGTCTTCGGTCGTATGGACCCCTACCGCCGTGAGCTGCTCGGCATAAACGGGGCCGATGCCTTCGACGTCGATGATGTTCACGGGACCCTCCAGGTGGCGAGGTGGTCGACGAATGAGTCAACCGATTATGCGGCCAGGAAACGTTGGCCGATAGCCCCGACTCTGGCCGAGCACTCAGCGGCCGATCCGTGCAGTCCCGGTCTAGTGGACCCTGCCACCCTCGCCGAGCTGTCGGTGCGCGCCTGCCCGAATAGAGGCCGCTGGGGCCCAACTCGCGCGTGCGCGCTTGCGCGGGACTCTGCTACCATCAACCGTCGCGTCAGTCGGCCCTGTTTCGGTTGTCTGTCGCCTTCCTACTGCAGCACAGAGGTCTTCGAACTTGGCCAAGACGCCCCGAGGCTGGACCGGCGCCCGCACGCCGTCAGCGATCAAGCGGGTCCGCCAGGCAGAGCGCCGGCGAGCCATCAATCAACCTCGCAAGAGCGCGGCAAAGACGTACGCCGCGAACGCCGTCCGGGTCGCCACCGCCGGCGAGAGCGACGCCGAAACCGCGGTCGCTCTGGCCGAGGCTATGAGCGCGCTCGACAGGGCCGCGAAGGTCGGGGCAATCCACCCCAACAACGCCGCCCGCCGCAAGTCCCGGCTGGTGCTGCGACTGAACGCCCTTGCCGAGGGAACCGCAGTCCAGACGACGCGCGTCGCCAAGTCCACGGGAACGGCCGCCGCTGTCAAGGCCGCGAGGAACCGCATCGCCACGGCCAAGGCCACCAAGGCCAAGGGCCCGCAGACCGCCGCCGGCAAGGCCAAGGCCGCTCTCTCCAAGTCGGCCCGCGCCGAGGCCGCTTCGGCCGCCGCCGCGGAGGCCTCGAAGGCCGCCGCCAAGGCAGAGAAGCCCGCACCTAGGGCTGCCGTGAAGGCAATCGCGAAGGCCCCGGCCAAGGCCGAGAAACCGGCGCCGAAGACCGCTGCCAAGGCCGAGAAGCCGGCACCCAAGGCTGCGGCCAAGGCTGAGAAACCCGCGCCAAAGACCGCCGCCAAGGCCGACAAGCCCGCTCCGAAGGCCGAGAAGAAGCCGAAGGGCTAGACCGCTTCCACTTCGCCAATCCAGCGGGCCGGGTCGAGAGACCTGGCCCGTTTCGATTCTCGGCTCGGCCGCACACCCCTTGCGGATTGCCCGACCCGGCTGCGTCGCGAACCGCCAGGGGTCGAAGTTCCTGGACGAAACCTACATCCAGCCTCTGCGCGCGCTCCACTGCGGTTCCACTGCCCCGTTCAAGACTGTTTGGAGCAGAGCAGGATCCGGCGCAGGCGCGGGCCGCTATCGACGACTACATGCAGGCGCCGGGCGCCGAGGCCGCTGGGTAAGGTGAGCGCCGAGGCCGGCACCTCGCCGACGCCACTTTCTCCACAGTGGTTTCGCGCATCGTCAGACTCCACTATCGTTGCGGGTATGGGATCGAGAATCCTGGTCGCCGACGATGAACCGCACATTCGCGGGGTAGTTCGCGCCTATCTCGAGCGCGAGGGTTACGAGGTCGTGGAAGCCGAGGACGGCGAAGCCGCACTCGAGCACGGTCGACAGGCCGGGCTGGACCTTCTGGTTCTGGACGTGATGCTGCCTGGCCTGTCCGGCTTCGACGTCCTTCGGGCTCTTCGAAGCGAAGGTTCAAGCGTGGGCGTTCTGATGCTGACGGCCCGCGACGACGTCATCGACCGCGTCGCCGGTCTGGAGCTCGGCGCCGACGATTACGTCACAAAGCCGTTCGAGCCGCGAGAGGTGGTCGCGCGAGTCGGGGCCATCCTGCGCCGCTTCGGCCGGCCGGCCGGCGTCGGTGCAGCGGGTTCTGCGGAGAACGGATTGCGGCCGCCCACTTCGTACTTCGACCTGACCATCGACCTGGACGCCCGGGACGTTTCCCGGACGGGGACCACCCTGCCGCTGACCCGGACCGAGATGGACATACTTGCGGCGCTCGTGGAGTCGCCGGGTCGAGTGTGGACGCGCGAGCAGATCGGCCACCGAGTCTTCGGCGAATCGTTCGACACCTTCGACCGTACGATCGACAGCCACGTCAAGAACCTCCGCGCCAAGATCGGCGTGCGTTCGGACGGCGGTTCGTATGTCGAGACCGTCCGCGGCGTCGGCTACCGCGCCGCGCGCCCCGTCGAACAGGGCTGAGGCCGGGAGAAGGGTCGTGAGCCTGCGCTGGCGGATCGCCCTGGGATTCGCCCTCGTGGCGCTGGCGACCGCCGCGGTCATTGCCCTTGCCGCGCCACCAATCATCTTGCAGGGCTTCACCGACTACGACTCCGACAACGATGGCGGTCAGGCGATAGCGACTGCTCGTGCGACGTCGGCGGGAGAGAACGAAACCGGCGATGGCGCCGCGGCAGTTGTGACCCTCGCGCCGGTGGCGCCCGCGCCAACGGCCTCGACGAACAATCCGAAGGCCCAACAGGACACGATCGTGCGGCTGATCCTCGCGGCAATCGCCGCCGCGGCGGTCGCGTCCCTGTTCGGCCTGATCGGCGCCGGCCGGCTTGTCCAGCCCCTAACGCGGCTCGAACAGGCCGCGGGATCGGTCGCTCGAGGCAACCTGAAGAGCCGGTCTGGGCTCGCGGACAGGAGCGATGAATTCGGGCAGCTTGGCCGCACCTTCGACTCGATGGCGGGGCAGCTTCAGGCTGCGGACGAATCCCGGCGCCGCTTCCTGCAGGACGCTGCCCACGAACTCAAGACCCCGCTCGCCGTGATCGATGCGACCTCGAGCGCGATCCTCGACGGCGTGTACGCGCCCGAGCGACGCCACCTCGAGACGATCCGCGACCAGTCCCGCGTCCTGGCTCGAGTCGTGGACGACCTGCGCACCATCAGCCTGGCCGAGGGTGGGCACCTGCCGCTGGAGCGCCAACCTCTGGATGTTCGGGATGTTCTCGATTCGGTCGCGGCAGGCTTCGAGGCTCGGGCGGCCGGCGGGTCGATCAGGCTGTCGGTCGAGGCGCCGGTCGGTCTCATAGTCGAGGCAGACCCCGATCGGCTTCGCCAGGTCGTCGGCGCGCTCGTCGACAATGCCCTGCGGCACACACCAGGAGGCGGTGCGGTTCGGTTGGCAGCGACCGCATCCACGATGCCCGGCGTCGTGGCGGCCGGGCGGGCCGCTCCCGCCAGGCCCATGGTTCGGCTGGCGGTTGAGGACACCGGGCCGGGCATTCCAGCCGAGTCGTTGCCTCGCATCTTCGAACGGTTCTATCAGGCCGATCCGTCGCGAAGCCGCGGCACGGGGACGAGCGGTCTCGGGCTCTCGATCGTCCATGCGCTGGCGGAGGCCCACGGCTGGCGGGTCGGCGCGGAGAACTGCGTCGAGGGCGGGGCCAGACTCTGGATCGAGCTGCCGGCCGTCCGCACAGCCTGACGGAGCTTGCCGATCGCTCAACCGGAACTCCTCGGGCCTGCGGTCGCGCCGTCTCAGCGGCCGCCGTAGAATCGGTCGGAACTCGCCGCCCACCGCAACAGGAGGGTCTCACATGGACTGGGCGAAGTCCTCGTCGGGGTCCGGCTCTCTGGGCTTCAACCCGCTCGGCCCTGATGTGGATGCTTCAGCTGCCAGGTTCGAGACGATCGAGCTGATCGGTCCGCACCTTCGGGTAACGGGCGACATCTCGATGCTCAACTTCAGTCGCCTGTCCGACTTGATCAACAACAACCGGGGCTTCGTCCGGCTCAAGGACGCGCGGCTGATGCGCCGCAACGGCGAGCCGACAAACCTGGTCGTGGCCGAACTGATGGTCAATCAGGACGAGATCACGTTCATCGGCCAGAAGGCCGAGGACGTCACCGGCGCCCCGACCGGTCTGGCTGAGGGCATGGACCGCCCACTCATGGAGCGCATCCCCCGCAAGCTGGTCATCTTCACCGCCGGTCACACCCTCACCGGCACGATCCACGCGTTCGCGGAAATGGACATCGCCAGCTTCGTCGACTCGCCCGATCCGCGCTTTGTCGCCCTAATCGACGTGACGGCGCGCTCCCTGGCGGATCGACGGGTCATCAGCCACTTCGGCCTGGTGCTGGTCAACCGAACGCAGATGACGGCGGCCTCGTTCCTCGAGAAGGCGGGCGGCGCCGACGAGACGGGCGTGGCAGTGGAGTAGGGCTCGGGGCGTCAACTCGTCCAGTGGCTCTCGTAGTTCCTCGACGCCGCCAAGTCCGCCGTGCAGCACGACGGTATCGGAAGGCCACGTTCGCGGGTCCGCGAGATCGAACATGCCGGCCAGCGGAGAGACGGGCGCTCATGTGGCGATCAGCTGAAGGCGCGAGACTGCGCTAATGGGTCGTCAGCTGAGCTTCTCTGGCTCCCGGCTCGCGATCTGACGGTGCCTCGCCGGATTCGGGCTCTGCCACGCGCAGCCACGGCCAACGGGTCATGGCTACGAGCAGGGCGGCGACCAGCGCCGCTGCTAGCCACCACTCCTCCGCGTGGTAGATGCCTATGAACAGCGCCGCGATCGGTATCGCGATGTCGCGGCGAATGGTCAGCAGGCCGGGCAGGAGGAAAAGGAACGTGTAGCCGTGGACGCTCGGCGTCGCCACGAGCAGGGCGATGCCAAGCCACGCCGCCGAGTCACGGCCGCGGACGGAGAGGGCCATGACAATGCCGATAAGGACGAACACCGCGTCCGGGATCCCGACGCGGCGGCCGATCACCACGCCGCCAATGGTCCACGCTGGGTTGGCGGCCCGTTGCAGTTGCGAGAGCCAGTCGCCGTAGATGGCAACGCCGGTCAGCGGCAGAGTGACAAGGCAGATTGCGGAAAGCGCCGCCACGCCCAGCGCCGCGGCCCGGAAGCGGCGACGGGCCACGTACAGGACGGGCAGGAGTTGCGTGACCTTGAGCGCTCCCACGGCTGCCGCTGCGATCCCGTTCGGTGCGTCGCCGTTAGGCAGCAGCGTCCGCTGGCGGAGCGCTCCGTTGACTGGTGCGTAGAGAAGGGCGACGAAAGCGGCGAAGCTTAGGATCTGGACGTTGCCGGTGATCAGGCCCTCGGCGAAGGGCGGCCACGCAAGAACGAATGCGATTGCGAGCCACGGAATGGCCAGCCTGCGGCAAGTCCACACGGCGGCGAGGAAGGACAACGTCAGCCAGACGCCCGTGACGACATCCCGCGGGAACGCGGCAACGGGCGCCAGAAGCGGCAGCAGATAGGGCGGGTAGAGGAACGGCAGGTCGGGCCCGCTCCGGACCAGCATCGCCGACGGCGGATACACCTGGCTGCCGCTCGCCCAATGCGAAGCGGCCCTCAACGGGATCTCCAGATCGATGCCGGTCGGCCAGAACAGCTTCAGCTCAGGTATGTCCAGGACGCACGCCGTCCCCACCAGCAGCCCCAGGACAGCGACCAGCCCTTTGTTGGCGGTGCTCCTCTGGTCGAACGGATGGCCCAGGAGAGCCCGGCCGGCTGCGGCAAGCCGGCCGGCAGACGCCACACGACCGATGTGCTCGGGCGATCGCCATCCGATGGTCACGCCTGGTATCCCTCTGCCCGCCTTTGGCGCCACGACGAGCGGTGGCTGCCTGGGGTTCACTCTAGCATCGGCGAGTGATCGGACGGTCTGGACCAGCTCCGACGGCGTCGCCTGGCACGACGCCGGTGCGCCCAGCGGTCTCACGTCCGTGGACTCCATCGCCGGCACCTCGGCCGGCCTGGTCGCCACCGGGCACTCGCTCAGTGGTTCTGGCAAGTTCGCAGCCTCTGGCTCATCCGCCGCGTTCTCGACCGACGGCGTCAACTGGACCCCGGTCGCCGTCGAGGGTGGCATCTCCTGGGACGAAGTCGGTCCGCGGGTTCAGTCGGGCAACGGCCGCTTCTTCGTCATGGGCGGCTACACCGGGGGCCTGGCAAGCGGCTCGCCGCGGCGTTTCGATCTGCTCGATTCGACCCGCGCCGCAGGCAGCCGATCCCTCATGGGGTCCGGCGCCTCAGGGAAGGGCGGTCTGTGGTGGTCGGACGACGGCCGGACGTGGACGTCCACCGGTGACTGGGCCTACGCCTCGAATATCGTCTTCGGGCGAGACGGCCTCATCGCCTACAGCAGCCCGCGACTCATCCCGGGCTACGTCAGCCTCAGCCTCTCGACCGACGGGGGGAAGACCTGGCAGGCCGACAAGAACTTCGAGCCGGTGGGCGCCACCGTCTGCGGCCAGGGTGAATGCACCGACGGTCCCGACGGCGTCATCGACTCGAACAGCACGGTCTTCGTGGCAGTCAAGACCAACGGCAAGGCCTGGGTCTCATACGACGCGAAGACCTGGACGCCGGTCACCTGGAGCAGCGCATTCCCGATCTACTCCATCCTGGTCCTGCCGCGCGGCGTCGTCGCGGGTAACAGGTACGGAGCCGCCCGGTAGCGCTGGCGCCCCACTCTCGAGATTGTCCGCTCCGGCTGTGGCTCTAGTTTGTGCCGAGGATTCGCGGCGTGGCCATCGAGCTGGTCGGGCTGAAGGTGCCGGTCTGCCCAGAATCAAACGAGCCGGCCCCTCGGCTGAAAGCCGCCAGGACCGGCTCGCTCAGTGGCGCGACTGTTACGGCTTGGCGCCGGCCAGGGCTTTTCGGCCGAGGTACAGCGAGGCCGAGCCGAGTTCTTCCTCGATGCGGAGGAGCCGGTTGTACTTGGCGACGCGCTCGGATCGGGACGGAGCGCCCGTCTTGATCTGGCCCGTGCCCATGGCGACCACAAAGTCCGCGATCGTCGTGTCCTCCGTCTCGCCCGAGCGGTGGCTCACCATCGCGGTCCAGCCCGCGCGGCGGGCCATCGCAATCGCGTCGATCGTTTCGGTCACCGTGCCGATCTGGTTGAGCTTGATGAGCACGGAGTTGGCGGACGACTCGCGGATGCCCCGGGCGATGAATTCGGGGTTGGTCACGAAGATGTCGTCGCCGACCAGCTGAACCTTGGAGCCGAGGCGCTTGGTCTGCTCGGCCCAGCCGGCCCAGTCCTCCTCGGCCAGACCGTCCTCGAGGGAGATGATCGGATACTTGGCGATCCACTTCTCCCACAGGTCGATGAGTTGGCCGGAGTCCAGAGTGCGACCCTCGCGCTCCAGGCGGTATTGCCCAACGACGTTGCCGACACCGGTGCCTTCGACCAGGATCGAGCTGGTCGCCGGGTCCAGAGCGATCGCCACTTCGTCGCCCGGCTTGTAGCCGGCCTTCTCGATAGCGCGCAGGATGACTTCGACCGCGGCCTCGTTCGACGGCAGCGACGGCGCGAAGCCGCCCTCATCGCCCTGGCCAACGGAGAAGCCCTCGGCGGAGAGGATGCTCTTGAGGGCGTGGAAGACCTCGGCACCGGCGCGCAGGGCGTCGGCGAAAGTCGCAACTCCGACCGGAGCGACCATGAACTCCTGGAAGTCCGTGGAGTTCACGGCGTGCTTGCCGCCGTTGAGGATGTTGAAGAAGGGAACCGGAACGATGCGCGCGCCGACACCGCCGAGGTAGCGGTAGAGCGGCATCTCGTAACTGGCCGCGACAGCGTGCGCCGCCGCCAGAGAGACGCCGAGGATCGCGTTGGCACCGAGCTTGCCCTTGTTCGGCGTGCCATCGAGGGCGATCAGCGCGGCGTCGAGGCCGGCCTGGTCGGAGGCATCGGTCCCAAGCAGCTCGGGGGCGATGATCTCGCGAACGTTGGCGACGGCCTTCAGGACGCCCTTGCCGCCGTACTTGCTCTTGTCGCCGTCGCGGAGTTCGACCGCCTCGTTAGCGCCCGTTGAGGCGCCCGAGGGGACGCCTGCCCGCCCGACCGAGCCGTCGACGAGGACGACGTCGACCTCGATGGTCGGATTGCCGCGCGAGTCCAGGATCTGGCGGGCTTCGATCAGATCGATTGTTGTCATCAACGACTCCGTCTACTTTCTTTCGAGAAGGATGGCGACGCCGGGCAGTTCCTTGCCCTCCATGAACTCCAGGGATGCGCCGCCGCCCGTGGAAATGTGCGTCATCTTGCCGGCCAGGCCCTGCTGCTCGACCGCCGCGACCGAGTCGCCGCCGCCGACCACGACCGTGGCACCGGCCTGAGCGCGACCCGCCAGGAAGCGGGCGATCTCCTTGGTTCCGACCGCGAAGGCCGGGATCTCGAAGACGCCCAGCGGGCCGTTCCAGAAGACAGTCCTGGCCGGCTCGAGGGCCTTGCGCATCGCATCGATGCTCAGCTTCCCGACGTCGACGATGTTCCAGGAAGCGGGGACCTTCTCGCCGGGGAGCGTCTTGTACTCGCTGCCCTGGGTGACCTCCTTGGCCACGACCACGTCGATGGGCAGGATGATCTTTGTGCCGTGCTTCGCGCCCGACTCCATGATCGCCTTCGCGTCTTCCACGCGATCCGGCTCGACCAGGCTCTTGCCCACGGCCTTGCCCTGGGCGAGCATGAAGGTGTTGGCCATGCCACCGCCGATGACCAGGATGTCGACCTTGTCGACGAGGTTGCGCAGGACCTTGATCTTGCCGGAGACCTTGGCGCCGCCGATGATCGCGGCGAAGGGCCGTTCCGGGTTCTCCATAAGCTTGGAAAGGAACTCGATTTCCTTCTCCATCAGCAGGCCCGCGTACGCCGGCAGGATGTGGGCGATGCCCTCCGTGGAGGCGTGGGCGCGGTGGGCGGTGCCGAAGGCGTCGTTGACGTAGACATCCGCGTAGCTCGCCAGTGTCTTGGCGAACTCGGGATCGTTCTTCTCTTCCTCGGCGTGGAAGCGCAGGTTCTCCAAAAGGATGCATTCGCCCGGCTTGAGGCGCTTGATGGCATCTTCGGTGCCCGCGCCAAGGGCGTCGCCCGTGACCGGGACCGGGATTTTGAGCAGCTGGCTGAGGCGCTCGGCGACTGGCCGCAGGCGCATGCTGTCCTGGACCTTACCGTCGGGCCGGCCGAGGTGGCTGGCCAGGATGACGATCGCGCCCTGAGCCAGCAGCGCCTTGATCGTCGGCAGGGCGGCCACGATCCGGCTGTCGTCCGTGATCTTGCCGTCCTGAAGAGGAACGTTGAAATCGCAGCGGACGAAGACGCGCTTGCCTGCCGCGTCCAGGTCCCGGATCGTGAGCTTGTTCATCTGAACCTCTAGGCGCGGCCGGCCGGAAGGCCGGCCGCATTCGCACTTGTAGCCGGCGGCTCCCGCCGCCGGCTACCAAGGCGACGACGCCGAGGCGTCGTCGCCCGACTACAGGCGCTCGGCGATGTACTTGGTCAGGTCGGCAACGCGGCAGCTGTAGCCCCACTCGTTGTCGTACCAGGACAGGACCTTGGCGAACTTGCCGGTGCCGCCGATGACCATGGTCAGAGCAGAGTCGACGATCGAAGAGCGAGAGTCGCCCCTGAAGTCCATCGAGACGAGCGGCTCGTCGCTGACGCCCAGTATGCCCTTGAGCGGGCCGGCGGCGGCGGCGCGGAAGGCGTCGTTGATCCCCGCGGCAGTGGTCTCGTCGCGGAGGTTGACCGCGAAGTCGACGATGCTGACGGTGGGCGTTGGGACGCGCAGGCTGAAGCCGTCGACCTTGCCCTTGAGCTCGGGGATCACCAGGGCCAGAGCCTTGGCGGCGCCGGTTGTGGTCGGGATCATGTTCAGGCCGGCCGAGCGGGCGCGGCGAGGATCCTTGTGGGCAACGTCCAGGATCTTCTGGTCGTTGGTGTAGCTGTGGATCGTGTTCATCACGCCCTTTTCGATGCCGAAGGCATCGTTGAGGACCTTGGCGAACGGCGCCAGGCAGTTGGTGGTGCAGCTGGCGTTGCTGATGATGGTGTGCTTGGCCGAGTCGTATAGGCCCTCGTTGACTCCGAGGACGATGGTGATGTCCTCACCCTTGGCCGGGGCGCTGATCAGCACCTTCTTGGCGCCGGCGGTGATGTGCGCGCGGGCCTTGTCGGCCTCGGTGAAACGGCCGGTGGACTCGATCACGATGTCGACGCCGAGGTCCTTCCACGGCAGCTGAGTGGGATCCGTCATCTGGAAGACCTTGATGGCCTTGCCGTTGACAACGATCGAGTCGTCCGTGTGGGTCACGGTGCCGTGGAAGTTGCCGTAGGTGGAGTCGTGGCCGAAGAGGAGAGCGTTCATCGGGACATCGACTATGTCGTTGACGGCGACGACTTCGAGCCCAGGGGCGCGCTCGAGAATAGCCTTCAGCGACTGGCGGCCGATGCGACCGAAACCGTTGATACCGACACGAACTGCCATGTTTTGTCCTCCAGAAGATCGATACCGCGCTCGGTCAACCGTTCGCGGAAACAGGGATGGCCCGACCGCCGCGCCAGGCCGGGTCGCCGAGACGCGCGATCACGAGTGGATGTCCGCCGGCCAGGCCCACGTCTCCGCCGAGTTCGGCGTGAACGATCTGGACGCGGCTGCGCGGGGTGCGAAATGCGGTCTCGGCGACCTCCGCCCGAGCCGGGCCGAGCAGACGCTCGCCCTGGGCATCGGCGATGGCGCCGCCAACCACGATCCGGGTTGGGTTGAGTGCGTCGACAAAACCGACGCAGGCGGCCGCGAAGGCGCGCCGACCGCGCGCCAGGATGGAGTGGCACGCTTCGTCGCCGGCATCCTCGCCCTCGGCGATGTCGCGCGCCTCGATGCAATCGAGGCCTTTTTGCGCGGCTCGGGCCGCCAGGAACGGGCTCGTGCCATCGGCCACGGCCGCTCGAGCCGTACGCGCCATTGCCGCGCCACCGACGTACGCCTCCAGGCAGCCGACGGCACCGCAGCCACAGCGGCCCTCCATCGAGACCGGAGTGTGGCCGAGCTCGCCGGCGGTCCCATCCGGACCGTGGAAGATGCGGCCTTCGGACACGATCGCGCCGCCGACACCCGTCGAGACGGTCAGGTAGATGAAGTCCGGGCAATCGCGCGCGGCGCCGAAAGCCATCTCGCCGAGGGCCGCCACGTTCGTGTCTCGATCGAGGAATGCCGGCAGATCCAGTCTGGCGCCGAGCTCGGCAGCGATTGCGATGTCGTGGAAATCGCGGCCCATGTTGGGCGTCTGGAGAACCACGCCGCGCCAGGGATCGACGGGGCCGGGGGTCGAGATGCCGATGCCGACGACCCCGTTCTTAACTTCCGCGGGAACCTTGGCGCTCACCGTGCGGAGAGCGGCCTCGCACGCATCGAGGATCGCCGCCGGACCGTGGGCGATCGGCGTGCGGCCCTTGGTCAGGGCGAGTCGGTGCCCGTCGTCCAGGACGACCGCGGCGCGGATGTGCGTCCCGCCCACGTCTAGGGCAAGGACTGGTCGTGCTGACAGGGGAAAGCCTCACAACTCCGGATTTGTTGGGATGCGCGCCAATTCTAGCAAAGCGGATTCGGGCCTCTGCGGGCCGGTCGGCCCGTTCGTGCCGGCCCCTCCGACCGGGGCGAGTGTGCCGGCAATCCCCACTTGACGGTCTGGACCGTGCCGGAGGGCCCGTGGAAGGGCCGCACGGGGCCTCAGACGCCGCGACCCCCGCGGGGCGGGGGTCGCAATTGCTATCGAGTCAGGGCGTTCAGCCGCCGATTCGGAAGACCTTGCCGCCACAGTTGGGGCAGGTGCCCTGGGTCGCCGGCTTGCCGTTCTTCATCGTGATGCGCTCGGCGTTCTGGATCTCGACCTTCTTCTTGTCCTTGACGCAGTATCCCTCGGCCATTGTTCAAGCCTCCAAGTGACGAGCGG
>Ga0182017_10001314_pt1 | contig 19234 bp, 15 predicted proteins | sample 712E3DmetaG_FD_120492 | JGI IMG/M metagenome (GOLD analysis project Ga0182017, IMG submission 120492) | Permafrost microbial communities from Stordalen Mire, Sweden - 712E3D metaG | ecosystem: Environmental > Terrestrial > Soil > Wetlands > Permafrost | place: Sweden: Stordalen | collected... | reverse complement strand
TTAAAAAAGGTACAGGCGTACTTATTTCCGAATCTCCGCAACCATCAATGTTCAGCTCAATTTCTATATCTGTCTCATTTGTCTTTCGCCTGATTGTTTTTATTCTTTCCATAAATCACCTGCTTCCTCTTTATTGCCGGATCCTGTTAATAAACTTATTTATGGCGTCAAATTTTAACCTGTAGCTTGCTGAATTTACTATGAGCCTTGTAGTCGAAATAAGGATATTATCCATTTCCACCAGGTTATGCAGCTTTAAAGTATCTCCGGTTGCCGTAATATCAACAATCTCATCTGCTATTTCCAGAATCGGTGCAAGCTCTACAGAACCATAAAGTTTGATTATTTCAACCTGCATACCCTTGCTGTCAAAATATTTCTTTGTAATATTCGGATATTTGGTTGCAACTTTAATTGAACCAAAATGTTCATATTTATCTTTTACTTTATCAATGCAATCCTGCGTTGTTGCTACAACCAGTCTGCACTTGCCATTTTTTAAATCCAGAAGCTCGATGACACTGCTTTCAAGCTCTTGAAGTACATCTTTTCCTGCAAAACCTATATCGCAGGCACCCTGCTCGACATATACAGGAACATCCATCGGTCTTGAGATCACATATCTGAAACGGTCATTGGCCGATATTGTAAAAAGCCGGCGGGACTGTTCTTCAAGAACTGAAGTATCGTAGCCGGCAGTTTTCAGCATCTGCCTGCAGACACCAAACAAGTAACCTTTCGGCATTGCAATGCTCAAATCAAATTCTTCTTTGTCCATATTTAAAACCTTCAAATAATATCCTCAATATTTTTAGATTCCCGGGTATTTTTCTTGAAATCAGTTATAAAGACCGTATTCTTATTAAAATCAACTTTGAATAAAAAATCCGCTTTTTTTTCAAAACAGATATTTGCAAGGTCTTTATCTGAATCGAATATCAGTTCAACAATATTATTGCCGTTTCTGAGATTTTCGGAAAATCTCAGAGCTTTAAGACAGTCAGATGTCTGTGCATTTAAAATAATCCTGTGAGTATTTTCAATCTTACCGGCTATCAATCCTCCCAGCGCCTTATGAAGAATATCCACATCAATGGCAAAACCTGTTGCAGGCACATCAAGCCCAAACTTTTTTAACAGCCCGTCATACCTGCCGCCGCTGCCGATCATCTCGGTAATCCCGGGGGCATATATCTCAAATATGATCCCGGAATAATATCCAAAATCCCGCATTATGCTTAAATCAATGATAATATTTTCAGAAAATCCGAGCCCTTCAAGGACACCACAGGCCTCTTTTAAATAACCGATACTCAAATCAAGCTTTTTATCAGCAATGCCGCTCCAAAGATCTTCGATATCTTTAAAATCTTTGGCAGGTTTTATCATATCCATAAATACCTCTGCTTTGGCAGAATCGATTATTGCAAGAAACTCCTTCAGGGCGACATAATTTTTGCTGATAAGATTTTCTTTTGCAATTTCATAGCCTCTTTTATCAAGTTTAAACCAGCCGGCAATTGTTTCAAAAAAACCTACATGGCCGATTGCTATTTTAAAATCTTTTAATCCGGATTTCCTTAAAAGATTGATAAGTATATTAAGGATTTCAAGGTCTGCAGAAATGCCTTCAGCGCCAATAAATTCAATGCCCGCCTGGTTTAGGACCCTTTTCTGCCCTTTCTGCGGTCCTGACTGCCTGAAAGAGTTTGCAAAATAAAAAAATCTTACCGGCAGCTGCCTTTCTTTTATCCGCATCCCTGAAAGCCTGGCAATAGGTACAGTCATGTCTGCCCGAAGCGAAACAATATTTCCGTCTATATCAAAAAAACTTATAAGCTTGTCTTTCCATTTGGTGCCTGCGCCGGCTGAAATATTTTTTGTATATTCTATTATCGGGGTCTTTACCTCCCCATATCCCCATGAAATGAATTCGTTGCGCAAAGCTTCATCAATGTCTTTTCTTTCCTGAGCTTCAACAGGAAAAATATCCCTGAAACCAAATGGAAGCATTAAGGCTAAGTTTTCATCATTTTCTTTAAACATTTTTAACTGTTGTGCTTAAGTTTTAAAAGGTCCAAATATTATTCTAATTTATCATAAAAAAATCATTATATAAATTAATTAAAATTTAATCGAGATTGAGTTTATAAACTGGTATTTTTTTGAACGCTCCCCACTGTTTTTTCGGTGAGTATCTCCCATTTTATAGAATCATTAAAATAAGATTTTAACCGTTCAAATAGCTGCCCTTTGGTATCAACAGTACATTCCTGATTCAGTCTGTATTTTTTTTCAAATCCGCCATTATTATCAATTGATATCTTCACTTCCACAAAAGTTGAACCGGGATTTTGCTTAAGAATCGCATGCAGGGCATCTATATTAACTTTGGTAAGCGCGTTTTTGTTTATTGTCAGATTAAGGATTTCTTCCCCGGCAGAATCGTTTTTAAATACTTTGGGTGAATCTTCACTTACTTTATTTGCTATAACGCCATGTGAATCCTCATCATAAATTCCGTTTTCATACATTCCATTTTTTCCATTCTCATAAGCTTCGTTTTCCGGCATATTCAATCCGGAGATCTCATCAGTGCTGACTTCTTCTTCAGAAACCTCTTCTTCAAAAATCTTTATGTTTTTAACAATTAGATCCCGGCCTGCATCTGCTGATTCTTTTACTTCCAATACTTCACTTGCGATAAACTTGACCTGGTCCTCTTTTTTATCGATTCTTCCTTTTATTTTTATTATCCTGTCCTCTTCAAGCAGTGAGCGATATTTTTCAAGCACGGTCGGAAATATTATCACTTCAATGCTGTCTGTTAAGTCTTCCAGTGTGATAAAATACATAACCTGGTTATTTTTGGTGGTTATCTGTTTTATCTGCGAAATTTCACCTATTATAGTCAGGTATGCTTTATCTTTTTCTTCAGCCAGGCTCTGGATCGAATTGTACCCTGCCATTATATCCTTATACTCGGATAACGGATTGCCGGATATATATAGGCCGAGCATTTCCTTTTCAAATTTAAGCAATTCCCGGGAAGAAAACTCCAGCTTTGAGTCTTTTGTCTTCTTTCCGGAATTTTTGGCGTCTTCAATATCTTCGGGGTTACCACGGCTGTCCCTGTCAGGATCACCTGCATCACCAAACAAAGAGCCCTGTCCTGATTCTCTATTCTTTTTTATTTTGTTCGCTTCTTCAGCAATTCTTTCATAATTTTCAAGAAGATATTTCCTGCTCACGTCAAGGGAATCAAACACTCCTACTTTTATAAGGCTCTCCATGGTTTTTTTATTTAAAACGGTATTTTCGACTCTTGCACAGAAATCTTCAAAATTCTTAAAGGGCCCTTCTTTCCTTTCCTGCGCTATGAGATGAATAACGTTTGTCCCTACATTCTTTATTGCCGAAAGGCCAAACCTTATGGAGTCGCCGACAACAGTAAAATCTGAGAAGCTTTCATTTATATCTGGAGGTAAAACGGTAATGCCCATTTTGTTTGTCTCGCTGATATACTGGGCAACTTTTTCCTGGCTTCCCATCCTTATGCTTAAGAGTGCTGCCATAAATTCAACGGGATAATTGGCCTTAAGGTATGCTGTCTGGAAAGAAATCATGGCATAGGCTGTACTATGAGACTTATTAAATCCGTATTCTGCAAAATGTGTGATAAGCTCAAACAGCTTTTCTGCTGTGGCTTCGTCAATAATGCCTTCCTTTTTTGCACCTTGAAGAAACTTATTCCTCTGCTTTTCCATGACATCCCGTTTTTTCTTGCTGATCGCATCTCTTAGGATATCAGCTTCAGCTATGGAAAAACCTGCAAGTTTTGACACAATGAGCATTATCTGTTCCTGATAAAGGATTATGCCATAAGTATCCTTAAGGATAGGTTCCAGGCTGGGATGGAAATATTTGATCTTTTTAATCTTGTTTTTTGCATCTACAAAATCCTTGACCATACCGCTCTGCAGGGGCCCGGGCCTGAAAAGTGCCAGGGTAGCTATGATATCTTCAAACCTTGATGGTTTCAAGCTGATGACAAGGTCACGCATGCCGGAGCTCTCGAGCTGGAACACTCCCAGGCAGTCGCCATCACAAAGCATTTTGAATGTCTTTTTGTCTTCAAGGTCGACAGTATTGATGTCCAGTTCAATATTTTTGGTCTTTTTAATCAGGAAAAGAGCCCTGTCGATTAGTGAGAGAGTCTTTAACCCTAAAAAATCCATTTTTAGAAGCCCAATATCCTGTATATTCTCCATTTTATACTGCGTCTTTATGTCACCGCTCTTGTCGTCTCTCTGTATCGGCGTATAGTGATAAAGTTCTTCTGCGGATATTACAATACCTGCTGCATGAATAGAATGCTGTCTTGCCTTGCCTTCAAGGGATTTCGCCGTGTCGATTATATCTCTTACTTTTTTATCCGAATCATAAAGGTCCCGAAGTTCCTGGACTGCTTTAAATGACGAGTCTATCGTTATGTTTAATTCCGTTGGGATAAGTTTTGCTATCCTGTCGACCTCACTATAGGGCACTTCAAGAACCCTGCCGGCATCCCTTATAGCCTGCCGCGCAGCCATTGTCCCGAATGTAATGAGCTGGGCAACCCTGTTTTCACCATATTTCTCTGTCACATATTTAATTACAAGATCCCTTTTCTCATCGGTAAAATCTATATCTATGTCCGGCATTTTCTTTCTTTCTTCGTTAAGGAACCTCTCAAATAAAAGGTCATAACGCAGCGGCTCAATATCAGTTATATTGAGAAGATAGGAAACAATACTCCCGGCAGCAGAGCCTCTTCCCGGCCCCACTCTTATATTATTGTTTTTTGCAAATTTAACAAAATCCCAGACTATCAGGAAATATTCAGCAAAACCCATTTTCTTTATTACACCCAGCTCATGCTCCAGCCTTGTCTCGATTTGGGGTGTAATCCCTTTGTACCTTTTATTTATACCCTCAAAGCTAAGCTGCCTCAAGTAATCATCCGGGGACTTGTTATCTGGGACATCAAATGGCGGAATCAGGCCAAGGTTAAAATCAAGTTTCAGATTACACTTTGATGCTATTTCTTCGGTATTTTCAATTATATGCGGGAATTCTTTGAAAATCTCACTCATTTCTTCACCGCTTTTAAAATAATATTCCATTGTCTTCGGGAAAAATCCGCTCTTTTCGGGTTTGGCTGAACCGTTATTTTCACCTTTTGCCTCTTGCTCTGCAAGCTTTAAGATAATCTGTCTGATATTTTCATCAAGATCGGAACCCGGCCCTGGACCACCGTAGAATCCCTGGAAATCTTTTATCGTTGTGCCTGCCTGGATACATAGAAGAAGAAAATGATATTTAAAATCCTCTTTATTCAAATAGTGGACATCGTTTGTACAGACTGCTTTTATGCCGAACTCCCTGGAAAGATCCCACAGCACCCCGTTAATTTCTTTATGTTTTTTTATGCCAAAATCAGTCAATTCGAGATAGAAGTTTTCCCTGCCGAATATATCTATATAATCCTCGATTGCCTTTCTTGCCAGATCGATTTTGCCGGCTTCGACAAACCTTGGCACTTTTCCGCTCAAACATCCGCTTAAAGCAATTATGCCTTCTGAATGCTGCCTTAAAAGTTCTGCATCTATCCTGGGTTTATAGTAAAAACCTTCAAGAAATCCCAGGCTCACAAGCTTCATAAGGTTCTGGTAACCTTTTTTATCTTTTACAAGCAGTGTCAGGTGATTATAATGGGATTCTTCCCTGTTTTCCTTATTTACTTTCTTGTCAAACCTGCTTTTTGGCGCCTGGTATACTTCACAACCGATTATGGGTTTTATTCCTGCCTTTGTTGCTGACTTATAAAAATCAATAGCTCCATACATATTTCCATGGTCAGTTAAAGCTACTGAGTGCATACCCATTTCTGAAGCTTTTTTGATCATGCCATCAATTTTTAACAATCCGTCAAGGAGAGAATACTCGCTGTGGACATGGAGGTGTACAAAATTATTTTTCATGGTTTAAACAGTCTAAATGTTAAAGTACCAGGAATTTAATGGCAAAAACTCTATAGAATCTTAGCAACAAAAGCCCAAAAAAACCTGACTATCTTATTATATATGAAAGAGGTTTTTAGTTGAATTATAAAATCATTATTTTTAAAAATTATTGCCTTAAAAACCGTGGCCGGATTTGCGGCTGCGGCTGCAGCTATGGTTAAGGCTATTGCAAAGGCCAGCGGTGGCTGCGGCTGTGACTAAGGCTTTGCGCCCGAAGTTAAATCTGTGACTAATAACAAGTTTGTCAGCCGGTTGTGCTCGAATTTATAAGTCCTGCTGCATATCCGGCTCCAAAACCATTATCGATGTTTACCACGCATATCCCCGGGCTGCAGGAATTAAGCATCGTAAGAAGCGGCGATATGCCATTAAAGCTTGCCCCGTATCCTATGCTTGTAGGCACGCCGATAACTATACAATCGACCATAGAGCTTACAACCCCTGGCAATGCGCCTTCCATTCCCGCCACAGCTACGATTACTTTGGAACTTTGCAATTCATTTTTATAGCTGAGCAGCCTGTGGATTCCGGCGATGCCGACATCAAAAATCTTTTTTACATTATTGCTCATAAGATGTGCCGTAATAGCAGCTTCTTCCGCAACCGGGATATCAGTTGTCCCGGCACAGATAACAGTAATCCCCTCCTTAAGCTTTAACTTGGGGTTTTTTAACGGCGTGTAAATAATGCCGGATGTATCATTAAAAATTATACCGGGAATTTCTTTTTTTAAAAATTCAAAGACTTCTTTTTTTGTCCTTGTTATAAGCAGGATCTCTGAATATTTTAAGATTTTCTTTGAAATATCCAGTATCTGCTGTGGAGTTTTATTCTGGCCGAAAATGACTTCCGGAAAATTCCGCCTGAGCAATCTGTGGTGGTCCACCTTGGCAAAACCTATATCTTCAAAGTAGATGTCTTTTATGCGGCCAATTATATCATTTTCACTGGCGCTGCCATTTTTGTATTCTTTAAGCATTTCCCTTATGATGCCACTTACACTGTTTTTATCAGGGTTTATTTCATTTTCTTTATCTTTTTCTTTATCTTTATTTTTATCTTTATCCAAAATTTTAAAATCCTTCTTTATTTTTTACCATATTCATCAAGCACTAATTGTAATGCCAGCAGCTTTCTGCTGCAACTTTTATTATTCCCGGGTCCGGATCGATTTTTCGGAAGGTTTTTTTATCAGTAGAAAAAAACTACCAGTAAATATCTCCAAAAGGTCATGCTTTTAAGATTTCAAAACCCATATCTTTGAAATGATTATCAAAAGTGAAAACCTGTCTTATGTTCAGCCTTCGCATGATTTCAAAACTTGTATAATCAACAAGGCTTACCTTTTTTCTGTCAGCAGCAATCTGGGTATTCACGCAAAAATTATGGATATCTTCATCAATCCAGCAGATCTTTATGACAGGCAAAACATCATTTTTTAATACTTTTATCGCTTCAATTCCTATCCTGTTTTTTAAAATGACCATTGTTTCCAGCAGTATATAATTTGAACAGACGATTTTGGATCTTTCTTCTAAAAGCTTTGAAAAGATCTTAAAAGAATCATCGTAAAACTCATCGTCCTTATTCATAAAAGCAATAATGGCGCTTGTGTCAATAAAAATTCTCACTTCTCAAAATCCTCCCTTAGATATCCATCATGATTTGAAGACAGGTCCTCAATACCGGATTTGAATCTTCCCGCGGCATTTAATGCTCTGGTATACTTTTCTTCCTCGCTGATAACCACCTGGTCAGATATATTGGCGCTGTAATAAGTTACGCACTCCCTTACTGCTTCTGCCATAGAAATATTTTTTTCTTTGGATATTCCTTTTAATAATTTATGCTGTTCTTCCGTTAACAATATCTGTGTTCTTTTCATTATATGATGGCCCCTGAATAAATTACATTATAATGTATTATATTACATCATAATGTTTATTACAAGACCTGAAAAACGGCGCAGCATCAAAAAATTATTTTTAATAGTGAAATACAGAAAATTTTATATATAATATGAAAAACAATTATTTTAATTTCAAATGTTAAATGGAGGTTTTAAAGTGGCAGATGTAAAAACTTATAAGATTGCTGTAATGCCCGGAGACGGGACCGGTCCCGAAGTTGTAAATGAGGGCAAAAAAGTCCTTGAGGCTGTCGGCAGAAAATATGGTTTGAAGTATGAGTTTACAGAATTTGATTTTGGCGGTGAAAAGTACTTAAGGACGGGCGAGACCCTTACCGAATCAGCAATCGAAGAGTTAAGAAAATTCAAGGTTATTTACCTTGGTGCAATCGGGCATCCGGGTGTTGCTCCCGGAATCCTTGAGCTGGGCATACTTCTTAAGGCAAGATTTGCATTGGACCAATACATAAACTTAAGGCCTGTAAAACTTTACCCCGGTGTTGAATGCCCCTTAAAGAACAAGAAACCCGAAGATATCGATTTTGTCGTTGTCAGGGAAAACACTGGTTGTGTATATGGGGGCCATGGCGGAGTCACCAGAAAAGGTTCGCCATATGAGGTTGCAACCCAGGTTATGGTATACGACAGGCAGATGGTGGACAGATGCCTGGAATATGCGTTTAAGCTGACACAGGAAAGAAAAAAGGCCGGAAAACCCGGAAAGCTTACACTTGTCCATAAGACGAACGTCCTTACGTTTGTCGGTGACCTGTGGTTTAGGGCTTTTATGGAAATGGCTAAAAAATACCCTGATATCCAGACAGATTACAACCATGTTGATGCTTCGTGTATGTGGATGATAAAAAATCCTGAATGGTATGATGTAATAGTGACGTCAAATATGTTTGGAGACATAATAACTGATCTGGCTGCAATGATCCAGGGAGGCATGGGGATAGCTGCCGGCGGCAATATAAATCCGGAAGGTACGTCCATGTTTGAACCAATAGGAGGTTCTGCACCAAAATATACCGGCATGAATGTCATCAACCCTCTTGCAGCAATTGAAGCAGGCAGGATGATGCTCGAATATTTAGGTGAAAAAGACGCAGCGCTTGCCATACAGAAGGCAGTCGCTTATACATGCACCAAAGTAAAAAGCTTAAGTGCAGGCAAAATGGGTTATGGCACTTCCCAGGTTGGCGACATGGTTGCTGAAAACATTTAGACATGGCCGCTTTAAAACATAAAAAATGTTGCTTGAAAACATTAATAAGGGCCCGGTTAAAATTTAAAAAAGTTTTGCTTAAAAACATACAGATATATTTATAGACCCGATTGAATTTGCCTGCTGAGGCAGTACAAGGTCATCTTATACCAAACTGCCAGATGTCGAAGCTAAAATGAATGCCTGATGAGTTGGGAGCTGATTTCCAGTGCTTTTTTAGGTTGTACCCGCGGCAATAGCAAAGTCACGGCTTATGACTTTGCCTGCAATTCCAAACAGCGCTCAGATACTGTTTTGGGATATGTGCATTAGTCCGTAAACTATACTGTCTTCAAGGGCTTGCCAGCTTGCTTCAATGATATTTTCCGAAACACCTATTGTGCCCCAGCTTTTTACGCCGTCAGTAGATTCAATAAGGACTCTGACAACAGCTCCTGTCCCCTGTTTTTCATCCAGGACCCTTACCTTAAAGTCAGAAAGCTTTATTTGTTCAAGCAAAGGATAGAAATTATTAAGGGCTTTTCTTATGGCACAGTCCAGCGCATGGATGGGACCGTCCCCTTCTGCAGTTTCAATTATTCTGTCCTCATTGATATAGATCTTCACTGTGGCTTCAGAGACCATAACACCGTCAATTCTTTTTTCATTTAAGACCTTGAAACTTTCAAGTGTAAAGAATTTCTTTTCTTCTCCTGCGACTTTTTTTACCATAAGCTCAAAGCTGCCCTCAGCAGCCTCGAACTGGTAACCCTTATGTTCCAGGTTCTGGATCAAATTCAAAATCTTATTGACATTTTCAGCGTCCTTTTCAAGATTGATGCCAAATTCTTTGGCTTTAACTATAATTGACTGTTTGCCCGACAGTTCTGATATCAATATATCTCTTGTGTTGCCCACAAGCTCCGGTTTTAAATGTTCAAAAGCTTCCGGGACCTTGCTTACGCCATGCACATGCATGCCTGCTTTATGCGTGAATGCGTTCCTGCCGACAAACGGTTGGCTTGCCGGTGAAGCCTGATTTGCAACTTCATTTATAAATCTTGAAAGACTGGTCAGGCGCTCAAGATTTCCTTCAGGCAGGCATCTTTTACCAAGTTTTATTTCCAGATTTGGTATGACCTGGCATAAATCCGCATTGCCGCATCTCTCACCGTAGCCGTTTACTGTACCCTGGACCATTTTCACCTGGGGGATCTTCTCGATTGGAATAACCGTATTTGCAACCGCACATCCACTGTCGTTATGGCAGTGCATCCCGAGCGGAACATTTATCTGCCTTGCAACATCTTCAACAATCCTTAGTGTTTCCCATGGAAGACAGCCTCCGTTTGTATCACATAAAACAATAAAGTCTGCATTTGCATCCTGTGCAGCCTTTAAAGTCCTGATTGCATATTCGGGATTAAGTTTATATCCGTCAAAAAAATGCTCAGCATCATATATCACTTCCGGGCTGTGTTTTTTAAGATAATCAACTGATTCAAAAATCATCTCAAGATTATTTTCCGGTGATGTCTCAATTATTCTTTCGACATGAAGGAGGGATGCCTTGCCAAAAATACATATAGTGTCGGCCCCTGAATCAATAAGGACTCTAAGGTTTTCATCTTTGTCTGCAGGCGTATTTTTATATTTTGTCCTGCCGAACGCCACTATTTTGGAGTATTTACATTTTATCTTTTTTAGCTCTTCAAACATTTCTTCATCTTTAGGATTGGATGCAGGAAAGCCTACCTCTATGTAATCGATTCCCATATCATCGAACCTTTCGACAATCCTCAGCTTATCCCGCACTGAAAATGAGATGTCTGCGCTCTGCGCACCATCCCTTAAAGTGGTATCAAATACAAATATTTTTTCACTGTCCATATTCTGTATGCCTTAAACCTTTCAAATGTAGTTTATAATGTCACTCTATCCCAAACAAAAAATAAAAGCTTAATCTTTAATTTTATAGCTGTATCAGCAGACTTAAATATATGGCCAATAGTTTTTTTAGGTTATGCAATTGTTTTTTTATATTACTTAAATCTTAATTTCTGCAATTACGGCCTCTCCCATTTTTTTAGTGCCTACAAGGCTTGAGCTGCCTGCTTTAGGGTCATAAATATCCATTGTCCTGATACCTTTTTCAAGAACAGTATTTACTGCTTTTTCAATCAATGCCGCAATTTCTTCCTGCCTGAATGAATATTTAAACATCATTGCCATTGACAGGATAGTGCCCAAGGGATCAGCCTTGTCCAGACCTGCTATATCCGGTGCGCTGCCATGAATAGGCTCATAAAGACCAAAGCTGTCATCCCTCAGGGAAGCTGAGGGGATGAGCCCTATTGATCCCGATATCATTGCAGCTTCATCGCTTAAAATATCCCCAAACATGTTTGATATAACTATGATATCAAACTGGCCGGGATTTCTTACAAGCTGCATGGCCGCATTGTCAACATACATATGTATCAGCTCAATATCAGGATAATCCTTATGCACCTTGATTGTAATTTCCCGCCAAAGCCTTGAGCTTTCAACGATATTTGATTTTTCAACCGATGTGACTTTTTTACCCCTGGTCCGGGCAATTTCAAAAGCCATCCTGGCTATCCTTTCAATTTCATAATCCCTGTATATCATCGTGTCGTAGGCTGTAACAACACCGTTTTTAACCATTCTTTCTTTCTTGCCAAAATATACATCACCGGTAAGCTCCCTCAAAAAAAGGATGTCCACTCCCTTTATCACAGATTCCTTTATCGTTGAGGCAGAAACCAGCGAATCAAATACTTTTATGGGCCTTAAGTTTGCATAAAGCCCCAACTCCTTTCGAAGCTTTAATAGCGCATCTTCCGGCCGGGGTTTTGCCGGATCAGTGTTTGCCCACTTGGGCCCGCCGACAGCGCCCAGAAGGATTGCCTTTGACTGTTTGCACTTATCAAGGACCGCATCCGTAAGCGGTGTTCCATATTCATCAATGGCGCAGCCGCCTACTAATCCAACTTCATATTCAAGCTTCAAATTCTTTTTGCTTATGATGTAATCAAGTATGCCAAGCGTTACATTCATAATTTCCGGTCCAATGCCATCGCCCGGAAGCACCATCAATCTATCCATATTACCTTTTTTTTAGTTTATATATTCCACACTTAAAGAGCTCAACGCAATTATCGGCGTATCAGTTATGCTTATGACCCATTATTACAGATTATATCGCATAACGCATGTCACGAATGATCAGGTATTACAAATCATGCCGTATATCCCGCATGGTCCGGCATTACAAGTCAAGTCACAATATCACACTGTCTTATAGTTTTTCTTTGTATAATTTATATACCCGCCTGAGGAAATGATCGCCTGGATAAAACCGGGAAGCGGGTTTACCTGGAAACTCATCCCCGTAGTGATATTTTTTATAATGCCCCTGTCAAGGTCCACTTCAAGTTCATCGCCCTGGCTTATGTTTTCTGCTGCTTCGACGCTTGCAATAACCGGCAGCCCGATGTTTATTGCATTCCTGAAAAATATCCTTGCAAAAGTCTTTGAAATTATAAGCTTTATCCCGCTTGCTTTTATTGCAATCGGAGCGTGCTCCCTTGAAGAACCGCATCCAAAATTATCATCAGCAACTATTATCCTGCCTGATTTGGCCTTAGCCTTAAAATCCTCATCAAGATCTTCAAAACAATGCATTGCAAGTTCATCCTCTTTTGTAGTGTTTAAATATCTTGCAGGGATTATCACATCCGTATCAACATTGCTTCCATATTTAATTACTTTGTCCTTTATTATCATTACTATATTACCTCCTCGGGGACTGCTATCCTGCCTGCTATTGCTGAAGCTGCAGCTACTGCCGGTCCGCTTAAATATACTTCACTTTTGGGATGGCCCATCCTGCCTACAAAATTCCTGTTTGTCGTGGATATAGATCTTTCGCCTTCAGCAAGTACCCCCATATGGCCTCCGAGGCACGGGCCGCAGGTCGGCGTGCTTACGGCACATCCTGCCTCTACAAAGGTCTTAAGATAACCTTTTTCCATTGCTTCCATATATATATTCTGGGTTGCAGGTATTATTATGGTCCTTATCCTGCTGTTTACTTTTTTACCTTTTATTATCTCTGCAGCAATTGCAAGGTCTTCCATCCGGCCGTTTGTGCAGGAACCGATAACAACCTGGTCGATAACTATGTTGCCCAGATCCTTTGCATTTGCAGCGTTTGACGGCAAGTGCGGCAGGCTTACCTGGAGCTCTATGTTGTCACAGTTTATTTCATATTTTTTAAAATACCCGGCATCAGCATCTGCATGAAAAACCTTATAAGGCCTGGTATGTCTTCCCTCAAGGTATTTTTTTGTGATATCGTCAAATTCAATGATACCAAACTTTCCCCCGGCCTCTATCGCCATATTGCACATTGCAAACCTTGAATCCATTGAAAGTGCGGTAATTGCCGGACCTGTAAACTCCATTGACATATACAATGCCCCGTCAACGCCAGTGAGCCCTATTGTGTAAAGAATAAGGTCCTTGCCTGTAACCCATTTTTTAAGGCCGCCGCTGTAAATAAACTTTATAGTCTCGGGTACCATAAACCAGGCCGTGCCTGTAGCCATCGCAACCGCCGCGTCAGTACTCCCCATTCCTGTAGAAGCGGCTCCAAGAGCTCCGTATGTACAGGTATGAGAATCGGCACCGATGATGAGGTCTCCCGGCAATACTATGCCGAGTTCAGGAAGCAGCGCATGCTCAATTCCCATTTTGCCTATCTCAAAATAGTTTGATATATCCTGCTGATGGGCAAAATCCCTTATGTATTTGCACTGCTCCGCAGATTTAATGTCTTTGTTTGGCGTAAAATGGTCAGGAACGATAGCTATCTTATCCCTGTCAAAAACCTTATCTACACCTATTTTTTTAAACTCCTCAATAGCAAGCGGCATGGTGATGTCGTTTCCAAGCACAAGGTCGACCTTCGCATTTACAAGTTCGCCGGCATCCAGGTATTGTCTGCCGCAATGCCAGGCAAGTATTTTTTGTGCCATTGTCTGGGGTTTTATATTTTCTAACTTTTCCGCCACTTTTAACATTCTCCTTCCACTGCCTTTATCTGTCTGTATCAATCAACATTATTCCGATTTAAAAATTACAATCCTGTTAAGAGCATCAAGATAAGCCTTTATGCTTGCCTCAATGACATCAGTGCTGATTCCTCTTCCCATCGCTTCAATATCGTTGCTCTTAACAATTATCCTGACTGCACCTATGGCATCCTTTCCTTCAGTCACTGCCTCTATTGCATATTCAACAAGCTCCACTTTCATTGACGTAAGAGTGTCTATTGCTTTAAACGAAGCATCTACCGGCCCGTCACCATAGGAAGCGCTTTCCAGGAGTTTTCCGCCCGACTCAATTCCTATAGTTGCTGTGGCTTTTACGCTTGTGCCGTTAAACACCTGATAATATTTGAGCTTGTAGTATTCTTCGACGTCCCTTATTTCATTGTTTAGTATAGCCTTCAGGTCATTGTCGCTTATCTCACCCTTCTTTTCAGCCAGGTCTTTAAACCTGTCGAATGCTTTTTCAATCTCTTCTTCTATTAAATCAAAGCCAAGCTCTTTGACCCTTTTTACAAAAGCATGCCTTCCCGAATGCTTTCCAAGCATAAGTTTTGAAGCCTCGGATCCGATATCTTCAGGTCTCATTATTTCATATGTCGACCTGTGTTTCAGCATGCCATCCTGGTGTATTCCGGCTTCATGGGTAAAGACATGCTTACCGACAATAGCCTTGTTGGGCGCAACTGTATAACCTGTAAGATGCCTTACCAGGTTGCTGGTCCTTATGATCTCTTTTAAATTTATATCAGTATAGAGGCCAAGTTCATTTTTTCTTGTATCGATTATCATTGCAATTTCTTCGAGAGCGGCATTTCCGGCCCTTTCTCCAATACCGTTGACTGCCACTTCGATCTGCCCGGCACCATGCTGGGCTGCAAGTATTGAATTTGCAACAGCAAGACCCAGGTCATTATGGCAATGCGTGCTTATGATAACATCCTCTATTCCTTTTACATGCTCCAGTAAATAGGTTATCAGCCCGGAGTATTCTTCCGGCAGAGCATAACCTACCGTATCAGGCACATTTAAGATTTTGGCGCCGGCTTTTATCACTTCTTCATACATCTTACAGAGGTAATCCCGGCCACTCCTTGTTGCATCCATTGCGGAAAACTCAACCCTGTCGGTATATTTCCTGGCTCTTTTTACGGCATCTCTTGCAAGCTCTATGGCCTCTTCTCTTGTTTTCTTGAACTGATATTTTAAATGAATATCAGACGATGAAATAAAAGTATGTATCACAGGGTTTGCAGCATTTTGAAGCGCTTCGCCTGCAACATCAATATCTTTCGGCACTGCCCTGGCAAGTACGGCAATGTTTTTATTTTTAATCTTTTTTGAGATTTCAATCACTGCATTAAAATCACTATGAGAGGAAATCGGAAACCCGGCTTCTATCGTATCAACATTTAATTTATCCAGTTGTTCAGCTATTTCCAGTTTTTCACGGACACTCAAGTGAATTCCAGGAGCTTGCTCCCCATCTCTTAAAGTGGTATCAAAAATATGAATTTTTCTTGCCATGTTTTTTAGCCTTTCCCTTACAAATTGACTACCTTGATGTTTTTAAAGCCTGATATTTTCTTATATTGCTGCATCATTTCAGGCGTAAGTTCCGTATCGATATTAAGGCCCATAACTGCCTCGCCGCTTACCTTTTTGCGTCCTACATGCATTGCTGCAATATTAATGTTTAATTTTCCAAAAGCCGTTCCTATCCTGCCGATCTGGCCCGGAACATCTTCATAACGCATGAAAACCATATATTTTGAAGGCACCATATCTATTGCAAACTTATCAATTGCAATAAACCTCGGCTGGTTTTTTATTCCGAAAACTGTTCCGGAAATTGAGAACTCACTGTCTTTTCCTCTTCCTGTCAAAGATATCAGGTTTATATAATCCTGGGTGGCGCTGCTTTTTGTTTCCAGGACCTTAAGCCCTTTTTCTTCTGCAACAAGCCCGACATTTATAAGGTTTATGCTCTCACTGGAATATTTGCCCAGGATCTTTACCAGAAGCATGCTGGTCAATATCCTGGTGTCATATTCTGCAACCTTGCCAAAATACCCAACCTCTATGCTTTCAAGATTTCCTTCAAAAGCTCCTGCAAAAAGAGTCCCCATATCTTCGCAAAGCATATAAAATGGTGAAATCGCCTCCATAAGCTCGGCACTTGCAGCAGGAAAATTGACTGCAAAGGTTGCAGGTTTGCCTGATAAGACTGCATCGACCTGCTCTGCTATCATTACGCCTGCCCTGTCCTGTGCTTCATCAGTTGATGCCCCAAGGTGAGGTGTACAGACGACACTGTCAAGTTCAAAAAGCGGTGAAGACTGGCATGGTTCGCTTTCGAATACATCAAGTGCGGCGCCTCCGACCAGGCCGGCTTTTATAGCTTCTGCAAGGTCGCTTTCATTGATTATGCCGCCTCTGGCAGAATTGATGATTATTACCCCTTTTTTCATTTTGGCAAATTCTTTTTTATTAAATAATCCAAGGGTATCCTTGTTTTTAGGAAGATGTATTGTAATAAAATCTGCAACTTTATAAACATCTTCAATCTTATTTGCCCTTTCAATTCCAAGTGATGCAAACTTCTCGTCTGCCGTGAAAGGATCAAAAGCTATAACCCGCATTCCAAGCCCTACTGCTTTTTTTGCCACAAGATAGCCGATTTTTCCAAAGCCCACAACACCAAGTGTCTTGCCTTCGATTTCCATTCCTTTAAACCTGGATTTTTCCCATTTTCCGGCTTTTGTAGAATAGTCTGCCACAGTAATTTTCCTTGCGAGCGAAAGCATAAGGCCGATTGCATGTTCTGCCACAGATACACTATTGCTTCCGGGAGCATTGACAACAACGATTCCTTTTTTTGTTGCAGCTTTTACATCCACATTATCCACTCCCACGCCTGCCCTGCCGATGACTTCAAGGTTTTCAGAAGCTTCTATTATCTCAGAAGTCATCTTTGTTGCGCTTCTTATAATTATGGCATTGTAATTTTTTATCTCTTTTTTCAGCTCTTCCGGCGGCAATCCTTTTTTCAATTCAACGATGTATTTGCTCTCCAGCATTTTTTTTGCATTTTCAGAAATGCCATCTGTAACTATTATTTTTTTCTTCATTTTTTATGCCCCCCCCCTATGGTTTCTGGCTCATATAATTGTTTTCCCAAAAAGTCTTCTCTGCCTCCACAACACCGGTGCCCAGTTCAAATTTCCAATCCTGTTCTTTCAGGGCAAATTCAAGCGCTGTTATTGCCACAAGCACATCAAATATCCCGACATATCCAAGATGGCCGATCCTGAAAATAAGGCCCGTAAGTTTACCCTGGCCGCCAGCTATAGTGACTCCGTATTTTACCCTCATGGTCTTGGTGAGAAGTTTTCCGTCAATTCCTTCAGGCACTTTTAACGAAGTGACTGATACTCCGCGGCTTGCAGGATTTTTAACCAGGCATTCGAGCCCCAGTTTTTCACAGGCTCTCTGGACTGCCAGCGCATTTACTCTGTGCCTCTCATGTACAGCTTCGCTGCCTTCTTCAAAAAACATATCCAGTGCCTTGTTCATGGCAACTATTATGGAAATACCGGGTGTCCATGGGGTCTGGGGCGGGTTCTTGTCCACATATTTTTTTGCTGCAACAAGGTCAAAGTAAAACTTTGGAATGTTTGATTTTTCAATCTGCAGCCATGCCCTCTGGCTGACGCTTACAAATGCAACACCAGTGGGAGCGCTTAGGGCTTTCTGTGAACCGCCGCACACTATATCAAGGCCCCAGCTTTCCACTTTGAGCTCAGAAGCGCCTATTCCGCTGATTGCGTCGACAATAAGCAGCGCAGGGTAATTCCTCACTATTTTACTAACAGCTTCAATATCATTTAAAACACCTGTTGAGGTCTCGCTCTGCTGTATCATTACGCCTTTTATATCAGGATTTTCATCAAGCAATTTCTTTATATCCTCAGGATTTGCTGCTTCGCCCCATTCATAATCAAGAGATACTACATTTAGTCCGAAAATATTGCTTATTTTTTTAAACCTTTCACCGAAATTGCCGACACTTACAATGAGCACCTTATCCCCAACACAAAATGCATTGGTAACGGCAGCTTCCATGGCTCCGGTCCCGGAAGAGGTCAAAACAAAAACATCATCTGAAGTCTGCATGAATTTTTTAAGTTTATCCGTGACTTCAGTAAAAACCTTGGAAAATTCCGGAGACCTGTGATGCATCAGCGGCCTGCCGTGCTCTATCAGGACTTCATTGGATATTGGGACGGGTCCCGGTGTCATGATATAGTTTTTTTTCATCTTTTCCCTCCTTTTAAATTAATCAAAAATTAAAATTATAAAAAACAGCTAAGACTTCAATTTTAAATGCTACTTTTTACTGCCCCTGCTAAGTGCAATCTTTCCGGTCCTCACCAGTTCCAATATCCCATAAGGCTGCAGCAGCTCCCCAATGCCCTGTATCTTCCTGCTGTTTCCTGTTATCTCTATGGAAAGTGATTTTTTTGCCACATCTACAATATTGGCCCTGAATATATCCACAATCTCAAGTATTTCAGCTCTTGTAGAATTATCAGCATTGACCTTTATAAGGACCAGTTCCCTTTCTACAATATTTACAGGGTCAAGTTCCTGGATCTTTATTACGTTAATCAATTTATAAAGCTGCTTTACCACCTGTTCAATGCTGTGTACTTCGGCATCTACAACAATAGTTATCCTGGATATTTTTTCATCTTCAGTCGTCCCGACTGACAGGCTTTCTATATTAAAGCCCCTCCGGCTGAAAAGTCCGGAAATCTTTGCAAGCACACCGGCTTTATTTTCAACCAAAACAGAGATTATATGGTTAACACTCATCTGTCTCACCTTTTCTTTTTAACGTTAATTATTTAAAATT
>Ga0182017_10001313_pt1 | contig 19240 bp, 20 predicted proteins | sample 712E3DmetaG_FD_120492 | JGI IMG/M metagenome (GOLD analysis project Ga0182017, IMG submission 120492) | Permafrost microbial communities from Stordalen Mire, Sweden - 712E3D metaG | ecosystem: Environmental > Terrestrial > Soil > Wetlands > Permafrost | place: Sweden: Stordalen | collected... | reverse complement strand
GCTTGGAGTGCCGCCACGGCCGCCAACATCGGAGTTTCACCACCGAGGGCACGAAGCAGTACCGAGAGTCGATCCGAATTCGCGGGCGGAGGTTGGCGTGGAGGATAGCAGGAGCCTGTTTCATCCGCCTTACCGGTTTGACATCTCGGTAAGGCGGCATTTCCCTACGCTCATGCCCACCAAAGTCCGCGTCAAGATCACGGCCAAGCGCCAGGCCACCTTCCCGGCCGCAACGCTCAAGGCGTTGGGCGTCAAGCCGGGCGATTACCTGGAGCTCACGCAGGACGCGCAGAGCTGGCGGCTGACGCCGGCAGGCGTCGATTTCGCCAAGCTGGCGCCGCTGCGCGACAAGATTCCGGCCAACCATCCCGCCTTCGATCTCGCCCAATGGCGCGCCGCCACCAAGGACCATGCCCGCCTACGGGATTGATACGTCGATCATGGTGCGGCTGCTCACCGGACAACCGGCGGTTGATTATCATGCCACCTTGGGCCGCTTGACCGCGCTGCGCGCCTCGCAACCCGAGCCGATCACGGCCGCCAACATCGTGATCGCGGAAGCCTATGCCGTGCTTCAGCATCACTACGGCCTCGCCAAAACAGCCGCCCGCGATGCCTTGCTCTCGGTGCTGACCAGTGGACTGGTCGAACCGGCTGGCGGTGACGCCGTGCTCGACGCGCTCAAGACCAACAGAGAACCTGGACTTACCGATCGACTGATCGCCCTTGACTACGCTCATTCTGGCGCGATCACCCTGACCCTCGACCGCAAGATGGCTTCACTCCCCGGCTGCCGGGGTCTTTAATCGCGCGGCAGGCGCCCTGCGCATCAAGCCGCATGCGGCCCGATGCCGAGGGTAGCCGTGCGATCTTTTGACTTCGTCCCGCGCTCTTCCTTTGTTACTCGCTATCATCCATTCCTCCTTCAATCCCTGATTCCCTCAGTTTTTTCCCTTCCTTCCATGTCCTGGACCCGCTTTAGAGAGCACTGCCACCACTATCCCGCCCTCGGCCTGGCGCTCGACGTCAGCCGCATGCCGTTTCCCGACGACTTCCTCGCTTCAATGGAGCCGAAGTTCGCCGAGGCCTTTGCCGCCATGGACGCATTGGAAAAAGGCGCCATCGCCAATCCGGACGAAAACCGCATGGTCGGCCACTACTGGCTCCGGGCGCCGCAGCTGGCCCCGACCAAGGAGATCGCCGACGCCATCACATCTACCCTGGCCGCGATCCAGGAGTTCGCCGGCAAAGTCCACCGCGGCGAGGTCGCCGCCCCCGTCGGCCGATTCCGCGAGCTGCTCGTGATCGGCATCGGTGGCTCCGCCCTCGGCCCGCAGTTCGTTGCCCAGGCGCTCGGCCGGCTCAAGGGCCGCCGCGACCGCATGCGCGTTCACTTTTTCGACAACACCGATCCGGACGGCATGGATGTCGTCCTGAAGGAAATCGGCGGCCAGCTCCGGCGCACGCTCGTCGTCGTCATCTCCAAATCGGGCGGCACGGCGGAAACGCGCAACGGCATGCTGGAGGCCGCGGCGGCCTTTCGCTCCGCCGGACTCGATTACCCCAGGCATTTTGTCGCGGTGACGGGAGCCGGTTCGAAACTCGACCAGACCGCGCAGGCGGAAGGCTGGCTGGCCCGTTTCCCGATGTGGGATTGGGTCGGCGGCCGCACGTCGGAACTATGCGCCGTCGGCCTGCTTCCCGCGGCGCTGCAAGGCATCAAGGTCGAACCGATGCTGGCCGGCGCCGCCGCCATGGACGAAGTCACGCGCCGGCCCTCGCTCCGCGAGAATCCGGCCGCGTTGCTGGCCGCGATGTGGTATTGGGCGACTGACGGTCGCGGCGCCAAGGACATGGTGGTGCTGCCCTACAAGGACCGCCTGCTGCTGTTCTCGCGCTACCTTCAGCAGCTCGTGATGGAATCCCTCGGCAAGGAGCTCGATCTGCAGGGCCGCGTGGTCAGCCAGGGCCTCTCCGTCTACGGCAACAAGGGGTCGACCGATCAACACGCCTATGTGCAGCAACTGCGGGAGGGAGTGAACAACTTCTTCGTCACCTTCGTCGAGGTCCTGCGCGACCGTGCCGGCGCCAGCCTCGAGGTGGACAGCGGCGGCGTCACCTGTGGTGACTACCTGCAGGGCTTCCTTTTGGGCACCCGGGACGCGCTGAGTGAAAAAGACCGTTCCTCGGTGACCCTGACGATCACGGAGGTCTCCCCGCGCACCGTCGGCATGCTGATCGCCCTTTACGAACGCGTGGTTGGCCTCTACGCCTCGTTGATCGGCATCAATGCCTATCATCAACCGGGGGTGGAGGCGGGCAAGAAGGCGGCGGGCGGTGTGATTGCCCTCCGCCGTCAGATCGTGGACGCCCTTCGCGCGGCCCCCGGCACCGCTTTCACCGCTGAAGCACTCGCAGCGCATCTGGGCCAACCCGACAAGGCCGAACCGGTATTCAAGGTGCTGGAACACCTCGCGGCCAACCCGGGGACCGGGATCGGCAAGACCCGGCGATCTCCGTGGTGGGAATCGACCTACGCCTTTCAGCCATTGGAGAAAACAGCGCCTGCGTTGTAGCCGGCTTGGTTGCGGCCGGTCCTGCTTTCGCCGTGGCTTCGGCGGCCCAAGGCGACCAAGGATGCCGTGCGAGCGGTTTCTTGCCGCCCGCGGCAACAAGCGTTTTGTGGGGCGCCTGAATGGAACCATGCGTTGTCGTAGCCGTCATAAGCGATCTCGGCTCGACCTCCGGCCTGGAATCATCATACCCTCCTCCTTGTCTTCGTGTCCCCTATGAAAGTTGCCAAGCGACCTCTCCTCCTTCTGTTGCTCGCCAGCGCGCTCGCCGGCATTTTTTCCGGCTGCGTTGCCCCGAAGAGCGATTCGACCATCCCATGGGACCGGCCGGCCGATTGGGAGGGCAGGATTCCGGGTATGGGCATGGGCAACTGACCGGGCGCGCTCCCCGTTCCCCGCGAAAACCGGCCGAACGGCCGGTTTTTTTGTCGCGAAGCACGCCGCTTGATGGCTTCCTATCGTCGTGATGGACAACGCCTCGCTCGTTCCCCTGCCGGGTCATCTGTACGTGGTGGCCACGCCGATTGGCAATCTCGCCGACCTGACGGAACGGGCCCGCGCCATTCTCGGCGGCGTCGATCTTGTCGCCTGTGAGGACACCCGCACGACCGGCCTCATGCTGGGCCGGCTGGGTCTGCGCCGCGACCTCGTGGCCTACCACGAACACAATGAGATCGAGGCAGCGGAACGACTCGCGGCGCAACTGGCCGCGGGTAAATCAGTCGCCGTCGTCACCGACGCCGGCACCCCCGGTCTCAGTGACCCGGGCTTCCGTCTCGTGCGCGCGTGCCGTCGCCGCGGCCTGCCCGTCGTGCCGGTGCCCGGCCCCAGCGCACTCACCGCCGTGCTGAGCGCCGCCGGCCTGCCGACCAACGGTTTTCTTTTCGTGGGCTTCCTTCCAGCCAAGTCAGCCGCTCGGATCGCCTTTCTGGAGAACCACCGCGACTTTCCCTACACCATCGCCCTCTATGAGAGCTGCCATCGGATCGCCAAATTCATCGACGAAATCGAGGCCGGCCTCGGCCCCAACCGCGTCATCTGTGTGGCCAAGGAGGCTACGAAAGTGCATGAGACGTTCCTCGTCGGGCCCGCCACGGATGTGCGACAACGCCTGGCGCAGACGAGTCTCAAGGGCGAGTTTGTCGTCCTTGTCGCTCCGGCGGACTTTGTGCTCTGACTGGGATATCTCACATTGAAAATGGCACTGTGGTGCAGGCTGTGTTTTGGAGACGCGACGCCCTCGTCGCGAAGGACCGTCGCTGACGCGACGAGGGCGTCGCGTCTCCAGGATATTCGCAAACGGAAACCGATGACCACGGATTTCGCCAGTAATCCGGTGCAGCTCATCCGTAATACTGTCCGTGAAATCCGTGGTTTCAGTCCTCTGCGGTTTGCGTGCGGCAGAGCTGCGCCAGGTCATCCGTGGTGAACATAACCCCTATCGTCGCTGTCATCGACGTCGGCAGCAACTCGATCAAGGCGCTCGTCGCGGCTCGCGGGCCCGCCGGCGAACTCGTCGTCCTGGGCAGCGGCACACGGGAGGCGCGCATCAGCATGGGCATCAGCGAGGTTCGGCCGCGGCTTTCCGAGGCCGGGATGCAAGCCGGCCTTGTGGCCATCCAAGAATTGCTGGCCGAGACGGCGGCGCGCATGCCCGAGCAGACGGTTTTGGTCGCGACGAGCGCGGTGCGCGACGCCGCGAACGGCGCGGAGTTCCGGGCGCGGGTGCGCGCGGCCACCGGGTGCGATCTCCGGATTCTCTCCGGCGACGAGGAGGCGAATCTGATTGGGCGCGGCTTGACCTCGGACCCGGCGTTGGCCGCCCTGCAGGACTTTTACGTTTTCGACCTCGGTGGCGGCAACCTCGAATGCCTCTCCTTCCGCGAACGCCGGATTGAGCAGGCCGTCAGCCTCCCGCTCGGCTGCGTTCGATTGACTGAGCGTTGCGTGGGGGACCCTTCCGCGCCTTTCGGCGACGACAGCCGTCAACGCGTGACCGCGGCCTGTCGCGCTGCACTTGCCCAAGGGGACTTTCGGTTCTTCCTGCCCCCGGGCACTCCCGCAGTTTTCACCGGTGGAACGGTGAACACCGCCCGCGCGATCTTCGCGGCCCGGATGGGCCAGCCGGTCGCCGACACCGCCGCGATCATGCCAGTCGAGGAACTGCGCGTTCTGCTGGCGGACATGGCCCGGCTTGACCTGGGTCAACGTCGGCAGGTCGATGGATTGCCGCCTGCCCGAGCCGACGTGTTTCCAACCGCCCTCGCCATCGTGATCGCCCTGGCGGAAATCGGGGATTTTTCCGCGTTCCACCACTCCGTCCACAACCTCCGTTACGGCGTGGCTGCCGAATTGTTGCAGGCCGGGGATCGCGGATCACCGGAAGCCGTGTAGAGACCCGCGGCTGCCCGGCCCATTAAAACGCCGGTGCTTCGCCCAACCTGTCCATTTCCTGGGGACGCGACGCCATCGTCGCGTTTCCCTTGAGAACCGCGGCGAGGGCGCCGCGGCTCTAATCAAGGGAGGGCGGATTATCCCTAATCCGCCGTCGGTGGAAGGTCGGATCGATGCGCGGCGCGTGAAGGATAACGCGCCCTACCACGTGGCACCTGCCCGTCAGTTGAACGGCCCAAGCGGCGCGAGCAGGCGGTGCCGCATCTTCTCCAATTTTGCCTGCTGGTCCGGCGTCAGGACCCCGCGGGCCTCCTGGCGGCCCGCCTGCACAAGGTCGCGTACTTTGGCTTTCTTCTGCTCGGGCGTGAGAGTCGCATCCGCGCGGATTGGTTTCACCGCCGCCGCCGTCCGGTTCTGAATGTCGCGGACCTTGGCCATCTGTTCCGAGGTCAGGCCCAGGCGGTGGGCGATCGCGCCCACCCGCATCCGGTGCGCGGCCCAGGCATTCCACATCCTCGGATGACCCGCTAGTTGCGCGAACCGAGCCTGCTGGTCCGGCGTCAGTATTGCACGCATTTGGTCGCGCGCCGACCGGCGAATCGGGTCAATCTGCGCCTGCTGTTGTTCGGGGGTCAGGGAACGGTTGTCGCGGATGGCCTTCACGGCCTCGGCGGATTGCTGGCGGATGCTCTTCAGCTTGCTTTTCTGTTCGTCGTTCAGGCCCAGCCGGCGGGCCATGACGGCCATCTTCGCATGACGAAAATCCCGCCAGTGCTGCCCGTCCTCGGGCGCGCCCGAGGGCGCGCTCATGGCACTGGTGAGAACGGCGCCCGCGATCAACGCGGCGGACAAGCTGACGATAAGGAAGATCTTCATGGCGTGGGAAGGTAAGAGTGATTGATGTGCTTGATGACGTCCGTGCGTCGCCCCGGTTACCCCTGGGCGAGGGATGTTTCAGGACTGGGCCCGGAGCGACTTGAGCAAGGTCCCAAAATCCGCTGGCAGCGGGGCCCGGAATTCCATCGGGCGCGCCGTGATCGGATGGAGGAACGCAATCCGCTCGGCATGCAGCATGACCCGCGGCACCTCCGGGAGCGCCGGATCCCGTTTCCAGCCATAGGTCGCGTCGCCGAGCACCGGGTGGGCGATCGATTTGAAGTGGACGCGGATCTGGTGGGTGCGACCACTGTGGATGCGGCAGCGGATCAGCGCCGCCTTCGCCGCGAATGCCTCCACCACCTCCCAATCCGTCCGGGCCGGCCGGCCGCCTTCGCCAGTTGTCATTCGTTCGCGGTGCACCGGGTGCCGACTGATGGCCCGTTCGATCACCCCGCTCTTCAGCCGCGGCACACCGGCGACGAGCGCGAGGTACTCCTTGCGGAGGTGGCGCCCGGCGAACTGTTCGGACAGGCCGCGGTGCGCCGCGTCGCTCTTTGCCACGAGCAGCACGCCCGACGTGTCCTTGTCCAGGCGATGGACAATGCCAGGACGCTCCACGCCGCCCACTCCGCTCAGGCGCCCGGCGCAGTGCGCCAGTAGGGCGTGGACCAGGGTGTCGTCCCCGGTGCCCACCCCCGGATGAACCACCATCCCCGCCGCCTTGTTGATCGCCAGCAGGTGGTCGTCCTCGTACAGCACATCGAGCGGGATCGCGACCGGCCTCAGCTCGGCTGGCTTGGTTTCCGGCAGGGCAAATTCCAGCCTGTCGCCGGCCGCAACCTCCTCGGCTTGGTCGATGACACCGCCGTTGCGCCGCACCAATCCGGCCGCAAACGCGCGCTGCAACGCGGCCCGACTATGCTCCGGGAATGCCCCAGCCAGCACCTTGTCGGCGCGGACGCGGCGGACGGAGGCAGGGACAATGTAGGAGGAACCGGGCACGTGCTCCGAGGCTGACCTCACTTTCCCTCGAGCAGATCGTCCGGATTCAATTTCTGCAGCGCCTTGGGCACGAACAGGCCATCCCGGCGGACCAGCTTGCCATCGAACCAGATCTCGCCGCCGCCGTAGTCCGGCCGCTGAATGCAGACCATGTCCCAATGCACCTGCGACTTGTTGCCGTTGCCCGGGTGGTCGTACGCCTGGCCCGGGGTGAAGTGGAAGGAACCCGCGATCTTTTCGTCGAACAGAATGTCGCGCATCGGCTGCAGGATGTGGGGGTTGAATCCCAGCGCGAACTCGCCCACGTAGCGGGCGCCGGCGTCGCTGTCCAGGATCTCGTTCAGGCGTTTCGTGTTGTTGGCTGTCGCCTCGACGATGCGCCCCTGCTTGAACACCAGCCGGATGTTGTCGAAGGAGGTTCCGAGATAGACGGTCGGCGCGTTGTATTGCACGACGCCCTCGACACTGTCTTTCACCGGGCAGGAGAAAACCTCGCCGTCGGGAATGTTCTTCACGCCGCCGCACTCCTCCGCGCCGATGCCCTTGATCGAAAAACGCAGGTCGGTGCCGGGACCCTTGATCTGTACGCGGTCAGTGCGGCGCATCAGGTCGCCCAGTGCCTTCATGCCGGGCGTCATGCGCGCATAGTCCAGCGTGCAGACCCGGAAATAGAAGTCCTCGAACGCCTCGGTGCTCATCCCGGCCTGCTGGGCCATGGCGGAGGTGGGCCACCGCAGGACCACCCATTTGGTCCTGTTCACCCGCCGGTCCAGTACCGGCTTCATCAGCTGCGACACCAGGTGGACGTCGGAGGAAGGGACATCCGAGTTCTCGAAAATGTTGGCCGAGCCGCGCACCGCGATGTAGGCGTGCATCTTTTTCATGCGGGCGAGTTCCACGGCGGCGTGCGGCCGGTATTGGGCCGCCTTGGCGCCGCGCATCAATTCGCGGGTGACCTGCCCGTGATGGAGCATGGCAAACGGATGGGCGCCGCGCGCGCGCGCGGCGCGGATGAGGGCGACCACCATGGCGTCGGGTACGTCAAAGCCGTCGATCAACACGCGTTCACCCGGTTTGAGGCCAGTGGAAAAACCGGTGAGTACGTCCGCCAACTGATTCAGTCGTGGGTCGATGATCATAATGCCCACCAAAGTGGGCCACCGCGCCGGCGCGGCAAGTGGAAAGGCTGGCCGCAAACCCGTCGCCGTCGCTTCGGGATTGCCCGGCGCCGCGGACCCCGCAATGACTCATCGCGCGAAGCCGCCCGCCCGATGCCCTCCCCGATTGCGCGCAATCAGCAGCAGGTTTTCCTACGCCTTTGGCGCGGCCTGCAACCGCATGTGCGCACCGACCGCCACCTGCCCGCGCGCCTGGCCGAGGCGCTGCGGCACCGGGAGTTCGGCGCGCGCGACCGGCGGCTCTACCGCGAATTGTTGTATACCGCGCTCCGCTATCTGCCGTGGATCGAAGAGCTGGCCGCCCGGTCTCCGGACCAGGTCCTGCGCGCGGTGGCCTGGCTGGCCGCGGACACGCCGGCGACTCACCGGTTCCGCGAAGCGTTGGCCGCCGACCTGCCCGCCCCATCCCCGACCGTCGCCGGTCGTGCGGCCGTGCTCGGCGTTGACGGCGTGCCGCTACCGGGCTGGTTCCGCGCCCACTGCCCGGATGCCTTCGTGCCGCCCAACCTGGAAGCCCTTCTCGCCCGCGCGCCCCTCTGGATCCGGATGCAGACAGCGCAACCCGAGGCGGTCTTTGCGGAACTCGCGGCCCGCGGTTGGCGCTGGCGCGAATCTGAGGTTCAGGATGCCGCCTGCGAAGTCCTGGATGAGGCCGACGTGACCGATACGGCCGCCTATCGCGACGGGAGGTTCGAGATCCAGGACCTCGGTTCGCAACTCGTCCTGGGCAGCGTGGACGTGACACGCGGCAGCCACTGGCTCGATGCCTGTGCAGGTGCCGGCGGCAAGACTCTGCAACTCGCCGGGCTCGTCGGCGCAACCGGGCGAGTGGACGCCTGCGACGTGCGCCCGGTCGCTCTGGAGGAACTTGACCGGCGCGCGCAGCGCGCCGGCATTTCCAACATCGAGATCCGGCCCGAGGTCCCGGCGGGGGCGACCTATGACGGCGTACTGGTGGATGCGCCCTGCAGCGGGAGCGGTACCTGGAGGCGGGCGCCCCACCTGAAATGGTGCACGACTCCGGCCGACGTGGAAGCCCAGGCGGCCCGCCAGCAAGAACTGCTCGCCCGCATGGCCAAGCTCGTGCGCCCTGGTGGGCGGCTCGTGTATGCGACGTGCTCCCTGAGTCGCCGCGAGAACCAGGAGGTCGTCGCCGCCTTCCTGGCGACGCAACCGGACTTCACCGAGGTCGCTCCGACGGGCTCCTGCGGCGGCGCGGCCGGCGCGCCCGGGCTCGTGTTTTTGCCGGCGCAGCACAACACCGACGGCTTTTACGTCGCGACGCTGCGGCGTCGGTGATTTCCACCAACCCTGTTGGCGGTCGGGCCGTCTCGCGCCGCCGGCCTCGTTGCACCGCGAACATGCAGTTGAGGTAGCGCGCGTTTTCCGTAACGCGCCGCTCTTCAGCATCCATTTGATCGGCGGGTTAGGGACAAACCGCCCTACCATTCGGTCGGCCATTCATCCCGGTTCGTCTCGGGGCTGAATGAGTCCGAATGAGGTTGGCAAAGCCTTCCGTTCAAACGCCGGATACCACCACGTCTCCAAAAACCAGGCTCGGCGTCCTTTCGGAGGAATACGCCCAAGGATCGTTGCCGACCTCAATGACTTTCCGCCAGAGTTGCAGGTGGTTTCCGGCGATGTTCATCTCGGCAACCGGCTGGGTCGGCGTGCCGTTCTCAAACAGCGTGCCCATGATCCCCACCGACATGTCGCCCGTGGTCGAGTTGGAATTGCCGCCGATGAAGTCCCGGACGAGCACGCCCCGCCCAAGGCTGTTCATGATCTCCACCACCGACCGCTTCCCGGGCGGGATGACGAGATTCGACGATCCACCGGTCGTTGGCTCGCAACCGAGTTTCCGGCTGTAGTACCAATCGACGTAATAGTCCATCAACACGCCAGCGTCGATCATCACTCGCTTCTTCGCTGCCAGGCCGTCTCCGTCAAACCACCGGCTGCCGAGGCCGCCGGCAATGAGCGGATCGTCGACGAGGGTCAGGCAATCGCTCGCGATCTTCTGGCCTTTGCGGCCGATCAGGAACGATTGTTGCTGTTGAATATTCCGGCCAGACATGGCTGAGAGCAACCCGCCTAGCAGCCGCGGCACGCTGCGGTTCTCGATAATCACCGGCATGGTTTCGGTCTTGATCTTCTTTGCGCCCAGAAGATCGAGAGTGCGGCGGGCTGCCTCCGCGCCGATTTGCTCCGCCGCCGGCAGCGACGGCCGGGAGACAGCGGACACAAAATGGTAGCCATTGGGCCGGCGCTCCCCCTCGTCCTGCAGCGTGATCTCCGCTCCGGCCGAGAAATAGGTCGCCGCATAAGAGCCGTCGAGACCGTTGCTCGACAGCAATACCGATTCCGCCGAAGTGTCGCTGCACGAGGCGGTCACGGAAATGATCTTGGGACCGCCATGAGCGAAGCAGGCCGCTTCGATGGCCCGGACCATCTGGTGCCGCTCCTCCGGGGTGAGGGCGGCATACGATGGGTCGACCAGACCCAAGTCCGCGGTCGACCGGCCGGCGTAGTATTTCGGATCCGGCAGACTCCGGAACGGGTCCTCGGCGAGGAGCTTCGTGGCAGCCACCGCCTGGGTGATAAATGCATCGAGCGCCGCGGGACGCAGATCCGACGTGCTCTGACCCGAGTAACGGCCGTTGACAAAGATCTCGACGAAGAGCCCCCGGGTCCCGGCTTCTTTGATCGTCTCGGGTTTGCGTTCGCGGTAGCTGATTTCGACGGTGCGGCCGCGCCAGACGACCACGCGACACTGGTTGGCGCCGGCAGTCTTGGCGATTTTGAGGGACTGGGCGGCCAGATCGAGCATCTCTTGGTTCATGATTCAGTTTCCTCCGCGCGTCAGGTTTTGGATCCGCCCACCGTCAGGGATTTCACGAGCACAGTCGGCAGCCCGAAGCCCACGGGCACCCCCTGGCCGTTCTTGCCGCATTGTCCCGCGCCGCCGCGGTACATCGCGAGGTCGTTGGCCACCATGGCAAAGTTGGCGAGCATCTTCGGGCCGTTGCCCATGATGTTGATGTCCTTGATCGGCGCCGTGAGTCGCCCGTTTTCGATCAGGTGTCCCTGGGAGACATAAAATGCGAAGTCACCCTGCCCGATGGTCACCTCCCCGTTGCTCACGTCCTCGATATAGATGCCCTTGATCACGCTTTTCACCACCTCGTCGGGCGTCGCGGGCCCGCCCAGCATGTAGGTATTGCGCATCCGGGGCATGACGTAGTGCTGGTAGCTTTCGCGCCGGCCGTTGCCGGTGGGCGCGACGCTATAGAACCGCGCCGAAATCTTGTCGTGCATGTAACTCCGCAGAACGCCGTTCTCCACCAGCAACGTCTTGCCTCCCGGCGTGCCTTCGTCGTCGACGTTGAGGGAGCCGAGCAGACCGGGCAAGGTGGCGTCGTCGATGATCGTCACCGCCGGATCAGACACCTTTTTCCCGATCATGGTACAAAAGGTGGAGATCTTCTTTCGATTGAAGTCGGCCTCCATGCCATGGCCGATCGCCTCGTGCAGGAGGATGCCGGTGACCCCGGGACCGAGCACGACCGGCATTTCCCCGGCCGGCGGCTGGATGGCATCGAAGAGCACCAGCACGCGATCGACGGCGGTGTGGACGATTTCGTCCAGAACGGCGGGGGTGAAGAAGGCGAAGTCGCGGCGGCCGCCGAGGTTCCAGGACGCGCGTTCCCGCCGGCCGTTTTTCTCTGCGGTAACGGACGCCGCCAGGTACGTGAGCGGCTGCAGATCCTCCGCCTTGGTTCCGTCGCTCGTCACCACCAGGATGCGTTTCTGCTCATCGTGCAGCATGCCGTTGACTTTGACGATCAACGGCGAACGCGCGAAGCAGCCGTCGTTGATCGTCTGGGCCAGCGGCAGCTTGGCTTCGAGCGGGACCTGCGTGAACAGCGACCCCATCGGGTAACGGTCGCCCAAGACCGGAGCCACGAGCTGGCCCGCCGGCTCCGTGCTCCGGCTGTCGGCAATGGTCGCGGCCAGCGCGGCGGCGGCCAGCATGGTCTTCTCTGTGAATTCCTGGGTGAAACCATAACCAACCTGGTCGCCCTTCACCGTGCGGATTCCCACGCCGAGGGAGACGTTGCCATAGGCGCGGTTGACCTTGCCGTCTTCCAACCCCACCCAATTGCCGATCGTATGTTCGAAGAACAGGTCGGCGAAGTCGCCTCCTTTCGCGAGGGCACGGGCCAGCACGCGCTGGCAGAGCGCATCGTCGATGCCGAATTCGCGCTCGAAGTATCCACCGGCCCGGGTCGGCGCCGGGGTCGGCCCGGCGGCGCGCAACAATCGGGGTGCGATCGCCACCGCGGCGACTCCGGCAGCGGCGGTTTTCACAAATGAACGCCTGGTGATCTGGCTCATGGGATTCCGGGGTTGGGCGTGCACGGCCGCCGGCGACAGGCGCGGCGTCCTCCCAAGGTATCCACGAAAGGCGGCGCGACGCCAGCCGGAATGGCAGCCGGCCTTTGCTTCAAGACACCGGCATGGCAGCGGTGGTTCCCCGGCTGCCGGGTGGTGATTTTTCCATTGCGCGGCGCCGCCAACCCCAGCATCCCCTTCCCCGTGGTCCCCGACGCCGATTACCGCATCAAACTGCAAGTTTTCGAAGGCCCCCTCGACTTGCTGTTGTTCCTGATTCGCAAGAACGAATTGGACATCTACGACATCCCGATCGAGCAGGTCACGCGGCAGTACCTGGACGCCCTGTTCGCGATGCAGCAGCTCGACCTCGACCTGGCCGGCGATTTCTTCGTCATGGCGGCCACGCTGATGGAGATCAAGAGCCGGATGCTCCTGCCCAAGGACCTGCAGGCGGTCGATCCGAATGCGGCCGAGGACGAGATGGATCCGCGCTGGGAACTGGTCCACCAGCTTCTGCAATACCGGAAATTCAAGGAGGCCGCCGGGCGGCTCGGGGAACTCGCCGCCGAGCGCCAGGAACTGATCGCGCGTTACGTCTCGGCGCTCTCCGACCGGGCCGATCGTCCGCTCAAAACGGCCGACCGGATCGAACTATGGAACGTTTTCAACATCGTCCTGCGGCGGCTGGCCGAGAAGTTCGCCGTCGGCGAGATCCACGACGAGCAGGTCACCGTCGCCGACCAGATGGAGATGTTGCTCGCGCGCCTGCACACCCAACCGAAGTTTGTCTTCTCGCAGCTTTTCACGGCCACGGTGAGCCTGCGCACCCTGGTGGCCACCTTCCTGGCCGTGTTGGAACTGACCCGGCTCAAACGCCTGCGGATCCGCCAAGACGAAGCGTTCTCCGACATTCTGTGCGAGGCCGTGCTGGAGAACGGACTTGAAACAGCAGTCGCCCCAAGCACTGTGACGGCGTGAAACCGGTCCGAAAACGGAAGAAATCAAAGCACGCGGCCCTGCTCGGCGTCGGTCTCGACAATGAGGATGGCCACAAACGCATCACGACCGGCCAGAAGTTTGCCATCCTTGGCGGTTCGGCGGAGACGCACGAACGCATGACCGAAACGGTGGTCAAGACCTTTGAGGAATTGAAACAACGCGGCAAGGAGCTGGAGGAGATCGAAACGAAGGAGCTGTCCGAGATTATTCACCGCTCGACGCCGCAGTAACCCGACGCCGTCCTTGACACCGTAGCCGTTCCGCGAACATTACCGCCATGTCCGCCTTGATCACCCACTTGACCGCTGCGAATTTCCAAGAGACGATTTCCAAGTCTGCGACCCCCGTGCTGGTTGACTTCTGGGCACCGTGGTGCGGACCCTGCAAGATGATCGCCCCGATTCTCGAGGAACTGGCGACCGAGTTGGCCGGCAAGCTGACGATCGGCAAGGTCAACGTTGACGACAATGGCGCACTCGCCGCCCAGTTCGGCATCCGCGCGATCCCAACGCTGGTGCTTTTCAAAGGCGGCCAGGTGGCTGAGCAGTACGTCGGCTTGATGGACAAGGCCACGCTGAAATCGAAACTGACCGCCAAGATGTGAGCGGCCGATCGGCCGGATCCTATCTTCCGCTCACGAGGAGCGCGCCCAGCGTCAGCGCGTACCCGGCCAGATAGCGTCCGCAGCGGCCCAGCAGGGCGATGAGTTCCGCCGGTCCCGCGGCGGTTCGCAGCGTCGCCACTTGCCGATAACCGATCCAGACAAGGGGCAGCAGCAGGAGCGCCCCCGCCTCCGGCCGGAACAGCCCGCGCCATGCCAGCACCAGCGGTGTGACCGCGGCCACGCCATGCGCCACGGCAAACTGCCAACGGGCGAACCGCTTTCCGAACCGGACGACCAACGTTTTCTTCCCGGCCTTCCCATCCGTGTCCGCGTCCCGATAGTTGTTCACCAGAAGGATGTTGACCGTCAGGGCGCCCATGGCGGTCGCCGCCAGCAGGGCGTCTATCCCCACCATGCCGGTGTGCACATAGAAAGTCACACACACTGCCACGAGGCCGAAAAACACGAAGACAAACACATCGCCCAATCCGTGGTAGCCGAGGGGAAATGGGCCGCCAGTATAGGCGACCGCGCTCGCCACGCAGGCCAGCCCGACCGCCACCAGCCACCATCCGCCCCAAGCCACCAGCAGCAACCCGACCGCCAGCGCCAAGCCCAGCGTGCACCAGGTGACCAGCCGCATCGTGGTGGGCGCGACCAAGCCGGCCGCCACCGCCCGGCGCGGCCCGACCCGTTCCGCCGTGTCCGCGCCACGCACGAAATCGTAGTAATCATTCGCGAAATTGGCGCCGATCTGGACGAGCAGCGCAAAGGCCAGACAGATTCCCGCCACCGGCCAATGGAATCTCCCCAGACGCCAGGCCAGCGCCGAGCCCACGACGACCGGAGCCACCGCGGCCGGCAGCGTGCGCGGCCGCAACGCGGCCAGCCAGATCTTCACCGGGGCATCGGAGGTGGGCACGGCCTGCCACCGTAAGCCTCGGCCGCAGTGGCACAAGCGGATTGCGGGGGAAACACCCTCTGTTCCGTCGCCCGCCATGGCGCCGAGGGACCGGCGCCCTCCAGAGATTCAATCCGTGGAGGGCGATGCTCCGTCCGGGCCGGCACATATCGCCCGGATTCCGGGAGGCCCAAATTCGCCTCCAGTTCCCGGATGCGGGCCAGCACCACATCCGCCATGGCCGGCGCGTTGCCTGGGGGCAGCGTGGGATGCAACCGGCACAGCCACGCGTAAGCCTCCCGGGGACGTCCGAGGCGTTGGAGCAACTCGGCGTAGATCCGCGCCGCACACGGCGGTGCACCGGGCAATTCGGCGGCCCGACGGTACCACTGCGCTGCACCCGCCGGGTCGCCCAAGGCGTACAGGTGGATGTTGGCCATTTCCATCCGCACCGCCGGACCGTCGTGGTGGCGACAACGCGCCTCTTCCAGGTACTCGAGCGCAGCCGTCGCCTGTTCCTCAACGATCCGACGGCGCATAGGTGCCGGCGCCGATTCGGCCCCGCCGGCCCGCAACCGCCACTGAACCATGTCATAGGCGAGAATCCGCGCGCCATTGAGCCAGAAGCACAGCGGACGATCATCAATGGTCGTCACGGCCCGGATCAACGTCCGGGTTCTCGTCACGTCGCAAGCGGCCCAAGCGAGGTAGGTCTTTAACCAGAGCATATCAGCCGCCAGCGCCCGCAGGCCACCGGGTATCAGCGACCTCGTACCGGCCATCAGAATCGCCTCCCGTGCCGCCGTCTCGGGCCGCTGGTCATCGAGCTGCGGGTGCAAGGGCCGCAGCACCGCCCCGACGATCGACAGCACAACCACGACGACGGCCACCAGCCTCGCTTCAGAGTTCACGGTGCCGGAAGCAGTAAACAGCCAGTCCGCCAAACGCGCCGATGTACGCAAATCCGTAAATCGTGATGCGGCCGACCAGACCGGGGGGAAGCGAGGCCCCGGTCGCCATCGCGTCGGCCACATTGAAAACCTCGAAGTCCGGCACCACCCAGGAAAGCAGGCCGGCGCCCGCGCCCGCCCAGGGGGATTCCGCCAACCGGTAGATGCCCACCGCCACGTGCTGCAGCTGACAGAGCACCAAAGCGAGAAATCCGGCCGCAACGGCGAAAAGGGCGCTGCGGGCATAGCTGGCAGCGAGCAGCGTCATTCCCGCCAGCACGCCGAGTCGGAGCCATTGCACCCAACCGCATACGGCCAGATTGGCCATGTCCCTCCACCCATCGCTCTCCGCCTCCCCGCCGCCGCGACTCAACGTCCCCCCGCCTTCCCGCCACAGCACCAGGCCGGCCAGAATCAGCGTCATCGCCGCGCAGAACAACAGCAGCAGGCCGAGAATGCCGCCGAGTTTTCCCAACGTGAATTCTGTCCGCGAAACCGGGCGGGCCAGCACGAGGAGCGCGCTGCGCCGGTCGATTTCGCTAAAGAAGAGCTGCGCCGCCGCGGCGATCGCCAGCACGGCTCCCAGGAAACTGATCGCACCGAATCCGACATCGAGAAGGAACCGGCGGTCGGTCGTGCCGAAGTTGACATCCTGCAAGAGCCGCCCCCCGCCCACGAGCAGGCCGCCGGCCGGCACGAGTAGCAGGAGCAGTCGCTGCCGCAGGCCCTCGCGCAACGTGTTGCCCGCGATCAACGCCATGCGCCCGGCCGATTCCCGCGCGCCTTTCATCCGCGTCCCGCCGCGGCGACCTCGCGCAACGCCTCCCGCAGCACTTGATCCAACCCGGTCCCAGGCCTCGCCACCGTCCGCGGGTGCAGGCCATGCGCGTCGCACAACCGCCCGACCTCGGTGAGCACCGCGGCCGGCAGCCCGTCGAGCACCAGCGTCGTCGAGGCGCCCTGCCCCGTGAGTTCCTCCACGGTCCCTTCAAGCAGGAGGCGGCCGCCGTGCAGCACCGCCACCCGGTCGCAGACCGTCTCCATTTGGGCGGTATCGTGAGAGCTAAACAGAACGGTGCAGCCGGCGACCCTCCAATCGGCGATGAGGCGGTTGATGATCCCCAGGCCGATCGGATCAAGGCCGGACACCGGTTCATCCAGAACGATCAGCCGCGGTTCCTGCGCGATGATCGCCGCCAGCCCAATGCGCTGGCGCATCCCGCGCGAGTAGGTGCCCACGCGGCGATGCATCGCGTCGGCCAACCCCACCCGGTCGATCGCCGCCTTGACGCAGGCCCGCCGGTTCCCCGGCGGTGCCCCGTCCAGCCGCGCCAAGAAATGCACCAGCTCGAAACCGCTGAGATGAGGATAGAAGTCCGGCGCCTCCGGCAGGTATCCCACCCGCCGCCGTGCCTCGCGCCAGTGACTGGGCCACCCGAACAGCCGGCAATGACCCGCCGTCGGCGCCAACAGGCCCAGCGCGAGCTTGAGCAGCGTACTCTTGCCCGAACCATTTGGGCCCAGCAAACCCACCACCTCGCCTTCTCCGACACCGAGGCCGACATCGTCGAGCGCCCGCATCGCCGGTCTTCGCCACCCCGGCCGGAAGTCCTTGGTCAGGCCCTCGACTTCGATCGCATTCATGGCGGTCTCACCGGATGTGGAAACCGTCAAACTGCCGCGCCCGCCGCCCGCCCGTCCGTTCCACCAGCCGAATAAAGCCGTGCATGCGCTCGCCGATCTCCGCGATGAATCGATCGACCTCGTCCTTCTCTGCCTCGACCTCGACGCATACCCGTCCGTCCGGCAGATTCTGCACATGGCCAGCCACATCGAATTCGCGCGCTGCGTGCAGCACCGTGTAGCGAAAGCCAACCCCTTGGACATGGCCGGAAAAAACGGCGCTTTCGTGATGGACTTCGCTGGCAGGTGGCATGGGGATCAATTGACGGACAACGGATATTTCTGCAACCAATAATTTCACACCAAGCCAAAGGTCCTTGGTCGTCGCGCGGTCCCTTGGGCGAACCGGGACAAGTCGGCTCGTGCGTTACGTTTCCCGCGACGCGAGACCTCGCGCAATGACAATCTTGCCACAAGCCTCCATTCCCCGGGCGACCAGGGCACTTTTCCGGCTTTTGCATTGCCATCCGCCTCACCGATCCCACACTACGCCGCAGGCTGGCAAAGCCTCCGATCACCAATGAGCGATTCCGACTGCGAAGGGTTTTTCGAGAACGACTGGGACGAGTGTGGCGACGTAGCGTGGAGCGAGTTTGACTGGGAAAAATACCTCCAAGCCCAGGACGATTTGCTGCATCGCTACTTGGCCCACTACGAGACCCTGCGCGACAATCCGGCCCGCGTCGATGAGGTCGCCAGCCTGATGGGATGGGACCCGGGCCAGCGGGGCAACGAGGATGGCGCGACGGACCGGGCCGACGCCGCCGAGGCCGCGGGAAGTGGCGACGGGATCGATCCTTACACTTTTCTCAAGAGCCCGGTTTTTGTCGCGACCAAGGCGTTGTATCTCAGCCTGAAGCGGGGATGGGAGCGGATCGCGACCGACACGGCGAAAGTACCGCAACCTCTCGCCCTGGCCCTGCAGACGAGCCTTTACCGGGGAGAAGAGCACGCCCTTCTTGGAGTGCAGGCGCTCGATTTCGGCGATTATACGATGGCCGTCAGCCTTTTCAAACGGGCCTTGCGGGAGCTGAACCAGACTTTCGCGCTGGCGCGCGAAGCCGGCCAGGCGGGGCGCCAGGGCGCGGTCTGGCAGGAAGACGCAACGCCACGCCTTTTCGACCTGCGGGAGATCTGGTTGCGCGTCATCCACGAATGCCGGCAGGTGCTGGAGCGGCGCGTGGACGACGAAGGCTGATTCATGCGGCGCGGACGGATCGCGCGAAGGCCGGTGGCAACTGGCGGTAATCTGGGATCAAGCAGTGGTAGGAAGCGAGCTTGCTCGCGATTTCAGATGGGAATCGCGTGCAAGCATGCTCCTACAACTCGCGCCGGGCTGTTTTGAGTTATCGATCGAGACCATGGGGTGGCCGGTGTCAGCGCGGCCGATTCCCCGCGCGGAAAAGAGCCTTGCACTCCCTCCGGCGCGCCCTATGCGTTGGACCCCGGTTCCCGGAGAGATGGCCGAGTGGCTTAAGGCAGCGGTTTGCTAAACCGTTGATGGGGTTAAACCCATCCGAGGGTTCGAATCCCTCTCTCTCCGCCAGCCTTATTCAGCCTACTCCAGAGGCGGCGTAAACGCCGCTGTCCCGCTCCGGGTACCTGCCGTGACGGGCAACAGTCCTGGCTTTTTGAAGAACGGCGCCCAACCCATCCGCTTCACAGCGCCCAACAGACGC